>SWBZ01001392.1_pt1 | contig 106817 bp, 89 predicted proteins | sample 4693031 | NCBI WGS metagenome assembly SWBZ01 (sample SAMN10267274, study PRJNA491770) | bioreactor metagenome | isolation source: DHS bioreactor inoculated with | place: Japan: off Shimokita Peninsula
GGGGGGGAGGTACGACGGGCTCGTGGAAGAGCTCGGCGGGCCGAGGACCCCGGCCGTCGGATTCGCAACGGGCATGGAGAGGCTTGTGCTCCTCCACGAAAAGGCGCACCCCGAGGGATTCCAAAGGGAGATAAAGGTGTTCGTAACCTACGTCGGCCAGGGGACGCAGGCGGCTGCTTTCAGGTTGACGGCGGCTCTCAGGAGAAGAGGCGTTTCTGCAGAAATGGAATACGGCGGGAAGAGCCTCAAGAGCCAGCTCAAGCGCGCGGACAAGTCCGGCGCCGGGTATACGTTCATAATAGGCGAGGACGAGCTTTCGCGCGGGAAGGTGAAGCTCCGGCGCATGGATACTAGCTCGGAAGAGGAAGTCGATATAGAGACCGCTCCCACGCTTTCGTTCTGATCTTTCCGGATACGGGACGAAGGAATTATTTGGCGCTCTTCGCCGAATTCACTTCCAGGTAATCCTTTATGAACATGTCGGTGAGCTCGCCGACGCTCGTTTCGACGCAGGTTTTAATCCCGTCGGCCGGGCACGAAAGGAGCTTCCCGGTAGACCACGTCGGGGCTGCCGTGGTTATATTCTGCCCCAGCTTCTTACCGAAAAGAACGACCGTCTGGTGAAGCTCGAGGTCGATGAAGACAGCATAGGAGGCGCCCGATTCGTACTTACTCGCTATAACCTCCACTAGAAGATATGCCCCACCGAAGACGCTATACCATTCCCTGTCTTCAAGGAGCGTTATGTTCGCCTTTTCGAGCTTCGATATGACGAGTGCTTTAATGTCCGATTCCAGGAGGCCGTCGGCCCTGGCCGTAGCGGAGACTTCATCCACCATGACGGAGACGCCGGAAATGTCTACGAGGGTCTCCTTGCCCCCGGCCAGCCCAGTCTCGGGAGAAAGAAGGCAAAACAGCAGAATCAGAAGAAAGGGAACGAGCTTCAATATTGTTAATATATTCCGAATCGGGCCGAATGTAAAAATTCGCTGATACGGGCCGCCGCCCCGCCCTTCGCGACCTTAGTGGGCGGGATGGTCTTTCCCGTAAAACTCGAACAGGCGTTTGAGGTTGGTTTTGACGATCTCGTGAGGGCCGGGGAAACGGTCTTGCGTGAAGACCTTGAGGGCTTCCCGATATGATTTGGCGGCCTTGTCGTAGTTGGCAATCGCGTCTTCTTCCTCGGCAAGCGTGGAATACGCACCGCCGATGTTGTTGCGCGTAGTCGCATACTCGAGCGGGAACTTCTCGGCCGAGTAAACGATGAGCGCCGTTTCGTAGGCGTCGATGGCTTTCTTACAGTTCCGCGCCCTGTCTTCTATATCGGACAGCATCCTGTAGACGATGCCGAGGTTGTTCTGAGTCGCTGCGAACTGCATCGGGCTGCTTTGAATAGTCCTGACCTTGAGCGCGTCCTCGAAAGCCTTTAGAGCCTCCTTGCAGTTGGACTCCCTGTCCCTGGCGTCGGCAAGGGTCATGTAGGCGAGGCCGATGTTGTTCTTAGTCGAGCCGTATTGTACGGGATAATCGTTTTCTGTGTAGACCTTCAGAGCACGCGCATAGCATCCGAGGGCGCGTGTGGAGTTCTCGACCTTGCTCTCGTGCGCGGCGAGCATTCTGTAGACGACGCCCAGGTTGTTGAGCGTGGCGGGGTATTCCTCGGGATGGTCTTCGAGATTGTAGGCGGAGAGAATCATGTCGTAGCATTCTATCGCCTTTCTGCAGTTGACCGCCCTGTCGACGCTTTCGGCAAGCAACTGATATATAGGCCCCAGACTTATGAGTATTGAAGTGTGCTCTTCGGGGGACCGCTCGTAGGTGTAGTACTTGAGCGCCTCCTCGTAGGCTTCGGCGGCCGGCCCAAAATTCGCTATCTTGTCGGATACGGCCGAGAGTCCTTCGTACGCCGACCCAAGATTTCTTTTTATGAAACCGTAAGCCTCGGGGCAGCAATCGAAGGTATAGAACTTTAGCGCTTCGTGAAACGCCCTTACGGCGCGGACGTAATAATCCGGGTCGCCGTTCGTTCTGGCCAGGCCGGTGTATGCAAGCCCCATCTGCTTTCTTATCTCGGCGTACTCGGCCGGGCTGCCGTTAACGTCGAACACCCTGAGCGATTGTGTGAACGAATCGATAGCCTTGATATAGTTTTCTAGATCGCCCTCGGGAGCCGCGAGCTTCAGGTAAGCCTTTCCCAGTATATAGAGGAGAGATGCGTAAATCTTTGGACAATCTGTGTGAGACACCTCACCGAGCCTATTCCTGCAATACTCGACGGCTGCCTCCGGGGCCTCAGGAATGTCTTCTTCGTAGAAGACCGGACAGGCCTTGTGCATGCCGTTCGCCTCTGCCTCATGCCGAGGTGCGCTCCAGTAACCGGCGGAAGCATTTTCACCGGCAGATGATTCCGCCGGAGACATCCAGTGATCTGATTCGGCTGGATCGGTGTTTCCGCCCGCTGCTTCGTTCGCGGAAACGTCGAGCGCTTTAATTTTCTCCGATATTTGCTCGTGCTCGGAGGGGAAAATATCACGAGGGAACGCATCGAGCGCGGCCGTCAGAGCCTCCCGTGCGCGAGCCGAAAATTCGGCGTCGCCGGTCTTGGCGGCGATGCCCTCGCAGGCGGAGCCGAGCGAGGCCATAACACGGCCGAATTCGGGCGAGCCCGGCGTGAGACCGTTCGAATCCACTGCCCTTTGGAAGCATTCGGCGGCCTTCCGGAGATTTCCTGAAGCGTCCTTTTCGCCGGCGGCAGACATGTATGCCATTCCCAGCGATTCATATATGGAAGCCGACTCATCTCCGTGCGATATCGCCTCATTGTAATATCCGATCTTCATGTCGGGTCCCGCGTCGGGAGAATCCCCTAGTGCGCGGTAGAGAGATGATATGAGCCCCTCAGTCTCACGCCGCATGGCTTCTGTTCCGGACTCGGCATAATAGGAAAGCGCCTCTTTATAAGAAGCGATGGCAAGCCCGATGTTTACCGTCCTGTCCTCGATTTCGGCAAGTCTGGCGTAGAACCCGGCTACCCTCTGCTGGGCTTCGGCATATTCCGAGGGGAACTCGTCCGGACCGTAAAGAGACAAAAGCTCGGCGTAGCATTCGAGGGCCTCGCCCGTTCGCCCTTCTCTCTCTTCGGATTCCGCGAGCGAGTTATAAAGCCCCGCGAGTATGAGCGCTGTTTCGCGGTACGCTTCGACGTCGCCGGAAGACTCGTCATATCTGAGCGCCTCCCAGAATGCGGCGATCGCTTTCCTGCAGTCGTCAGCGGCGCCCCCTGCCTCGTAAAGACGCCGGAACGAATTGCCAAGCGTCTTCCCCGCGGCGGCATATTCCGCCTCGGCCGCGGCCTCGGGGAAATATACGAAGGCCTCGTCGTAATACTCGGCGGCAGCGCCCGGATTGCCGTCTGCGGCTTCCATCTCCGCCAGTGTTTTGTATGCGTTACCCGCCTTCAGGGAAAGCCTCTCGAACCCACCCGAAGAGGGGTCCTGATGGATGAGTCCGAGGGCTTCCTTATAAGACTCGGCAGTTTTTTTATAGTTGTCTTTATTCATCACTTCCCATGCCGACCCGGTCGTGCAGTCGCCGAGCGTTTCGAGAACGCCCGCGCGAAGAGACGGGCTTGCCCACTCGCCGAGAAGAGCGAGGTATTTCCCGCATATGGACGCGGCATTTCCCGGCTCTCTCTCGCAAACACCTTCAAGGAGAGGATAGAGCGCGCAAATGTTGTCGCGGGTTTTGGAATCCGCTTCACTCCCGCCGAGCGTACGGTACACGCCGAGGGCGTCTTCGTAGGCCTCTATGGCGCCGAGGAAGAAATTCCCGCCTCCTTCGAGGACGGTGAGTGCGCTGCACGCTTCCCCGATGTCCGACATAAGCTCGCCGTACACCTCGGGGACAGATTCGGCCGTATAAACCCTGAGAGCCTGGCGGCAGGAGTATATAGATTTGTTATAGAGGCCGGGTTCGTCGAGTAGCGCAGCAAGCTCCCTGTAAATACCGGCCAGCCGGATTTTCATTGCAGCGAACTCTTCCGGCCTGTTTTCGAGATTGTAATAAGCAAGGGAATTAAAATATGACTCTATAGCCTTCTCGCGGTTGTATATCCTGTCTTCCTCGGCAGCCAAAGCCTCGTAGATGCCGCCCAGCTTGACCATAGCGCGGGCGTAGATGGCAGGGGATGCGCCGTCGTTGCAGGCGTCCGCGATTTCGGCATACGCCCTTATCGCCTGATCCGGCGTCGGCGCTTCGTAGCTGCCGAGAAAGTCGTAGAGTGCAGAGAGGGCATCCCGCACGAGTATTTGCTCTTCGGTTTGCCCGCTCTCGGAGTAGTAATCCGACGCATCTTTATAGCACTCTATCGCCCGTATGGCGCGTGACCAATCGTTGTTGCCCAGGGCAAGCTCCGAGAACAAGCGCCCTTCCCTCGCCCTAATGTGTGCGTACTCGCCTGAAAGAGACCCGGTGCGGTAGGCGAATGCCGCGCTTCCGAGATATTGCGCAGCTGTTTCTACATCGCCGGCATCCAGACGTTCGTCTGCGAGCGCCGAATACGCCGCTCCGAGCGAGCGCCGCAAGGCGGCGTTTTCTTCCGGATATGCGTACTGGTTATAGAATTCGAGCGCCGGGGCGAGATGTTCGGCCGAGAGCCGGTATTCACCGAGCGCCAGGTATGCCGCGCCGAGATTAAAATCTACGACGGCTTTTTCGTTCACAGAGAATCCCTGCCCGCCCTCTGACAGAGAGACGGCAAATGAATCGGCCGCGGCTTTGATATAATCATCCGAGCCGATGGAGACGCCCAGCCCGGACAGCGCCAGTCCGAGATTGTTCAGAATAGAGGATCGTTCTCGGGAATGTACGCCGGGGACTGTCATATCGAGCGCTTCCCTGTAGAGCGACTCCGCCCTTTCGATGTTTTCCGTGCCGCCGTTTGAGGAAGCGGGAAAAATGAGGATAATGTCCCCCAGCTTTTTCCGGGCAAGAGCTCCAACCAGACCAGCACAGCCTCGCGCGATTATCGATTCGTATATGGCGAGCGCCCTTTCGCGGCACTCTGGGAATACGTCGGCATCGGGACTGGTTTCGAGAGCCCGGGTGAATAGAAAAGCGAGTCTTAGGAGTATTTCAGATGGGACGGCAATCCCCGAGCTTTGCGACCATTCCGAAAATTCCCTGTCGATGGGAATAAGCTCTTCGTGTGAGAACCCATCGCCGGAAGGAAGAGAGGCGAGTCTTTCCAAAAGCCCGGATATGTTTCCAGTCATGCGTTGTTCGGAGTCTCTTAGGGCGCACGCCGTCATGTAGCGGACGAGAGCACCGGGGATGGATTCCAGTATCAGGCGTATTACCCGCTCGGAAAGCCTTTCCTCCAGGAAGCCGGAGAAGAAACCGTCCGGAAGCCGAAGGCCCGATTCTTCGGGCGATCCGCTTCCCGTCTCTTTTCCCTTTGAGATCGCGAGCGCAGTCTTGCCCGAGCCTTTCAAATAACCGTATTTGTAGAATGACGCTTCGCGGTCGTCAACTTCGAAGAGCACAACGCCCATGAAGGACTCTTCAGCGAGTGTTTCAAAGCTGTTTAGCGAATCGGGAGCTAGGTGAAGCGCGGATGTGACGCCGAGACGGGAAAGGGAAGATCTGAGTGCCGCTTCGATCTCCCGGGCCAAAGCGCCGGGACCAGAAATGAGGCATTTAAATCCGCTCTCTTCCGAGAGATATTTTTTCCAATCCGCGGCCGAAAGAAGGCCTGTAAAGCCAGTACCAGACATATCCCGTCCTCAAACCGTATTCAGGGCATGGTCCGGAAATTAAACGATTCCCGAGCCGGCCCGGTATTAAAAAGACCGGGAAAATTCCCGGATATCCAAAGAGGGACATGCTGGACGCCGTCGCCACGTTCCCCCTGACGGTAAAAGGACGTTGTCTTGTCCCCACTTCGGCAGCTCGGCCGCCAGGGCGGCTACAGGAGCACACCCAGGCCCGAAGCTTTGCGTCCCACCCTTTCGGATGGTTTGCCTTTATCGGTTAAGGGATCAAAACCCTAACTAAACCAAATCTAAAGCCGGTTGGTTCTAATGTCAATATTTCAATAATATTTGAATGTTAGAGGCGACTTCCAGCAAGCAGCGCGCTCACTCGGTTTTTGTCTTTTCAGGGCCGTTGTCCGGGCTGGAAAGCGCCTTGAGGCTGCCGAGAGCCTTTTGTGCATTAGAGTGTATAAGATCGAGCTCCTCTTCGCAGGAAACGATTTCGGCGTCTATCCTTTCGATACCCTCGCATTTTTCACGCGCGACGTCGACGCTTATGTGCCCTTTATGCTTATACGATCTGTAGATGGAATTCCCCATATCGAGCACCGCATTGCGGCGCTTTGTATTAAGCTCTCTGATTTTATTTTTTATCTTGAGCGTATCATAGGCCTCCTTGGACCTTATATTCACGATCCTGAGCCCCTTTGATATACTGCCCCTCACTACATCGAACATGCCTTTTGTATCGGAAGGATCCAATGGTACAAAACCTCCATTTGCTAATCTCTTTTGGAACCCCACCCGTGTCCCGACAAACATAATACTCGAATATGAGGCCGGGTTAAACGGCATGAAGGAGGAAATTACCGAGCCGGGGTGAAGCCGCCGGAGGGCCTAATTAAATCGTTTGACTGGAGGAAGAGATAGGATACCCTTTTCTGGATAGACTTTTTACAGTCTGTCGTCAGGTGGCGAAGGAGTTTTGGGGATAAAAATCATCCTTAAAGACATTAAAAACATCCGCGAAAATTCGGATCACTATTATTCCCATCTGCCCGCTTTTAATCACGCATTGTCCAGATGGAGGAGAGAGATGAGCGTTCCAGAGTGTAATTTCAGTCAAAGAAGTGCCGCGCCCGCCGGGCCGGAGCGGCTTCTGACGCTTTTACTCGTATGCATGGCTGCCCTGTTATTCCTTAACCCCGTCACCGCCGGAGCTGCGGAGAAAATTCTTTCCATGGGTGACGAGAAGAAACCGCTTTCGGAATGGGAGATAGAGGGGCTGAAAAGAGCCCTTTCGGACCCTGACGAGAAAGTAAGGGAGAAGGCCGTTTCCGAGCTTGCGGAAACAGGCAACCCCGACAACATCCCGGGACTCGGCGCACTTCTCACGGACAAGAACCCGGCGATGAGGAAAGCCGCCCTTGGCGCAGTTACCAAGATGGGCGCTTCATCGGCGAAATTCGCCCCAGAGGTCATAGAGGATCTGGATGGGCAGGACAAATCTCTCAAGTATCCGGCGGTTACGGCGCTGGCCGGAATTGGCAAGCTCCAGCGCGGCCAGATACCAGCAGTAATAAAGCTACTCGGCGACAAGGACGGGCTCGTCAGGGCCAAGGCCGTCCAGATACTTTCCTGGAATCGTGAGTATTCGGATCTGATCGTCCCCGCCGCCCTCGACATGATGCGGACGGGAACCCCGGAAGAAAAGGTTACCGGCATGAGCGTTCTCGGAAGGATGGGCCCCGAGGGCGTTAAACACTCGGCGGATATAGCGAAAATGCTTAACAGCGGGGACGCATCCGTAAGAGCGGGCGCGGCGGCGGCGCTCGGCGACCTCGGCTCATCATCGAAGCCCTATGCAGGAGACATAGCAAAACTCCTGAAAGACAAAAACTCGAATACGGTTCTCCAGGCGCTAAAGGCGCTCGGCAGGATCGGCGACCTTACCGATGAGCAGACGATGCAGGTTGCAGGATTCCTCGAATCCAGGAATTCGAATTTGAGCGGATCCGCTGCCAAGGCGCTAGGGTCGATAGGAAAGGCAAAGAGCGGCACCGCGGGCCTTATAGTCAGGTATCTCCGGAGCACAAACCCCAAAACCAGGGCCACCACCATGATGGCCATCGGAGAGATGGGCAAGAACGCCCGGGAGTACGTTCCGAATATAGCCGAGCTTTTGAAGGACGACTCTCCGATGGTCAGGATAACCGCTATCAGGACCCTGGGAGATATGGGAAATGCCGGAAAGACCGAGGCCGGGCAGATAAAGAAACTTCTATCGGACAAAAGCGCTGCGGTAAGCAGAGAAGCATTGTCCACGCTCAGCCAGATGGGTGTTCCCCTCGGGGATTCTGCGGGAGTGATAGTAAAAATGCTCCAGAGCCCGGACAGAAAATCGCAGGTGGCCGCAGCCACTGTGCTCGCCAGAATGGGCGACGAGATAGGCGGACAGGTGCCCGAGCTTATAGACCTCCTGAAAACGAGAAACCCCAAAAACAGAAGCACGGTTCTATACATATTTAGCAAAATGGGGGCGCCGTCGAAGGAATACGCCCCTCAGGTGGCGGAGCTTTTGGACGACCCGAATCCTGCCATACGGATTATCGGCCTGAAGGCGCTCGGCGGTATGGGGAAGTTCGCGGACGGCGAAACCGGGAAGATGCTCGAATCTCTTAAAGACAAAGATCCTGAGGTCAGGGCAGAGGCCGCGAGCGCGCTCGGAAAGACGGGCTCGGGTTCGAAAGAGCTCCTGGACACACTTTCGGGGCTGCTCAAAGACGAATCGGCGAAGATAAGGCTCTCCGCTGTCGGGGCGATAGCCCGTCTGAGCGGCCATCCGAAGATAAGGGCCGAGAGAATAGCGCCGATGCTGGAAGACGAGAAACCCGAAGTTCGCAATCTTGCGGCTGTGGCCCTCGGCGAAATAGGCCCGGACGCTGCGTTCGAGGCCCCGCGTCTCGCGTCTTATATAGAAAGCCTAGACGACGCCAACCGCACAGAGATAACGCCACTGACCATTGCCCTCGAATCTTTGGGCAGCATGGGTCAGGCCGCTTCGGGAGAGGCCGGGACTGTAGCCCGCGCACTCTACGCGAACAAGGATTACGTGAGAATGACGGCCAGAAAAACCCTTCGCGAAATAGGGCCGTTCTCACCCGACCTCATTCCTCTGATACTCGGGGCTACTTATTCAGAGCCAAAGGCGGCCACGGATACGAGGCTCCTCGTTTATTTCGCCGAACCCCCGTCGGGCCCGGAGCTGGCCGCGGTAAAGTGGATTGGCATCGGGGGCGAGAAGATGCCGGCCGAGATGGATAGAACCGATGCAGGCGAGGTTCTCGGCGTTTATCTCGCAAACTGGGAACTCACATCCGGCAACCAGAAGGCGCGGGAAGCCTTCGTCGAGCAGATCGCTGCCGTGGTCGAAGCGGGCGAATGGACCAGGGAAGACCTGCCGCTTCTGAAAAAGGCACAGGAAGCCCTTGCGTCGGGGCAGTTCGAGAACCAGGCCAGCGCCGTCAACGAGAAAATAGGCAAGGTGCAGGGGTAGAAACCGCCGCAGCGTAAATCCGCGAAGCGGCGCCGGGCTCTTAATTAATCCTGTTTTCAGGTATCCTTACCCGACTCTATGGCCTCGGCACGCACAAGGGCCGGAAGAACCACTCAGCGACTAAGCAGGAGAAGCCCTTCCAGGGTTAACGGTAGTTCTTATGTTCGGTAAAAAGATATTCTACGGCTGGTATATAGTCGCGGCCTCTCTCCTGATAATCATTCTAGACGGGATGCTGCTTTACTCTTTCGGGGTTTTCCTTCCCTATTTGAACGACGACTTCGGGCTCTCGCGCGCCACGGGCTCATCCATATTCTCCTTCAGATCCCTCGTGCAGGCCCCGGCGTTCATCCTCGCCGGAAGGCTCATAGATAAATTCGACCCTAGGGCGGTCGTGCTCGGCGGAGGGTCGATAGCAGCGCTCGGGATGATCTTCGCAGGGCTGTCTGTCACAAGCTGGCAGCTCTATCTATCCTACGGACTCATGGTAGGCGTCGGGGACGCCGTGCTTTATATCACCTGCGTCGCGCTCGTAAGCAGGTGGTTCGTCAGCAAGCGGCCGCTGGCTATCGGAATCATAACGACAGGGGTGCCGCTCAGCGGGCTAATAACGAATCCCCTTACCGCATGGCTGATTAACGATTTCGGCGTCAGAAACGCCCTCTTCGCACTGGGCGGGCTGATGTTCACCGTGCTGATGGCGAGCTTCGTGTTAAGGTCGCGCCCCGAAGACGTGAACCTCCTACCCTACGGGATGAAGCCCGGGAATTCATCCGAGGGCATCGAAAAGGGCGCCGGCGCGGGCGCGCCGAAAAAGGACTGGAGGGTGAGGGAAGCGCTTTCGACGCCCACATACTGGGTTATGTATTCGATGTATTTCCTAGGCTTCACGACGTTCCTCATAATCGTGACGCAGTTCTACAATTACATGATAGACATAGGCGTCCCGGCCATAGCCGCAGCGGGGCCGCCGGCCGCGATAGGGCTCGGCAGCATCATCGGGAGGACCGTGCTTTCGTCACTCCTGGCCGAGGTGCTCGAGTTCCGGAAGGTGATACTCATATGCTTCCTCGCGCAGGGAAGCTCTATAATCCTGCTCCTGACGGTCGACCACATATGGGCGTATTATCTCTTCGGATTCATATTCGGATTCTTCTACAGCGCGTGGGTGCCTATATTCCCGACACTCCTCGGGAGATTCTACGGGCTCGGTGCTCTCGGGACCATATACGGGGTATTCGGAACGTCGTATTCCATCGCAGCCATAGGCGGGCCGATACTCGCGGGCTACATCCACGACGTACTCGGGAGCTACCACTACCCGTTCATATTCACGATATTCTGCTGCTACCTGGCGGCAGCCGGAGGGTTTATAATCAAGACGCCGCGTCATAAAACGGAGGCCGCGTAGGGCGCGCGGCGGAGGAACTGCCGGATGAGCGGATACCTCGAACGTCTTACGGGAAATTCCGGAGAAAGGCTACTGAAGCAGCTTTCCGAACAGCTGTTCAGGGAATTTTCCGGCAAGGGAAAACCGGGTGACGGCCTTACAGCGATTATGCGGAGCCACCCCGACTTCGGCGAGAGAGAGCTGTTCCAGTCGGTCTGGGGCTCGGAGCCCGCGGACGATGAAGCGGCGGCTGGGAGGGGGCTCGCGGCTTCGTTTCTCGCGCGAGCGTTCGTACTTTCGCGAAGCGCCGGGATAGAAGACGGCATCGCAGGTGTAACGTCGGGGACGCTCTCGTCCGGCGGGAAGTCGCTTTCGTTAAAGTCCCTCTGGGGCGGGCTCATCCGCCAGCGGAAGCGTGGCGAAAGGGAGCTCGCCGTGAAGACGGCCAAGCCCTCGCTCGAAAAGCTGAACGCACTCCTCAGAAAGAAGCTCGACGCTGTAACGGAGGCCGCCCAGGCCCTCGGATTCGGGGATTACGGGGAGCTTGCAGAAAAGACGTCCGGCAATGGAACTAGCGAAGCCGCAGCGGCGGCCAGGGCGTTCCTCTCCGACACCGAGTACGCTTCGATGGACCTTCTATCGTGGTTTTTGTCCAGGAGGATGGACATAAAACCTTCCCGGGCGGAGGAGCACGATCTCGCATATTTTTTTAATTCCGACGAGCTGAGGGGATATTTCCCTACGCGTGACATGCTTTCCTTTTCGCGGCCGATACTGGAGGCCCTGGGGCTCGTGCCCGAAGGTGGAATCGTGTACGGCGGCGAGAGGAAACCGGGCAAGATTTCGGACGGCTTTTCCGTGCCGCTCGATCCTCCCCTTAGGACCGGGCTCTCCATATATACCGTAGGCTCCGTGAGGGACTACGAGCATTTCCTGGGATCGCTCGCACGGGGGCTTTCCTACATGTATACCGAGCGCGAGGATTACGCGGAATTCAGGTGGCTCAGGGACGCTTGTCTTGAATTCATCTTCTATTCGCTTTTCCGGAACCTCGTGCACGAGCCGAAGTGGCTGGCGAAATATCTGAGAGTAGACGAGGGAGGGGATTTCAGGAGGCTACTTGGATTGAGACGCCTTATGTCGGCGAGGTGCGCTGCGGGGCTTTCGATCTACGAAGCCGACCTACTCAAGAACAGCGAAATCGAATCCATGCCGGAACATTACGTCCGAATTATGAGCGCGGCGCTTCACTGCAGGATAGATGCCGAGGGCTATCTCGGGCCGCTGACCCGGCTCTCGCATCCGTCGCCCGTCTTTCGTGGCGCTGCTGCGGCCCCCTCGCTGTCGAGTTATCTCAAGGAGAAATTCGACGAGGAATGGTGGCGGGTGCCGGACGTCGGCGAATTCCTTAAGGGACTATGGCGGGATGGCGGGAGGATAACTTTCGAGGAGCTATCCGCGAAAACGGTAGAAATGCCCGGGGGCGCAGAATATCTTCGTCGGGTAATAGAAGAAGAGATCGACTGAGCCTGCCGCGCCATGACGGACGCGGCAGATCCCGTGAGCAAATTATTATTCAGGTTTTAAATTCAGGGGTTGAGAATAACCTTGCCGAATTGGCTCCTGTCTTCGAGGAGCTTCTGCGCGGCGGCGGCTTCGGATAGCGGCAGACGCTTGTCTATCACCGGTTTCAGCCTCCCGAGAGATACGAGGTTTATGACGTTTATGAGATTGCTCCGGGGTGCGTTGAACACGGTTACACCGAGTACGGAAAGGTCCCTTACGATCACCGGACCGAAGTTAAAGGTCGTCTGACCTCCACCAACGACGCCCACGAGAAGAAGCCTCCCCTTCATTTTGAGCGACTTCAGGTTGTTCTCCCATACGGATGCGCCAATCTGGTCGAATATGATGTCGACGCCCTTGCCATCCGTAATCTTCTTTACCTCTTCTGAGAAGTCGTGTGTATTGTAGTTGATGGTAGCGTCCGCGCCGAGCTTCTTTACCTTTTCGAGCTTCTCGTCGCTTCCGGCAGTGGCGATTACGAACGCGCCGCCCTCCTTTGCTATCTGGACAGCCGCGCTGCCCGTGCCGCTGCCCGCCGCGTGTACGAGGACGGTTTCGTCCTTTTGCATATTGCCCCTGTCAAAGAGCCCGTACCACGCGGTGACGTAGCATATCGGCAGCGTGGCTGCGTCGTCATACGAGACTTCTTCCGGGATCGGAACGGCATTCACGGCGGGGACTTTTACATACTCGGCGAATCCGCCGTAGAAATTGACACCGACGACCATCGGCCCCTTGGGGGTCTTCACCGTCGGGTCGATTACGACCTTGGCCCCGGGTTTTACATCGGTGACGTTCTTGCCGACCGCTTCGACGTCCCCGGCTATATCTACGCCGCCTATGTGGGGAAGATCGACGGGCCTCGGGGACTTGCCGGACCTTAACCTGAGGTCGAGGTGATTCAAGGCAGCCGCCTTCACGCGCACCAGAACCTCGTCGTCTCCGACTTCCGGGTCGGGCACGTCCTCGTATTTTAGAACTTCTACTTCTCCGAATTCGTGAAAACGGATTGCCTTCATCTGTGCCACCTCTCGTTTCTATATTTTTCGGGTACCAGTTCATTTTACAACATTCGCTAAAAAACTGTAGTGAATTGGAGATTCGGTTTCCGGCGGACGCGAAAAAGCATCGAAGAACAATCCTGCGGCGCTGCCCTGGGACGACCTCCGCGCCGCTTGTACGCCCCCGTGGATTTATTGAACATGCGGGGCTAATAGGGTAGCCTTTCACGTTACAGGAGCAGGAATGTTTACACCCAACGAAGGAGCCCACGGACCATGTTCGGCATAGGAACCAGCGAGATATTGATAATTCTGGTCATTGCGCTCCTCGTACTCGGCCCGAAGGAAATTCCCAAGATCGCAAGGACCCTAGGTAGAGGCATGCGCGAGCTCGAAAGGGCCAAGAACGAGCTCAAAAGCTCTATTGAGTTCGAGATAAACGAAGAGGATGCGAAGCAGGAACTCGCGAAAAAAGAGGCCCAAACGGAAGAAATCAAAGAAACCGAACCGGCCGGCGACACCACACCACTCGACAACCCGACCAGCAACTCTCGCGTCTGATCCTCAGAACGCCTGACCGATACTGATGAAGAACTGCACCCTTCTTATACCAGGCTCGGGATTGAGCGCATAGCCGACGTCGAACCTTATCGGGCCGATAATCGTATCGTACCTTAGCCCCACGCCCGGCGCGTATTTCAGCCTCGAAAGGTCGTATTGCCACTCGTCGGGATAGACGTTTCCGTAGTCGAGGAACACTACGCCGCCGAACTCGCCGTAAAGAGGGAACCTCGCCTCGAAGCTTCCGACGAGAAGCGAGTTGCCGCCGAGCGGGTCGCCGCCATCGCTGAGCGGGCCGAGTTTCTGGAATGGAAAACCTCTCATGCTCGTGCTGCCGCCGGCGAAGAACCTCTTGAATATAGGTATGTCGAACGTGCCCGTCGAGCCGAAGGGCTGTATGACGCCGACGGTTAAGCGCGAAGCCAGGATCATTCGCAGGAGCCGTTTATAACCCCTGAGCTCGACCGTGCCCTTGAAGTAGTTGACGTCCGAGAACAGCGCCCGGAAGGATGACTCGAGGCCGCCCGCGATAACGAACCCGCGCGTCGGGTTCAGGATGTTATCCGTCGTATCCATCTCGAGGCCGGAGTTAAAATACGTAAGGAAGAAATTCTCGCGGCTCTTCTCCTCTGGAGTACGGCGAGCGCTGCGCTGAACCCGGGAGAGCTGCACGTTGAACGAGCCGAAGGCGGAATAGTATTCGCGAAAGTCCTTTTGCACCTCGGCGGTCGTAAGAAAGCTCTCGCCCTCGAAGCTGGGGACGTCGTCCCTCTGGAAGTTGAGAGACCCGATGAGCTGGGAATCCCTGCCAAGTATATAGGGCTGAAGGACGCTCGTCTCGAGCCTTTGGGTTATGAACGAGAACTTGCCCGCGACTTCGAGCCTCCTGCCCCCGCCGAAGAAATTCCTCTTCGTCCAGATGGCCTGGGCCCGGAGCTTGTCTTCGGTGCCGAACCCGACGCCGAACTTGACCGACCCCTGCTTTCTCTCCTTGACGGTTATTCTTACGTCCGCGACCTGGTCTTCTTCGTTGTATACCGGATCGATGACGACCGACCTGAAGAGCCCGAGCTGGAAGATATTGGCCTGGGTTTCGTTTATCTTCTGAAGCGAGTAGATGTCGCCCTTTTTGAATGTCGCTTCCCTGGATATGACGTAGGTTTCGACCTCTACGTTGCCCACGACCGTAACCGAACCGAACGTATAAACAGGCCCGGGTTTTACCACGAACTTCGCCCTGGCCCATTTCTCTCTCCTGTTTACGAGCGCCTCGCCGTCGACGACAGCCTTTGGATGCCCCTCGTTGGAGAGTATCTCTTCTATTGCCCCTTTGGTCTGCTGGTAGCCGACCGGGGAAAAAGTTTTGTCCACTTTGAGCGGGACCGCTTTGTCGATGTCTTTTTTAACCTCGTCGGTAAGGTCGCCTTCGTAACCGATGCTGAGCTCGGTGAGGATCACGGGCTCGCCTTCCTTGATGTTGATAGTTATTTCCACCCTGGTGTGGTCGTCGTTGTATTTGAGCTCGTATGTGGCCTCGGCGTCGTAGTAGCCGTGGCTCGCGTAGAGACGCTTTATCCTCACCATGTCGTCTATGAGGACCTCTTCGTTAAACTCGGGTTTCTTAACCCAGAACCTTATAGATGGAGATTCTGTGCCTATGCTCTGCTCTATGTCCTGTTTTGATACAGCCTTGGCTCCCTTGATCTTTACCTTTGATATGCGGACCGCGACTTCTTCGGGCTGGGTTTCGGAAGACTCGCTGTCATCGCCCGTATTTTCGGCGGCGAAGGCGGAATGACGGATGTCGGGTAGAAGGGTCAGATATAAAATCAGGAGGAGTATTATATTGACTTTATTCATCTGGAAGACAAAGCTGCGTTATTCAGACTGCTTACAGAAACCACTTTTCAATCCCGCGAGGCGTGATAATTATGCATGATAATACCACAAATTAACATCCAACTATGAGTTAAAATGTCACGGAAGTAATAACGTTTTCAGCGCTGCGGGGGTTGACAATAACCCGCGGGTGTCTTTATAATGGCTATGTCTGGCGTGGCTTATCGTTCTAACCTTCACTCACTCGTACAAACATGAAAAACCTAGGCGGCCTCTTCAATCCAAGCTCTCCACAAATGGAAGCACTGGCTGGCCTGACCTACTATACGATAGCCATTTCCGTAATCATTCTCGGCATCATAGTAATTGCCGTTACCTACATAGTAATAAGATTCAGGAAGAAATCGGGGGAAGAAGGCGAGCCCTATCAGGATTTCGGCAGTCTTAAGCTGGAAATCACCTGGACGGTGATACCGATAGCGATAGTAGCCGTCCTCTTTCTACTCACGTGTTCGACGATGAGGGCCATCGACCCGCCGAGCGCCGACAGGGAGCCAGACATTATCATAATAGGGCACCAGTGGTGGTGGGAGATAATCTACCCCGAATCCGGCGTTATAACGGCGAACGAAGTTCACCTGCCCGCGGGGAGGCAGCTTTTGGCGAGGCTCGAATCGATAGACGTCATACACGATTTCTGGGTGCCTGAGCTCGGAAGGAAGATTGACCTGGTACCGGGCCACCCGAATTACATGTGGATAGTCGCAGGCGAGCCGGGGGTATACCTTGGAGCATGCGCCGAGTTCTGCGGAGCGCAGCACGCGAACATGCGCATACGGGTGATCGCACAGACGGAGGAGGAATTCTCCGCGTGGCTCACAGAGCAGGCGAAGATACCCGAAACGCCGTCTACCGGAATCGCGGCGGAGGGAGCGAAGATTTTCCAGGACGTCGCCTGCATGAACTGCCATACGATAGCCGGGACCCCAGCCGCGGCGCGAGTCGGGCCAAGCCTCACATATCTTGCGACGCGCGATACGATAGGCGCCGGCGTTTTGACCAACACGCCGGACAACCTCGCCAAGTGGCTCAAGAACCCGGCGAAATACAAACCCGGATCGCTGATGCCGAACATGAAGCTGACAGACAAGCAGGTAAATGCAATAGTCGCGTACCTGGAGGCGCTGGATGAGTAGCAGAATACCGATCGTGCCGGAAAGTACGGAGCCCCTGCCGAGGCTCGGTGAGAACACCGGGCTTCTCAGCTGGGTCGCGTCCATAGACCATAAGCAAATCGGTATCATGTATTTGATCGCTACGCTGATTTATTTCGTGATAGGCGGCATCGAAGCGCTGATGATAAGGGCCCAGCTGGCAAAGCCCGGGAGCGGGCTTCTTTCGCCCGAGATGTATAACCAGCTATTCACCATGCACGGTACGACGATGATATTCTTCGTCATCATGCCGTTCCTAATAGGCGTCGGCGTTTACCTGGTGCCGCTGATGATCGGGGCCAGGGACATGGCGTTCCCGAGGCTTAACGCGCTCAGCTTCTGGCTGTTCGCATTCGGCGGAGTGCTCCTTTATTACAGCTTCTTCACGCAGAGCGGCGCGCCCGACGTCGGGTGGTTCGCTTACGCCCCGCTCAGCGAAAAACCGTTTTCGCTCAACAACGGGCCTACGTACTGGGCGCTCGGGCTGCTGGTATCAGGCATAGGGTCGCTCATATCGGGACTTAACAACGTCGTTACCATATTGACCATGCGCACGCCGGGCATGACGATGCGGCGATTGCCGCTGTTCGTCTGGATGATACTGGTGACGTCGTTCCTTCTCGTATTCGTAATGCCCATCATCACTTCCGCTTTCGCAATGCTCCTTCTCGACCGTCTTCTGGGCGCGACGTTCTTCACACCGTCCTTCGGCGGATCGGCGATACTGTGGCAGCACTTCTTCTGGGGTTTCGGGCACCCCGAGGTTTACATACTCATACTCCCGGCGTTCGGAATAATATCCGAGGTCATACCAGTCTTTTCGAGAAAGCCGATATACGGCTACGAGTTCGTCGCGGGCTCGACCGTGGCGATAGGGCTCCTCAGCCTCGGGGTCTGGGCGCATCATATGTTCGCCGTCGGACTCGGTAATGTAGCCAACGCATACTTCTCGCTCGCGAGCATGCTGATCGCCATACCCACGGGCATAAAGGTGCTCAACTGGGTGGCAACGATGTGGGGAGGAAGGATAAACTTCGCGACCCCCATGCTCTTCGCTACGGCCTTTATAATCGAATTCGTCATAGGCGGCCTTTCGGGCGTGGCCATCGCGTCGGTGCCGATAGACTGGGTCGTCACGGACAGCTACTTCATAGTCGCCCACTTCCACTACACGATATTCGGCGGCTCTCTATTCGCGATATTCGCCGGCGTGTATTACTGGTTCCCGAAATTCACCGGGCGTATGCTGTCTGAGACTTTAGGCAAGTGGCACTTCTGGCTTACCGTGATCGGATTTAACATGACATTCTTCATACAGCATTTTCTAGGCGTCATGGGCATGCCGCGAAGGACTTATACGTATCACGACCTGCCATATTGGGGATCGATGAATCTTCTATCGACAGTAGGGGCTTTCATAATAGCTATTTCGGTGCTGATTTTCATATGGAACATCATAGTGAGCCTCAGGAAAGGCGAGCCCGCCGGGGACAACCCCTGGAAGGCGTGGACGCTCGAATGGGCCACCACCTCGCCGCCACCGGTATATAACTTCAAGCTGGTCCCCCCGGTAAGGGGCAGAAGGCCGCTATGGGACCTCGCGCACCCCGACTCGCCGGACGAGCCCAAAGCGAAGATCGTGACGGAGGGACCGAATGGCTAACAACAGGATGATGATAAAGTTCTTCATCGCGTCGGAATCGATCTTCTTTCTGATGCTCATTCTGGCATACGTCAACTTTCACAACTCGGTCACTACTGGCCCGACAGCGAAGAGCAGCCTCGACCCCTACGTTACGGGCGTATTCAGCATCTTTCTGCTCACGAGCAGCTTCACGATATGGCTCGCCGGCAAGAGCCTCAAGAACAAAAACCGCTCTGGGCTAAAGTTCTGGCTTTTCGCGACAATAGTGCTGGGCGCAGTATTCATATTCGGGCAGGCGCGCGAGTGGTTCGGGCTTTTCGGACGCGGAATTACTATAAGCAGCAACGTATTCGGCTCGACGTTTTTCACGCTTACGGGATTCCACGGGTTTCACGTGTGCATTGGGCTCATAATGCTTTCGATACTTCTCGGCCTCACCCTCGCGGGGGATTTCGAGGGGCCGAAGTCGGACGCCGTCGAATGCGTTTCATTATACTGGCACTTCGTTGACGGTGTATGGATAGTGGTTTTTTCGGTCATATATCTCTGGGCGTTTTTATGATTTGAACGCAATTCCGGAGGGAAGCGTAATGAACATATCTGAATTCCTCACAAATGCATGGGCGCCGGAGCCGGGTGTTATAGCGCTCGCGATATTGTTCCTGGCCGTATTCGTAATGGCCGGGGGACTCAAGGACAGGGGCCGGACGGCTCTTTTCGGCGCCGGGGTTGCGCTTATGGTGTTGGCCGTCGTCTCCCCCCTCGGAAACCTCGGGCGGAATTATCTACTCAGCGCCCACATGATTCAGCACATACTGCTCCTGCTTGTCGTCCCGCTTTTCATACTGTTCGGAATACCCAAAGGCGCAGCCGACAGGGCGCTCTCGTGGAGGCCCGCCGGGGCTGTGATGAGCGTGCTCGGGAACCCCATCGTCGCGTGGACGCTCGGTGTAGGGTCGATGTGGCTCTGGCACGTGCCGTCGGTTCACGACGCTGCAATAGCGAGCGACAGGCTTTATGCGGCGCAGCAGGTGAGCTTCGTACTCGTAGGAATAATATTCTGGTGGCCGGTGTTCGCCCCGGTCAAAGCCCGGAGGCTGACGCATCTCCGCTCGACAATGTACCTCGCGTCGGCGTGCCTCGGATGCACGGTTCTCGGAATATTGCTTACATTCGCCGGGGCGGGAATGTACCCGGCTTATCTCAACCCGGCGGACTCTGCCGGGATACTGCCGTATCTAAGGAACGACCTCTGCATAACGCCCGGCGTAGACCAGCAGATAGCCGGGCTTACGATGTGGGTGCCGGGGTGTCTCATATACCTTACGGCGAGCATGATAACGCTGGCCCAGTGGTACAGGTCCCCCGAAGCGGATGAAGAGACCGCGGCGCACGGCGGCGGGATTCTGCCGGGCGAGGGCAAAACGGTTTGAGCGAGCCCGAAAAGACAATGAAAGAAAATAGCGGACGAAGAGACAAAATGGAGGACGGACGTTGAGCTCGGGAAGCGAATTTCAGGCCCCGGAGCAGGCCGCGGCTGAGAGCCTCGAGTATCCGGAGAGCTACGAGGACGTAGAAAGGGAAGTTGCCCGCCAGGGCATCCCCCCGGGATGGCATAAGCCACTCCCCGAGAGGCTCCCCTCGCTGGGATACTGGCCCGCCATAATGGCCCTCGGCATAACGTTCATGATGTGGGGACTTGCCGTGGGGTTCAACGAAGTCCTGAGCACCATCTTAATATTATTTTTTATAGGATTCGTATTATTCGTCGCAGCACTTATAGGATGGATAGGAGATCTCAGAAATGAGCGACAAGACCAGAACGAGTGAATGTACGAGAAGGCAATTCTTCGTCAGGCTCGGTATCGTTCTCAGCAGCGCTGCCGGGGCGCTCGTCGCAATCCCGATAATCGGTTCGATACTGGAGCCAATATTCAGGAAGCCGCCCCCGAAGTGGAGGCCCGTTGGGCTCTTGGGCAGCTTCACAGAGGGCGAGACGGTACTGGTTAAATTCATAGATTCCTCGCCGCTTCCATGGGCCGGCGTGACGGCCGAGACGGCCGCATGGCTGAGAAGGTCCGGGCAGTCCGACTTCATCGCGTTTTCGGTGAACTGCGCTCATTTGGGATGTCCTGTGAGATGGATAGCCGGGGCGAAGCTTTTTATGTGCCCGTGCCACGGCGGGGTTTATTACGAGGACGGCTCAGTCGCCGCGGGGCCGCCCCCGAGAGGGCTTTACCAGTACCCCGTCAGGGTAAATAACGGACAGGTCGAGATACTGACGAGACCGATACCGGTTACGACGGCATAAATGCACTTCCGGAGATGGAGCCGCATGAGACTTGAAGGGGGATACGAAATATGAATTTTTTAAGGAGCGCGTGGGCATGGTTCGACGACCGCACCGGTCTGTCGGCGGCCGTGGGGCCGATAGCCAAGCACTCCGTCCCCCCGAATACCGCCACGTGGTTCTACGTTTTCGGGAGCGCGACCCTATTCGCATTCATACTGCAAGTCGCAACGGGCGTAACGCTCGCATTCATCTACGTCCCCGCCGCCGGCGAGGCGTATCAAAGCCTCCAGTACATAACGAACCAGACGACATTCGGGCGAATCGTGCGCGGCATACACAACTGGGGTGCGTCCGCCATGATGCTGCTGGTGGGCGTCCACATGATACAGGTATACCTCACGGCGGCGTATAAGTTCCCGCGCGAGATGAACTGGATCTCCGGCGTCGTGCTGCTCGCGCTCACAATCGTCATGGGCTTCACCGGGCAGGTGATAAGGTGGGACCAGACGGCCGTGTGGTCTGCAATAGTCGCCTCTGAGCAGGCGGCGCGCGTGCCGTTCATGGGGCGCTGGCTTGCGGACTTTATAATAGGCGGCGAAACCATAGGCGGAGCTACGCTCAGCCGAATGTTCGCGTACCACGTGTTTATAATTCCCGCGCTCATTTTCGTATTCATAGGATTCCATCTCTACCTCGTCATCAGGAACGGCATTTCGGAATTCCCGAAGGCCGGAGACCCTGTGGATCCGGCGACGTACAGGGAGAAATACGAGAAGCTCGTCAAGACAAAGGGGATTCCTTTCTGGCCAGACGCGGCGTGGAAGGACATGATCTTCGCATTCATAGTTATAACGACCGTTTTAGTCATTGCCATAGTGATCGGCCCGCCGACGCTTGGGCCGCCGCCGAATCCGTCGAACATAGACGCATTACCCGTGCCGGACTGGTACTTCGTTTTCTACTTTGCATTCCTGGCACTGATGCCGCCTGCATTGGAAACGTATCTGATGGTGCTCGGGCCGCTGCTCGTAGGGCTGCTTCTTTTCTGTCTCCCGTTCATATCGAACAGGGGGGAGAGGAGCCCTCTCAGAAGGCCGTGGGCGGTCGCCATGGTGGCGCTCGTGATTCTGACGATATCCGGGCTCTGGGCCATAGGAATCGTGTCTCCATGGTCTCCGCGATTCCACGCCGAGCCGATTACGGCAGAGATAATAGGAGCGGATTCGGGCCCGATATACAGGGGCGGGATGGACTTTAACGACAAGGGCTGCCTCTACTGCCACACGATAGACGGGCACGGCGGGCTGAGGGGCCCCGACCTCACATACATCGGCGACAGGCTTAGCTCGAACGAGCTTACGTGGCGGATCATGAATGGCGGACTGAACATGCCGGGGTTCGGCGGAACCCTGTCCAATCAGGAACTAACCGACCTGGTGACGTTTTTGAAGTCGCGGACGAAAAAGCCCGCTCAGGACTTGCCCGCGGACTGAGGCTCGTTCTGCCTCTGCCTCATTTCCATTTTGAGCTGAACGATATCCCTCGGGAGGAATATGTCGAGGAACCAGTCGATGGCTACTCTTATCTTCCTGTCCCATCCTGGGAGCTTTCCTAAATAGATGCAGCGCCACAGAAACCACGCGAAGAACCCCGAGAACTTGACGCCCCTTATTTCGGCGACGGCGGACCTGTGCCCGAGAGGCGCGAGCATTCCCATAGTCCTGTAAACGAACGGCCTCTTGTCACCGTCTTTGGAGTTTATCGAGGCCGCGACGTTGGCCGCCACGCGGGCGCCCTCGCGCTCCGCGTTCTGGGCCGTCGGGGGATAGGACGCGCCGGTGTGCGGATCGGGAACCACGGCGCAGTCGCCTATGGCCCATACCCCGGGACAACCGGCGACTTCCATGTATTCGTTCACCTCTATCCTGCCCCTTTTGTCTGCGCAGGGAAGAGCCGCAATTACGGGCTGGGGGGCTGTCCCCGCCGCCCAGATGGTGGTGCAGGTATCGACTGTGCTCCCGTCCTCCGCCTTTACGGAGTCTTTAGATACCTCGCCGATCCTCGTTTTCAGACGGAATTCCATCCCGCGTTTCTTGAGGAGATTGAGGCCGTATTCGGCAAGCCCTTCACTCATCTCGTGCATTATCCTGTCGCCCGGATCGATAACGACGACCTTAACCTCGCCCGCTTTCACGTTCCTGTAGAACCTCTTGCTGGCGGAGACGTAGTCGTTGAGCTCTGCGGCGACTTCGATGCCTGTATATCCGCCGCCTGCAACGACGAAGGTGAGGAGCTTTCTCCTCGTGTCTGGGTCGGTTTCGAGCTCGGCCCTTTCGAACATGTCTATGACGTGGTTCCTCAGCACCATAGCGTTGTTGAGGTTCTTAAGCGGAAATGAAAATTCTTCCGCGCCAGGGATGCCGTGGAAGCCCGTGATGGAGCCCAGGGCCAGCACGAGGTAGTCGTATTCGTAGAGAAATTTCTCGCCCGTATCCGGATGGCTGCACGATACTGTTTTTTTATCGAGGTCTATGCCGTCTATGGAGAGCTCCTTGAATTCGGCTCTCTTAAGACATTCCCTGAGCGGGATAACGACGTGCTTGGCTTCGATGGCGCCCGACACGACCTCGGCGAGCATCGAGGTGAATACGAGATAGTTGTTCTTGCTGATCAGCGTTATCTCGACGTCGTCTTTTTCTTTGAAAATCCTTTCGAGATGCTGAGCGGCCTCGAGGCCGCCGAAGCCCCCGCCGAGGATTAGTACGCGCTTTTTCGCAGGCTCCGGCATGGGATCATCCTCCTGGGTATTCAGAATATGCAGGGTGAAGGCCGATAGACGCCGGCCAGTTCAAGCTCTTTCCATTTTCTCATGAAAAGAAGGCAGGTGTCAACAAAAGGGCCCGATTAATAATACACCAATAGCGCCGGAAGATGTGCGCTTCATGCCGGAAAAGAGCGGACGAAAATTCGATTACGTCCGCTCGTGTGAAGCCGAGAGGGCAGCGTCAGGATTTTCCTTCGCCCACTCTCACTGCCGTGTAGATAGTGTTGTTACCGCGCTTGACGAGGAAGAGTGCGGTATCCCCCGGCTTTACGGCGGCGAGCGCGGCCTTGTAATCCTGAAGCGATTTTATCTCCTTCTTGTCGAGCTCGACTATAACATCGCCCGGCCTGAGACCGGCATCGAGAGCCGGGCTGCCGCGCCGGACGTCGGCGATTATGACTCCCTTGTCGGTGTCGAGATTAAAGCGCTGGGCGAGCTGGGGATCGAGCGGCCTTACGATAAGGCCCAGGCTGTCCTCCGTGTCTTCCGTCGCCTCGGCCTGCGCTTCGTCGTCGGGGAACTCGTCGAGCTTGACCTTTAGGTCCTTCCGTTTGCCGTCCTGAATGAGCTTTACGTCGACTTCAGTCCCTGGAGACGTTACGGCAGCTAGCGTTGTGAGATCGGAGATGTCGTCTATCTTCTTACCGTCGAATTCGACTATGACGTCGCCTCTCTTGATGCCGGCCTTGTCCGCCGGGCTTCCGGCCGTGACGTCGCTCACGAGCGCGCCCTCGTCCTCGTCGAGTCCGAGGCTCGAAGCGAGCTCGGGGGTGAGCTTCTGTACGTAGACTCCGAGCCAGCCCCTTACGACCTTACCGCCATCTTTTAACTGCTCGATGACAAAATGGGCCATGTTCATCGGGATGGCGAAACCTATGCCCTGCCCCTGTGCGACGATCGCAGTGTTGACGCCCACGACCTCGCCCCTGAGGTTAAAGAGCGGCCCCCCGCTGTTGCCCGGGTTGAGTGACGCGTCGGTTTGTATGAAATCGTCGTATGCGCCCAGCCCGAGGGACCTCCCCTTGGCGCTGACTATGCCCGCCGTGACGGTGTATCCGAGACCGAACGGGTTACCAATAGCGATGACCCAGTCGCCTATCCTGAGGTTGTCGGAATCACCGTACTTCACCGCCTGCAGCTTGCCCTTGGGTTCGAATTTAATGACGGCGAGGTCCGTTTTAGGATCCCGGCCGATTACTTTCGCTTCGTACTTATCGCCGTTTTCGAGGATGACGCTTATGTCCGTGGCCTTTTCGACTACGTGGTTATTTGTAACAACGTAACCGTCTTCGCTGATGATGAACCCCGAGCCGAGACCCTGGCGCTGGAACTCTTCCTGCGGCTGCCCCTGGAAGAATTTATCGAAAAATTCCTCGAACGGGTCGTTGGGGCCGAACGGCGAGCGCCTCTGGCCCTGCTGCCCGAAGCCCCTTTGCTTTACGACGCTCGTCGTGCTGATGTTTACGACCGAGGGTTTGAGCACCTCGGCGAGATCCGCAAAGGACGGGAATTCCGCGACGGGAAGTTTTTTTACAGCCTCGGCAGCTTCCTTGGCCGACTCCGGAACGGCCTTCGCCGGCTTCTCGGGTTGTGACTGTTTTTCAGCAACGGGCGCTGTGCTTTCAGGAGTTTTATCTTCCGTTCTTCTCTCGCATCCTGCCGAGAGAAGAAGTATCAAAAGCGGGAAAATTACTAAGAGTGCGGTAAAACGCTTCATTGAAAAGCCTCCTCGATGTGAAGGAAATAGGATATGTGAAATAATATAGCCACCAAAAATCCGGAGGCAAGAATTAATTCAGGAAGCGGTTTCCAATATGATGCACAGGGAAAAAGACGTGAGAAAAGGCGGATTTACACATAAACAAGGCATGGAAAGATGAAATTTCGGAGGCAAGTAAGGGAAAAAATTCAAAAAATAAGTTCATTCTTTTTGCCGTAAATTACGAATGTATAACCCGGAGAGCAAAGAAAAAGTGAATGTTGCCGTACCGGAGAAATATCTTTTAGTCCGCGCACTTTCACTGTACATCTGCGGGCGATTTCATCGCCGCATACGGGCCGCGAAAACCGGAATCCCACCCGGCGCACGATAGTCCCCCTGCAAAACCCGCCCTTTAAAAAAACGCCTCGGTCGATTACAATCAGAACTTAAATCTAAAGAATTCAGCCATCGCCACGGCCGGAGGAGAAACCTGAATGCTCTATTCGACCAAGGAGCTCACGGAGCTCAACGACAATATATCCACCCACATGTCGATCATTTCCGGATGCATGATGGATACGGAGAAATACGGGAAATTGCTGCTGGCATCCCCTCCCCGCTCGCGCTATCCATACATATATCCCAGGGACTCCAGCTCTTCGGCGGCGCTTTTAAGAAGGATCGCGGGCTCTCTCCATCACTATGACAGCGCGGGTCAGGCCTACGAGATGCTCGAATCGATGGCCCACTTCATTAAGGATGCGGCCTCCCCCGAAGGGGCGTGGGGGCAGCGTTACGGCATCGACGGAAAGAACATGAGCATCTACAAACAGGAAGATAACATAGCGCACGGTATTTCGATAATTTGCAACTACCTCCTAACGGCACAACATCTGCAAAAGGAAGTCCCCGATCTAGAGGATTTCCTTGCGTGTGTGAACAAGGCGCTCGATTACGGGTACACGGAGCTTTACGAAAAAGAGCTCAATCTCTTCTATTCGACTACCGCCATACACGAATCGGCAATGGAGGAGGGATATACGTGCTGGGTTAATTTTTCGTTCCTGTACGCATATTCCCTTGCGAGCGAGGTCGCGCAGAAGGTAGACGAAAATGGCATTATTTCCCCTACGCATTTAAATTTCAGGCAGCATTTCCTCTATACGGTAAACGAGCTGTTCATGTCGGGGAACAGGTACATACGAAGAACGGACCCCTTCGGCACAATGGACATGAGGCCGGACTTTACGCTCCTGAGCCCGTTTTATTACGGATTCCTACATTACACGGAAGAGATGAAAAGGAGCGTGATGTTCCTCGAAAAGCAGCTCTGGGACCCGGAGCTCGGCATGATAATGCGCTATCTGCCGTTCTATAAGGACTTTTCGACACACGTCCACGCGGGCAACGGCCCGTGGCTTCAGTACACTGCTATTCTAGCCCAGTATCACTATTGGAGCGGCAACAAGAAGCGCGGAGACGAGATACTCTCCATAATCGATGGGTATAGGGGCGAGAAAGGTGAGATACCCGAGCATTTATCGACTAGGCAGAGGTTCGAGGAGTTCATGGATCGCGAATGGAAGACCGGGATCGACTTCCAGAAAGAATTCTATAAGGACATACTCCTCGACGACGTCGATTTCAATACCATACTCGAAGAAGCCAACAACATGGACCGCTCTTACAAGGACACGGCCAAGATAGCGATGCACCCCGACCCCCGGCAGAGGGAGGGCGGATATATACAGTTCGCGGCGCCGCTCACGTGGTCGCACATAGAGTACATGAGGGCGCTTTTGGTGCGTTCGGGCGATTGGTGGAAGATAGACGGCGCATAAAATCGGGAAGTTTGATGTTTAGAGTTATTGCCGGCCGGGGCAGACCGTTCAGTATACATAATCCACGATGCTGCCGATCCTGAGCCAGAGCCTCGCCAGAGGGTTTAGTATCCAGTTGTCTCCAGTGAAGACGGCCACGCTCGCCGAGCCGCCGATCCTGAGCTCGTATTTCTCGTGGTCCATGTCCGTTATCCTGAGACGTACGGGAAAGCGCTGTGAGAGCCTTACCCAGTTCCCGGCGTCTTCGACCATCGGGAGATCGCCCGAGGGAATCCCCTGCCCCGCCAGCACGCCCCAGTCCGTGCTCTCGACAACGGCCTTGAAAATCTTCCCCGGATAGAGCGAGATGCTGACCTCGGCCTCCTGGCCGGGCTTTATCCGCCCGACGCTGTTCTCCCTGAAATTCGCGACGATCCGCCAATTGCCGTCGTCGACGAATGTGAGGACCGCGTCGCCGGCCTTGATGTAGGAGCCCACGACGAGCTGGAGATTGGTGACGTACCCGTCCGAGGGCGCGTAGCAGACCGTCTGTTCGAGGTCGTATTCGGCAAGAGCGAGGCTCGACTCCGCCTCTTTTATTATTGCGTACTCGTCGTCTATTTTGTACTCGAGAGCCTGGCGGGCCTTGTCGAAATCGGCCCTGGCCTGGTTGAGCGTAGCCCTTCGGGCGTTGACCTGCTGGAGGGCCTTGTCGAGCTCGAGCCTGGCGACGTAGTTCTTTTCGGCGAGCGGCTTGAGGTCGCCGTAGTGCTCGTTCGCGTAAGCGAGGTCGGCCTCGGCCTGTTTTATGACCTCGGATGCGGCGGCGATGTCGCTATTTAGCTCGTCTATGTTCTGGCGCGTCTGGACGAGCTTGGCCCGAAGCTGCTGGGCCTGGTACTCGTAAGGCCGCGGATCGAGGCTGAAAAGCTTCTGTCCCTTTTTTGCCTGCTCGTTGTTACCGACGTAGATCTCGACCACGCGTCCGTCCACCTGGGGAGCGACCTGGAGGACGTAGGTTTGTATAAAGGCGTCGCTCGTATACGGGGTATACCTGTCCAGGAGGACGTAGTAGAAGATAAGGACGATGATAATGCAAACGACGAGAAGGACCCAGAACCTGACCGACGACGTCAGGCTTTTCGGATTTAACCGGGTCACGAAGTCCTTGAGGCTCATGGGCCGAACGTACCTCTATCCTCCGGCAGCGGGCCCGCGGAAGAACCGCGGACGCACCGCCATTAAATCGTTACCAGCCCCACGGGCCGCCCATCCATCCCCAGTATCCGGGGGCGAACTCGGCTTCCTCCATCATTTCAGCCGTTTCCTGCTGCTCTTCGGCTATATTCGATTCCACCAGAAGCCTTTCGTAGCGGTTGTAGGCATCCTGATCTCCCGTCCAGACACAGCCGCAGTCGTCCGGGTCTGCGTACCAGTAGAGCGGTTTGTTGTCTTTCACCGAGAACTGGACCTTGTTCGGCGTAAGAGAGTTCAGCATGTCTTTTTCTTCGGGTGTGGTGGCGGGGACCATCTTGAAACCGGCGGCGCTTAGAAGGCTTTCGGTGCTAACGGTCTCTTCTGTCTTTATGGCCGCACATCCGATCAGGAACGAAAGCGCGAGAAACGCCGGGACAACAATTCTTAGATAGGTCATTAAAATTCCTCCTGAAATGTTTAACGGCTATGAAAGCCGAATCGATGCTTGCGATTTTACTTAAACCTAACACCTAAACGCGCGGAATTAAATAGGGTATCGCTAATGCGGATTCCCTTTTTTGTTATTCCACTTGACGGCGTTCTCGAGGGTTAGGCCCTGGACCAGTATGGAGAACACGACGACGATGTAGGTCATGAGGACTATCAGATCCCTTTCCTCCGAGTCCGGCAGAGACAGCGCAAGCGCTATGGAAACCCCGCCCCTTATGCCGCTCCACGTCATTATGAATCCGGAGAGGTTCGGTATCTTCCTCACGTACCTCAGGAGAACCAGCGGGAACTCGACGCTGACGAAACGGGCGAAGGTGATGAGAGGAATCGCAAGAAGCCCGCAGATGATGTAGGATTTTTCGAAGTCGAGTATGAGCACTTCGAGCCCTATGAGGACGAAGAGGACGGCGTTCAGGACGTCGTCGATTATCTCCCAGAAGCTCCCGACGTAGGACCTTATATGATCGGCCGAGCTCGGCATTAGCCTTCTCCTTCTGGCCAGGAAGAGCCCGGCGACGACGCAGGTAAGCGGCCCGGATACGTCGAGCAGCTCGGCGAGGGAATAACCGCCCGAGACGAGGGCCAGGGTTATAAGAGCGACGACTATGCTCCCCTCCTTTCCCCTGACAACTATCTCCAATATCATCCTGTAGCTAAGGTAGCCGAGCGATACCCCGAGCAGGAGCCCGCCGACCGCTTCTTTAAGAAAGAACTTTCCTATATCGATTCCCGTGAGGGTCGTTTCTCCCGAGGCTACGTCCAGGAGGAGGACAAAAATGACGACGGCGACTGCGTCGTTGAAAAGCGATTCGCCCGTGATTATGGATTCGAGCGTCTTGCCGGCGTTTACGCGCCTGAAGAGCTTCAGCACGACTATTGCATCTATAGGCGAGATTATCGCACCGAATATAAGGGCGTATACTAGCGGTATGTTTATGCCCAGGAGACCGAATACCCACCAGATAACAAGGCCCGTAAGGAAAGTCGCGATTATCATTCCGAGCGTCGCGAGGTAGGCTATAGTGCCCTTGTACTCGCCGAGGTCGTCGAGGTTGACCGTGGACGCCCCGGCGAAGAGAAGAAAGCTCAGCATGCCGTTCATCATGAGGTGGTCGAAATCGGCTGCCGTAACGAGATCCACGGCCCAATGCACGTGGCCGAACCCGAAATATCCCGCGACCAATATAAAAAGGGATGCCGCCAGCGAGGCAAGCATGATGCCTATCGTCGTCGGCAGCTTCAGGAACACTTCGTTAAAGAAGCTGAATACCGCCGTAAGTGTCATGAGAATCGTAAAGACTGCGAAAAGGTCCATTATCGCCCGGCGAGTCGGCAATGGGTAGACATCGGGAAACCGATCACCTCACCGCATTATACAAAGCGCCGGAGTGAAAGTCCATATCCGCCCGGGCTACGAAGCGCTGCTCCCGGCGAGCTTTACTGCGGCGCTCTTTTCCGGCTGCTCGATCGTCGAAACGAGCGATGATATTTTCGACAGGGAATCCAGTATGCCGTCGACGCTGCTCGCCATGAGGATATCCTGCTCGACTTCCTTTACGGTAAAACTCTTCCAGATCCCCGACGCCCTGAATTCCTGCCTTCTGCTTTTTATCTCTTCCATGAGGCCGGAGATTTCCTCGCACAAATCGCCGCGTGTGTCGAACCCGGAAGACGCGTCGCCGAAGACAGCGCTTATTTTTTCGTAGCTCGGGGCCATATGCTCGATATATTTCGCCAGAAGAGCGGTGTCTTTTCCCGAATAGACTGTTTTCTTTATGGTTTCGAGCTCGGAGAATATCACCTCGAGCGATGCGATTATCTCGACGAATTCCTCGCCGTGAAGCCTCTCGTCGCCGATCACGAAGCGGGCGTCGAAGAGAAGGGACGAGCTCGTCGGCAAAGAGGCGGCAAGGGGCGTGACCATGGATTCGATCCTCTCCCGGTCCTTTTCGTCTCCCGTCAGCAGCCTGGCGAATATCTGCCCGCTGATCCTGAGCGCGTAGGATATCTTCTTCTTGAGCTGCTCGTAGGGGTTCACGGGCCAGAGGTTGTGGAGAATAATGAGGCCTATCGCAGAGGCCGCTAGGAGCGCGCAGAGCCTCGTGAACGCGAGGTCGAGATTCACCTCGGGGCCGATGTTCACCAGGAACACGTACGGTATCATGAGCCCCGCCTGAATACCCGAATAAGCTATCTTCATGCCGCCCGTGGCCACGTAGGCGGCGACGAAGAGCCCGAGACAAAAGAGGAGAATAAGGATAGAGAAGTGCTCAGTCTGCGACACTATTATAAGCCCGAGGAGACCATAGGCGAGGCCGGCGAGGACGCCCAGAATGGCGAGCCTGCCTTTGAGGTGGGCCTGGCCTGTATTCGGCATCGAGCCGAACAGTACGCCGTAGAAGGAGGCCTGCGAGCTCCCGGGGAGGTTGAAAAATTTTTCGCCGAGAAGTAATAGCATGATGATGACCACCGTCTTTACGGACTGCTTCATGTTCTCGCGCGTAAAGAGATCGCCGAAGAAGCTCTTTTCCTTTTCGACTTCCGGGGCGTGCGTAACCCTCTTACCGCGAAGCTCGGCGTAGGAGCCCTCGCGTATGACGCCTAGCACCTGAACGGAATCCTTTAGGAGAGTGAGCATGCCGTCAAAGAGCGGAGGCAGCGCCCCCAGGGCGAGAAGGTCCTCGAAATAATCCCTGTCACCCTCGACCTCATGGAGCTTCATGTAGAGTGCCCCCAGCGAGGCTGAGGCATTTCCGAGCCCGGCGTCCGGGGCGGACGGCGCGCTTCCGGCTTCGACAGCGCGGGCGAGCGCGTCGAATTCCGAAGAGAGGCCCGTGAAGATATCGTGGAGTATTTTTTTCGCTTCCTCTACTTCGAGGCATTTATTGTCCTTGGACATGAAGTCCTCGAGGACGTCGAGCCTTATGTATATGCCCTTGGCATAGGCGGCGAGCTTCATGAAAGGCTCGGGATAAAATGTGCCGTCCCGGCTCTCGCGCTCGGTGCGGTCTACGAGGTTTACGAGGTTATTGAAGACTTCGAGGGATATCGTGTCCTCGCCCCTCTCCGTTATCGTGCCGTCCGCAAGGCCGGCGAAGCGCCTTGAGAAATCCCTGTAAACGGACGTGAGCGTGGTATAGAGGGCGGCCTTACTCCGCCGGGGCCATATGATCTCGTCGATTATCCAGGCGGTGAAGACACCCAGGAACATTTGAATGAGATAATTCTCGATCGTCACGGACGCCTGGCCCAGCGAATCGAATATCACCACGAACATCGACATCGAGGCGACGATCGCGCTAAGGAGTGCCGGGAGAAAGTATTTACTAAGTAGAAGCATGACCAGGAAAATCAGGCTGCCCATGAGGAGGAGATAAACGATCCCGGATTGGACAAAGACATTCGCGATCAAAAGGGACAGGGCCCCGACCACCACGCCGCCGGCAAGACACTGAATGCCGGCGATTAAGGTTTGCCCGTCGTACATGAGCATGATGAGATAGAGAAAGAGAACCGAAAGGTATGCGGATTCGAGGTGGAAAATGTTACCGACGAGGAGGCATATGAACCCGCCAAGGGTTATCTTTATCGCCGACTTGATGCGGAATGTGAAGAGAAAGTGTTTAAGGTTCATGCCGCGGCACCGAAATGAAGGGCAATGTGAGATTATCACACGGAGGCCGGATACGTGTCAATCTCGCAGGGTTGACAGCGCTTTTCACTTCGTGCGATAATGGCACAGTCGGAGCTGTAGCCGAACGGCCCGGCAAAATCGAAGGAGCGTCAATGATAATTCCCGAATCCACCATCGGCGGAGTTTTACTTCTCTGGTTCATACTGACAGCGTTCTCGCTCGTATTTCTCATATACGACCTAGAGAAGAATACACCTACTCTCGGCGTGATGAAGCTCGCGTGGGCGCTTATCGTCCTTTACACAGGGCCCGTGGGGCTTTTCGTTTATCTCCTGTCCTGCAGGCAGCCCATGCCCGGCTCGCACGAGATGTACATCGCAGCCCATTGGAAGCAGTCGGTCGGGTCGCTCATGCACTGCGTCGCGGGAGACGCAACGGGGATAATTTTAGGTGCGATAATAACCTTCCATCTTGGCCTCCCGAACGGCCTCGACCTCGTTTTCGAATACGTCATGGCTTTCATCGTGGGGCTCTTCGTTTTCCAGGCCCTGTTCATGAGATCAATGTTCGGCGGCAGCTATTTCACTGCGGTTAAAAAGACCTTCTTCTCGGAAACTGTTTCCATGAATTTTGTTATGGTGGGGATGATCCCCGTTATGGCCATACTGAGGGCGAAGGTGCCGGGCGGAGACGACCCCGCAGGGCTTATGTTCTGGGGGATATCGTCTTTGGCCACGATGGCCGGGGGGCTGGCGGCGTATCCGATAAACTCCTGGCTCGTCGGAAGCGGGCTCAAGCACGGCATGATGTCGGCATCGACCGGAAAACCGGCAGACGGAGCTATGAAGGACATGCCGGGAATGGATATGCGCCACGAGAACAAAAAGCCAAGCGTTTCGTCCACGACGAAATTCCTCGTGTTTCTCATTTCTTTGGGGTTCCTGGTTCTGGCGGTATGGGTAACCTCTTTCTTCGTGACGCTCAGGCTGGATTAGCCGATTCGGCGCCGAACAGACAACGGCCCCAGCTTCGTATGATAGAATTAATGCCATGGTCTCAGAAGAAACGCTGAAAGAGCTTAGGGCCGAGTACGAGCGCGTGAAGGAGCCTATCACGGCCCAGCTAGGCGAATTCAAAAAGACGAGCGAGAGTGCCGACGACGAGAAGATATTCGAGGAGCTCGCGTTCTGCATACTGACGTCAGCCGTTGGGCCCAAAGTCGGCCTCAGGTCTATCGCCGCGATAAGGGATATCCTGAGAGACGGGAGCGCTGGGGAGATGGCACAGAGGCTCGAAGGAATACACAAGTATCCCGAGAAAGCGGGTTTTATCGTTCACACGAGGGACTATCTCGAAAAGGAGTACGGCTTTAAGCTCGTGGGGCTCATAGGGTCCTTTGATGATCGGAAAACACTCAGGGATTTTTTCGCACTCAACAAGGACATAAAGGGGCTCGGCTACACGCAGGCGAGCCACTTCCTCAGAAATATCGGCTACACTGATTACGCGATTCTCGACAAGAACGTTGCCAGGATGCTCCACGAGATCGGGGTTACGGATTCGGAGAAGCCTCCCTCCACGGGGAAGAAATACGTGGAGGCGGAAGAGAAGATGAAGGCCCTTTCGGATGAGCTGGGCATAAGCCTCGTCGAGCTCGACATGCTTCTATGGAGTTTTAAAACAGGACGTATACCGGTATGACATTGATACTTTTTATATTGGGATTCGTGCTCCTGGTCGTAGGGGCCGAAGCGCTCGTGCGCGGAGCATCCCGGTTGGGAGCCTATGCGGGTATATCGCCGCTTGTCATAGGCCTTACCATAGTCGCCTTCGGGACAAGCTCGCCCGAAGCCGCCGTGAGCATTGCAGCTGGCCTACACGGACAGGGGGACATTGCCCTAGGGAACGTCATCGGCAGCAGCATATTCAACATATTGTTCGTGCTGGGGCTGTCGGCGATGATAGTCCCGCTATTCGTATCGCGGCAGCTGGTAAGGCTGGACGTCCCGATAATGATAGGCTCGTCCGTGCTTCTTTACATATTGGCGCTCGACGGGAATATCGGGCTCGTGGACGGGCTGATTTTGCTCGCCGTTCTGGCGGCCTACGTAACCTTCCTTATAAGGGAGGCCCGGAAAGAAAGGAGCGTTATCTCGGACGAATTCGAAAAGGAGTACGGCGACGGGAGGAAAAACACCATTCTCCGCGACATTGTATTCATCGTGGCCGGGCTCGGGCTTTTGATCCTCGGCTCGAAGTGGCTCGTGGACGGCGCCGTTTACATAGCCGTCCGGCTCGGGGTGAGCCAGCTTATTATCGGGCTGACGATCGTAGCCGTGGGCACGTCGCTGCCGGAGGTTGCGACGTCGGTCGTCGCGAGCATACGCGGGGAGCGGGACATTGCCGTCGGGAACGCCGTCGGAAGCAACATATTCAACGTTCTGTTCGTGCTGGGAATCGCGAGCATCGTAGCACCGGGGGGTATCCAGGTTCCTGAATCTGTGCTCAGGTTCGACATGCTTATCATGCTTGCGGTATGTGTCGCTTGCATGCCTATTTTCTTTACCGGGAATATGATCGCAAGATGGGAAGGAGCGGTCTTTTTCCTATATTACATCGCCTATACGGTTTATCTTATTCTGGACGCCAGCGGGCACCATCTTCAGGACGGGTTCGGCCATGCGATGCTGTGGTACGTGATGCCGATCACCGCTCTTACGCTCCTGATATTCGCCGCGCGGTCCTTTCACCTGAACCGAAAGGCCGGGGCCTGACCAGAAGCGCTAGAGCTCGATTTCCGCGAATACCTCGGCGTATTCCACGACCGTGAGCCCGCCGGTTTGGTTAAAGACGGCGCGGTAACGGTTAAGGCCTTTCATCCCTTCGGAGTAATTCTTGTATTCGATCTGGCTCTTGTGGGCGTCGATGGCGGCTTCTTTAACGTGCATCTGAAGGGATATGTCCTCTATCCTGTCGTAGGAAGTAAGCGGCGTCCATACTTCGTAGCACCAGATCCTGAGCCCCTCCGGCAAAAGGCCCCTGTCCATTCCCCTGAGAGCTTCGAGGGCGGCCGAGGACACTGCCCTGTGTGTGGGATGCTTGTCGATTTCTGGGTGCGGTATGTAGATCTCGTGGGGCGAGAAGCGCTTTACAGCTTCTTTCAGCGCAGTAACGAAGGAGACGCCGTTTTCCGCCGAGCGCAGATCGCCGAGACCGAGGAGTATGAGGTACCCGATTCCGAGCACGGCCGTTGCGTTCCTTACCTCGGACGCCCTCAGCTCGGCCATCTCGTCTTCGCCGAGCCCATAGAGACTGGTGCTCCGCCTCCCGTCCGTCACCACCATCGATACGACGTTCACACCGGACTCGGTAAACTTCGCCACAGTCCCGCCCATACCTATTTCGAGGTCGTCCGGGTGGGGGGAAATAACCAGTATATTATCGCTCATACTATCTCCGTCCTTGACAATTGCCCCTTATCAATCACCATTAATTTAACTGAAAGGAGACCCGATTACATGGAATTTGAACCGGTTATAGGCCTCGAGGTGCATGCGCAGCTCGAGACCGAGTCCAAAATTTTCTCGACAGCATCGACGGCTTTCGGCGCAGAGCCCAATTCGCAGGTGACGCCGGTTTGCCTAGGCATGCCCGGGGTGCTGCCGGTCCTTAACAAAAAGGCATTAGAGCTTGCCGTAAAAGCGGCTCTCGCTCTTAACTGTACGATACACGAGCGCTCGCGATTTGCGAGGAAGAATTATTTTTACCCCGACCTGCCGAAGGGCTACCAGATCTCGCAGTACGAGGAGCCTTACTCTTCCGGGGGCTGGCTCGACATCCCTTCGGGCGAGGCGGTGAAGAGGATCAGGCTGACCAGGATACACATGGAAGAGGACGCGGGGAAGCTTGTGCATGACAACACCGGCAGCGGGAGCCTGGTAGACCTCAACCGCGCGGGCGAGCCGCTCATAGAGATCGTGAGCGAGCCTGACATTTCGGACGCCGACGAGGCTGTGGCGTATTTGAAGAAGCTCCGCTCGATACTGAGATACATAGGCGTCTGCGACGGCAACATGGAAGAGGGCAGCCTAAGGTGCGACGCCAACGTTTCGATACGCCCGAAGGGCTCGGACAAACTCGGCACGAAGGTCGAGATAAAGAACGTAAACTCCTTTAAGTTCATCCAGCGCGCGATCGAATACGAGATCAAGCGTCAGGAAGCCGTCATCGAATCCGGGGGCGAGATAGTCCAGGAAACCCGGCTTTACGACGCGGACAAGGGCGTCACATTTTCCATGAGGACAAAGGAAGAGGCCCACGACTACAGGTATTTCCCGGATCCGGACCTCCTCCCTGTGGAGATAAGCACAAAAGCCATAGAGGCGCTTAAGGCGTCTCTTCCCGAGCTGCCCGACGCGCGGCGCGACAGGTTCGAGAAAGATTACGGGCTCCCGGAGTACGACGCCGGCGTGCTCACATCCTCGCGCGAGATAGCCGATTATTTCGAGGAGGCGCTCTCGCATTACAAGAACCCCAAGACACTCGGCAACTGGATAATGACCGAGGTCCTCCGCGAGCTTCGTGATGAGGACGACATCTCAGCATTCCCCGTAACGGCCGACAAGCTGGCAGGGCTCTTGAATCTCATAGAGGACGGGACCATAAGCGGCAAGATAGCGAAGGACGTTTTCGCCGAGATGGTTCCGGGGGGCGGCACAGCAAAGGAGATCGTCGAAAAGAAGGGGATCAAGCAGATATCCGACAAGGGCGAGCTCGAAGGCCTCATCGCCGGGATACTCGAAAAGCATCCGGACGAGATATCCAGGTACAAGGGCGGTGACGAAAAGCTGATAGGGTTCTTCGTCGGGCAGGTTATGAAGGCGACTCAGGGAAAAGCGAACCCGAAGCTCGTGAATGAAATCCTGAGGACAGAGCTGGCAAAGTAGATTGCGAAAAAAGGGAATGCCCTAGAACCTGGGCTTACTGAGCTCGAACATGAGGCCCTTTAGGTATTGCGAGCCGGTGTTTGCGACCATCTTCCTTATGTTCTTCCACTCTTCGACGGGGATGTTGACGAATGTCTCCACAACCATTGGATCGAACTGTGTACCGGAGGCCTTTTTTATCCTCTCTATAGCCTCTTCAAACGGCAGAGCCTCCTTGTAGACCCTCTTGGAGGTCATCGCATCGAGCGCGTCCACAACGGAAAATATCCTCGCCCCGAGCGGAATGTCGTCGCCGGCGAGCCCGCGCGGGTAACCCCTGCCGTCGTAGCGCTCGTGGTGCGTATAGACAATGAGAGACGACTCTTCGAGGAATTCTATTTTGTTGAGAAGCTCGTAGCCGTGTTGAGCGTGCTGCTTCATGAGCCCCCATTCTTCGTCGGTGAGCGTGTCGGGCTTGAGCAGTATATCGTCTGGAACACCGATTTTCCCGATATCGTGAAGGAGGGCGCCCTTGGCCAGGACTGAAAGCTGCGCTTCGCCGAGTTTTAGGTGCCTTGCGAGGTTAAGAGCGTATTCGGTGACCCTGTAGGAATGGTGCCCCGTTTCGTGCTCCCTCAAATCGAGGGCCAGGATCATCGCCTCGAGCGTACCGGAGTAGAGCTTTACGAGTTCCCTCGTCTGGTCGGCCACCTTTCGTTCGAGGTTCTTCTGATAGTCCTTGTTCGCTTTTATGAGGGCGGCCCTTTCGAGGGCACGTTTAATGACCGCATCTACGTCGATGACGTTAAAGGGCTTGAATACGTAGTCGTACGCCCCTTCCTTGAGTGCGACGCGGACGTTTTCGATGTCTCGCGACGCGGAGACCATGATAACCGAAAGATCCGGTGAATAGGATTTCAGCTTCTTCAGGGTTTCTATGCCGTTTAACTCCGGCATCTGGACGTCGAGCAGAACTACGTCGAAGTCCTTAACCCTGTAGAATTTCTCGAGGCACTCGAGCCCGTTCTTTGCGACGTCGCAGTCGTAACCCAGCTCGTTCAGGGCTTCGACAAAAAGGCTCCTGATAGCGTCTTCATCGTCTACTATCAGTATTTTATCTCTTTGGGCCCCCGCCCTTTTAAGTACAGTCACTGCATTGTTCATAAGCTTCTAACTAGTGATACAGCAATTTTTCCTTCATATCAAGCAAAATTAACACCAGTTTCAAACCCCTGACGGGCGGGTGGAATTCCCCTGCGATCCCGTTCCGCACCGTCTCGCCCGTCGGAATTGATGCTATAGGCTACGGGCAGCCCGTTCGGAACTATCAATAAAACTTGATCGAACCGCACACTCGCCTGTGAAAGTTAAGATGCCGGCGCTAAAGATTGGGATGCAAACCGAAGCCGTTCAATCCGAAAAACGGCAGAAATTTTGAGATTTTCGTAGAGACCCGGGTTAAAGTTTGACACACGGGTTTTTCAAATGTATTTTCCCAACCGGACATGAAAAAAGCTATTCTGGTTTTAGAAGACGGTACGGTATTCGAGGGACGGGGATTCGGGGCGGATGGAGAGGCCCACGGCGAGGTTGTTTTCAACACCTCGATGACCGGCTATCAGGAAATACTGACCGACCCTTCGTATAACGGCCAGATAGTTACCATGACCTACCCGGAGATCGGCAACTACGGAGTAAATCCCGAGGACGCCGAATCGAGAAGGCCATTCCTCAAAGCGCTCGTCGTAAGGGAATACTGGAGAGACCCGAGCAACTGGCGATCCGAGGAAGACCTCGGCTCGTACATGGCGAAATACGGAGTCGTCGGCATAGAGGGCGTTGATACGCGGGCCCTTACGAAGCTGATACGCTCGGAAGGCGCGCAGAAGGCGGCCGTTTCGACCGTGGACACAGACCCCGAGAGCCTGCTCAAGAAGGTACGCGCGGCGCGAGGCATCGTGGGCGTAGACCTCGTTACGGAAGTAAGCTGCGAAAGCCCCTACGACTGGAGCGAAGGGACCGGCGCCTGGCGGCCCGAGGGCGAAGCCGCCTCGTCCGAAGGAAAGCGGTTTAAGGTTGCCGCCTACGATTACGGACTCAAGCAGAATATATTGAGGAAGCTCACTGACCTCGGATGCGACGTGACAGTAGTCCCTTCGAGGACGCCGCCGCACGAGGTGCTGGCCATGAATCCCGACGGCATATTCCTTTCGAACGGCCCTGGGGACCCGGCGGCCGTCGCATACGCAGTCGAGAGCGTGAGGACGCTCATCGGCAAGAAACCGGTTTTCGGCATCTGCCTCGGGCACCAGATAGTGGGGCTCGCGCTCGGCGGGAAGACCTACAAGCTCAAGTTCGGTCACAGGGGCGGGAACCAGCCGGTGAAGGACCTGAGGACGGGCAAGGTGGAGATAACGTCACAGAACCACGGCTTTGCCGTAGACCCCGAGAGCCTCGAGAGCGACGTCGAGGTTACCCACGTAAACCTGAACGACGACACCGTTGAGGGCCTCCGCCACAAGGAGCACCCGGTGTTTTCGGTGCAATATCACCCCGAGGCCTCTCCCGGCCCGCACGATTCTTCGTATCTCTTCGAGGAATTCGTCGAGATGATGAAGGAAAACGCCTGAACCGGGCGCCACATATTTCTCGTAAAAATTTCTTGTAAAAATAGGGACTTATTTCAGAGGAAGGGATTCCTGCGTGCTGCGGCTCAGGCGGCGCGCTGCTCCATTATCTCGCGCGCGAGCTTCTCGGCCTTGTCGATGCCCTCGACCGACTCGCCGGAGACGAGCTTGAGCGCCTCTTCGCCGACCTCGAGGGTTATATCGTAGTTCTTTCTCTTGTTCCTTTCGAACTCGGAGAGCGGGAAGATTATGTTGTCTATGAATCTGTAGAACGCCTTTATCGTCCGGCGCCTCACCTTGCCGTAGCCCTTGACCATCGAGCCGCTCCTTGCGACGAGGGAGCCCAGCTTGTAATCGAGCCCGGCGTAGTAAAGCGTCGATTCCTTGTACTTATCCATGAGCGCCCTCTCCTTTTTAAACCTGTAGGAGCCGGGCCTCATAAATTTCATTTTGGTCATGAGCCAGAGCCGGAGGAATCCGGAAAAGGAGGTAGTCGTAGGGGTCTGGGCGAAAGTGACCGGCCTTTTCCTCCGCCATATCTTTTTAAACAGCGAGCTTTCGATCACACGCACGAATGGGGCGATAACGACATTCGGCAGGAGGCCGTATAGCTCCTCGGCGTCGGGCTTTAAATAATCGATGACCTTGAAGACCTGGTCGTCGCGGAGCCTCATTTCCTCTTTTATACGCTTGAACCTGTCGGATTTTATCTTGAGCTCGGCGACGCGTATGCCGTCCTCGTAGCTCATGAGAAGAGCGAGGTTCCTGGCGAAATGTTCGGTCAGCTTGAGGTTCCCCTTCATGGATTCGTCGAGCGTCAACACTTCCCTCACGTCGTCGATGTATCTGTCGGCGTACTCGGCGTCCTGGTAATCGATGAGCCTGTAGAGCGACTCCGCCAAAATCTCGCGGAGCTGCTTCGGGAACTCGGTTTCTATCCGGGATACCTTCCCGAGGTAGACCTCCCTTTCGTATTCTTCGAGCTGATCCGCCCTTGTTCTGACGAACGTTTCCCACACCACCTGTTTTTTCCCGGCATCCCCGGCTTTGCTGGAGGAGACGAAATTCCAGCCGACCTCGAACCCCCGGAGGTTTGTCTTGACGGCCACGCCGACCTTTTCGATGGATGATACGAAGGAAGCCTTCGAGAGCGGTATACTCCCAGAAGCGGCGAGCGCGCCGAAGAGTATAGCGTTTACGGCGAGGTCATCCATGCCGTTATCCTTCGCGAGCTGGAGGGCGTTTAATTCTATCAGCTTCGACGAAAAGGCCGTAGCGATTTTCCGAAGATTCTCGTCGGAGTAGATGCCGCTCCCGATGGGCATCTTTTCGAGAGTCGAGTAAATCCTGTGCGTGCTGGTGACGATGGTCGTCCTGTCAGAGCCGTAGCCGAGCTGAAGGGCCCTTCCGAGCTCGAGGAATTCCTGGGAGATTATTACGTCCACCTCGCCCGGCACCGGGAACTGGGCGAATATTATCGGCTTGTCGTCAGTCTCCGGCCTGGGGTGCGCTTCGAGGTAGTAGACCGTCGATCCGCCCCTTTGAGAGAGGCCGGGAAGGCTTATGCCCTGGACGTCGTAGTCCTCGAGGAAAAAGGCCTGTACGAGCCATTCCGTAAGGACCCCTCCCCCCTGGCCGCCGACTGCCGGGACCATAATTTTGATTAAATCGCTCTTACCTTCCATCTCGGGTGCTACTTCCCTCTTTCGAGACATACTACAATAATTTCCCCGCCTTCAAAAGCTGTGGTTTGTCCGGTGAGCGGCCGTTCTTCAGGACCGCTCCGGCGCATTACGCCAATTTACAATTTTTCAAAGCCTGCCGGGTAACGAGGCCGCGGTGACGGCGGAAAAAGAAGCCGTCAGCCTGTCCAGCCGTTTCGCGAGACGAGATGAAGTAGAGAGCGGTTGATCTTCGCGCCGATCCTGTCCATGAGAGACGGATTGTCGATGACCTCCACCCTGTAGAAGGAAGGGCACAGGACCGCGGCGTGGGCTATCTCGCCGCAAAGACCGCAACCGACGCATGAGTGCTCGATGAACGCGACCGGGTCGTCCCTGAGAATTGTGGGACTTTCCTTAAGCGTAAGCGACGGGCATCCGTTGTACCTCATGCAGGAATGATCTCCGGTGCAGACATCGGCGTCGACGCCGAGCCTTTTTTGCACCATCCTTTTCCCTTCCTTTATATTCTTTTTCAGAACGACTTTTTCTCTTCTCGTTTTTTCGAGCTGGCACTCGCCCCTCGAAATTATTACCCTGAGCCCCTCGTCCTCTTCGTAAGCCTCGGTGAGCACTCCGAGCGACTCTGTGAGGTCGTAGGGATTTACCGTCTTGATCCACCTGACCCCCGCGCCGCGAAGCGCCTTTTCGATGTCCATGCCCACGCCTTCCTGCCTCATGTTCTTGCCGGAGGCCGGGTTTTCGTGGTGCCCCGTCATCGATGTCCAGAAATTCTCCAGTATGATGAGTATCGCGTTTTGATTGTTATAGACGGCGTTGGCTATGCTCGTCGTAAGACCGCTGTGCCAGAACGTGCCGTCGCCCATGAACGAGATCACCCTTTTGTTCGCCATGCGCGAGAGCGCGCCGGCGGACGCGAGGCCGATTCCCATTCCGGTGATGGAGTTGCTGAGGTCGAACGGCGGGAGGCCGCTCATCGAATAGCAGCCGATGTCTGAAGCATAATAAGACTTCCCGTAATCCTCTTCGAGGATCTTTATCGCCGTGAATATCGGCCTCTCGGGGCAACCCGTGCAGAAGACCGGGTTCCTCTTGGCGACGGGCTGCTTAAGGTACGTCGCCGCCCTTTCCTTGTGTTTTTCGGTAAATTCGCTCTTTTCTTTTATGCGCTCTTTCTCGTAAGAAGAATGCGTGTATTTAAGGAGATACGCACCGACGCCCTTGGCTATGTGGTCGGGGGTGTACTCACCCGCCTGGGGGAGTATGTCCTTCCCGAATATGTCGAGCCCGAGCTTTGCCCTTTGGGCTATGGCGCGTATCTGCTCCTCTATGAGGTTCGGCATGCCCTCTTCGATAATGAGGACCGACTTCTTGTCACGGAGGAAGAGGATTATCTCCTCGGGTACGAGCGGGTTCGTGACGTTTAAGTTAAGTATCGGCAGCCGCGCCTCGCCGTAGAGGTTGGCCTCGCCGAGGTTGTAGAGGCATCTCATCACCGAGTTGAATATCATGCCGTGCGTGATGATGCCCATGTCGTTCTCGGAGCCGTCGAAGAATTCGTTGAGCTTCCTTTCGAGGACGAACCTCCGCGCCGCCGGAATGCGCTCGTGATATTTCTTCTTTTCGTGGTCGAACGTAAACGGCGGGAGAGGGATCTTGTCGAGGTCCGTGATGAGGTCGTCGAGCCTGTGGTTCATGCTTATGGCCGGAGTCAGGTTATCCCTGCAGATCATCTTGTTGCGGATGTGCGCGACCCTCGTCGAAAGTAGGAACATCACAGGCATGTTCGAGCATTCGGAGAGCTCGAACCCTGCCTCGACCATCCTGGCGACGTGCCCGAGGTCGCCCCTCGGGTCTATCACTGCCATCGTTGACTTAAGAGCGAACGGAAGCGCCCTTTCGGCGACGCACGTGCTGTCGCATCCATAGTCCTCGCCGACGATTATCATCGCGCCGCCGGTGACTCCCGAGGACGATATATGGGACAGCGCGTCGGAGGCGACGTTCGTGCCCACGATCTTCCAGTTAACGGAACCCCTTATTGGATAGGAAATCGACGCCGAGAGAAGCGAAGCCGCCGAGGCCTCGTTGCCCGAACAGTCGAAGTAGACGCCCTTTTCCTTTAATATCGGTTCGTACGCGTCGGAGATGGCGTCGATGAGCCCGGCCGTAGGCGAGCCGGGATAGCCGCCGAGGTAGCTTACCCCCGACTGCATGAACGCCTTAAGGATGGCGAGAGGGGTATCCCCGAATAGCGTCTCCCCTTCCCCGAAATTCAATTGGTCGAGCAGTTCTTTCGAGTAACCCATTTTAACTCCTGTCCGGGCCGCTCTCCTTATCCCGGAAGTTATAATTTACCAGAAAAGAATGGTTATTTCCATAAAACCGGACCATGGAGCGGCAGCCGGCATACATTATCTATATCTATAGCGGCTCTTTTATATCGAGGGATTCGCGAATGGAGTCGAAGTATGTCTTGAGCGATTCCTCCTGCTCCCACGTGACCACATGGAAAGGCCTCTTGAGCTTTACGACGTTAAGCGCCGTGACTGGGTCTATCTTCATCAGGTTCATGAGATAGGCCGCTATCATGAGGTTCGTCCTTCCCATGCCGGCATAGCAGTGAACGACCACCTTCTTTTTTTCGGCTGTCTGGGCGCGCATAAAATCCATGAACGATGCGTAATCCTCGGGCTGGGGGGGCTTGAAGTCGTTTACGGGGATTTGCTTCACCGTAAAGCCGGGATAGTCCTGTGCATATTTCTCTTCTTCGAGGTTGACGATGACATCGATCCCCTTATCCCGAAGGAAGAGGAGATCTTCGTCAAGCGGCTCGAAAAGACCCGGCCTTTCCATACCGGCAAGCGCGTCTTCGATAACCCACGAGAATCTCTCAGGCATAGGCTATTTCCTCCCTTTCTTTAACTCGGCAACGTATTTGTCGGCAAGTCTCGTAGGCTCGGGGATCCTTAGCCCACTTGAGCATGCGAGCGCTATTTCGAGCGCCGATTCGAGATCGATTCTGTGCCCCGGCGAGACGAATACGGGCTTCGTCCTGTCCTTCGTCCGAAGAACCGCCCCTATGCATTCGCCCCCGGGCGAGGCAAGCGGCGTCCACGAGCCTTTCTCCGTTCCGGGCTCTTCGAACGAGCCGTAGAGCCTCGACTTCGCAATTCCCATGGCCGGCACGTCGAGAAGCACCCCTACGTGGCATGCTATGCCGACGCCGCGAGGATGCGCCGTCCCCTGCCCGTCGAGTATGAGGACGTCGGGCTTTACGGAGAGCTTCCCGTAGGTCTCGATTATAGCAGGACCTTCCCTGAACGCCAAAAGCCCCGGAATGTAGGGAAAGTTTTCCTCGACTTCCGAGTACGCGCGCTCGATCTCAGTCATGTCGGGATACGAGAAAACTATTATTCCGCAGATAAGCTTATTCTCGGATTTAAGTATGGATATGTCGGCGCCGGCGACTGTCCTTAATTCGCCGAAGGACCTTTCGCCGATTATTCTGCGGCGGAGGCGTTTCTGAAAATCCAGCGCCCGAGCCACCTCGGGGGGCTTCCCGCGGTAGAGCTCGTCGAGTGTCTCGTAATCAATGGAACCCATATATTTCCCTGATAGCGCGCTTGAACCGTGGTGCGTACAAAAGCTCGAACGCAAGCTCCTTCCCGGGGAATAGTCTTAGAGCGTAGCCCTTTACCTTATCTATATGCAGGAGAGCCTCTTCCCTGGGCATGTCCGATTGATATATGAGCGAGAGTGTGAAATCGACCATGAACCGGAGCCTTCTCAGGTTGCGGTTTTCCTCGGCGATCTCCGCAGAAGTGGGTTTTTCCTTTTCCATCGTCCTCAGCCCGCCGTGCTCCGTAAGCCCCGGCCTCGAAGTTAAGTATACACCAAGGGCGGGGCGGGCGTAACGGCGCCCCAGCCGGCGGCCGGCGATTTGTCCGCATCGATAAAATTCGGTAGAATCAACCGACCGGCAGGGCACAACAATGAACCTTAAAATGGCGTTCGTCATGGACCCGATAGGGTCCATAAACATCGAAAAAGACACCACTTTCGTCCTCATGCTCGAAGCGGAGGCGCGCGGGCACGAGGTGTGGTATCTGGAGCTTAAAGACCTCTTCGTAAGACATGGCAAGCCCTTTGGGAACGCCACACGCGTTTCGCTCAGGAGAGAGAAAGGCAATCATTATACGCTGGGGGAGACGGAGACCGTGGAGCTCGGGAGCTTCGACGCCGTCTGGATGCGAAAGGACCCGCCCTTCAACATGGACTATATATATTCGACCTACATCCTGAGCCTTATAGACGGCGGCAGGACGAAGGTGCTGAACAACCCGAAGGGGATACGCGAATCGAACGAGAAGCTCTACACTCTCTACTTCCCCGAGTGGATACCGGAATCGATAGTTTCGAAGGATATACAACAGCTTAATAGTTTCTTGTCCGACGTCGGCGGCGAGATGGTGGTAAAGCCGCTCGACGGACACGGAGGCGAAGGAGTCTTCTTCGTAAAGGAAGGCGACAGGAACGCCAACGTGATACTCGAATCGATTACCGACTTCGGGCGGAGATATGTGCTTGCGCAAAAGTTCATCGAGCGCGTGAGCGAGGGAGACAAGAGAATAATACTCCTAAACGGCGAGCCGCTGGGCGCTGTCTTGAGGGTCCCGAAGCCCGGAGGAGAGTTCAGGTGCAACTTCCATTCCGGCGGCAGCCCGGCTAAATCGAGCCTCACCGACAGGGAGGTCGCAATCTGCGACTCGCTCGGCCCGAGGCTCCGCAGCGACGGGCTATACTTCGTCGGCATCGACGTCATAGGCGGATACGTCACGGAGATAAACACCACGAGCCCGACTGGGGTTCAGGAGATAAACACGCTCGACGGCGCGAAGCTCGAAAAGGATGTTATAGACTTCGCCGAAGAGCTCTGCGGGAACAAGGGCTAAAACACACTACCGGGAAAGATGATATGAAAATTTCTAAAGAGGAAGTCGTAAAGGTAGCAGAGCTCGCAAGGCTCGAATTCACGGACGAAGAGCTCGACGAATTCACCGAGCAGCTCGGGAAGATACTGACCTACATCGAAAAGCTGGGGGAGCTCGATACGACGGGCGTAGAGCCCACGTCGCACGTCCTCGACATTGCAACGCCGCTCAGGGACGACAAGGTCGCCCCGTGGCTCACGCAGGAAGAGGCGCTCTCGAACGCCCCTGATGAGGAAGACGGATACTTCGCCGTCCCGCAGGTCATAGAGTAGAGGATCAAGGAGATTATGCGCATGGAACTTCCTTTTTTAACGATAAGGGAAGCGTCGGATCTAATAGACAAGGGCGAGATATCGCCGGTCGAGCTTACAGAAGCCGTGCTCGGCCGTATAAGCGAGCTCGACGGGAAATTAAACGCCTACGTTACAGTCCTCGCCGAGAGAGCGCTCGAAGACGCGCGCGCCGCCGAAAAGGAGATCGCCGCCGGAAAACGCAGAGGCACGCTCCACGGCATCCCCATAGCGCTTAAGGACATATTCGTCATGAAAGGCGCTCCGGCGACGTGCGGCTCGCGGATGCTCGAGAATTTCATGCCGCCCTACGACGCTACCGTGACGAAAAAGCTCCTCGAAGCCGGGGCCGTGATAACGGGCAAGAACAATATGGACGAGTTCGCAATGGGCTCCTCGACCGAGACGTCTTACTTCGGCCCGACGAAAAACCCCTGGGACATCGAGAGGGTGCCGGGCGGGTCGAGCGGCGGCTCTGCGGTGGCTACATCGGCTTCCCTTTGCCTGGGCTCGATAGGCACGGATACTGGGGGATCGATACGCCAGCCGGCGGCCTTTTGCGGGGTCGTCGGGATGAAGCCCACGTACGGGAGGGTGAGCAGGTTCGGAATGATAGCGTTCGCATCGTCATTGGACCAGGCGGGGCCGCTTACGAAGACAGTCGAGGACACGGCAATAATACTGAACGCGATTTCCGGACACGACGCGAACGATTCTACGTGCGCCGATTTCCCAGTCCCCGATTACACAGAGAACCTTAAGGACGATATTAAGGGCATGAAGATTGGCGTGCCGAAGGAATACTTCATCGAGGGCATGAACGGCGAGGTCGAGGACGCCGCGAAGAAAGCGATTTCAGTGCTGGAGGATCTCGGCGGGGAGATAGTCGAGATATCGCTCCCGCATACAGAATACGCTGTCCTCACCTATTACATTATCGCCCCCTCGGAGGCGAGCTCGAACCTCGCCAGATACGACGGGGTGAAGTACGGCTACAGGGCGCCCGGCACGCACTCGCTCGGCGAGATGTATTTGAAGACGCGCGCCGAGGGGTTCGGGAACGAGGTGAAGCGGCGCATAATGCTGGGGACGTACGCGCTTTCGTCGGGCTATTACGACGCGTATTACCTTAAGGCCCAGAAAGTGAGGACGCTCATAAGGAAGGACTTTGACGAGGCGTTCAAGAATGTAGACGTCATAGTCGCGCCGACGACGCCCGAGGTGGCGTTCAAGGCGGGCGAGAAATCGGGCGACCCTATAAAGATGTACCTCTGCGACGTGCTGACCATACCCTGCAACATAGCGGGGCTCCCGGGCGTGTCGCTCCCGTGCGGGTTTTCGTCCGGCGGGCTGCCGATAGGGCTCCAGATACTCGGGAAAGCGTTCGACGAAGGGTCCGTCATACGCGCCGCGCACGCATACGAGAGGGAAGCGGGATGGTACCGGGAAAGGCCTTCGATATGACGATTTCGGTTCTCCGGACTGTACACTTATAACAAAGGGGGGAGCTCACATGACCGAGAAGAAAAAGGTATGCATGCTTTGCGGAAAGCCTTCGGACACTTCGATATGCGACGCCTGCAAGGCGAACGTTCAGGGTGAGGCGCTGGGCGAGAAGAAAAGGGTAGAGAAGCAGGCGAGCGTCGTTTCCGAGGTGGATAAGGACAGGCTCACCCGGAAGCGAAAGGAAGACTGACCCCTCCGTTTCCCGGACCGGGAGACTACACCTTGCCCCATATTTCGAGCGCACGTTTGTACGTGCTGCTTTTGGATGCGCCGGTTTCCTCCGACGCTCTTTTCACCGCGTCTTTAAGGCTTAGACCTTCCTCCATGTAGGCCTCTAGAAGGCCGTCCACGGCTTCGGCGTCGGGCGCGGCGGATTTCTTCCCCGCCCCTTCGACGACGAGGGCGATCTCTCCTTTTACGCTGCCCTTTTCTTCGAGCCGCTTTTGAACCTCCGATATGCTGCCCCGTATTGTTTCTTCGTAGAGCTTCGTGATCTCCCTCCCGAGCGAGATGTTCCTGTCGCCGAGCGTATCCAGCATGACGGCGAGAGTCTTCGCCACGCGGTTCGGGGATTCGTAGAAGATAAGGGTTTCGGGGTAGTCCTTTACGCGGGTTAGGAGCTCGGCCTGGGCCTTTTTAGTCCTCGGGGGGAAGCCCAGGAATACGAATCCCGAGGTCGGAAGGCCCGACACGCTGAGGGCCGCGATCGCCGCCGAAGGGCCCGGAACGGGGAGCACTTCGAAGCCGCGCTCGGATGCGAGCCTTACGGCCCTGTAGCCGGGGTCGGATATGCACGGGGTGCCTGCGTCTGTGACGAGGGCGACGCTTTTACCTTCTGCGAGTAGCGAGGCGATCTCCTCGGCGCGCGCCGTCTCGTTATGCTCGTGGTAGCTGAGGAGCGGCTTGTCTATGCCGTAGCGGGAGAGGAGCTTTCGCGTTGTCCGCGTATCCTCGCACACTATGACGTCCGCCTCTTTAAGTATCCTGAGAGCACGGAGGGTGATGTCTTCGAGATTCCCGATCGGGGTTCCGACTATGTAGAGCTTTCCCGCCATCAAGTGATGATAATACATCACACCTAAAAATAAAGACGGCAAAAACTATATTACATCGGCAGGATGACCGCTACCGGCCGGATTCAATCCACGTTACAGCGCTTGTTGGATTCGTAGTTGATGCACTTGTCCTGATCCTTGCCGCCGTCTATGCTGTCCGTGCCTGTGCCGCCGTCGAGAAAGTCTTCGCCGTCGTTACCTTCCATATAGTCGTCTCCATCACCGCCGTAGACGACGTCGTTCCCCTTCCCTCCCCTGAGGTCGTCGTTCCCGGCATCGCCGTAGATGATGTCGTCTTCCCCGCCGCCGGTTATGACGTCGTTACCGTCTCCGCCGCATATGACGTCGTTACCGTCAAACCCCTTTATGGTATCGTCGCCGCCCAGCCCGGCGATAACGTCCGGCCCTACCGTGCCGTTAATCGAATCGTTGTCATCCGTTCCGATTATCGTTGGGACCTTCCCCCCGCAGCTCGGAGGCGCATCCGCCGCATCGCCCTGCGCCGAGGCGAGCTGAGCACCAAAAAAGCCGTAAGCCAGTATTCCAAGCACGATTAAAAACTTTCCCATTTCGACCCTCCCGTTAAAACCGCTCTTACCCCAATTAAACTCCTCGTGCCCCCCAATGTCAAGGAGAGGGAATTGTTTCAGGAGTGTCCCGGCTCTGTATCACAAGTAACCACCTGGCGGACCGACGCGGCCGCGGAACATCCTGCTATTATTGGATTATTGACGTATGGCATGAGGGTTGCACTTACTCTGTGAAAAGAAAAATGACGGGGGTTTTATATGAGTGAGAATTTGAGCAACATTCTGGATGCTAACTCGAAATACGCAGACGGTTTCGGCAAAAAGGCCGATCTGGCCATGCCGCCCGCAAGGAAGTTCGCCATACTGACGTGCATGGACGCCCGGCTCGACCCGGCGAAGTTCGCGGGCCTCAGCGAAGGCGACGCCCACGTAGTCAGGAACGCAGGCGGAAGGGCCAGCGATGACGCGATACGCTCGTTAGTGATTTCGAGCGAGGTGCTCGGCACCAGGGAATGGTTCGTCATACATCATTCGGACTGCGGCATGGAGACCTTCTCGAACGAGAAAATCTCCGGAGATCTTAGAACCACCTTCGATACCAACGAAGGATATTTCATAAACTGGCTCACGATTCCCGACCGCGAAGAGAGCGTAAGGGAAGACGTGCACAGACTCCGCAACCATCCGCTCGTCTCCAGGGATATACGAATTTCAGGCTACATCTTCGACGTTAAAACCGGGAAGCTGATTGAAGTTGTAAAGGGTTAGATTACGGCCGGGTACTCCTTCCCGGCATCGGCATATCGGCAAACCGGATGCTACCTTGCGCTCATCCCGCGCGGCCAATACGGTCGTGCGGGATGCTTTGCGTGGGGTTGTCTCGTCGCCTTATCCTTCCACTCTCGGTTCTTCCTGTTCCAGCCTTTATTACGAGCTTTCCATCCCCGATAACAGCGCACTCCAAGGAATGTTAATTGGCCTGTTTCCAGGGGAAGCGCTCGCCAATTATTTTCATGCCGAACAAAAAAATCCCGAATCTTTTTTTTCGGAAATCTCCTAATTATAATTGGAGAAGTGTAGCCAATGACCGACCATAACCTTGACTATCAAACAACAGGAGGAATTACACATGATCGCAGCACGCATGTACGGCTACAGACAGCCGCTCGTAATCGAAGAGGTAGATGTTCCAGACATAGCGGCCGACGAGGTTCTGGTAAAGGTCGCGGCTACGGGGATGTGTCGAACAGACTGGCAGCTTGTGGACGGCTATTTCAAAGCCTACAAGCTGCCCGATCTCCCGCTCACTCTCGGGCATGAAATCGCTGGGACCGTAGACAAGATCGGGAGCCTCGTGCCCAAGAGCCTCGGACTCGCCGAGGGCGACCTCGTCGCTGTGGTCGGGGGTTGGGGAGACGGCGCCTGCAGGCAATGCCACGAGGGCAACACGCACATATGCAATCATGGAAATTGGCCCGGCTTCGGCCCGTACGGCGGATATTCGGAATACGTCCCCGTTCCCTACAGCTACCTCGTACCGATAGGTAAACAATATAACCTGACTGCAGAAGAAGTCGCCCCGCTGACCGACGCGGGCCTCACCCCGTACAGGGGAATCAAGAAGCTCCGCGCCGCCGGCGCGCTCGGACCTGACAGGGTGCTCGCCGTTTTCGGGGTGGGAGGACTCGGGACATACGCTGTCCAGTACGCGAAGATTCTCGGCTCGGGCGCGACTGTCGTGGCATTCGGCAGAAACGACGAGAAACTCGCAATAGCAAAGGATTACGGCGCGGACGAGACAATCAACGTCAAGGGAAAATCGCTCGATGACATCCGTAAAGAGCTGGCTCAAAAAACCGGGCACCGGGAGATCGACGCCGTCATAGACTGCGCCGGGGCGGAGGAAATGATACAGACGGGATTCGGCCTGCTCTCGACAGAGGGTCATTATTCATCCGTCGGCCTCGTGGGTGACCGCATAAATATTCCACTCTTTCCGTTCGTGGCGCGTGAGTTCACGTACCACGGATCCTTCTGGGGGAATTATAACGATCTCAAGGAAGTCGTCACCCTGGCCGAGGAGGGGAAGATCAGACACACGGTGAAGAAAATCAAGCTCGAGGAAGTTAACGAAAATCTGGAGCTGCTTCGGGATGGCGACATCGTCGGCCGCGCCGTCATAGTCTTTTAAACACGCTGGGAATTCTTCCATCCGGCGGATCATGTTTTGGATAAGTGCATCCTCCCGGTTTCGGCTTTCGGTCAGGATCCGGGAGGTTCATTCGAGGAGAATACAATCATGAACGAAACCCGTATAAGAAAACCCGCCGGGAATATAGAAGCCCGGCCCGACAAGCATTCCGGCCCCCGAGGCATTATCCACCTGGGGATACTGACAGGCTTCATACTTCTTGCAGCAATGGCAATGCTTCCGGCAAAGAATGCTCCGAACCTGAAAGAAGGGGATAACTTTGGAGCCGCCTACTCCGTAGGCGCGGCGGTGGCGCACGCACAAACAACCGAAGGGGACGATACTATGGAAGAGAAGAATAAAGAGATAGTCAGCAAGGGATTCGCCGATTGGGCGAACGGAACGGGCAGCTTCTTCGATCTTCTGGACGAGAACGTGGAATGGACCATCACCGGCAGCAGCCCCATTTCGAAGACCTACACCAGCAGGCAGCAGTTCCTCGACGAAGCCATAACGCCAATAAACGAGCGGCTGAGTGCGAGGATAGTGCCCAAGGTGAGGGGCATCTATGCGGATGGGGACATGGTTGTCGCCCTCTGGGACGGGACAGCGACGGCCAAGGACGGCGCGCCGTATAACAATACCTATTCGTGGTTTATGACCATGAAAGACGGGCGCATAGTGGAGGTCGTGGCGTTCTTCGACACGATTGACTTCACCGAGTTCTGGAACCGGGTCACGCCGCAGAAAGCGAATTAGGCCTTGAGTCATCCGTAATCACACGGCTGTCGACGAAATCGGGAACCGGCCGCGAAGTTGGGAGTATCATCACGAAGGGATCTTCCACTTTCCGGTTCGGTCTCTAGTTACAGAATAAAATTGGCTACGCCGCCGTCGGCCCTGAGAGCGGCGCCCGTCGTGGCTGACGACAACGGCGAGGCGATGTATGTGACGAGATTGGCTATCTCTTCGGGCGTCGCGAAACGATTAATGAGCGAGCCCGGGCGCGCTGTCTCGAAAAATTCTTTTTCAATCGCCTCGAAATCCTTATCGGGGTCGGAGACCATCCCCTGAACGAAAACCTCTACTCCCTCGGACCACGTCGGCCCTGGCATTACGGTGTTAACCGTTACACCAGTGCCCGCGACTGTAGCAGCAAGGCCGCGGGAAACCGCCAGCTGCGCTGTCTTCGTCATGCCGTAATGAACCATCTCGACTGGGATCTGAATGGCCGATTCGCTCGCGATAAAAATGACCCGTCCCCATTTTCTTTCGACCATCCCCGGGGTGTAGCGGCGGGACATCCTGACGCCGCTCATGACGTTGACGTCGAAGAATTTCTGCCAGTCGCCGTCCGTTATTTCGAAGAATGGCTGGGGCTCGAATATTCCGAGGTTGTTGACCAAGATGTCAACGTACGGGACCTCTTTATAAAGAGATTCGGCCCCTTCCGGGGTCCCTAGATCGGCGGCCACGCCCGAGACGCCGGCAGCCTGAAATTCATCTTTTATCTTTTGTACCGCTCCGGACACCCTGTCTTTCGACCTGCCGTTTACAATGACATTCGCCCCCGATTCGGCAAGGCTCCGCGCGATGGCGAAGCCTATACCGGCCGTGGAGCCTGTGACCAAAGCCGTCTTTCCGGTTAAATCGATTTTCATGTAGTAACTCCGTTAATAGCACTTTTGCCGTTAGCGTCTTTTCTTCCCACGCCACTTCGTCGTGTCCAGCCGAAACCGCGAGGGCACCGGCGGGACGTCGAATTAGTCCGCCCTGACGAGCGGGACGTCTACCAGATGCTCCGCGAGGAACCAGACCTGCAGCTCGTTCGTGCGTATGATGTCGCTGACGAGAAGGTCGTTCGTCCCGTCGTCGCCGTCTTCCGCCGCCTGCTTCGCCATGGACCTGGCCTCGAGCAGTATGACCTCGTGCGCGTGGAGCAGCCGGGAAATCTGCACCGGTACTTCCTCGCGGCCGCGTGGCGGTCGTGGGATCATAGTCGTCTCCGCAATGTCGGCCGCCATCGCCAGGCTTATCCCGCCCAGAAGCTGAATCCGCTCTGCTATGGTGTCGACGAGCTCGCTCTGCTCGCCGAAGTGCTTGTCGAAAAGAAGGTGGAGCTGGTAGAAGGTGTGCCCCGCCACCTGCCAATGATGCTTTTTGTAGAGGTCACGGAGCGTCATCGTGTCGGCCAGAACCTGGTTAAGGTTCCCGACGCTCTTCGCGCAAACCTTCTCGGACAGCGCAATAGGAAGCTTCACTATCATCCCGTAAGGCTGGATCTCCACTGCGTCCTCGTGGACAAAGGGCTTGGCCTTTGCACCGACATTCTCATAATCCTTGCTCGATCTTTGCTTTTTCATTATTCGTCTCCTCTGCCCGCGGCCCGCGCCATGGCGTACTGCGGGGCCGCTCCGGCTGTTTTATTTATTACAAGTTTAAATACTCTCACTGTCGTCCACAATCAATTCTGAATCCGCTTCTCCCATCTACAGACGCTTTCATTGCCGCTCCGACAACAGTTTACGACTTGATGAAGTCGAGGAGGTCCTGGTTGACCTTGTCTTTATGGGTGGAACACAGTCCGTGTGGCGCTCCTTTGTAGCGATTTAGCTCGGCACCCTTAAAAACGGCGCGGTGCTCATTTTAGGAATGAACCTCGACACGCTGAGATCGCGCATGAATAAGCTCGGCATAAAGAGGCCCGAGCGGGCTTTTTAGATTCAGCTTTCGCGTCAAGCATCCGGCGTGAGCGCCAAACTCCCCCGGCAGGCCCGAACCGGGTATAGCAGCCTCGTGTGCAGTATTAGTTGCGGCCATTGTAACGGACTTGGATTAATCTATAATATCTAAAATCATTATAAAGGGAGTTAAAGGGGGATAGTTTATGAGGTCGTTTACACTTGCAATATCGATGGTTTTAACTCTATTGTTCTTTTTCGGTTCGACTCAGTTAAAAGCTCAAGTATCGTACACGGAACTGGGGCCGTCCGATGCATTCACATCGAAAACGGCGTCTGATCCGTCTTCCTCGGCGAGAGCATTAGACGACAACGACACAAAAGCTATCAGAATAGGCGATTTAACGATCTTCAGCGACGAGCCGCTGTTTAAAATAGCATGCAGGCCGCTCGAACTGGAGAATTTCGGCGCCACTATAGTGCCGCCCAACAGCATCCAGGCTTGTATCGGTCCATTTAACAGCGTCACCGATAACGACTGCTTCGTTCCCGGATCTTTGATCGAGGGCTTTTCATTGATCGGCCTGCCCTTTGCGGATAACGGCGAGCTGGTTGTCATCACTCCTTCCTTTTTTGCAGGGATGACGGACGTTGTGGTGGGAGCTAATGATTTCAACGATAACAGCGAAATTACTTTCCAGCAGCCCGGGATCAGAGGCGTCGGACTCAACGTCTACACCTTTGCAGCCGATTCAACAATTGTTACCATAGACGTTTTCGGTCCCGGAGGCCTACTCCTGGGTTCCACAAAGGTGCGAGCGACGCCCGACGGGCCGTTCTTCGGAGTTCAATCGACGAGCACCCCGATCTCACGCATCAGCTTTACGAACGGATACGGCGTTCTCGTGTCGAACCTTGCCTTTGGAGAATGCGCAGCGGCCGAAAATATTCCGACGATGTCGGAATGGGGCCTTATATTCTTGGCCGGGATATTGGGAATTGCGGCCCTGCTGGCCGTCCGCCGCAAGTGCCCGGCTGCGTAAGACCGGAATTCTCAGGATTTAGCACCGAGCTTAAAGCGGCGCGGGAGCTGCTCCGGGCCCGGGACGGGAAAAAGGGATTTCCGTTTACATGCAAATCTGCATCAGATCCTCGGCCAGGATTACGTCTGCGTCTACATATTCCCTGATCTGGCTGACTACATCAATTTCATCGCAGTCGCTGTAAAGGTGGGTTAGAACGATTTTCCTGGCCCCAGAAGCACTGGCGATCCTGCCGACTTCCGTAGGGGTGAGGTGCGTTTTAAATTTGAGCTCGTCGGGAAAGGAGCATTCGATAACCAGCAAATCCGCATCTTTGGCCAGATCGATCAACGATTCGGTGTAACCCGTGTCCCCCGAATATACCACCGACTTGCCGCCTGATTCTATTCTGTATGCAATGCTGTTATAGGTATGATAAGTATCTCCCGTAGTCAAAACGAAATCGTCGATTCTCATCGGCTTCGCATTCACCTCTTTTACAATTAACTTATCCGGCGCTATCCAATCACCGTAAACCGCCTTCAAGGATAGATAGAATTCCGTAAAACCCTTCGGCCCCCAAAGATAGAGGGGCTTATCCCGGAATCTATCCGGGTGAGGATACTTGGTGGCGAATAAGAACGGTACGAGATCCGCAGTATGATCGGGGTGGAAATGGGTTATGAATATATGGTCGACGCTCAGATAATCGACGCCGACCTTGCCCAGCTTCCATGTAGTGCCGCTACCGCAATCGAGCAAAATTTTGGACTTCGCAAGCTCGAGTGCATAGCCGGAAGAGCCTCTTCTTACGTTGGGTACACAGGTTCCGGAGCCCAGTATATGTATTTTCATCGTATTTCGGCTAGTCGCGAAACAAGTGCGCGTTTCGGGAAGGGCAAGTAAATTCCTGCTCCGCCTGAGTTTCCAATTTTAGTGATCCTTTACTCCACACAAAGACCGATGAAATTATATATACAAGTAAAGTTTCAGCGCGCGATTGACGCCGCCATGGCAGCATTACGATACGTCAAGAGCCCGTTTACGCCCATTGCATACTACGCCTTTGCCAGTTTTCGGATTACAAATTTCATTCCATATGAAGCCCGAGGATCGAAGAAACGGAATCAGATTAATTTTGTACGGTTCAAAGTTAATTGCAATGCCTATAATTTAATCATTATTTCTAAATTCGATACAATTTTCGTCAACCGGATTTTCTGTTGAAAATACCTGTGATTTAGGAGAATTCTTCCCTCTTATGGAGCCGATGCTGCACAAAAATGTGGCACGGCTGCCTCTTTTTTATACAAATCCCGAGGCCAAGAAGAGTGATGTAACTACCAAACTTATAACGATTTTACCTCATCACTTAATAAATATTGTTTTCCGGCGCATGGTAAGAGAGATTTCCGAACCATCTACTTGAATCATTTGAAATGAAGATTTCCGCCGGTTCCGGTGGCATTCGGATTGCTACAGTTTCCGCAGTTAGAAGGGGGTAAAGATGTCCGCAGGTCAGCTCACGCAAATAGAGGGTCCGGATAATAGCGCCCGCATCACGTCTCCGATACAGGACTACCTGGAGCGTCTTCACCTAAAGTGCTCGAAGCTCCGGGAAGGACAGGTAGCCACCTACATACCGGAGCTTTCAAAGGCCGATCCCGACTGGTTCGGCATCAGCGTCGCGACAACCGACGGCCGCGTATATGAAGTCGGGGATACCCGCCTGCCGTTCACTATCCAGTCCATCTCCAAGCCTTTCGTATACGGCATCGCTCTCGAGGACCGTGGCATAGATGCCGTTTTAAGGAAAATAGGCGTCGAGCCTACGGGCGACGCCTTTAACTCGATCAGTCTTGCTCCCGGCTCCGGGTGCCCGTTCAACCCCATGATCAACGCCGGGGCAATCGCAACGACGTCACTCGTGAGGGGCAATTCGGGCGAAGACAAGATACAACGCATCCTGGGTGTTTTTTCGACCTACGCCGGCCGCGTGCTTTCTATCGATAATACCGTATACAGTTCGGAGAAAGAGACGGGCCATCGAAACCGCGCTATAGGGCATATGCTGCGGAACTTCGACATTCTGAGCGAGGATCCGGATATAGCTCTCGATATATACTTCCAGCAGTGCTCGATATCGGTAGATTGCCGCGATCTCAGCCTCATGGCCGCCACTCTGGCGAACGGAGGCGTGAACCCGCTTACCAAAGAGCGCGCGATAAGCGACGAGTTCCTCGAGAACATCATGACGATTATGACCACTTGCGGCATGTACGACTACGCCGGTGAGTGGATGTACTGGATCGGTATACCGGCGAAGAGCGGAGTGGCTGGGGGAATTATGGCGGTCATGCCCGGGCAAGCCGGAATCGGGGTGTTTTCCCCGCCTCTGGACGCACGGGGAAACAGCGTGCGTGGAATCGAGGTTTGCAAGAACATTTCGAGGGATTTTAACCTTCACTGCCTTCGCGTTCCCCGTTCTTCACGTTCGGCAATTCGCGCTCAGTACGATGTTTCCAAGATCAGGTCCAAAAGACTGCGGGGAGAGCGCGACTCGGAAATTCTCGATAAATTCGGCGCGCGGGCGAAAGTTTACGAGCTCCACGGGGACCTCGTGTTTTCCACCGTCGAGTTGGCGGTGCGGAGGGTGGTCGATGCGAGCGATTCCCTCGACATAGCCATTATCGATTTCAAACGGGTTACCAACATCGAGGAATCGTCGGCCAAGATGATCGTAGAGTTGATCGAGACCATGGGGAATTCAGGCAAAAAGCTTTTACTGGTGAACCTCCAGCCGAGGCACTCGAAAATAAGCAGGTACTTCGAGGAGCAGCTCACGAGCGAGGGCCAGAATAGCACCTTACTACGCGTCTTCCTCGATATGGATATCGCTCTGGAGTGGTGCGAGAACCGCCTGATAGAGAGCCTACGTACCGAGGACGTTACCCGCATAATAACTCTCGCAGAGCACGATCTGTGTCGGGGGCTTGAGCCTTTAGACATTGACATACTGGAAACCTTATTGAAAAGAAAAAGTTACGAACCCGGAGAGCTTATAATCCGAAAGGGCGACCCGGCAGATGAAATATACCTTCTCATGAACGGCGAAGTCAGCGTTAGAGTCGATCTGCCCAACGGTCAGATCAAGCGGCTTTCCACGCTTTCCGCCGGCATGGCGTTCGGCGAGATTGCCGTCATAAACCGCTCGGTGCGGTCGGCGGACGTCTACGCCGATACGCACGTAGAATGCTATCTCCTTTCGACCTCCTCCTTCGACGAGCTCGGCAAAACCCACCCCGTGATAAAGATGACTCTACTTCAAAATCTACTGCGTAATTTTTCTCGCATGCTTACCATGGTTGAACGGGAAGTTACAACGCTTTCTTTGTAATCAGCAATTAGTTCTGTACCTGCTTTAGATTTGCCTGTCGGAACAGTCGATGTAAGAGGGGGGGATCGAGTATGAAAAGCAGGTGCAATCAAGTGCTGTGCCTAATCGTCGGCGCAGCTTTTTTATCCGTGTGTCTTTATTCGAACGTTGCCTCGGCGGAGACGTGCGAGAAACCGGTAGCCAAGGTGGTTTCCGTACAAGGAACCGTCGAAGTCCAGAAAGCGGGGGAGACAGGGTGGCAGGAAGTAAAGCTCAATGACACATACTGTCCCGGAGATACCATACGCGTGCACGGGAAAAGCCGCGCCGATGTAACGCTCCTCGAGAAATCGGTAATCCGCCTTAACCAGAACACCATCATCACACTCGAAACACCGAAGGACGAAGAGACCAGCGTGATAGACATGCTCAAGGGAGCCGCGCATTTCTTCAGCAGCGGCCCGGAGAGTCTGGACGTAAAAACGCCCTTTACGACCGCCGGCGTCAGGGGAACCGAATTTCTTGTAACCGTCGAAGAGGATAAGACGCTGCTTTCGACTTTCGAGGGCACAGTCGTGACTTCGAACGACTCGGGCAGCCTTACGCTCACAGGCGGCCAATCGGCGGTCGCAGAGGCGGGCAAGGCGCCTGAGTTCAGAATCGTAGCCCGCCCCCGCGACGCGGTGCAATGGACGCTTTACTATCCTCCCGTCATCAATCTTCGCCCCGATGAATTTCAGGCCGGAGCCGGCTGGGAAGGAATGGTTCGGAAATCGATCGTGCTATATATAAACGGGGATATTCAGGGAGCTTTCGACAGTATTCAGGATGTACCAGGCGATGTCCGCGACCCGCGTTTCTTCGCTTACAGGGCCTCGCTGCTTCTAGCTGTAGGCAGGGTCGGAGAAGCGGAAGAGGATATCTCGCGGGCGCTCAGTCTCGACCCAGGGTATAGCGACGCATTGGCGCTCGAAACAATCATCTACATTGTGAAAAACGAAAAGGAAAAAGCCCTCGCCGCCGCGGAGAAGGCCGTAGAGACGAACCCTGACTCTGCCACGGCGGAGATCGCGCTTTCGTATGCGCAGCAGGCTATGTTCAACTTGAAAGGCGCCCGCGAAAGCCTCGAGAGGGCTGTGGAGATTGCCCCCGAGAACGCGCTGGCGTGGGCGAGACTGGCGGAGATACAGGCTTCGTTCGGCAACCTCGGCAAGGCGCTCGAATCGGCCCAGGAGGCAGCCGCCCTTGAGCCGAATCTCTCGAAGACACAAACTGTGCTCGGATTTGCCTATCTGACCCAGGTCGACACGAAGAAAGCGAAAGCCGCCTTTGAAAAAGCCATCACTCTCGACCAGGCCGATTATCTCCCGAGACTCGGGCTCGGGCTCGCGATGATACGGGACGGCGACCTTCAAGGCGGCGGAAGGCAGATAGAGATTGCAGCAAGCCTCGATCCCAATAATTCGCTGGTTCGCAGCTATCTGGGTAAGACCTATTTCGAAGAGAAGCGCACCAACAAAGACGTCCGCGAATATGAAATCGCCAAGGAGCTCGATCCTCTGGATCCGACGCCGTGGTTCTACGACGCCATAGCGAAGCAGACGACAAACCGGCCGGTCGAGGCGCTTAACAACCTGCAAAGATCCATCGAGCTAAACGACAACAGAGCCGTTTACAGGTCGCGTCTTCTGCTCGATTCGGACCTCGCGGCGAGGAGCGCCGGCCTTGCCCGTATCTACACCGACCTCGGCTTCCAGCAGCTGGCGCTGGTCGAGGGATGGAAATCGGTCAACATAGACCCTTCGAGCTTTTCGGCCCATCGATTCCTGGCCGATTCGTATGCCATCCTGCCGAGGCATGAGATAGCCAGGGTAAGCGAGCTGCTGCAGTCTCAGCTGCTCCAGCCCATCAACATCACGCCGATCCAGCCGCGGCTGGCGGAGAGTAATCTTTTCCTAATTTCTTCCCAGGGCCCGGGGTCGGTGTCGTTCGATGAGTTCAATCCGCTATTCAACCGTAACCAGGTTACGCTTCTGACGAGCGGGCTCGTGGCCGAAAACGAAACGTGGGCCGGAGAGGGCGTCGTCTCCGCCATATACAACAAGGCCAGTTTCAGCGCCGGGTACTCGTATTTCGGGACCGACGGCTTCAGGGTGAACGACGATCAGAAGGATCAGATAGCAAACGCTTACCTCCAGCTGGAGCTTACCTATAAAACTAGCATCCAGGCGGAATACCGATACAGGAACACCGATTTCGGAGACCTCGCGCTCAGATTCTTTCCGGACGATTTCCTTCCGGGACTCAAAAACAAGGAAGAAAGAAATTACGTCAGGATCGGAGGGCGGCACGTGTTTTCACCGGGCTCGATACTCATTGCAAACCTGGCGTATCAGAACGCGGATTTTAACGTCAGCGACAAAATCAGCTCGTTCGACGCCCACAGGCCCGAAAACGCCTACAGCGCCGAAGCACAGTACCTTTACCGTTCGCAGTACATAAATCTCGTAGGCGGCGCGGGTTACTTCGACGTAAACGGCAGGCTCGATACTACTATCACGATCGAACTTCCGCCGCCCGACGGGCCGATAGTCGCCGAATCGAGGACGAGCACGGACCTCGAGCATCTAAATGTGTACGCATACTCGTACGCGAACCCACTGGATAACCTGACGCTAACGATAGGTGCAAGCGTCGACTTCCTGAGCGGCGACAGCCCCGACGTCGGCGATAAGACCAAGTTCAATCCGAAATTCGGCGCGACATGGAATCCCATACCTTCTACGACTCTTCGTGCGGCGGCCTTCAGGGTTTTAAAAAGAACACTCATCACGGACCAGACCCTCGAGCCGACACAGGTAGCCGGATTTAACCAATTCTTCGACGACGTCAATGGAACTGAATCCTGGGTCTTCGGCGGGGCGATCGATCAAAAATTCCCGAAGAACTTTTTCGGCGGGGTTCAGTTCTCTGCAAGGGATATGGAAGTCCCGTTCCTGGATTTCACGATCGATCCGGAGAATCCTCCGATTCGTAACGAGAATGTCAACGAATATCTCGGGCTTGCTTACCTCTTCTGGACTCCGCACCCGTGGTTCGCTCTTAGGGCGCAGTATATATACGAGCGGCTCGATACACAGGGGATTACCGACCAGCCCAAAGAGATGACGACGAATCGCGTACCGCTCGGAGTGAACTTCTTCCACCCTTCGGGACTCGGCTCGTCGGCGACCGTGACTTACCTCAACCAGGACGGGGATTTTCTGTCACCGGAAATCGGGGATTTCGTTTCCGCAGACGATAATTTTTGGATAGTCGATGCGGCCGTGTATTACCGTTTGCCGAAACGCTACGGTTTCGTAACCGTAGGAGCAGCAAATCTTTTTGACGAAAAATTCAACTATTTCGAAATAGATGTGAATAATCCGCGCATACAACCGGGAAGAGTTTTTTATGCGCGGGTTACGCTGGCGCTTCCGTAACCAAAGAGAGAGGTGTGAAGGCAATATCTTGTTGTGAAGCTAGTAAAATGCCGGACGAGTAAAACGCTCAAGGAGATCGTCATCATGCTGGAGAGATTAATTCTAATAATCTTGCTGGTTATCGCTGCCGCCCTTATGCCGGGGCAAGAAGCCGAAGCGGCGAAATGCGCCAGGGGCGCCACGTATAGGTGTGTAAGCGCAGGAGGCACGAGGATATGCGCGTGCTGGAAGACCGGAAGTGAAATTTGCGACGTAGACATAACTATACCGGGCGGGGTGACCAGCTGTACCTCGGGCGTGAACTGCCCGGTGTTGACTTGTTCCGTCTACGGCACGGTTGACGTGGGAGACGGGCGCTGTAATCCCAAAATCCTCGACCCCGACTGCGGCATAGAAGGCCTGGCATTTAGTGTGAACTGGACGACAAATTTATTAACCACCACATCCTCTCAAGCGACAAATAACTCTTATCATGAGGGTTGGGACTCATACGAGGGAAGAAATGTTTCGATTCAGGGCAATCGGCCTTCTTCAATGGGAAGGAATGTATCTACTCTTAGCAAGAAACGCTCTTCCGGAAGACATAATTCCGATCTAGGGAAGCGGCACAGCCGCAGCAAGCCGAAACACCACCCCACGCATCCGCCGACACCCATACCTACCCCCGTTCCAACCCCGATTCCGACCCCTACTCCGCCCGAGGGAGAGCCGATTATTCTGGAGACTGTTATTACTCGTTCTACAGAGATAAAACAGTGTGCAGCCAGCTCGTGCGAGGAAGCTATCGAGCTCGATCTCGCGGATTGCCCGGATTGCCAGGGCCCGGATTTCGAATTCATAACCTTCACTGCCTCGGAGTTCAATAGTGAGGCTTGCATATGCCCGGGCGGATTTTCCACGACCGGCGAGTGCTGCGCTACGGCAGGCCGGGAGATCGGCGGCGGCTGCGCGGAAGTAGGCCAGGAGATTTGCATTAAGCAGCTGTGCACAACCGACCTAACAAACTACGAGCCAGGGATGAACTTTCCATACACCTGCAAGATTCTGCAGGAGCCTCCCTGTGTCGAAAAGTACTTCGTTGCGCCGGGAGAGATAAGGTGCAGAAGGTAAGCGAGTCAAGATGTCTGTCTACTTATACTGAAAGGTTACAGCGAATCGCTCAACAAGTCCGGCCAGCACGGCTCTCAACATCGTGCCGGCCGGAGCATGCGCGGGAAACCGGTCTAGCTCCGATGTTCCATAGAACCTTGACTGCGGCTTTTCGCTAAAAACTTACGTGCCATGAGATTAACTTTTAAATCTATCTTTTCGATCAATCCCGTTTCCCTTACTGTAGGCGCAGTCTTGCTGGTCATTATTCTCTTCGCAGCGAGAGTAACCATTCTCGACCTTATCGAGCTCAAAACCTACGACCTCAGATTTCTCTTTCGTGGTCAGGAAAAGCCTTCATCCGCCGTAGTCATTGCGGCTATAGATGAAAAAAGCCTCGACAAGGTGGGCCGGTGGCCATGGCCGCGCTCGAAGATAGCCGACCTTATCGGCACACTGTCAAGCGACGGCGCAAAGGTCATCGGTTTCGACGTCGGCTTTCTCGAGCCCGATGAGAATTCGCAGTTATCGCTGATCAATCAATTAAGCCTTGAATTAGAAGCGCAGCACGGCAAAAATTCGCGGTTGGCGATCTTGATTGAAGAAAGCAGAAAGCAGGCCGACAACGACCTCGCCCTTTCCGAAGCGATCAAAAATTCCTCCGCGGACGTGGTTCTCGGATACTTCTTTTACATGAGCCAGTCGGATCTCGACTACACGATAGACCAGGGCGAGATAGACGAACAGGTAGAGCTCATAAACGGCTCGAAATATCCGTTCGTGCTCTACGAAGAGCTTGGCGTAGAACATGTGCCATCCATGAAAGCCTATGCTCCAAAGAGCAATCTGAAAATGCTCACAGACGTGGCCGCTTCCTCGGGATACTTTACGCTGCAAAACGATCGAGACGGCGTACTCCGCTGGATGCCGCTTACAATCGAGTACGGCGAGGATCTGTATCCTCCGCTAGCGATTCTGTGCTCATGGCACTACCTTGGAGAGCCGCAGATGATGGTCAAAGTCAGCCGGTATGGGATCGAGGGCATAGAGATGGGCGATCGTTTCATACCGACTGACGAAAGCGGGCAGCTCCTCGTTAATTACATGGGCCCGGCCAAGACCTTTCCTCACTTCTCGATAGCCGACATTTTAAGCGGCAATTTCCCCGCCGGGACTTTCAAAGACAAAATCGTCCTGGTAGGGGCAACCGCGACAGGAATATACGACCTCAGGAACACACCGTTCAGCCCTTCGTTCCCGGGCGTCGAGATTCATGCGAACGTCATCGACAACATACTTACGGGGAATATCATTTCGAAACCCAGATGGTCGAGGATCTTCGACCTGTTCGCGATAGTCATACTCGGGTCTCTTGTCGGAACCGCTATCCCGCGCATGAGTGCTTTGAAAGGTTTTTTTGTTCGTAGCGGGACTCGCAATTTTGTATATATCCGCAGCGCTCTGGCTTTTCGTTAAAAACGGAGTCTGGCTCGATATGGTTTATCCGTTGCTGACGCTTTTATTGAGCTACATCGTACTAATCGTTTATTACTACGCCACGGAAGAGCGGGAGCGCAAGAAGATAAAAAGCGCTTTCACGCACTATGTCGCCCCGGTGGTAATAGAGGCGATGCTGAAGGATCCGTCCAGATTAAAGCTGGGGGGAGAGGAAAAAATCCTCACAGTGCTGTTCAGCGACCTCCAGGGGTTTACATCTGCGTCGGAGCGCTACTCCCCGAACGAGATGATAGTCATCCTGAGCGATTATTACGCCAGCATGACGGAGGAGGTTTTCGCTTATCAGGGGATGCTGAAAGAATATGTGGGCGACGAGATGATGGCTATTTTCGGCGCTCCGATCGATCAGGCCGATCATGCGGAAAGAGCATGTGCCGCAGCGCTGGCGATGCGGGACCAGCGAAATCTGCTTAACGAAGAATGGGCCAAGATCGGCCGCCCGCCCCTGATTGCACGGACGGGCGTAAACTCCGGCCGGATGCTCGTGGGCAACCTCGGTTCCAAATACCGCCTTGCTTACGGCGTGCTTGGAGATCAGGTGAATCTGGGCTCTCGTCTGGAGGGTCTCAATAAAGAATATGGGACCGAAATTCTAATAGGAGAAAATACAGCCGAGCTTGTCGGGAATTCATTCGTGACGAGGGAAATCGATATGGTGCAGGTCGTCGGAAGAGAACAGCCGGTTCGCATCTACGAGCTATTGGCCGGGAAGAATGTATCTATACCCCGCGAGCAGGAAGAAGCTTTCCGTTTCTATGCCGCCGGGCTTGAAGCTTATCGGCAGCAGCGCTGGGGCGAAGCTCTCGATTGCTTCGGGAAATCCCTCGATCTGTGGCCGAACGACTATCCTTCCAGAACGATGGCCGAGCGCTGCAGCATCTACCAGGAAACCCCGCCGCCTGAAGAATGGGACGGCGTTTTCGAGGCAGTCCACAAATACAAATGAATGGTGGTTACCTTTCGATTACCTAATATGGCTATTTGACTGGACTAGGGGCAACAAAGCGTTTTAACTATTCCGGGAATAATCAATAATTCTGGCGGAGGGCGAGGGATTCGAACCCCCAAGTCCTTTCGGACGCCGGTTTTCAAGACCGGTGCATTAGCCGTTCTGCCAGCCCTCCAAGCAAATAATTACAATAGGTTATGATACATCGGATTTGATTGAGTCGTCATTGGTAGCGATATTGGTAGCATTTTGTGCAAAATTCCCGAGAGATTCAAGGGCATCTTTCAATGAATCTCCAGGGTGAGTATACCTCATCGTCGTTTTAATATCACTGTGGCCGAGTATCTTGCTTATAGCCACTATATTCGCACCCGATTCGACCATTCTCGTGGCTGCAGTGTGCCTCAAATCGTGGAACCTGAGCCCTCCCAGCCCTGCCCTTCTGCAAGCCGTCTCGAATGCGGTCCGCACGGTTTTTATATTGTCGCCTCTGGCATCGACGAACACATAATCGCCGTTTCCAGATTTCAGCCTACTCTGAGTGAGGGTGATGAGATTGTTCTGAAGAACAAAGGGTGGGTTAGGACAGCAAACGAGCTCAAGCCAAGAGGGATACGATAAGCCCAAGTATTTGTTCCAACTTTATTTGGCCGGCAGATACTCGGCACCTGCCGGCCGCAATATTAATTCCTAAAGTACACCGTATAATCAATTTACAAAAAGTATCCAGCCGTTTTCGTTACCCTTCACTTCGCCGCTTATTTTCACGTTAGTTCTCTGCGGGTTCCTTTCGATCTTCATAAGACCTTCCTGAAGACCCTGAAGCGAATAAACGGTGTCGGATGTAATTATAATATGTTGATGCGGCGGCTCGCCGTCGCAGGGTTTGGTTGCTACCACAGGATTAACAGTACCTTTGGCGTAATCTGGAATCAGGCATATCACGGTCCCCTGAACGGTCTGCATTCCCTCCTCGGCCGCGAAAGAATTTACAGCATACGTACCACCCAGAAAAGCAGCCAATATCAAGACGGCAACCACATATTTAATTCTGATCATTTCTAATACCTCCTATTGTATATTTACATCTGTATATTTGGACGAACAGTGGAGGAGAATAGATCTAAGTTTTCTTAATCAGTGTTTAAAAGCGATCTGGTTGTGCACCGTTACTTTTTTTTTAGGAATGATCTCGTGAGCTCAACCGTTTTTTTGTAGGTGTTGAGAAAGGCTGTACAGTCAGGACAGTCAGCCAGGTGTGCTTCAAAAGCCAGGGCCACATCACGGCTGATACTTACGTTCATATACTCCATGATCAGAGCAGTGGCTTCTTTACAGGATAGCGAAGCCTGGTTGTCGGTTTTTCTGCGCTTGGGCATTTCCATTCCTTAACTTAGACGACTTCCACCACAAAACGGATCCTCGCTATTAAGGAATATCTAATTTATATGCCTCATGCTGAATTTCAATGCCTTATTTTTTGTTCAGCTGATTCTACCCGGACGGTATCAGAGTTTTGCCGCCAGCTTGCCCCGCAGGAAGATCCTTGCCCTATGGAGCCTACCTTTAACAGCCAGAAGCGTGAGGCCGGTAACTTCTGCAATTTCAGAGTTCGTAAGCTCTTCCACTTCGCTCAGTACGACGATAGATTTATCAAGCGGGGAAAGAAGACTAAGCGCATTCTCTATTATTGCATGAAGCTCGCTTTCCGCCACTTTTTTCTCAATATCCTGAGACCAGTCCATCACGGGCCTTTCGATATGCCGGCCACTGTCGTCAAAACCCGGCATGTAGTTGTCTAGCGATTCGGCTCTACTGCGTTTGTTCTGCCTCAGCCTCGAAATAGCTTCGTTTGTAACAATCCTGTAAAGCCAGGTGGAAAATTTGGAGCTTTGTTTAAACGTGTGGGCCTTTTTGTAAAGACATATACATGCTTCCTGTACGACGTCTTCAGCGTCGCTGTGGTTGTCGGTGACTCTAAACGCGATGTTATACATCTTGTCCCTGTATCGGCTTATGAGATTATTGAACGACTCCTCATTTCCGTTCACTATACCCCCGATAAGCGATTCATCGGACTGATTGCTTGGCAGCTCGTAGACCTTGTCCAGGGAGCCGCTATTTCCAAGAATCTCTGCTGACAGTGTAGTAATCATGATTATCACCTCACCATGTTTTATATTTTATGAATTGCTGTCTTGCCTTGCATTCATTCCTATCAGTAGAAGGGATATGAACGGAGAGCAGTTTATTATTTTCAATTTTTCATTGGCGAGTTTCGCGAACATATTTATGCTTTCCTCGTCAATGTAGCTAACACCTTCGAGATCAAGTGTCAGCCTGCCGTTTTTCATCAATTTATCGCAAATCACCTTGAGCTCGTTTACATAAAGAGCCTCGATTTTTCCGTCGAGTTTAAGTGTCGTGCCTTTATTACCTGTTCTTTTTTCTTCGATCCTTAACATTCAATCACCCGTTCAAGCCCGAGACATTGTCGATGATGAACATTAAGGGCAACTGTCGTGCCAAGTATCGACAGCTATTGACTGGGCGTTACAACCACCTGTTATCATTACATAATATGTCTTTCTATTGTTTTGTAACGTCATCAGTGAGGTTACGAGGTTTATTTATATATCGTGATCGTGACGAAATGCAGTGACGATGCGGTAAGAAGAATTGATTGCGAAACAGAAACGTATCGAAGTTTTGGGACCGGCAGACCGGGCATTTTTGAAAATGTTATTGACATCAATAATTAATCGTAAAATACTTTTCTGACACAGTGGGGTAAGTCGGGTAGTTCATGAAAGGTAAAAATACCAAAGGCGGCGAGACGAAAGCTCTGAAGCTGTCCATTTCGAGTGAAAACACACCGGTTGAAGAGCTTTGCATCCATGATGAAGAGATTCCATCTGTAGATTCCAACGGCGGTCACAAACGTCAGAGCCAGTTATTAAACACCCTTCAAAACTATGAGCTGCTTCATCACGTAGCGCTCGGCACAGCGTCGCTGGTCGGTGTCAATTTTTTCGATTCTCTAGCACAGCACCTGGCCGATGCAATGCGGGTACGTTACGCTTTCATAGCACAGTGTACCGATACCAGCCTCACAAGGGTCCGCACTCTTTCTTTCTGGAACGAGGATAAATTCGAAGATAATATTGAATTTGATCTAGCGGGAACCCCATGCGCAAATGTCATTGCGGGCAACGTGTGCATATATCCGGAGAATCTTCAGACGCTCTTTCCCGAAGACACGGGTCTTGCGGACATGCGCGCCGAGAGTTACCTCGGTATACCCATCAGGGACGTGCTGGATAATGTCCTCGGCCATATAGCTATACTCGACGACAAAACCATGGCCGACGAGCCTCTTGGTATAGACGTTCTCAAGATATTCGCAGCCCGTGCCGGGGCAGAGATGGAGAGAAAGCTGGCCGAGGAAGCGCTCAGGGAGAATTTCATCAGGCTCAGCAAGAAGAGCCGGTACGATACTATAATCGCAAATGTCATGCGGGTCGTGCATCAGTCGCTCGACCCGGCCGTCGTATTTGAGAACGCGGTCGAAGCTTTAAGCGCAAGCATCGAAAAGCTGAACTGCGTCGGAATTTATATTATCGAGGGCGAGGAAGCCGTATTAAAGGCAGAAAGAGGATATCCAGACAAGTTTCTGCAAATTAATAGCAGGATACCGAAACCCGCGGGGTTAACCTGGCAGGCTATCATCAGCGAGGAACCCAAATACTATCCTGACCTCGATGTCGAGCAAATATCGAGCATGGGTAAGAAGCTCGGCATAAAGAGCTTCCTCTGTGTGCCGATAAAGTCGGAAGGCAAGACGATAGGCACTCTCGATATCACATCTTTTCATAAGCAGGCATTCGACGACGACGAGCTCAAGCTGCTCGAGATAATTTCGAGGCAGGTCGAAACGGCCATCAACAACGCCAAGCATGCAGAAGAGCTGAAGGCGTCACAGCAGTCCCTAAGCAAAGCCCTTGGCGAGCTGGAAAAGCTCAAGAACCGTCTGAATATGGAAAACGTATACCTTAAAGAAGAAATAAATACGGAAAACAATTTCGATGAGATCGTCGGCAGGAGCCCCGAAATCAAAGCCGCGCTCAGGCACGTCGAGCAGGTGTCCGGGGCTGATACGACCGTACTGATCCAGGGTGAGACGGGTACCGGCAAGGAGCTTATCGCAAGGGCTATTCACAGCCTGAGCCCGCGGCGGGACAGGGCCATGGTCAAGGTTAACTGCGGCGCAATATCCCCCAGCTTGGTGGAGAGCGAATTGTTCGGGCATGAGAAAGGAGCCTTCACCGGAGCTCTTCAGAAGAGGATCGGAAGATTCGAGATGGCGGACGGAGGCACTATATTCCTGGACGAAGTGGGTGAGCTGTCCGCCGAGCTTCAGGTAAAGCTCCTCAGGGTGCTTCAGGAAGGTGAATTCGAGCGGGTGGGAAGTAACGAGACCATAAAGGTCGATGTCAGGGTCATAGCAGCCACAAACCGTGACCTTGCAGAATCCGTCAGGGATAAATCCTTCCGGGCAGATCTTTATTACCGCCTTAATATTTTCCCGATACACGTCCCGGCTCTCCGGGATAGGAAAGAGGATATACCGCTCCTGGCAAATTTCTTCCTGACCAGATTCTCGAGAAAGCTAGGAAAGAACCTGAGCGGGTTTGCGGACAGCGCGATGATAAGCCTGATGGAATACCAGTGGCCGGGCAACATCAGAGAGCTTCAGAACGTAATCGAGCGGGCGGTTGTGGTGTCGGCGCATGAAGATGCCGTTATAACCGGCCCGATTACCGGTGAAGTTACGCAGAGCATATCGACGGACGGGCGACACGACAAAGGGCTTGATAATGTCGAGCGCAGCCATATTATCAAAGTGCTGGAAGAGACCCGTTGGGTGATAAACGGCAAAGGCGGCGCTGCGGAAATCCTCAACATCAATCCGAACACCCTCAGGTCACGTATGAAAAAGCTTCACATTAAAAGACCCGAAGAGCGAATTTGAGTCGGGACTATCACTTTCTTTAACCTGTGCGCGCCTGGTTGTGCACCGCTTTATTCCTCGATTACGCAATATTCCCCGCACTGCTGTATTAATTTAGCAACCAGACCTGTCCACCCTGTCTGATGACTCGCCCCTATGCCGGCTCCGTTGTCGCCGTGAAAGTATTCGTGGAATGGCACGTAATCCCTCCATTCGGGATCGGACTGAAACATTTCGGCACCCCCAAAAACGGCTCTTCTTCCATTTGCGTCTTTCAGGAATATTCGCATCAGCCTGTGTGATATCTCGGTCGCTACCTCCCACAGGGTCATCATATTCCCCGAGCCTGTGGGGCATTCGACTTTATAATCGTCCCCGAGATAATAGTGGAATTTCTGAAGCGACTCGATGATCAGGAAATTTACGGGAAACCACACGGGGCCGCGCCAGTTGGAATTACCGCCGAACAAGCCGCTTGAAGACTCTGCTGGCTCATAGTCCACCCTGTGTTCTTGACCGTTGACGTGAAATACGTACGGATGATCTTTATGCGTCTTCGATAGGGCCCTGATTCCATACGGGCCGAGAAATTCGTTTTCGTCCAGCATCTTGCGCAGTATCTTCCTCAGCTTTTCTCTGTCCACTATCGAGAGAAGCCTCCTCTCGCGCATCCCCTTCGTCCGCATGCATGCGACGTTCTCCCTGAGATCGGGCCTGTTTTCGATGAACCATTCGAGTCTTCTGTTGAATCCGTGCAGTTTTTCCAGGACCTCGGGCTCAAGCGTCTGTATCGCGAAGAGCGGAATCAGCCCGACCATTGAGCTGACCTTCATTGGCAGGTGATGTCCATTGGGCAGGTGGAGCACATCGTAATAGAATCCGTCCTGTTCATCCCACAAACCGTTACCTTCTCCTCCGAGCAGGTTCATCGCCTTCGCTATATAAAGAAAGTGCTCGTAGAATTTGCTTGCAATATCTTCATAAGACGGGTTTTCCTCCGCGAGCTCAAGCGCAATTGCCAGCATGTTAAGACAGTACATACCCATCCAGCTCGTGCCGTCAGCCTGCTCGATATGACCCCCAGTAGGCAGCTGCGCGCTCCTGTCGAAAACCCCGATATTATCGAGACCTAAAAATCCGCCTTCGAAAACGTTTCTGCCTTCTCTGTCCTTTCTATTCACCCACCAGGTAAAATTGAGCAGCAGCTTCTGGAAAACGCTTTCGAGAAACCCGGTGTCTTTTCTATCGAACATTTTCTTCTCTATGTTATAGACCCTCCAGGCGGCCCACGCATGAACGGGCGGGTTTACGTCCCCGAATGCCCATTCGTAAGCCGGTATCTGCCCGTTCGGGTGCATGTACCATTCCCTCGTGAGGAGCGTAAGCTGACGCTTAGCGAACTCAGGGTCTATCATAGCAAGAGGGATAGTATGAAACGCGAGGTCCCATGCCGCGAACCAGGGATATTCCCACTTGTCGGGCATCGAGAGTATGTCGTCGTTATGTAGGTGCGCCCATCCGCTGTTCCTTCCGTTCTTGCGTTCACCGGGGGGCTCGGGCGCCCTGGGATCGCCCTTGATCCATTCGTCCACCACATAGTAATAAAACTGCTTGGTCCAGAGCATGCCGGAGAATGCCTGTCTCTGCACCGCCTTCATGTCATCGCTTATCCGAAATGGCGTGGTTTTATCGTAAAATTCGTCCGCCTCCCTTTTACGATCTTCGAACACGGAGTCGAATTCGGCGCCCAGGGGGTTCTTCAAGTTTCCCGCATCGGACAAACGAAGATTTAGCGATATTTCTTCGCCGCCTTTAACATCGAGGACATAATGAGGCGATACCTTAGTGCCTGTACCTTCCGGATTCACCGCCCCCGTTACGCCTTGGACGATATAGTCGTTAATGCCGTCTTTTAAGAACGAAGCATGATTCTCCGCTCCGAATACCCTTTTCAAATTTGTCTCGTTGTCTGTGAAGAGAAGCTCATCCGGGCTTGCGAAATAGAGCCACCTGGTCCCCAAATTTGAATGATCCGCTTCGACAACCTGGAATAATTTTTTCTTGTCCCATGCGCGGATTACAGGCTTTTCACCCCCGTCCCACGACCAGGTGTTTCGGAACCAAAGCGTGGGCAGAAGATGGAGTGAGGCCCGTTCCTGCCCTCTGTTCACTATGGTGACCCGAATCAAGATGTCATCCGGCGACGCCTTGGCGTATTCTACGAACACGTCGAAATAGCGGTTGCCGTCGAAAATACCCGTATCAACGAGCTCGAACTCTAGGGCGTTTTTGCCTCTTCGGGCGTTCTCTTCGACGAGCCTGGAATACGGATATTCCCCATGCGGGTACTTATACAGGTACTTCATGTAGGAGTGGGTGGGAGTGTTGTCGAGATAATAATAGTATTCCTTTACGTCCTCGCCGTGATTGCCCTCGCTCCCCGTAAGGCCGAAGAGCCTCTCTTTAAGAATCGGGTCTTTACCGTTCCAAAGCGCGATTGCGAAACAAAGCCGCTGATGGTTGTCGGAGATTCCGGCTATGCCGTCCTCCCCCCACCTGTATGCGCGGGAGCGCGCCTGGTCGTGTGAAAAGTAGTCCCACGCGGTGCCGTATGGGCTGTAATCCTCCCTCACGGTTCCCCACTGCCTCTCGCTGAGGTACGGGCCCCACTTCCTCCAGTGCGCCAGTTTTTCGCGGTCCTCTTCCAGCCTCAGTCGTTCTTTCGTCATAACGGTATCTCCCTCTTTCATCCATACTTCGGTTATATAACTGTGCTTATTCAATTGCCAGCGTAGCTTCCACACCTCCGCATTCGGGGCAGGTGTGAATTTCCTCGAGTACCCCCCCGAAATCGGGATCGCTTTCCCAATTGGCTTCGGCGCGCGCTTCGTAACTTATCTTTTCGGCGTGATTGTTCATTTCTGCGCCGCATACATTGCATATCAGCTTTTCTTTAGCCATGATTCCGCCTTATATCTCGACGTTTTCACGTCCGTATTTAAGCACTTTCGCCATCCATATCAGCTCTTTTATGAACTTGTCCGTGCGTCTTACATAGGCCTCTTCCGTGAGCTCTCCCTTCTCATCGAATGCGTTCTGTACGCTTGAGAAATTTATGTCCCAGAATATAGTCACCAGGCCGAGCTCTCTCATTACAGGCAGCAGGTTTTCAATAACCCTCGTCCCACCGAAGGGCCCCGCCGAGACGCCGCATATTCCGACGGGTTTATGTATGTATTCCTTGAGGTTCGTATCGAGTGCGTGCTTCAGGAGGCCCGGGTAGCCGTGATTGTACTCGGGCGCTACTACGACGAATGCGTCCGCCTTCATCGCTGCTGCGGAAAAGCCGGGGTCCTTTGCCTGCTCGCCTGCGTCATCGGTCGGGAGCGGCAGGTCGCGGATATCGATCACCTCGGACTGAACGGAGTCCCTCGCTGCCAGATCCTCCGCGATGAATCGGGCTACATGCTCGCTCACTCGTCCACGCCTCGGAGTGCCGAGCACAACCGGGATAAAAAGCGGGTTGGTAGAAGTCATTTCACTCTCCATCGTTATTTTTTTCCATAACCTGCATCACGTGTCCATCCGGATCCCTGACAAGAAACCCTTTGTCGAAACCGAGCGTTTCTTCGGGCACATCGGTTGTTTCGGGGGATACGAAGGAGTAGTTCCCGCTGCGGAGCGTGGCTTCGGCATCCGCCGCGTCTTCCACCGTCAGATTGATCTCCCAGTGCGCAACGTCGTTCGCCTTTTCGTCTCCTGGTACGGGCCTCCCGTCCCCGGGGGTCAGGTATTCGAGGAATTCTATGCCCGGCCCCGATGGCGCTTTCAGCGAAGTAATTCTGAGATTGGCTCCGAAGACGTTGTTCAGGTGTTCCTGCTCAGTGCCGTAGTTGTTACTCTCCCCGGCGACCTTCATGCCGAGGGTGTCTCTGTAAAACTTGAGGCTCTCGTCGGTATCGGCGACCACTATCGCAGTGTGGTCGATGCCCAGAAATAGGCCGGCGTTCTTCCCGTGCCATTTCGGATTGCCTTTGCCCGGGGGAAAGTAGATGATTTCGAGGAAATGGCCGTCAGGGTCCCTGAAATAAAAAGCCCTTATGCCGGCCGCCGCTTTGTTCCATTGCGGAATTGTCTGGGGCGCTGTCGATGCGAACGTGACTTTATTTTTTCTCAGCAGCTCAAACGCCTTATCCATGTCGCTCACGACGATGGCTATGTGCTGGAACCAGCCGTCATTACTCCTGGTGCCTTGCGGATAGGGCCTGCCCTCTGGCGTAAGGTAATCCGTAAGCTCTATTACCTCGTCTCCGAGCCGCATGCGTACTATCCTCATCCGGACCCCGAACACGCCTTTCAGGCTCTCGTATTCGCTGCCCCATACCTCAGTGTCGGAAATCTTTTCGAAAGCCAAAACTTTCGAGTAAAAATCGACGGCCGAATCCATATCCGATACGGTCATGCCTACCGAGTCAACGGCTTTGACGGCCGTTGCCTTTTCAGATGCCGTTCCGGTGTTAAAGCTCGCGGCCAGAAGCAGCAGGAATGCGACAACAAATCTTACGGGCTTTTGGGTCAGCATTTTTATTTACTCATTCTCTTTGTGATTTATCCCAGCCTTTCGATCAAATGGTCCCCTACGCGAAGCGCATTCGCCATTATTGTAAGCGCAGGATTCACCGCCCCGCACGAGGGAAAGAAGCTCGCGTCAACGACATAGAGATTGTCGAGGTCGTGAGCCTTGCAGTTTCGGTCCAGTGCGGATGCGCTCGGATCATTACCGAATCGTATGGTTCCGTTCTGGTGCGCTACCCCCGCAAGAGGGATCTGCTGACCTATAAAGAGATTTCTCGGTATCAGGTGCTCCTCGTGACATCCGATGGAGTTCATGAGTCCTTTCAGCTTCGATATCAGCCGCTTGTGCGATTCCTGGTTGTTCGGCTTGTACGAGAGAACGATGTTGCCGTCCGAATCGAGGGTTACTCTGTTATCCGGGTGCGGGAGGTCTTCCGAGGTAAGCCAGAAATCGAGCGAGTGTTTCGCCATGATGTCGAGAGTCATCCCCGGCACAATGGCGGGCGCCCCGGCCGAAAGCGTAGCCGCATCCAGCTTCCCGACGAACGATATGTGTCCCATCGGATATTCATACTCTTTCGATCCGAAATAATAGTCGTTAAGCCCGAGCGTTTTCTGGAATACAGTCGGGTTCGGCTCCTTCGAGATCGCCATGAGGATCGAGTTGACGTGCCCCATGTAATGCCTGCCGACGACGCCCGAGCTGTTTGCGAGTCCATCGGGATGGTGCTCGTTCGCAGAACGTAGCAGGAGCGCGGCGGAATTGATTGCTCCGCAGGATACTACAATGAAATTCGCCGAATATTCCTCGACAGCGCCGCTTCGGTCTACAATAATCTTCGTGACCTCTCTGCCCGAGGGGCCGGTCTCAAGACGCGTGACTCGGGCATTCGTAAGAAGCGTCACATTGCCCCGCTCGATCGCGGGATCGACGCACAGGACCTGGGCATCCGATTTCGCATACATGAGGCAGGGGTGCCCGTCGCACGTGCTGCATCTTATACATGGGCTTTTACGCCGGTTCTGCTCGTCGAGCATTACGCCTATCGGCACGTGGAAAGGCTTGAGGCCGCATTTCTCGAGGTCGTCATGGAGCTTCTGCATCCGCGGTTCATGCGATACTGCGGGGTAAGGATATGGGGCGCCCGCGTAAGGCTCCGTTGGGTCTTCACCCCTTTGTCCGTGAACGTGATACAGAAGCTCCGCCCTGGTGTAATAGGGTTCGAGGTCGTCGTAGGAGAGGGGCCAGGAGGGCGAAATACCGTCCTTATGTCTCAGCTCTCCGAAATCCTCTTTCCTCAGACGGAACAGAGCAGCGCCGTAAAATTTGGTATTTCCCCCCACGTAGTAGTTCGTATGGGGATGAAGGGGCTTTCCGTCCTTGTCTCGCCACACTTCTTTGGTCTGGTATTTGCCTTCGACATTTACCGCGCGGGTGTCCCAGTTGTCCTTTTCCCTCGGCACGTAGTCGCCGCGCTCTAGGAGGAGAATTTTCTTCCCTGATGGGGCGAGCGAATGGGCCAGAGTTCCTCCCCCGGCCCCCGTTCCAATGATTATGACGTCGTAATGGTTATTCGCTGACATCGCGTTGCCTCCGGAGGGTCAGTTCTTTGCCATCAATGGAGCCGTACCGAAGTTGACCCCGAATCTTTTGCACCAGATTGTTATGGAGTGGTAATTCTCAAGGTCGGTATCTGCGGGTATGTCGTAGTTCTGATCACCCACATTGCCCTTAAGTGGGCCGAGCTCTATATAACCTGCACTCGTCACGGTATCGTTGTCGTTGGCATCCTCCGCCTTGCCGATATATACCCGCACGTCGGGACCGTTCGAGGTCTCGAAACCCGTGAGTCTTAGTACCTGCTGTCCGTCCGGGAGCCGGTAAATCGTAGCAGTACCCTTTGTTTCATGGGCGACGCCGTGGAAAGCACCCTGGGATAGAATGGTTGGAGAATTCTGTATTTCACTCGATGTATCTGTCGGGAATGTCTCGCTCACGTTCTGGTTGATGAAAAGCTTCTCCGGCCTGAACAGAAACCATGCAACGATGATTACGATTACCCCTGCGATTAGAAACACTTTTTTCATGATGAAAAGCCTCCTATTGGTTTCGCCTGAAGAGCGTTTTCCGCTTATCGGGCTTGTTGTGAAATTAGACGGCCGTTTGTCAGCGAAGGATTTAAGAAACCGTATTTTTGCTTTATTCACACAGGGAGCTCGAGCCTGATATTCCTGCCATACAGATGCAGGCTGCGAATTAGAAACCGACTACACGGACCTATTGTAGTGCTTATGAAGCGGCGGGAGAATGGGAAGTTATTCTGACCGGGATCATATAGAATGGGAGCAGGGCGGCGTAAACGACCAACAGGATGTCCACGCTCCAGAAACACACAAGCATTGCGACCGTGGCCACAACTGGAATTATCATGAACCTTAATTTCACTGCTTCTTTGTATTCGGACGTTATATAATCCACCAACATATCCGGCTTCGAGCTGACGTATACCCACTGCAGGTATAGAGTCCAGCCGATCAGCGTCAGATTGGCGCCGAAGAAGAGGGGAGCGATCTGTGTCTGTCTAAATGAGTTGATCATATTCGTCGAAAAGGGTATGAGGGAAACGAACATGAAGAACAGAATATTGAGCCAAAGAAGCGTCCGGTCCGACCTTTTGATCACATGATACATGTAATGATGTGCTACCCAGTAGATTCCAAGCCCGATAAAACTGACAATGTATGATAGGAATTCCGGCCACAGGTGAAAGAGCGCGGGGGCAAGCGTAACATTCGATGCGTTCTGTGGGAGGCCTGTAACTTTGAGCTCCAATACCAGAAGCGTCATAACGATGGCGAATATGCCGTCGCTAAGCGCTTCTATCCTGTTCTTACCAAGCTCAATGGATTTATTTTCAAGTGTCATATCGTCTCCCTCTCCTTATATCGATTGAGTCTGAAAGTTATCCGTCCTCTAATTTGTTCATCCAGGCTGCGAAGATATCCTCTCTACATAGGGGCTCCAGTCGCTCTCAAACAGGCCGCTTTCAAGCAATGAAAGAACCCTCCGCGGATCGCCGAGATCGATCCAATCCACGTTCCTTACCTCAAGCACGAGAAGGTTTTTGGTGCTCTCTTCCAACACCGTATGCGAGAAATTTGTCGGGTTAATCTTCTCATATACGGATTCAACCGCTTTCCTTTCACCTGGTGTGCCGATGAGCTCTTTTACCGGCAAGAAATAATCACAAATTGCGGGCAAAGTGCACTTGATCATATTAAGAAATGTGCTGACGTGGCCGACCATAACAAAACTGTTCCAGAGACACCCCTTCTTCATCAGCTCCGAGGCGGTCTCGCGGTCCGGCTTTTCCCAAAACTTTTTAACAGGGCTAAAGAGCTGGGCCTGCTTATCCGTCGAATGCCGCTCAGGTTCTATCCAGCCGTATCCGGATTCCGGATAGTCGGGCATGACTCCGAGGAGGACTATTTTGTCCGGCTCGATGTTTACCCTATCGAATGCGCTTATGACCTGCGCCATGAAGGCTTCGTCATCCGAAAGGTAATGATCCGATGGGAAGAATGCGACCGAGGCATTTCGGTCTGTGCTCTCGACCCGAAGCAGGCTGTACAGGATTGCCGGCGCTGTCCCGAGGTTTGCGGGCTGTACCGCCATCTGCCGCGTTGGAATTATGTTATTAAGGTAATCGTAGTACGCTTCGTGTGTACGCGTGAGGGAGATTACCATGTTCTCTCTCGGTAGAGAGATACCCATGCGTTTTATCGTCCTGTCGAGAAGAGTCATGTTATCTATTACCCTGCAGAACTGTTTGGGCCTCTCATCCCCCGACATCAGCCTCGTCAGCGATTTTAGCCTCGTGCCGTCTCCGCCCGCGAGAGCTATGCCCCAGCGGCTGTTTTTAGATGCCTTTGTCTCCTGACTTTCCGAGGAGGGTATACCGCTCGATGCTTTTTTTATTCCGGATTTATTCATCAGAATATCTCCTGTTAATTTTTCGCTAATTATAGTGTGGTTTTGCGCCTTCGATACCCAGTCTCATCATGTATAGTCCGCTCTGTGCGCAGAGGAAAAGGGTCTTCCCGTCCTCCCCGCCCCAAGCCATATTGTGGACGTGTCTTGGCGCGATAATCGTCCCGATATGTTTCCCTTCGGATGAGATCACCCACAGTCCGCCCGGGCCCGACACGTAGAGGTTCCCCGATGCATCGACTTTAATTCCGTCTATCGCGTCTTCCCCCGGCGCGTCCGTCATATCGTAGAAGGGCTCACCATCCGACAAAGTGCCGTCCTCATTTACCACGTAGCGCATGACGACCTTGTGCTCGGGGTCCCAATTCCCGACATACAGGTACCTTTCGTCGGGGGAGAACGCAATTCCGTTGGGTCCTTTCAGATCCTTGTTGAGAAGTGTGATGCCGCCACCCGGTGAGATCCTGTACACACCGCTCCAGGGAATCTCCTTTCTCGGGTCATTCTCGAACATCGGCAGACCAAAGGGCGGATCTGTGAAATACACCGAGCCGTCCGATCTATAAACCAGGTCGTTGGGACTGTTGAGCCTCTTCCCCTCGAAGCTGTCCGCGAGCACTGTGAGAGTTCCGTCATTCTCAAGACGCGTAACCCTGTGGTTACCGTGCTCGTCGATCGTGAGGCGCCCCTCCTTATCGACCGCCAGACCGTTTGAGCCGGGCTGTTTGTATTCCGCTATATCCTGCCCCGAGTATCCGCTCGATCTCCGGAATTCTGTAAGCTCTCCCTCTTTTGTGTATTTGTAGATCACATTGCTGTTCGGGTCGCTGAAGAGGAGGTAGCCTCCGTCGGATACCCACACGGGTCCTTCTGTGAACTTGAATCCTTCCGCGAGCTTGAATATCTTCGGATTGGGCCCTGCTATCTTGTCCATTTCAGGGTCGAGCCTGACTACTTTCACGTTTACCTCGGAAGGGGTGACCGCGACGGGCACGTGGCTCTCCTTATAAAATTCGAGCCTCGCTTCCCGCATCCAGATAAAATTCGTGGGCGGGTCGGAGACTGGCCCGTTGATGCCGAACACGGCGAGCTGAATCTGTTGGCCGGGCGCCACGTCTCTACCCACAACGAGTCTGTTCGGCGCATTCCAGCCGGCTATCACCGAACCCCCGTTCTGTCCGAGGAACCGGGGAAGCTCGCCGTTTACCCATACCTCCGCATAATCGTCTACGGACGTTTCGAATACGACTGTTGAGCCCTTGGCGGAAAAACCGTCAATATTCTCGGGAATTGTGATATTTATCCTGTACCAGTTAAAACAGAGCCTTCCCGTCGAGCGCCGCTCCTTCAGCGATTCGGGCTCTATGGTTTCCCACCCCGAGTCGTCAAAATCCGCTCCTCCGGCGTGCGGCTCGTAATCGTAGGTCTTGATCGCCTGTCCCGTCGGCTGACCGTCCGGACCGGGTGATCTGAAATCCGTAGTCGTTATCTCGACGTCGCTGTACTTCCACATGCCCTTTACCGCCGACGCGCCTTTCCCGGTCGTCAGGTCAATGACGGCGTTCGGCTGTCCCGTCGGGACGCCCGAAGGCTCGACCCCGCAGGCAGCCACGACCGAGACGATCGATAGAGCGAAAACCGCTGTATATATCAGGTATTCCCGGATCATTTTTTGTCTCCTGTTATCGAGGTTTCGTTTATAACGGCGGCTCCGGCTATCGCGATCTCCTCATCTTCCTCGGGGGAGTTCCCGCTGACGCCGATAGCTCCAACCACATTGCCGTTTATCATTATCGGGATCCCGCCCTGGAGCGGCGTTGCGCCGGGGAGCGCGAGTGCTGCGACCCGTCCGTTCTTTATCTGATCCTCGAATACCTTGCTTGGCCTTCTGAATATCGCCGCCGTCCGGGCTTTTCCAATACCGACTTCGACGCTCGCAACCTGCGTATCGTCGAGACGCTCGAGCAGGATCAGGTTCCCGCCGTCGTCAACGACTGCTATCACGACCGTCGCCCCTCTTTTCAGAGCCTCTTTCTCCGCCGCCGCGGCGACCTTCTTTGCATCGCCGAGCGTAAGCACCGGCTTCAGAGTCTCTGCCCCGGCCGGCATTGCGGCAAACATAACGATCAATATCAAAACCGTGTGTATATATTTCGTCATTTTTGTGTCCTCACTCAGCTGACTTTTACGACGTAGTAGAGAAGCGGGCCGTTCACTTCCTTAAACCAGTGCGGGGTCCCAGCTGGCACGACGATCACGTCTCCTTTACTTATGCTCCGCGGATCGCCTCCGGATATTTCCTTTCCCCTGATCTCCTCGGGCCCGGTTTCCCTTCCCTCCACCACGGTTCCTCCCGTTACCAGTGTCGCGTTTCCCTCGAGAACGTATATGATGTCCGTATCCTTCGTGTGCACTTCGGCGACGCCGGGCTCCGTGCGGCGGCTGGCGTGAATCTTATACTTCCCGACTTCCGTAAGCGGCATCCCCTTGGCGAAAGCAGAGGACACAGTTTTGCTGTCGAAGTAGGTGACGGGAGGGCTGTCCTTCACGTTTTTATTGATTTCAGCAAGCGCTTCGGCTCCCGCGATAGCGAGCTCCTCGTCCTGTGCCGCGCTCGCGGCTCCGCTTACGCCGACGGCCCCGACGACTTCCCCGTCGAACACTATGGGCACCCCGCCCTGAAGCGGTGTAAACTCATCCAGTGCGACCATGGATGTGCGGCCGTTCTTGATTACGTCTTCGAAGAATTTCGTCGGTTTGTTAAAAAGAGCGGCAGTCCTGGCTTTCCCTATAGATATATTCGCGCCTGCCGGGAAAGTGCCGTCGATTCTGGCTAGTGCGACGAGATTACCCCCATCGTCAACGACGGCAATCACGCCACCGGGAGCGTTCAGCTTTTTCGCTTCGGCCATGGCCCCCGAAATTACAACGTTCGCGCCTTCGAGAGTGATCGTTTTTTTATCCGCGACCTGAGCGCCGGCCGAGGTTGCCCCGAGTACGACGAATAGAATTAATGTAAATATCGATCTCTTCATGCTAGTTCCCTCACTATTTTTGGATTTCTTGTGCCTGCCGGTATCCGATTCTTAGTGGAAAGTAATCAGCGGCAGGCACCAATCGCGTACGGAAATTAATTCACCGGAGCGTCGAACGAGGCCTCCCCTAATAGGGTCTCCGCAAACGCGCACCATATCTGCACCCTGGCTACGTCGGGTATATAGGATGGCAGGGTGATGGACGTATTTACCTTGTCTCCCTTGATAGGCAGCCGCTGAAGCAGATAGACGTTTCCGTTTGAATCCACGACCTGCCAGTGAGGATCGGGCGTCTGCGGGACAACGAAATCACCGGACAGAGTAAGAATCTTATTGCCCCCGTCCGTTGTTAGCGTAACAGTCCCCCCGTTTACCTTTGTCCCCGCGAACGGATGCGACGTAATGGCATCCGCCGCTGAAGCAGAGAGGCTTGCCAGAGCAATTGCCAGAATGACCATCCCGCAGATAAAGACCGACCGTGCTTTGTTAATATCAACAGAATCGAACATCGTAATTCCTCCTTCTTTTATGGTGTTTTATATGTGTTTTATCTTCTGTGAAATCGGAACTACATTTTCGTTTTTTACTGCTCCCGGGTATCCGCAGTGTATACAGCGCTTGTCATTTTGATGATGGAGTTTCGCGCAGAGTATGGTGCTCTTTCCCTTGATTCGAACGTAGGTTTCAGCCGCGAGAAGCATGCCGAAGATGGGGGCTGTGAAATATATCCACAGACCCATCTGACCGTTCGCGAATATGCTGGAACCGAATGACCGGGCCGGGTTCATGCTCATACCCGAGAGCGGGGCTTCGAAAGTTATGTATATGGCCACTAAAGCACCGGCGAATAGCCCCGTGTATTTTGCGATTGACGACGTGTTGGAAACCACAAGAATTACCGTCATGAGGATGAACGAAATTGCGACCTCTGCGACGAAGGCGACGACTATCCCGCGCATACCCGGAAGTGTCGCCACGTAGTTCACATGGGGGTCGGATGCTATACCGCGGACTATCGTGTGGACGATAAAAACGCCCGCCGCGGCTCCCAGGAACTGCGCTCCAATGTAGAATGCCGCATCCCACCCCTTCACTTTACCGAGCCTCCAAAAGGTGAATGTCACGGAAGGGTTAATGTGGGCCCCCGACTGCTTTCCCCACGGCGAATAGATGATGGAGATCGCCGTCAGCCCCATAGCGAGCCCCACAAGAAATCTTCGTGTCATCGGGTCGGATATCACATGCTGAACCAGCGAGGAGGGATGTTCGAGCAGCGCTACGAAAAAGCATGCGGATATCATGAACATTCCCAACCCGGCGGCTTCCATCATGTATTCAGGCCAATGGTTTTTGAGTGAGGAGACCATACTTCCCTTCCCGTGGTTCATATAAGGGGCGCAACCTCACAGTAAACCTTGATCGCGCCTTTGGCTTCGGTGAGTGTGCTTATCAGCTCACTGTAGTTCTCGAGTCCTTTTACCGGATGGGTAAGCAGCTTCCCCAGCCATCCGGGCCATTCAAGCTCAGCATGGCACAGGTCCTTTACCCCCATCTCGAAATACTCGCGATTGGCGTTCACTGTTCCGACGACGACCTTGTTCCCGAGAACGAAGCCGAGATTTATCATATCGGCCGGGACTTCTATCTTCCTTTCGCCGCCCGTAACGCTCGAAAGAACCAGCACACCGTTTTTGCCGAGTATGCTCATGGCATCGAACACTATTGGAGAAAATCCCGTAGCTTCGAAAATGATGTCGAACGGGCCGTGTTTCTTCGATGCATCTTCCAGGGAAACGTTCTCTGTGCTGTGGTAGCAGGCACCGATCTCTTCGAGCAGGTTAGAGTTTAGGTATGGAGCTTTCGTCTTTCCGAAGGTGTGCACCTGAAGACCTCTCAGCCTTAGCGACATGGTAGCGAGGAGGCCGATCGTGCCCGCTCCGAGCACCGCGGCGCGCTTCGGGTTCCAGACGCGAAGCCTTCTCTGTATTTCGTAGGCCTGCGCTATTCCCTTTTCGATAACACTCGTGGGCTCCAGTATCACTGCATATTCCTTTAACCCTTGCGGTATTTTCACCAGGTACTCGGGCTCGTCCACGTAATACTCGGTCAGAAAACCGTGCAGAAGGTTGATCCCGTGCTCGTAATACGTGTCGTCGGTGGTGGTGTCGTATTTTCCTATGGTGTCGTAGATGCTGCAGCCCGGACGTCTGACGGTGGCGACTACATAATCGCCCGGCTTGAATTCCGTAACGTTCCCGCCGACCTCCTCGACGATTCCGAAGCTCTCATGACCTATCACGAGGAAATCGAAACCCTTGGGAGCAGTTCCGTACTCCGCAGCGTTTATTTCCTTATCGGTGCCGTCAACACCGACCTTAAGAATCTTCACGAGAACCCCTCTACCCCCAGGCACTTCGCTTAATTTGGGCTTGGGCAGCTCCGCCAGGTGAACGCTGCCCGGAGTTCCGGGAACTACTGCGATTGCTTTCATGTTCGGCATCGTACATCCCCTCAAATATGTGATATGCGAGGTTAGACGTGCGCCCGGCGCGAAGGGATTTACTTAAAACAAGAGGAAATTTAATGAAGTACCCATACTGTGCAGATCTCTTAAAACCAGAGGCCATTAAATGCAGAGACTGAGGAACAGATGCCAAAATAAGACGCGAGCCAAGTGCAAGGCCCAATATAATAAATCGTATCCCTATAGGAACTATTGGAGAAATACTTGAAGATAAAGAGGATTGGTATTTCGTTCAGATTTCGGACAAATGAACCAGTGGATTGTTATGGAAAAACTCACTAGAAATTGAGCGCAACATCACTGCATCAATAGACACCTAAATTTAGATATTGCTCACTGATTCGGATTCGGAATATCCGGCAAGGTCGGCGGATCGTTAGGGTTGTCCGGGTTATCCGGGTTATCGGGCAGACCCGGCCTGCCGGGGAATTGCGGGAACCCGGGCCTTGGCCTGTCGGGCGGCCTCGTCGGGACGGGCGGGTCCGTCGGAACAGGCGGAGGCGGCATTGTCGGAATAACCGGCGGCTCCGTCGGAACGGGCGGCGGGTTTGTCGGCACGGTCGGAGGAGGCGTCGGGACCACCCTCGTCCTGAAATCTTCCTGGGCGTCGGGTGGCTGCTGGTTATACGGCGGCTCGCCGTCCTTGAGCTGTGTGACGGGCGCACGGAGGAGCACCTCGAGCACGTAGAGCAGATCGGGGTTGTTCTTTACGGAATCAACGGGCTCGATGGCGCCCGTTTCGAGGTCCGTTTTCTCTGCGGCGTTGAGGCCCGCGTCAGCGGCGGAGTCCGCCGCCAGATTCTGAACGGAGATCAGAATCGCCGGCAGGAGCAGCAATAAAAGCTTGCCGATTTTACGCGATATGGTTTTCATTTTTTCTCTTATGACACCCATAATTTTACCTCAGTAGCTTAGAAAGAGAGACCACGTCAGGATGTGCCTGTCGAACTCGAGCACCTCGTAATTCGAGTTCTCGTTCGTGTAGCTGTACGAGAACGCCCCGTAAACCGGGCCTACGATGTTCCTCGCCAGCCGCACGAATAAGTTCACCCTGTTCGTCTCTCTGTCCCTTGGGCCCTGAAAGTCGGGATAATCGTCCCTCTGATATTCCCCGCTCAGGTCCCCCCTGATTTCCCATACTATCGGCACGGAAAATCCAGCGCCGAACTTGTTGCCGTTAAAGTTAAAGTTGAGCCCGTCGGCGTCGTTATGCTGAAACTCGTAAGCGAGCCAGACGTTTATTGCCCTTTCCATAAAGAAGAAATACTGCACCACCCCGAAAGCGTTGTTCGTCGCGTTCCGCGAAGATATCGCCGGATCGAAACCCTTGTCGTCGAAGCTGTCGAACGAGATCCGGTAGTACGGCATCGTGAGCGTGTTGGGCGTGAGCCCTGTGTTGAACGTCGCGGTTATCGTATGGGAGTTGCTGTAGCTTTCGTAATCGAGGAGCGAATAGTTGAAATTGTAGCTCAACATCGGCGAGAAGGATTTCCCGAGTATCGTCGTCGTGTAATTGATGTAGGGCGTGATGTTGAACGTCGAGAGGTTAAATTCCCGCATGCTCCTTTTCGTGTGCTGGCTCTGGTAGGTCGAGAAATACGTGCCGAGCATCCAGTTGCCGAGCTGTTTTGTCCTTAGGCCGAGCGAGGCGTATTCAGTGAACCTGAAAGACTCGTCGTCGCTGAACGTGCTGCCGACGTTAGGGTCTTCCGGAACGTTGAAGTCGAGCTGCGGCGCAACCTGGATGAACACGTCGTAGAGCTTGGGGCCGCCCGGCTGCTTGTATTCGGTCTCGCGCTGGATAATTGCCTGGACGTAGCGCTCGGACCATTCGGCATAGAGCGAGTCGGGGGCGAGAATCATAATCCTTTCGAATATTTCACGCGCCGCGGCTGTATCGGTGATCTTAAAATACGTCGAGGCCATGTAGAAAAGGGCAGGCACGTTCTGCGGGTCGATTTCGAGCGCCTGCTCGAACGAGGCGAGGGCCTTTTTATATTCGCCCAGCCGGTGATACGAGATGCCAATGTAGCGTAGTATGGTTACGGCGTCATCGGGATATTCTTCGAGGAGAACCTTGAGCTCGGTTAGAGCCTTGTCGTAATCGCCCGATTTAAAGGCCTTGCCCGCTTCCGTATCCGTCAGCTTTAGCTGCGCGAAAGCGGATTGGGAAAATATGAGAACAGTCAAAAATAAGAGAACACGGACGGGCCGCACTACTCCATCCTCCTCTGGAAGAAGTAGACATATAGTAGAATATTTATCCCGGTGATTCAATATGTTTTCGATTCTGTGATGGGCTGTTCGCCCCGTGGTGAGCTTCGTTCCGTGCTTTTTCATTTGTAATAATGAGTAGCGTGTCGTAGTTGAAAAGTTCATCATATTCTCGCATATATGCCCGGATCGGCCGCCCCCTGTCGGGGACGGCCTTACCCGGATTTACGTTATCAAAAAGCGAATCTTCTTCGAATTCGTGCAATTAATATAAAAAGCGGGAAGAGAAGATAAGCGGCCAGCGGCCCGGTTCCCGTAGCGCCCGGCTTTGCGAGTGAGCAACCGCCGTCACCGCCGTCGCCACCATCGGGGACCAACGCGGCGGGGATGAATTCGAACGCGCCCGCGTCGCATATTTCGCTGCCGTTTCCGTCGCCATCGACAGGCCTTATCGTGCCCGTCTGGTCGGTGACGACGCTGAGGCAGAGAAACTCGTTGTCGGCGAGGTCTATAGCCGGGCTGCCTTCGAGGATCTCATGCGTCAGAGTTGTCCCGCCGTTATTCTGGAGCGGGCCGATCATCGGGTCGGTATTCGGCAAATCCGTCGGGTCCGTCAGGTTACAGCTGCCGGTCGAGATGTTGTACCCGAGCGATTCGATAGGCACGCCGCCGCAGTCGCCCGTGGAGTTGCCCGCTATTATGGTTCCGAAGAACTGCGTATCGCTTCCGACCGCCTGGTGTATTCCGCCCGCGAGCCCGGATTCCGTAACGTTATCTGCGATGGTGGAGAAAACGGAGTTGAATCCGGCGTCGTTGAAAATACCCCCGCCAAGATCACCCGCGGTGTTCCCGCTGACCGTCGTGTTTACGATTATAGTCTCGCCTGAGTTGTAGATGCCTCCGCCCCGCTCCATGCCGGGGTCGTCCGCTGCGCTGTTGTCGATAATCGCTGAGTTGAAAATGGAAGCGGTGCCGCCAGGCCCAATGTATATACCCCCGCCCCTCGGCGCGGTGCTGTCCTGTATACTCACGCCTTCGAGATAGAGAATCTCTGAGACGTTCCTTATCGCCCCGCCCGCGTTGCCGGCGATCGAATTCTGGATTCTAAGTCCGGTAATCTCCACCTCTATTTGCGCCAGGTCGTCATCGTCTACGAGGTGAAAAACGCGCGTCAGGTCCGCGGCGTCAATTATTGTCTCATCTGCCCCGATACCCGTTATGATGAGGTCGTCCCTTATATCGAGGTCGCCGTCCGCGGCGAAGTCGTCTGTGCCGGGGATGGTCAGAATGTACACATCGTCCGAGAGAAGGATTTCGTCCTCTCCCGGGAGCGCGTTCGATTCCATAACGGCCGCGCGGAGCGTGCAGTTGCCCGAGCCGTCGTCGCAGAAACCGTCACCAGGGTTGTCGTCGACCGCGTCCACCGTGCTGTCAACGATGAACCCGGCCGCCCGGGCCACGTCAGCAGCGAACAATGTAAAAATCATTACAGCCAAAACGAGCAAGCCCCCTTTTAAAAAGCGGGCGTAAAAATTGTCCTTAAATTCGAATAATCTCCTCATGGTTATTTCCTCCTTTAAATAGTCTTGAAAGTGAGTGGCCTCGCGGCTGAATAAGGTTCGATACTTTTTTGCGAGATATATAAAAAAGCCCCCTCTGGCGCGCGGCCGTCGGGGGCTTCCGGAAGGTATAGAGAATAGGCCTCTATTATGTTTCGGGGACGTACGGCGGGTTAGTCAGCGTGCACGTAACCTTCGACTTCGGCTTTACCTGGCCGCTGTACTGGACGATGTTGCTGGTGCCCGAGTACTTGCAGCTCGCGCCGAACCTTACGATATCGACCACCGAGGGCTCGAGCCATATAACGGCCTGATTGTTGTACTTGCCGTTTCCTTTCGATAGCGCCTGGGCGCACTGCGTCTCGACCGTCTTGAGGCTCCAGGGCTTTATCTCGACGTTACGATTGACGTTCGTCGCTGTTTGGTTCCCGACGGGGAATACGGCCTTGGGCCCGTTCGCCGTCTGTATCTCGAAGTGATTGATCACGGTGCCGCTGCCGCATTGGAGCTTCGCGTTCCAGGTCATTTCCTGGTTCATGTTCTGAGAGGCGAGCTTTAGCACGTGTACTTCGTTGCCGTTTACGAGCTTGGTCGTAATCTTCATCGGCACATTGCCGCTCATACCGTTCATCTGATATATAGACGCGCTGCCGTTGGATCCGGAGGTCTTCGAGCCAAAGCCTTTCTGCCCGGCCTGAGACTTTGCGACTACGCCATTATTCGTGGCGGGCTTCACCGATTTGAGATTAAAATTCTTCTTCGGCGAAGAGGGCTTCTCGACGCCGTTTACGGTGTAGCCGTAATGGTCACAGCAGTTGACCCACTTGCCGTCTACCTTACAGAGCGCGAGAATGTCGTAGGGGCATCCGGCGAAGCTCTTCGCCGCGCCCGCGCCAATAAAGATAAAAACTGCTAATACGAAAACTGAAAAAACTTTTTTGAAATTATGATGTGTAAGCATTTTGCTTACCTCCTTAAGTGATGTTGATAAGTGAGTAACGGGGGGAGGGAAAAAGGTTCGAGGGATTTCTCCGGGAGTGAAAAAAGTAAGAGGAGTACCCATCCCGACAAAAAAATCCCCGGCTCCCTTACCAGAAGAGAGCCGGGGCTGGTAACGAGCCTGCCTGGGTTAAGGCCGACCCATCCTCCTCCATCTTTAATCTCTTATTTGAGTACCGCCGTTCTTAATGAGTCTTCGTCTATTACTTCGTATACTTCCGCCTCGTCTGCGTAAACCGTCGTCTCGCCGTACTGTGAAATTTCGATCTCGTCGCCGGAATCTGCATCGGCATATGCCGGGAGGTCGTCTCCGAAGGAACGGGCTTCGGCGAGATTTACTACCTGAACCCCTCCGAACCCGGACTGCACGTCCATCTGCTTCGTGTTCGCAACCGCTACTATCGCCAGAATTCCTATTATCATTATCGCCAGATCCTTCATTTTCTAACCCTCCCTGTAACCGCGTTTGAAAGGTTAGTAACAGCGCTTGTAGAAAAGGTTCAAAGAAAATTAAAAACCCCCGCTCCTCGACAAAAATCGCAAGAACGGGGGCCGCTTGCACAGAGGGGTTTTCGATTGAATAGAGCACCCGGGTTTATTTTCGGCGGATTATTTATCCCCGCTGTCCGCCACCAGCTGCGGATTTTCGCGGTCCTTGTCGCAATCCCCGTCTACTTCGACCCTTAAGGCGAAGGGAACATTGTTGAGCTCGTCGAGCTCGGCGACGCTTTCGTGATTGTCGAGCTTTATGGCTATCTTCTGCCTGCCCGGAGATAAGGTGATTTCTCCGACAGAAGTGACGCTCCCGCCCTCCCCTATTCCGTCCTCGTCTACTATAGCCGACCATCCGCCGGCGTTGAGCCTGTACGAGAATTCACCGGCCGGCGCGGAGCCCGAATTTACGAGCTCTATGCCGTAGCTGAAAACGCACTTGCCGTCTTCCGTATACGAAGCGTCGTCAGCATTCAGCCTGACAGCGTCTCCCCAGTATCCTCTCTCACCCGCAATCTCGATGCCAACGGGGCTCGTTATGTCGGGCAGCATGCCGCCTAAATACAGTATTTCGTCCGCCGCGTGCGAAGGCCTGGGCTGAGTAGCCATAAAGCTGGCCAGAAGTAAAAATGCGAGAATGCCGAATTTTACTGTGATTGAATTTTTCATTGTTTGACCTCCCGTGCCTTTTACAGTGTTAGTCACGCGCATAACGGAAAAGGTTCAATAAAAGCGGAAAGAAACCCGGCACCCCTGTCGAGGGATGCCGGGTTCGGGAGAGAATGAGTGGTTGTATAGAATGGCTTTTTCTTAATCGGCCTTCGGTAATCAATCCAGTACGAGATTGAATTTAGTGGTGTCGCCGCCGCTCGTCGTTATGCCGAGCAGGCTGTACCCGCTCTTCAAGCCGTCCACCCATCTGAGGAGCGGCTGGCTCCCGGCGGGGAGAGGATCGCCGATATTGTCCGTGCATTCGAGCGTGCCCTCGTCGAGGAGTTCCGCACCCGCCCATGTTCCGAAGAGGAGCTCCTTGAATTCGGCATAGTCGTTGCCCGAATCGTTCGCGTCCTTGTCGAAAACGTGGGCCACGTCGGGCTGTATTAGCCTGAGACCGAGGCGGGCGAAGTTGCTCGCCTGCTTGTGATACCATATACCCTCGGCAACGCACGCGGGCGGTATCAGCGGCTTACAGTCCGGAGCGCCCGCTCCGAGAGGGGCCTGACACGTCGGCCCCGGCTCGATCACGTGATACACCGCGAGGCCGTCGTCATTGATGTTGTAGTCGTAAAGAGGATCGTCGATCTGCGACTCTTCGAACCTCGACTCGAGCAGTACGTACTCGCGCCCGTCGTCGTTCCTTCGCGGCAGGATGTAAACGTCCTCGCTCTTCTTCACGTCCTTAAGCTTATACTCCTTCTTTTTCTCGAGTATGTAAGGAGTGACCCATCCGAGCTGGAGCTTGTGGAACCCGTCGATATGTGTGGTCGTCGTATAGTATCCGGTTTTGTAGGTCATCAGCGTAATCAGCTGCGGCGCGGTGTTCATGTAGCGGTTCTGACAATCTTCGCCAGGCCCGAGATCGTCGGGGCAGTCGCTCTGGAATTCGAGGAGCGGCGTGAAGTTAACTCCGTCGTAAACGCCTTTATACCTGGCGTACAGGTCGTCTAGCCCGAGGATATGATGCCCGAGCTCGTGTGCGGCGACCATCATGTTCTCGGTCTTCTGCTCGTCCGTAAGGCCGCCGTCCTGGTAGATGAGGTTTAAGTGGACCAATTCCGTAATCTCGACGCCGTCAACGACGAACGGTGTGCCGTCGCAGTACGGTTTGAACGGAGTAGCGACCGAAGAGCCGCCGTTCGAATCCCGAGCTATCCCGACGATAATCGCTAGCTCGGAAGGATCTATCCTGCCGTCGTTGTTTTTATCGTACTGGCCGAAGTCGAACTCGGCGTCTGCGCTGAGGAGGGCCTCTGCATGAAGCGCGTCTGCGCCTCCCTTGAATTCGGCGCCCGCTTCGCAGTCGAAATTATCGCTGTTCTCGTAATAGGCCTCATCGTCCGTGACCTCGCCCGCGTGCTCCGCTTCGTACGTGCCGAGCGTTGCGGCCTTCTGTATTTCGAGCCTTCCTCCGGACACCACGAGGTAGTAATCCTTCACGCTGGCGGCGTCGGCATTGATGCTGTCGTCTACTTCTTCTTTGAACTTCGAGTTAACCCCGCCATTGGGGTCGATTACAACCGTCAGGAGCTCCCTTTCGCCGTACACCGGCTCGAGTATCCATTCGTATTTCTTCGATCCGCGCCCCATGTTGGGCCCGACCGCGAGGTCGGGGCCGACCCTCTTCTTTCGCTCCACGACCAGATTCGAGCCGGATATTAATCCGCTGCCCGGGACGCTTACGCCGGCCTGAAGTACGCGGTAGGCGACGCCTATTACGTAGGGCTCGTCGCTCGGCATTACGTTCTTGAGCCCAAACGTATAGCTCGCCGCTCCGGAATCGGACGCCTGCGGGCTGCCGCATGCCGGGTCCGCGCACGAGAGCGTCGGATAGTAGAGGATCACTTCCTGGTCCGTCACGGGGTTGCCGTTTATGGTGGGGGCCACGAATATAAGGCCGAGGCCCGCGAGCTCGCCGCTGAACGTGACGGCTATGTCGGATACCTCGTCCACGGTGACTTTCGTCGAGAGGTTGGCGAGCGGTTTGTACCAGTCTTCGCCCGAGGTTTCGAAGTTATTCTGTGATACTACATCGAAGAACTTGTCGTCGGAATCGTTCACTTCCGTCTTGACGACGATCGTCCATTCGTACATCTCGGCCACAGCGACAACGTCCGTGATGCTGCTCCGCCATTCGAACTCGACGACGTGTGCGCCGGAAGGGAGTTCCTCGGCGTTGAATGTAATGCTCCTGGCCTCGGTGTGATACATCCTTCCGGCCATCTGTGCCTCGACGGGATAGAGCTCGTATATGCCGCCGTCTACTACCGCGCGGACGAGTATGAAATCCCCGTCAGTCATTTTCAGAACGTTCGAGAACGTAATCGCGGCCTCGCCGTCGGCGGGCAAATAGAACGTATGCGTAGCGCCGGGTATTGCCGTCCATTTCCCGTCGCCTTTCTTGGCGCCCTCGCCCCATTTTCCGGTGAGCCCCTCGCTTTCCCTGCTGGGGAGACCGGTACTTATCTTGAGCGATGCGTTTCGTATGTAAGAGCTGTGGCCCGAGATGAGCTCGGTGGAGTATTGAACCTGCACCGTGTGAATCCCCGCATCGACCTGCGCGAGGAACGTAAAGGAATTACTGCTCGAAATCACGACAGAGTCTCTTCCGCCGGTCAGCGTGATCTGCCCGGGGGCGGCTTCCTGGCCGTCCACCAGAACCCTTATGAGGAGCCTGTCGTCTTCTGTAGAGGAAACGAAGCCCATAGCGGAGAACGTGATCGCGACGAGCGTATCGTCCTCGTCGGCCACGAACTTGGACGCCGCGCGCGGCAGATCGACGAAGCCCTTACTCTTTTCCGGCAGCTTCACGAACTGCGGCATCATGATGTCGAACCCCGGCTCGGGGCCGTCGTCGATGCAGTCATAGGTTTTTCCAGACTCATAAGAATAGCGCTCGACCCTGCATCCGATGTGGGTTTCGGACCTTATGTACATATTGTCCGCAGCCCTGCCGACGCGCTCAGCCTTGTTGGAAGTAAGCCCGAGGCCGGGAGCCGCCGGGGTCCTTCCGTCCTTCTGTGCACGCGAGGTTTCCGCAGTGCTTATGATCGCAAGACACACTAGCATCGCCGTAACCAGAATCGATGCCGCGTTAACTCCAAACCTTTTTACGAGTCCTGAATTTAACATTTTAATCTCCCCCTAAATGCGATTTTGTACGGTTAGTGGCACGTAGAGGCGGAAAGGTTCAAAGGTGTGAGAAAACGAGTCGAGCCGTGCAGCTATATACACAGGATAAAATAGAAAGAGAGATCCTGAATCAAGTTCAGGATGACTAAAATAAGGAGTTCGTCGAAGAGAAAGTCGCCCCGGTTCTTTCAAGAATCACGGAGAAAGCCGAGTGTTGCAGGTGCCTATCTCACGCTGGCTTCGCCCGCGAAGTCGAGCTTGCCAAGCGCCTTACCGACGTCAATCCTGCCCTCGCCATATTCCGGGTCTTTGCCCGGCTTTCCGAGATCGACGGCGCTCGACTCGAGAAGGTGCTTTATCTGAAAAGGCGAGAGCTCTGGATAATCCTGAAGGATGAGCGCGACTGCCCCGGATACATGGGCCGCTGCCTGAGAAGTGCCGGACTCCATCTGCCACGCTCCGCCCGGGGCGGGGCTCAGGATGTCCACGCCCGGCGCGGCGACGTCTACGTAATCCCCGCGCGTCGAAAGGGTGTAGAGCTTGTCGTCCGCGTCGGTTGCGGAAACGGCTATGACCTCCCGCATGGCCGCCGGGTAGACGGGCTTTCCTTTCGCGCCGCCGTTTCCGGCCGCAGCGACGACCGTAACGCCAGAGCCGTACGCCTGCTGAATCAGCGCCGCGATGAGGGCGTCCCTGGGGCCGCCTACGCTGAGGTTTATAACCTGGGCATTATTGGAGATGGCGAAATCTATCCCCTTCGCGAGCTTCTCCGACGAGCAGACGGCCTTGCTGCCGCCCTGGGAATCGGCCCAGCAGGCCCGTGCCGCTATCAGGCGCACGCCCGGCGCGACGCCGGACATGCCGCCCTCTTCGACCGGAGAAGCGGCGATGATGCCTGCCACGGAAGTGCCGTGGCTCTCGGCCGTAAACCCGCTCATGTCGGCGCTTACGAAATCGGCCTTCTGCGCCACTTTCTCTTTAAGCGCCGGATGATTGTAATCGACACCTGTATCCACCACGGCGACCGTAATGCCCCGGCCAGTGGTCGCCCCGCTTGCTGCGTCCGCGCCGATTTTGACGGCCCCGTACTGGGGATTTTCGCCGGCAAGGGAATTGTAATAGAAATTCGGCTGCGACATGATCACGCCCGACTCGCCCGCGAGTATGTTGACGACGGCCGGGACGGACCTTCCGTCGGGTATATGGAATAGGACCATTGTAACGCCGAGCGAGGAAAGCACCGCTGTGTCCAGCCTGTCGAGGTTGTGCCTGCTCCCGAGCCCATCTATTTCTGCGTCTTTCCCTGAAGCGCCGCGAAGGAGGACTATCACCTCGTCGGGAACGTACTCTGCATCTGCGGCCGCTTCCGGCACAGCGTCTTTAAAGACGGGCGCCGTAAGGTAGTCGGTATCAAGCTCGGGCTGTATGACGGACGGGTCGTCGGGAAGTGGAGGGAGATCGGATATGTCCGGCTGCGGGACCCGCCCCCCCGCGGACGGCGCGTCGGGCACAGGCTTTGGCGCGTCCGGAAGAGACGGCTCGGATATGACTTCGTCCGGCGTTGTCGGAGCGGAGCCGCGCTCCGGCCCCGGCATTTTGGGTTTGTCGAAGCCGCTGAACGGCCTTCTTTCGGGCTCGGGGACCCTTCCCGGGGCCGGGTCGTTCGGACTCGTTCCGGGAACGTTATCGGGGCCGGTGTCGGGAATGTCGTTAGGGCCCGGGACGTTAGCCGGGCCGCCCGGCACGGTGCCGGGAATCGGGTCTCTGTCGGGTTTTGTCTGTGCATTCGACGCTGGAACGAACGAGAACATGCAAAGCGCAGCTATCAATAATAATATCGATATAGAATTCACGGCATTAAGCCCCGGTTTAAGCGCTTTCATTTCTCCGCCCCCATAAATACGCTTTTTATGACTTCTTTTTCGGATTTTAATTCTTCGATTACCTGCTCGACGGGTTTTTCGGAGCCTGCCTCAGCCGGAAGCTCGACGACATAGAGGCCGCCCGCCTTCGGGCCGTCGATTATACGCCCGTCTATTTCGGAAAGGGTTTCCCTTATTTGCGCTTCGGTGGCGGAATCGACGAAGGATACGATTATCACGGGGCCGGACGCTACGGTTTCCTCGGGGCCGCTCAGGACGACGTAGCTTTCGGGCTCCCCGAGGTAGACCTTGTAGACGAGGCCGATTATGATGGCGAGCTGGAGCAGAACCAGCGCCGCCGCGCCTGCCGGAAGCTGAAACGGGAATTCGAACCCTTCGAAGAGCCCGAGCACCTTGTCCCACGCAGACGTTTTCACCGGAGCCGCTGCCGGACGCTTCTCCGGCGCACGCGCTTCCTCGTAGGTGTTTATCCTGTCCATGATGTCCGCTTCCATATCCGGGAGCCGCATTTCGATTGCGGCGTCGAGCGCTTCGTCGGGCTCCGTTATAGCCACCCCCATGAAGCTGAGCTCCTCCAGCTCGGCCGCACACTCGGCACATTCGGATACATGCTGCTTTACAGTTTTGAGCTCTCCGGCATCGAGCTTGCCGCTCAGATACCAGGGCAGGAGGAGTTTTATCTCTTCGTGTGAATTTTTTTCGGCCGTCATTGTACGGAGTCCTCCTGCGATATGCCGTATCTCGCCAGCGTCTCCCTGAGCTTTTCCTTGGCGTAGAACATGCGCGTTTTCACGGTGTTCACAGGGCAGTCCATCACCTCGGCTATCTCCTGATACGACATGCCCTCGAAAAAGGTGAGCTCCAGAACCGTCCTGTGATCCGGCGAGAGCTCGCCAAGGGCCTTCTTCATACGCTCGGACCTGTCTTTTTTCTCGACTATTTCTTCCGCCCCGGCGTCCGGGTTCGCGACCCATACGAATTCCTCGGGGTCTACCGGATCGGGGGTTTTCTTTCTTAGAGCATTCATGGATTTATTGTGCGCTATGCCGAAAATCCACGTAGAAACCGCGGACTTACCCTGGAAGCCGCCCGCGCCTTTCCATATGTCGAAGAAAACGTCGTTAGTAACCTCTTCAGTCATTTTCGAATCCCCGGTCAGCTTGAATATGAACGAAAACACCTGTCTCACATATCTCCCATAGAGAATTTTGAAAGCTTCCCTGTCGCCGCCCGCAATCGTTTCGAGCAGCTCTGAATCCGGCAAATCCGCCGCGCCTACCGTCTTGTCCATGCCTCCCGCCGAATTCGTATATTTAGTAACCCGAAGCCAGAATAAGGTTCAACCGCACGGGAAAATTCGTTAAGCGTCCGTAATACATGCATTTCGAACTATTATACGATATCGGGAGGGGTTTTTATAAGGAATATTCCAGGTGAGAACAGGGGAGCACCGAGGCTGTGATCCAATATCTTATCCACAAACAAAAAAGGGCAGCCGAAGCCGCCCTTTTCGTATCTATCGTATTCAGTTCACATCAGGCCGTCAATTTCCTTCTGCGCATAACCAGAAGCCCGGCTATTCCCATGAACACCACCATCGCAATAAGACCCCATTCAGACAGCGTGGGAACAGTCGTAACGCTCGGCGGAGGCGGAGGCGGCAGCTCCGAAGCCACATATACAACCCGCTCGTAAGAATTCGAATCGTTCAGCTCAGTTACCGATCCGCAGCGGTATCCGCCGAAATCATTCAGGTGCCAGCAGAGCCTCTCGTTGTCGGCGCCGGTGTCATCGACGTCGCAATTGCTTTTATTTACCGTATCCCCGGCCCTGACAAATCCCCAGGAGCCCAGAGAGTCGTTATCAAAATACCAGCCTACTCCGTTGGCTACGTGAAGGACATCGCCGTTGTTACCGGTGTTGAAAGTGACGTCGCTCCGTTCGCCCTGGGCCAGAAGCGCGATGGTGGAGCTGCCGGTCTCGCGGCAGGTCAGCATTAGAAGGTCGCCCTCACAAGCATCGAGAACAGCGTCGGCATCCATGTGGACATCGTACGTATCACTGTAGCATTCCACCCATCCGCCGTCCGTTACCGTGCCTTCGGGCACATTCGTCTGGGGACCAACCGGGAGGTAAGTCTGTGCATTCGATTTAAAAACCGGAAATATAAACAATGACAAGAGCATTAAAGACAATAACTTCGTTATAAACCTCATTAAATCCTCCTTAATTACTGCATGGTGTACGGGATTATAAAATATAATGACCGCTTACGTCAAACTTCCGGCGACAAAAATAGTGGTGTTGGCAGATAGATACAACCGTTAAACAATACCCATGGCGCATTGGAAACCACTCCCGGGTATTTTTCAATAGTCCCGTCAGACCTTCCAGTATAAGAGAGAGAAGGCGCCGGTCCCGAAGGGACAGAACCGCGAAGACTTCACGCTGTGCTGTGGCCTAAAATCTAATCCACAAACAAAAAAGGGCGGCCGAAGCCGCCCTTTTCGTATCTATCGTGTTCAGCTCATATCAGGCCGTCAATTTCCTTCTGCGCATAACCAGAAGCCCGGCTATTCCCATGAACCCCGCCATCGCAATTAGGCCCCACTCTGAAAGCGTGGGGATGGAGCTCCTTTCTCCCGCGGGCTGGAGGACAATACGCTGAAACGCCGTGGAGAAATTGAGATCGATGTTCGCTCCGCAGCGATACCCCCCGTCGTCATTCAGGTGCCAGCAGAGCCTTTCGTCGTTGGCACCGCTTGCATCGGTATCGCAGTTGTTCTTGCTTACCGTATCCCCGGCCCTGACGAATCCCCAGGAGTCGAGCCCGCTGTCGTTAAAATACCAGCCGACGCCGTTGGCTACATGAAGGTCCTGAGTGTTGCCGGTATCGAATATTACGTCGCTCCGCTCGCCCTGCGCCAGAAGAGTTATAACCTCGCTGCCGGTCTCGAGGCAGGCCAGCATAAGGCGGCCGCCGGTACAGTTTGCAAGAACGGTGTTCGCCTCCATGTGGACATCGTAGGTATCGGAGTAACACGGCTCCCATCCGCCCTGGATAATTGTGTTTACGGATACGTTTGTTTGAGGACCGACGGGGAGGTAAGTCTGTGCATTCGCTTTAAAGACAGGAGATACAAACAATGACAGGAGAATCAAAGGCAATAGCTTAGTTATAAACCTCATCATATCCTCCGAACTACCGTGTGATGACGAGATTATAAAATAAAAGAATCGTTTACGTCAATGCCGTGTCCCAGGGACAAAAAAAAGCCCTGCCGACAACTGATTCGACAGGGCCTGTTCGTGGACTAACTATGTGTGATTTACAGAATGTCCAGTTTGAATTCCAATGCATTATCATCGTCGAAATCACGCTCATGGTAATAATAATGGCCGTGACCGTCGTCATAGTAATAGACGCCGTCATCGTTGAACGGGTCCGAAGGCCTTATGAAATTTATATCGAATCCGCTGTCACGGTGTTGATGGCGCTCTACCGGATGATCGTGTGAATCGTAGTAATAATATTCGTCTGCCGAGCTTGTGAGCGCGGAGCCGAATATAAAAGCGGTCAGGACGATGAATGCAGCTATTATGAGTTTCTTCATTGTGTTCACCTCCCGTGTAGATTCTTCTCTAAACCAGGCAGTCAGTCCTTGTAATAGTAGTATTCGACGTCGCCGTCAGGCTGCTGGATATAGTAGCGATATTCCACCTCGTCGTCGGGTTCTACGTAACGGTACTCGCGGTACTCGACATTATCATTGGGGTTTACGTAATAAACCCTGTGCTGCCGGACCTCGCGCCTCTTTATAATCGTCGTGTTCGGCGCGTCGTACTGCCCCTGCCACGGACGCTTTATATAATCAGGAGTGGTGCCGTAGTAATATTCGTCGGCCGAGCTCGTAAGCGCCGGACTAAAAGCGAAAACCCCCAGGGCCAGTGCAGCCGCTATCAAAAATTTCTTCATTTTCATTCACCTCCCGGGATGAGATCCCAGTGTTATTGGTTGCTGGTATGTAGTGCAAGTGGTGTGCCAGCCGGGATTCATGGGAAGAAATTTGCGATTGCCGAGGGATTGTTACGCCTGTATTGCCCACTATTCTACAGCGCGAATATCAGGCCTTCCGTACGATCCCGTACATTCCCGACTGTAAGCATGGGTACAAAATCGAATGCTGCATATATTGAGAATAAGGAAAATCCCGGAACTTATTTATTAGGTTTTTTGAATAATCCCGTAAGCCCGCCAAGTATGAGCGAGAAGAAAGGCATAGGGTCCTTAAAGGAGAGAACCGCGAATGACCTTACGCCGTAAAGCGATTTCAGCCAGCCCGCTATTGTCAGCTTCCCGTCCCTGTAATATTCCCACGACGCCTGGAGGTCCCGGTGAAAGGAAATCCATTTCGTCCCTTTATACCGCTGCTCCCTGTCCGAAGGGAGCGGCAGCCCCGCGGCGTCGCAGTACATCGTGTAGAGGACCGGCACGCCCGCGGCTTCCGTCATCCCGATCCTCGTAACCGGCCGCCCGACGTTGGCCTCGAGTATGTAATACTTGCCGCTTTCGTCGTCGAGCTTGAATTCGATGGAGCCGATTCCCTGGAACCCCGTACCCGAGAGGAGCTCGCGCGCTAACCGGGCGACCTCATCATTCCTGCATTCTTCCGCAAGGCAGGCGTCGCCGTTTTCCGTGTACCATTGCCGGAGCTTCCGCGAGATGAAGGACACCTGCGGCGCTCCGCCCCGATCGTAATAAAAAATGGAGGATACGAGATTCGAGTCGTCCCCTCTTATCCACTTCTGAACTATTATTCCTCTCGTAATTTTCCAGCCCCTGTCGAGGACGTCCCGGAGCTCGGCGCGCGTGTTTACCTTTATCACCTTGTCCTTGAAGCATTCGATCCACTCAGGGGATTTAAGCGCGGGCTTTACGATGAGTGGGAATTCCGCTTCGTCCGGAAGGCCTTCGAGGCCCGAGCCCGATTCGAGAAAAAAAGTATCGGGCACGGGGAAGCCACCCTCCCGTGCGTGTCTGTAAAAACTCTTCTTATTCATATACATAAGGAGAACATCGCCGTCAGGTATTACGAAATTATAAAATTCGCGAAGAGCGTCTCTCTGGGCGGAGATCACCCTTACGCTTTCGTCGCTGCAGGGAAAGAGGACGGGCTTCGAGCTGAACCTTGCGGCGATGTCGAGAAGCGTGCCGACGAGCCCGTCGCCGGAAGTATCCGTTATGAACAACTCGCGGCAGGCGTTCGTCTTCGTGCAGTAATGCCGATGGTCGTCGGCCACGCCGTAGACGGGTATGCCGCAGCCGGAAAGTATCCTCGCCGTATCGAGCCCGGTTATGGAATCGAGCTTGATGACTATTGCGGGGGGAGTATTCATAGTTTCCACTGTCTCAGTTCACCATACGTCAGAGCATTATATAGTGCACAGTCTAAATCGGGGTATCAAGCAAAGGGAATTAACAAAACAAGCTTTTCAATGCGATGACCAGCGCGCCATTTTACATTATTTGCATAATGTGTTATATAAAGAAACGTTATTGTGCATGTTTTACAAGCGAACATAAAAAATATAATCTTAGGAGCTATTACGTTATATGGAAACTACTATGAGCAATCCAAATTATTGGATAACAGACAGCCAGGATGAGGTTTGCATTGAAGAGTTGCTTAGAGATGCCGATCAGATATATATACCAATATTTCAAAGGCCGTATGTCTGGCGAAAGAAAGAATTTGACGATCTAATAAGAGATATTACATCAATCCAAACGGAAGTTGAAAAATCGCAATTCCTGGGCGCTATAGTGTCTTACGAGCGCCCTAGAACTCAAGATGTAGTAGGCAGATTGAGATTATTAGACATCGTCGATGGGCAACAGCGTTTATTAACTTTATATATATTCGTTATGGCGTTATCCGAACGAATCGCACATTTTGATAAAGATATCGCTCACGAAGCTGTTCGTGAATTTCTTTTACTTCCACCACGAAGAGGACTAGATATTAATACAAGAATAGTTCCAGGCTATGAAGATAGAAATCAATTTAGAGCACTCTGGGATAAGCTAAATACTCCCGAAATACTACAGAATGAATTATCAAGCAATCCACCTTTGGCCCCAGCTCCAAGTGGGGGAACCACAGGAAATCTTGTTACTCAATACAGTAGAATCTCAAGATTTATACAGAACCAACTGGAATCAATAGAAGAACCTTCTCGGACTACATACTTACGCAGTCTACTCGATTTGGTTACAAGCAAACTGACATTTGTACACCTCAAATTAAATGACGGCTCTGTTGCAATGAAAATATTCGAACGTCTGAATTTCAGGGGAGTTAGAGTAGGAATCTCAGATCTAGTTAGAAATGAAGTGTTCTCTAGAATTGGCAACGACCCGACAGCAGCCATAAGATTACACCAAAACGATTGGATACCATTCATTAGACTGTTTCTAGGCAATGAAGATTCATTCTTCTTCCCCTATTGTTTAATTCACGATAGCAATATAAAGAAATCAGAACTTTTCAGTGAACTCAGACGTATATGGTCCGGCCTCACTCCCATACAAGTTATTAATCACATGCAACCATATCAAAAACCATTTATGGCAGTGAATAGTGGTGTAGTTGATGATTATCCAGATGAAGTGAAGGATGCAATTCTCAACCTTAACCGCATGAACAGTCCTAGTTCCACTTACCCTTTTTTGATGAAAGTAATCCATGAATATAGCAACGGAAGTCTTACAGAAGATTCATGTGTAGATATACTTTCATTTATAGAGGCTTTTCTAGTAAGGAGAGCAATCATTGGCTATGAACCAACCGGTTTACATGCTTTATTTAAAGGCCTATGGAATGAAGTAGCTGATGAACCAACAACAAATAAAATCATTGAAGTAATTGATAGTCGCCCTACTATCCAAAGACCAACTGATACCGAAGTAATATCAGCAATCAAGATTAGACCGCTGGCTAATGCGAAAATATGTAATTATCTTCTTGTCGAGTATGATAAAGCACTTCCCGGAGATAATCCTAATCAACCACCGACCATTGAGCATGTGCTGCCAGACTCATATGACCAGAACGGTCCATGGGCATCAATATTTTCGAGGGATCAACACAAAAGTTTCAAAGATACATGGGCTAATTTAATCCCGTTATCGCACCCATTAAACAGCTCTTTACAAAAAAGTGAATATTCAAGAAAGAGAGAAAGATATCTATTAGAATCTATGTTTGTGACTAGTAGAGTTTTTGCTGATAGATATGATACGTGGAATCCTAGCAATTTGGAATCCCGAGCGGAGGAATTAGCACAATGGGCTATCAACAGATGGCCTTATAGATAAGAGGACATCTACTATAGGCATCTAAACACTTCTTTTCTCCAAAACTCAGAATATAGCAACAAAAAAGTAGCCAGCTATTATAACAATTTCGCCAGGTCTTCGTCTGGGAATTCTATGGGTTCGACGGCTTCGTCGATATTCTTCCTGAAGTTGGACAGGCTCTCGCCGCGGAGATAGCACGTGAGGAGCGACCTTATGTGCTTATGCATAACGACGAGGACCTTCTCGCCGGGATACGCGAGCGCGATTTCCTTTACCGCTTTCTTTATGCGCTCCTGCACCTCTTCAAGCGTCTCGGGCGCGTTCGGAATCGGTATGCTGACATCGCCTTCGATGAACCATTCCTTGAACCTCGATGACGGATCTGCGAGGAGGTCGTCGTACTTCTGACCGTTCCAGTCGCCGTGGTCGAGCTCGCGCAGGCCCTCGTGCACGTCGAGCGGAATGCCGAGATTGTCGGCGTAGTACTTGGACGTCTGGTGCGCGCGCTGGAGCGGGCTCGTCACAATCCTGTCGAAGCCGTAGCTCTCTACTAGCGGCAGCGTTTCCTTTGCCTCGTTCCACCCGAATTCGCAGAGCGGAAGGTCGGTCGAGCCGATAAGCTTCCTTTCGAGATTCCATTCCGTCTTGCAGTGACGGCCGAGATATAGTTTCGCTGTGTTCAACGGCTTATTCTTCCTTTTTACGAGGGGTATTACGATTCCCGGACATTAAAAAACCGGTCGCTCGATCAAGGCTACAATATACCAAAGGCAGGGCGATTGGCAACATCGGCTCAGTTCGCTGAGCCCGCGACCTTTTGGGTCTCGCCGTCTCCCGGCTCGGGCACGAGCCCGTGGCGCCTGAGGTCGGGCAGGTATCTTCCGCCCAGCATGACGCGGCCGCTGAGAACGCCCTCGCTCAGCCTCTTTACGAGGTAGTCCTTATCGAGCCCGAGCACGTTGACGCCGTGGTCGGATTCGACGAGGCAGAGCATACGGATGTCCTTCCCGTTCTTGTTGGCGACCTCATATATGGCCGAGTAGTTGAGAAGCGCCGCCTCGATCGTGCCGCACGGGAGAGACGGATTACGCGCCCCGGCGAAGTACTCGCTTTCGGCGAACCAAGTCGGGTCGGGATAGCCGTGGAAGTGGAGTATCGGGAGGCCGTCTTTTATAAGGTCGGGCATGTAGAGCGCCGTCGCAAGAGCCTGGGCCAGGATGACGTACGTATCGAACGAAGGGCGTATGTCTTTTCTGTGGAGATCGACGCCCTTCGGGGTTTCGAGGTAGAGCTTCCCTTTTATAACGCCTATCCTGACTATGTCGGTGTTGTAGTCGAGGTTGGTCTTGTCGCTCCCGGAGCGCGAGGTTACGATCCAGATATCGGGCACCTGCTGATAAATCTCCTCGTTCCTTATGGTCGTCTTAACGTACCACCTTCCCGAGCCGCTTTCTCTGACGTTGGGGTCGCTAAGGCTCTCGACTACGTCGAACGCTTCCCACTCTTCTTTCGACACCGTGACCGGCCCTTCGTACCCGGGCGATTCGGCTAAAGCTATGAAGCCGTAGGACACTCCTGTCCTGCCCTCGAGGATCGTCTCGACGACGTCCCTGTGGGAGAGCCTGGATATCTTCTCGCTGAACTTCGAGCCCTGGGGGAAAAGGGCGGTCGGCTCGACGCGCTTTCCGAGCTCGGCGAGCTGCTGCGCGAAGACGGACGACGACGGCACGTATTCGCCCTTTTTAAACCTTGTGAGGACGGGGGGCTTTATTGGCGCGTAGATCTTCGGTATTAGCGACGTCACCACGAACCCGTCTAGCTCGTCGTTCATGTAGATCGAGTCCGACAGATTCATGTTGACGAGCGAGAACTTGTCGGGGGCTATGCCCATGACGATCTCGGACATCGTGCTGATGAGGTTCTTTAATCCTATCGCTATCTTGCGGTCGTACGTCGTGCCGCTGTCGGCGAACTCGGGCTCGAGCGGCATGAGTGTGATAATCTGGGTATTGAACGGGTCCTGGACGTACCTTGCGGTGAAGTCGTCCGCCCAGCCGCTTATCTTGAGTATCTCCATGACGGAGCGGTTGGGCTTTCTCGTGTGCACGTAAATGCTCTCGGCGAGCCTGCTGAAGAGCGTCCTGGTGAGGGAATATTCTCTCTTTACGTCCACGACCGCGTGGATGTTGCTCTTTACCTTCCGAGTCCTGAGTATCTTCGAGGCGAGCCCGGACGGGACCTCAGCGGCCTCGTCCCAGGGGATAACCTGAACGCCGTTCTCGCGGAGCTTCCGCTCCAGTGTGTCCCTGAACTTTATTACTATCTGATTCCCGTAATCCCTCGGAAGCGGCCTGAACGTAACCCTTACCTTCTTGGCCATTTCAAGCGGCATCCTTGGATTTACGAGGTCTTTATGCACCGGCATCCCGGCAAGGCCGATTATGGTTTTAAGCTCTAGATCGGCAAAAGTTTGATTGTCCATTTTATCTCCGAATATTCCGCATCCGCCCCGATATGCCATGCTCCGAATGGTGTTTTGTTTACGCCCGTAGGGCGGCAGATTAATTAATTAGAATTCTTATTTAGTTTTCCGATGATGATCATCATCATTATAGACTATCGGGAAGAGTTACTCAATAAACGCGGATGTCGATTTTATGATGGAATATTATAGTCAACACTTAAAATAAAACAACGTATCGGCTTCATTCACTGCGGCATATCAGAAATCGCCTTCTTTTTCGATGACTTCCTCCATACTTTCCCTGACGATTCGCATAAGCTCCTCGCGCCCAGCCTTGCCGCGCGGCAGATCGCCCGGATAGACGGGCGGGAGAATCCTGACCTTCATCGTGCCCGGGTTGACCACCCAGGAGGTCTTGGCGTATATCTTCGCCCCCCCC
>SWBZ01006303.1_pt1 | contig 106408 bp, 95 predicted proteins | sample 4693031 | NCBI WGS metagenome assembly SWBZ01 (sample SAMN10267274, study PRJNA491770) | bioreactor metagenome | isolation source: DHS bioreactor inoculated with | place: Japan: off Shimokita Peninsula
TTTTTTTTTGCGATGAGAATACAGTGCAACATACATGCCAGACGGGTCATTTTAGAACTTATTATTGCGACTGGACCAAAGAAGTGTGCTAACAATGTTTACTGCCTGTTATTATTAAACAAATGAGACTCAAAGATTCTAGAAAAGATAGCAATTAATGTATATTTGCACATACAAGAATACAGAATGAGACTAAGAATAAAGCATGCATGCTCAATTATTGTGCATGCATGTTATGTATATACATCAATAGATGCTTCTTCAAAAGAGAGCCTCGGATTAATCAACCTTGAACCAGGACATAAAATCATCATCCTAACTGCTGTTTGCGTTCATCTAAATAACGCATCCGGTTACCGAGCATCAACCTCTAGAAAGATGCTCGGGAGACCGAGCTGTTCGCAGGATGTTCAAATCTTCACTTCAATGACAGTAGGCAGAGATGTGAGATAATAAGACTCTCAAACTGGGCGAAAATTTGTATCGAGGACAGATTAAGACATAGGATTACAAAGCATGACAGCAATCTGAAGAGGAGAAATAGTAGTGATATTGATTTCACAATACACTCATATATGATATCAATCCATCCTAGTTAATAAGGTACGAACTCAGAATTAATATTATTGGATAGAATTAATTCCACATACCAAATAATCATTTTTTATCTTAACCAGCACACGGTTATAAGATGAAAGTACATATACTAGGATCCGGAACATGCGTCCCCTATAATAGAAGAGGATCGTCAGGCTATGCATTAGAGCTTGACGAAACAACGATTCTGCTTGATTGCGGCAGCGGCACTACATGGAAATTAGGAATGGTCGGCATAGACTATCTTACGATCGACCATGTATTCATAAGCCATTTTCATCCGGACCATACAGCGGATTTAATTACATTACTGTTCGCTACAAAATATCCTCATCCTACAAGAAACAGGGAAAAGCCTCTTTCGATTTGGGGCCCAAAGGGGTTCGCCGATTTCTATTCATCTTTAAAGATAGCGTATAGCGACTGGATTGCTCCGGATATGCTAACCGTAAAAGAAATACCTGAAGAGCCGGTGAAAATAGACGATTTTCTTCTGATAACAAAACATACCTATCATACCGACAACAGTGTCGCATACAGGATTGAGTCTCAGGGAAAGTCAATAGTTTATTCCGGGGACACTGGATATACGGAATCATTAATTGAACTTGCTAAAGGTTCCGATTTGTTGATAATCGAATGCTCTTTTCCCGATGAACTCAAATACAAACTTCATCTAACGCCTACTGAAGTTGGAAAGATAGCAAACGCTTCTCACGCTAAAAAAATTATTCTGACTCACCTGTACTCAGACTGTGATGAAATAGACATTATCAATCAAGTCAAAAAATATGTAGATGTCGAAGTCATTGTCGCTGAGGATTTGATGGGTGTTGAAATCTGAAAACACTCCATCGGATATGATTAGGCATAGTTGTCACTTTCAATTTCTCTTTCCGATTCCCCGCAAGAGACTGATGGACAAACAATACCTATCAGAGCATTATGGCGTACGACTTGACCATTACGCCTGTCCCATTCGCCGGTATGACCTACAATCATGCATCAGATTTTCTAAATGAAGCCCGCCTATCCGCACTTGGTATGGCGATTTACCTTGCCGGGCGACTTGCTTGCGTTCCGGCTGGGACAACGAGCGGCATCCTTTCAAACCGTCTGCCTGTTTTGGAAGTTTTGCAAAAACACTGAAAAAATCTATTATCAATAACATCATGAAAAAACTCTGCGCCGACTGCTACTACATCGGAAGCGAGAAAAATAAAACTCCCGGCAATGTTGTTGTAGAGCTGTTTCTCTGGACGGCTTTCTTCGTGTCGTTCTTTGCCATCCTGGCTTTCGGCATTATTCCGCCCATTGTCCTGTTTATTTTAAGCATAGGATATTCCCTGTACAGATTGGCAGGAGGGAAGAAGGTGTGTCCTAATTGCAAGCATTCTTCAATGATCCCCACCGACTCTCTCAGGGCAAAAGAGATTATCGAATCCAGGGGGATAAATGTCGGCGAGGCGGATTACTCCGACTCTGAAGCCCCACAGATATCTAAATATGTGAGGCTGGGGTGGATCATTTTAGTATGTAGCGTGCTGGCAATCTGGGTATTAACTTAGATGTCCCGGCAATGCAAAGTTAGAATAAAAGCTCCCTTCCCGGCGAGAGAGCCGTAGATTACTTCGATAAATGAGATTATATTAAAATTAGTGAAAAAAATCCTGGCCGGATTGAATAACCATCCAAACTGGTCCCATCTGACAGTGGGTTTTTTTCTGTCCGTTCTCTCCCTTATCTCATTAGATTTCGCCTGGTATTACTTGCCCATGATCATTCTGATTATCACTGATCTTTACATCATTTCTCTGCTTGTAGAAGGCGCATCCAGAAGCGCCAAAATCGAGCGAAGGAAGGTCGATGTCCGGATCGGGACGGAATATTATTCACTTTCGCCGTCTTCAATAAAGGGTGGAAACGGCGCCAAGGATTATCGCTTTCTCCAGTTCCCCGACAGGCACGTGGGCCTTCTCCAGATCGTGTTTCTCTTTTTTATCGTGATAACCTCGTACGCCAGCATGTATCTTGCGAGCGGGGGCGTCGTTCATAATACAAAGGACGTCGTTTGCCTCGAGCTTCCCTATGATTACTGCACAAGCAATCCGGGGGATTCCTGCTGCGCCGAGCCCGTCGTCGATACGAAAACCAAGGCCGTCTATTTCAGCATCGTGACGCTTTCAACGCTCGGATACGGCGACTTCGCGCCCGCATCGGAAATGGCCCGCACGATCGTAGTCTGGGAAATCGTTACGTCGATACTGCTGATCATCGGGGTGCTCCAGTTCCTCGTATCGAGAATCACGAATTTTTAGGAGCGTGTTTATGAATTAACAGCCAGACGCTTTCCGGCCCGGAGGTAGCGGAGCTCGAATGCCTATCGTTATCGCTGCCGCCCCCGCTAACCATCGGATCGATTCCGTCCATGTCGGAATGTGGGATAATTATATTTGTGGCATGATTATTTTTTCGGTTCTCATGGGAATAGCTTCACTTTATGCTATTCGGAGAAGAGTCGCTTAGTCGCCGGTAGAAATCCTCTGGGGGTGTATCACTTCCTTGCCATGATGAGCCAGGTGCTCGAAGGCATGTACACGCCTCCATCACGCACATATTTCTCCATCGACTTCCTCATATCCTCGCGCACTTCGGGGAGCTTCTCCTGACCGAGCTCCGCAGCCTCGCGGATTATCTCGCCGGACGGCCCCACGAGTATCTGGAAATCGATCGCCTCTTCGAGGCTGGTCCCTATGCATACATCGGCGTCGTTCCTCCGAAAGAGGTCTACCTTCTCGAAGCCCGCGGCCCTGAGCATAGCCCTGTCGGTTTCCTCGTCGGCCAGCGCGAACGGGCCGGGGCCGCACGTCTGTGCGCTGTCGCCAGGGGGTGGCAGGTGCTTGAGCGCAATTTCCTTCGCCATCCCCCAGCAGGGGTTGTCGCCTATCGTGCGCCAGACGATCATGCACAACTTCCCGCCCGGCTTGAGCGTCTTGTGCGCGTTCTTTAGGGCGTAGACGATGTTCTGGAAGAACATCACGCCGAAACGTGAGTAGACGACGTCGTAGTAATTTTCAGGGAGCTCATATGTCTGGGCGTCGCCGAGGACGAACTTTACATTATCGAGCCCCGCCTCGTCCCTCTCTTTGTTCGCTATATCGAGGAATGTCTCCGTGCAGTCGAGCCCCAGCACCTCGCCCCCGGGCCCGACCATTTTGCCCATCTCGAGACACGTCTCGCCGTAGCCGCAGCCTATATCGAGCACCTTGTCGCCCGGCCGTATATCGAAATATTCGTAGGCCATCGAGCTGTGCACTGCGCCGTTACCCGAGAGCAGGTGACGGAACCTGTTCCATTTTGGGACCAGTATCTCATTCCAGCAGCTTATGAAATCATCGTTACTGTTCATAGCATGCCTCCCTCGACAAATGATTAAGGATTATCTTTCTTTGCATCAACCGTGTCAAGCCGGAAGCGACGGTTGAGCGCCTGCGCCGCGCTAACTTTTCTCTTGGCGAGAAGAACATAAATATGAAACCCGCATTTCCGGTCTTATATATGCCGTAATGCCTAGTGTGCACAAGCTTTACAGTCTCCTCTCTTTCCTGAAATTCTTGCAAAAACTGTTACTGCGCTGCGAAAAAATAGCCAAGGCTGACAAATTTTGTTTCTTAACTCTATAGAATTGATTAGCCATGATAAGATTTGACTCTCGATTTTTGTTGGGGTTATAATTGGCTAGATAGTGAATGAGCTAATGTAATCTCTAAATAGATGAAGACCACTAACAGAGGAGGATGAGATGAAAACGCTAAAGACGTATGGCGCAAGCCTAGTATTTCCAATTCTCATAGTTGTCTCGTTTTTTTCGTTTACGGCGAGCTCCCTCGCCCAGACCGAAGGTAATAGCTCGGCATACGGCGTATTCGTTGATTTGGACCTCGTTCCTCTTTTGGGCGGCGGCATAGGAATAAGCGCAGGACCGGTGCCGACCGCTTCGGGATCGGCCCCGCCCGATTATATCGACGGGGATAACGTTGACGAGCTGGACGTAACCAATCCGAATACCGGAAACATATTATCGACCGACATAATAACCGTAAACGCCAGCTCCGATATAGCCAACGACAACACATCGTCTGATGCGACAGTAGACGGCCTGGGCGTGTCGATTGTCGGCGTACTGCCATTGTTGACAATCGGAGCCGACACAGTGGTATCTACAGCGGACGTAAGCGGGGACTGCTCCGGCGGTACGCTAACGGCTACAGGTACCACTACGATAGAAGGGGCGGGAGTCGGCGGCACGCTGGGTCTCGGGCTCACGATCGATGTAAGCCCGACGCCTAATTTCGAGCTTATAAACCTGCTCGGCATAAGGGTTATACTGAACGAGCAGATAGTCACAGGGGACGGGGTAAACAGCCGCGGCATCACGGTGAACGCGATTCACATCGACCTATCGAATACTATTCTGTCGCTCATAGGCGCGCTGAGCGGGGACATTGTAATCGCGCAGTCGCAGGCCCAGGTACAGTGTAACGAGGTTACGACGTCCGCAAACCTGTCCATGGTTAAAGAGGACAGCGTGGATCCGGCTACCGTCGGAGTACCGTTTAATTACACGCTTACGGTATCAAACGCCGGACCCGACGACGCTACTAACGTGATTGTTACGGACATAATTCCGTCGAGCTTTACGGTCGGCACTATAACCCCGAGCCAGGGAAGCTGCGATCCGCTGGCGGGAAACACCCTGACGTGTAATCTCGGAACCATCGGAAACGGCGGCAGCGCCACCGTTACCATTGAAGTGACTCCTACCCAGGCCGGCAACATTTCGAACACCGCCGTGGCGTCGAGCGATCAGCCGGATCCGGATCCGAGCAATAATTCGGATACCGAATCTACGACGGTGGAAGGCGACGGGGAGCCGAGCGCTAACCTTTCAATATTAAAAGAGAGCAGCCCGGACCCTGTTATCGTAAACCAGATACTAACCTATACGGTAACAGTGACGAATCTGGGCCCGTCGGACGCAACGAACACGGTAGTGACCGATACCCTGCCCGCGGGCGCTATTTTCGGATCGGCTGTGCCGGATCAGGGCACCTGTGATGAATCCCTCGGCGTCGTAACCTGCCAGCTTGGTACCGTTTCTGGCGGAGAGAGCGTCGTCATTATCATCACGGTAACGCCTACGGTTGTAGGGACGGCCGTCAATAACGTGACGGTAGTAAGCGATGTGGACGACCCGGATTCGAACAACAATTCCGATACGGAAGATACGGACGTGGACCCGGCTCCGGCTCCTCCGAGCCCGTCGCCTTCCGGACCTCCGACGGAGCCTACGGACAGCCCGTTCCCTCCGCCGGGCGGGCCTGGCGGGGTGACCGCCATACCGACCCTTTCCGGGTGGGCGATGATGATTCTGCCGATGCTTCTGATAATCGCGGCCGTTTATCTCCTCAAGAGGCAGGAACGCGAGAGAAGAAGCCGCGGGATGTAATAAACAAGGATTAACCTCTGACAAAACGAAAGCCGCCCCCAGGGATAACCCCTCGGGGCGGCTTTTTTTATATCTGGAGATATGGAGAATATGTCTATGGTTACCTGTTTAAGGCGTAGGACTCATGGCCCTTAATCTGGTCGAGGGCTATGAAGCGTACCCTGCTGTCTAGTCTCTCTGCCTCCGAGTGACTTGCAAGCTCCATGTCGTAGATGTTGCACTTGTTGGCAGTGATTATCCTATCCGGCCCGACGCCCTGATCCACCATATAGCTCTTGACGCTCTCGGCCCTCTTTACGCCGAGGCTCGTAGCCGAGGCTTCCCTCGAATCGCAGAAGGCTTCGATCACGACGAACGTGCCCGGCTCGTTCTTAAGGGCCTCGGCATTTTCGTCGAGGACCGGTTTAGCGTCTTCCCTTATAAGATGGCTGTTCGTATCGAAGAATATGTCCTTCAGCTCGGGGCTGTAGGGGTTCGATACCGCTGCGCCCGAAAGGGTTTCGTATGCCGGCGGCTCACCAGCGGGCTCGGAGCCCGAGGACTGCTGGGACAAGACTGAAGTCCCGATGCCGTATACCATGAGAACACCCAGTGTTCCCGGGACGATATATCTTGTAATTTTGCTCCAAATAGCTTCTAATGTGTTAACCCTATCCATTTTTATGCCTCCTTCCAATAATGGCAATGTGTTTTGCCATGACTATAGTGCAACCGTCATGCCACAATGCCAAGGGGGCGAATATTTAATAATTAAGGCTGGTTAGCAGCACGGCTCTGGCTGTGGAAAGTTGTATGGTACGCAGGAAGACAGTGGGAATTGTACGAAAAAATACAGAAATTACCGGCTGAGGCTATTCAGATTCGATACTTTTCAGCTCCTCACGGGCTTTGGCTGCCTCGGGGGAGTCCGGGAACCTCGTTATGAGGGTTCTGAAGAAAAATTTCGCCCCGTCCTTTCTGCCGATCCTGACGAGCGAAAGGCCCTGTTTGAGGTAGGCATCGGCCACGCGGCTGTCGTTTGGGTAAGTATCTATAAATACCTGGTAGGCGAGGATGGCGTTTAAAAACTGGCCCTGGTTGTAGAGCTTTCCGGCTTTGAGATAAAGGTCTTTTTCGGCCTGCAAGGCGGTCGGCGCCGGCGGACCCACCGCTCCCTCTTCGGAGACTGATGCAGAAGGCTCGTTGGCGGACGACTCGGCCTCGAGCTCGTCGAGCTTCAAATATATGTCGGAATAGTTCTGCTCAAGGTTCCGAATCCGGGCGCTCTGTATTTCGAGCTTACGCTGGACGTCCGTGAGGGTGTCCGACATGCGGCCTACTTCGGCCTCGAGGTTCTCCTGCCTTTCGCTAAGCTCCTGTATGGTTCCGGGGGAAGTTATGCACCCGGTAAGGAAACACGACAATGCAAGAAGCGCCGTATATCGGAGATATTTCATTCTGAGCTTTTCCCCTCGCGGATTGCCCTTTATTCCGGAAACCCGGAGAAGAAATTATTTAATATAAAGCATGGGTTGTCAAAGTTTTTCGTCCGCCCGGACCAAAACGGCGCGCGCCGATTAAAAAAGGGCCGGCACGGATTTTATGTCCATGCCGGCCCCGTTCCGGGCGATTTTATTCGCCTCAGAGGATGAAAGTGTGAGAGTCTGTGTTAAGCGTTTTTGTCTACTTTCTTAAGGGAGACCACGGTTCCGCCGTCGATCTCGGCCTTGACGAAATCCCCAACCGCAACGCCATCGGCTACCTGCTCGTCCTCGAGCTTGAGGTCGTGCGTCATACCGTTTTCGTCTTTAATGGTAAGGGAATCGTTGCCCGATGCGATTTCCGTTATCTCGCCCCTTATTTCCTGCTCTTCGTTTAAAGCGGGATCGTCCTGGGCCGGGTTCTGAGCGGAGTCGCTCTGGAAGTCGCGCGCCGTTTCAGCATACGGAGCCGCATCGCTCTCGGGCTGGTTCATCGAACGGCTGTCGGGGCTGTTCATATCGTTCCGGCTCTGCATTGCGGAGCTGTCCGAATTAGAAAAGTCCTGGCCCCCGGCGTCCGACCTCTCGCTGCTTGCCGGTATGGTCAGCTTCTGTCCTACCTCGAGCTGGTCGGGGTTGCTTAGATCGTTCGCCCTCGCGATAATCTGCCACTGGTCGGCCGATCCGAGATGCTCCTCGGCTATGCTCGCGAGCGTATCGCCTTCCTGAACGGTGTATTCGCTGCTCTCGCCGGAGAAGTCAGAATCCGTCCTCGGCTGCGTCATTTCCTGGTCGGGGGAGTTCTGCTTGTACTTGCCCTCGGCGTGAACCGCGGTTACACCGCCGAGCGTAAGTCCCGTCAATAATAGTGAAGTTACTAGTAAATGTCTCATAGTAAATGCCTCCTGTGCATTGGTTTTGACTTCGATAAGGTGCAAGGGGCGTGCCAGTTATGTGGTACCATTGCAAAGATTCAATATTCATAGTTGGTTGCTAATGTTTTATACTGTTTACTGATATATGTGGGGTTGGGTTTTAGTAATCAAATAAACAATCGGCAGTGTACCGATTCGTACACTTAGTATCTGATGATAATTCGCAGAAAAACGCGTCTCTTCCGGGGTATATCGACACCTGCGAATGAAAGAAGGGGCAGCGGAAATTTTGTGCTTCACTATATATAGAGGAGTTACGGGGAATTGAATTTAAGTACTCAGATAAGACTCGGTTTCGCGCTGATGCTTACGCTTATGCTTATAGCCGGAGGGCTGTCCCTTTATAACGCGCATAAGCTGAACGAGGCGGCGGAGAATCTCGAAGGCCGCTATTCCACACTTTACAAACTCTTTACGAGTCCGTCCTCGGATCTGGATTCGGAGGCCGGGTTCGGAAAGGAGATGGTGGAGCAGGCCGTTACTATAGTAGGCGAGCAGGTTAAATACAACTACACCTTCCTCCTCGTTATAGTAGGGGCGGCGCTTCTTTTCGGCGGCATGATAGCGGTCCTTTTCCCGTGGAAGATCACAAGGCCCGTCGAAAGGCTCGTTAAAGCCACGCAAACGGTGAAAACGGGGGATTACTCGTACAGGATAACGGGGCTCGAAGGGACGGGGGAGATATCGAAGCTCGCCGGCTCATTTAACGACATGCTGAGGAATATAGAGGACACGCATAACAGTAACCTCGAGCTTCTGGAGCAAACGAAGAGGTTTAACGAAACGCTAAGAGAAAAGATAGATGAGGCGACGCTAGCGATAAGGGAGCAGCAAAACGAGCTGATACGCGCCGAGAGGCTGGCGATAGTAGGCGAGTTCGCGACAAGGATAGCCCACGAGATAAAGAACCCGCTTTCCGGAATTACCGTCGCGCTCGAAATAATGAGGGGGAAGGCGGGGAGCGAGGAGCAGGAGCATTCCATAACGGAGGTTCTTAAAGAGGTCCGGAGGCTGGACGGCATACTGAGGGATCTTCTGCAGCTCTCGGTGCCGAAGAAGATGGACCTCCGGGAGATCGACCCAAACGAGGTCGTGGAAAGGTCTGTTATTCTGGTAAGGCCGCGCGCCGAGAAAAAGGGCGTATTGTTAAACGTAAAGCATGGAGACGCCGCGCCGTGCCGCCTCGACTACGAAAAGTGCCAGCAGGTTTTAATCAATCTACTGATTAACGCAATCGACAGCACCGAGCCGGGGAAGGGGACGGTTTCGGTCAAAACCGAAAGCGTGGACGGCACGCTCCGGATAACGGTGCAGGATGACGGCTCGGGCATTCCCCAATCGGAAATAGAAAAGATATTCGAGCCCTTTTATTCGAATAAGAAGCAGGGCACGGGGCTGGGCCTTCCGATATCGAAAAAGATTATCGAATCCCATTCCGGCGAGATCACGGTTTCGAGCGAAGAGGGAAAGGGCTCGATGTTTACGGTTATAATTCCTTACACTCAGCAGGACGAAGAACTCACGGCGAAGGAAGCGGGTTCCGCTTAGGTATGCAGGTTATGTCACAGGAAATAACGATGGCTGCGAGGGGTGAATGAGCAATACGATACTTATAATAGACGACGAGGAGTTTCTCTGCGCCGGACTGAAAGAGGGCCTGACCGATGAAGGATACGTCGTGAATACGGCCGGCATGGGCGACGTGGGCGTCCTCATGGCCAAAAGGGATAATCCTTCCCTCGTCCTTCTCGATTACAAGCTCCCGGACATGGACGGCCTCGAGGTCCTGGGGCAGCTAAGTGCCATCGACCCCGCCCCGGTGACGATTCTCATGAGCGGCCAGGGCAACGTGGACACGGCTGTCGAGGCTATCAAGAAGGGAGCCTACGACTTCATAGAAAAGCCGTTTTCCCTGGACAAGCTGAAGGTCATTGTAAAGAACGCGCTCGATAACGCGAGGCTCAAGAGAAACCTCGATATGAGGCTCAAGACCGAGCAGAAAGAGTATGGATTTCACTCCATCATAGGGAAGAGCGAGGCCGTAAAGAACATAATCGAGCTTTTCGAAAAGCTCGTTACCACGGACCCGAAGACGATACTCATCGGCGGGGAGAGCGGGACGGGCAAGGGGCTCGCGGCGAAGGTGCTTCACCACAACGGGGTCCGGGCGGAGAAGCCTATAATAGAGCTTAACTGCGCCGCCATACCGGAAACCCTCCTCGAAAGCGAGTTATTCGGACACGAGGCTGGCTCGTTCACCGACGCGAAGAAGATGAAGACCGGGATACTCGAAGACGCGAACGGCGGCACCATATTCCTAGACGAGATAGGCGACATGAGCCCGACGCTTCAGGCAAAGCTCGTGAAGGTTGTTGAGGAAAGGACGTTCAGGAGGATAGGGGGGAAGCGGGATATTAAAGTGGACGTCAGGGTCGTCGCCGCAACCAACAAGGACCTCAAATCCCTCGTCGAGAACAACCAGTTCAGGGAGGACCTTTACCACAGGCTGAACGTCATCAACTTCGAGATGCCGACGCTAAGAGAGAGGAGGGAGGACATCCCCCTTCTGACGAAGCATTTTATAGATTTCTTCAACATAGATTTTAACAAGACTATAGATACAGTGCCGGAAGAAATCGAAAAGGCGTTCATGAGCTATCACTGGCCGGGAAACGTGAGGGAGCTCCGGAGCACTATCGAAAGGGCGGTTCTCCTCAGCTCAGGTAATGTGCTCGACCCCAAGTACATCCAGCTCGACGAGCAAGGCAAGGGCGTCAAGATACACAACGACGACAGCAAGATGTTCTTCGAGCTCGACATCGACAAGATGACGCTCGACGGCGTCGAGGAAATGGTCATAAAAAAGGCCCTCGAGCTTACCGACTGGAACCAGACCAAGGCGGCCGAGATGCTCGGGGTGACGAGGCAGATCCTCAGGAACCGCATGATAAAGATGGACCTTTTAAACTGAGCTGAAAAGGTTTAAACCGGCTGCCTCCATGGAGACGTATATTATAGTGCAGGGCCGGTGCCCGGCGGGAAATGTGAAACTCTAGCCGGGAATGTCGCTATTTCTGGATTACGCATATGATCCTGCGAGGGGAATTCGAATTTTGATTTGAAATCCTGAGTTCAGAAACATGGAGGAAAACGCCGATGCTCTTTAAATACATTGCGGAAAGCGGAAGCCGTCTCGCGCTCCTGTTTTTCGCATCTGCTGCAGCTCTTTTTATTTTTGCCGCGACGTCCCGGGCGCAGGCCCCGCTTGCCTACATAACCGACCTCGGCAATTCGATCGCCGTCGTCGATACCTCGACCAACGCGGTCAAGGGCAGCCTCGATCCTACCATAGCATCGAGCCTTATGGGCGTAGCGGTCAATCCAGACAGCGGTACCGTGTACGCTGTCGATCTCAATAAAACCGTTCATATAATAGATTCACCGTCCGATAACCCGTCGTACTCGATGATAGATCTTCCGGACGTGAGCCCCTTCGGTCTCGTCATAACCCCTGACGGCGGTACGCTCTACATAGCGAATGCCGGGGCGAACAGCGTTACGGTGGTGGACCTAGGCACGAGCGCTGTTTCGAGCATCGACATAGGATGCGACAGCGGCGGCACGAACAACTGCTCGACGACACCGTCCATTACTGTGACGCCGACGTCGAGCGCAGGCGCGGTTTATGTTTACGTCGCGACGAATGCCGGGGTTGCGGTTATAGATACGTCGAGCAATACGCTTAAGGAGAATATCCCGGTTACGTGCGGAAACGACCAGGCGTGCGGGCCTATCTGGCTTGCCGCCAGCCCCGACGGTCAAACGCTTTTCATCTCGATATTCGGTGAAAATCAGGTACTCGGCATGGACATATCCATGGATAACGTGATCGATATTATCGCCGAGGTCGGCACGAGCCCGGAGGGGGCGGCCGTAACGCCCGACGGGAAGACGGTTTACGTCGCGAACATGAACGGCCAGTCTGTATCCACGTTCGAAGTCGAGTCGTGCGGACCCGAGTGCACCGTTTCCACCGTATCCGGCACGGTCGTGAGCCAGCCGTCTATAATCGCAATCACCCCCGACGGCGGCAGCGCCTACGTCGGAGGCGACGGCGATTCGCTTTCCGTCATCGATACGAAGAGTAACTCGGTTACCGCGACGGTGAGCGGGCTTTCGGGGAGCCCTTTCGCGATGGCAATATCGGACGGGGACAGCGACGCTGACGATATACCGGATTCCGTCGAGGGGAGCGAAGACACGGACGGGGACGGCGTCAAGGATTCGCTCGATACGGACGCAGACGGCGACGGCGCACCGGACGCAGAAGAGGCCGGGCCGGACCCGAAGAGCCCCGTCGATTCCGACGGTGACGGAATTCCGGATTACAAGGACCCGACTGTCGGGGGGAGCGCCGGCGGAAACGGCGGCGGTGGCTGCTCCATTTCCTCCGGATACGCCGCGGGAATGACGTTCTCTTGCCTCTTTTATCTCATTATCCCCGCCATGATACTCGCGAGGAGATTCTACAGGAGAGCCTCTCCAGTCAAAGCCGAATAGCGGTGCTTCCCGATTTCGACCGGACTCCCGGCCCCGTACGTCAAGCGGGGCCGGTTATACACTTCAAAAATGATAGACAGATCGGCACCTGAAGTGCTTTGAATTTAGGGTCAAAAATAGTAATATCATTTCAAACGCTCTCGAGGAGGTTAAAGGTATGGGGATACTATCCTGGATAATATTCGGCCTGATAGCAGGCGCCGTTGCGAAGCTCCTTATGCCCGGCAGGGACCCCGGCGGATTCATCTGGACCATTATTATAGGTATAGTCGGGGCGTTCGTGGGCGGCTTTATAGCCAGCCTTTTGGGCTTTGCCGAAATCGAGCAGGGCTTTAATCTGAGGAGCTTTATATTCGCCGTCGCAGGCTCCATAGTGCTCCTCCTCGTATACCGGATGGTTAAGGGTAAGGGCTGAGGGGCGGCTTGGAATCGGGCGTTAAGCGAGTATCATTTCACCTATGCCCGATATTAAAGAAATCACACGGTTCCTCGACGATTATCTAAGGACCGGCGACATCGACGACACATCGTGGAACGGCCTTCAGGTGGAAGGGAAGGAGAAGGTCGAGAAGGTGGCCTTCGCCGTCGATGCCGGAGTCGAAACCTTCGAGAGGTCCGTAGAGGAAAAGGCCGACATGCTCGTCGTCCACCACGGCCTTTTCTGGACCAACCGGAATCCCTCCATATCCGGCTGGATGCTGGACAGAGTAAGAATCCTCCTCGAAAACGGCATATCCCTTTACTGCAGCCATCTTCCGCTCGACAGGCACGAGGAAGTCGGCCACAACGCACAGATACTTAAGCTCCTCGGGGCGAAGGTCGAGGACGAGTTCCTGCCATTCCGCGGGAAGAGCGTGGGATGGACGGGCCGGCTCAAGAACCCCCGCACGGTCGCCGAGATCGAAACGAAGCTGGAAGAGGACCTTGGCGCAGAGTGCAGGACGCTAGCCTTCGGGCCCGAGCAGGTGAAGACGATAGCCATATGCACCGGCGGCGGAAGCTACGGCGGATTCTATGAGGCCATGGACGCTGGGGTCGATCTATACATCACCGGCGACGCCGTAGAAGTCTACTACACCGCGAAGGACGCGGGGATGAACGTCATATTCGCCGGGCACCATGCGACGGAGACGATTGGCCTCAAGGCCCTGGCCAAGATCGTATCCGGGCAGTTCGGCGTCGAGACGGTTTTCATAGACCTCCCCACAGGGCTCTGATTTTGGCCGAATATGCGTGAATTTCCCTAACCCCCCGCAACATTGACAGAACTCTCCGGCATGCTTAGACTATCTAGATTGAGGAGGTTTCAGAAATGGGAAGCGACAACGTCGTTAGAATATTCGATACTACTTTAAGAGACGGTGAACAGGCCCCGGGCTGCGGCATGACCGCGGAAGAAAAGCTCCGGGTAGCGCATCAGCTCGAAAAGCTCGGTGTCGATATAATCGAAGCGGGGTTCCCCATTTCGTCCGAGGGGGACTTCGAGTCGGTCAAAATCATCGCCGAAAAGATTCGCGGCTGCGAAATAGCCGGTCTTTGCCGGGCGAACTTCAACGACATCGACAGGGGCTGGGAAGCCGTCAAGGGGGCGGAGTACCCAAGGATCCATACCTTCATCGCCACCTCCGACATTCATTTGAAGCATAAGCTGAGAAAGTCGCGCGACGAGGTGCTCGAAATCATAAGCGCCGCCGTGAAGCACGCGACCCACTACACCGAGAACGTCGAGTTCTCGTGCGAGGACGCGACGAGGACCGACCTCGACTACCTCTGCAAGGCTGTGGACGTCGCCGTCAGGTCCGGGGCGAAGATCATAAACATCCCCGATACCGTGGGCTATACGGTCCCAGAAGAGTTCGCACATATAATAAGGACACTCAGGGAAAGGGTCTCGGGGCTCGACAACGCGGTCCTGAGCGTACATTGCCACAACGACCTCGGCCTTGCCGTCGCCAACTCCATAGCCGCCATAAAAGAAGGGGCGAGGCAGGTGGAGTGCACGATAAACGGCCTTGGCGAGAGGGCTGGCAACGCCTCGCTAGAAGAGATAGTCATGGGGCTTAAGGTCCGTAACGACCGGAATCCCTACAGGACGAGGATAAACACAGAGCACCTTTACCCGACGAGCAGGCTCGTTACGCAGGTGACGGGCGTGAGCGTACAGCCGAACAAGGCTATCGTCGGCGCGAACGCGTTCGCACACGAGGCTGGCATACACCAGGACGGCGTGCTCAAGGAAAGAATCACATACGAAATTATGAACCCCGAGGAAGTGGGCATCCCATCGAACAAGCTGATACTCGGAAAGCATTCCGGCCGTCACGCGTTCAAGGACCGCCTGGAAGAGTATGGATACTTCCTCGAAGGCGACGCCCTGGAACAGGCGTTTAAGAAGTTCAAGGACCTCGCCGACAAGAAGAAGTATGTTTTCGACGAGGACATAGAGGCCCTCATCAGCGAGGAGTTCGTAAGGTCCTCGGATTTTTACAAGCTAATATCCGCAAACTACTCGGGCGGCTCGGACATGCACCCTGTGGCCACCGTGAAGCTCCTCATCGACGGGAACGAGGTAACCGTTTCCGAGAGCGGCGACGGACCTGTAGACGCGGCCTATCAGGCTGTGTCGAAGGCTACGGGGCTTTCGCCCGTGCTCGAAACCTACGTCGTGGCCTCCATTACAGAGGGCATCGACGCGCAGGGCGAGGTCACGGTGAGGGTCGCCGACGAGGGCATCATAACCCAAGGCCAGGGCGCAAACACCGACATAGTTGTTGCGAGCGTGAAGGCGTACATAAACGCCCTTAACAAGCTCCGCTGGCGGAAAGAGCACCCGAAGAAGGTCGTGTCTCAGGGTATGTAGGGCAAAGCGTCCCGGTTTTTATAATTCGCCGGGTGTTTACGCGCGGTCTGCTATATACTTAAACAGATATGGCTTTTCCTACAAAAACAATCGAAACCTTTGTCAGGGCCGGGTATCCCATAGTCTATCTCGTCTCGTGGGAAGAGGAGCGGGTGGAGAACACTATAAGGTCCATCGGAAAGGGCTTATACCCGGATTCCCCGCGGTTCTCTGTCTGGTCTTGCACGGACGGTCTACGCGACGGCTCGGGTCCTTCCGCAGAATCGAAGGGGCTTATCGAAGCACTGGACAGGGTCCTGGAAGAGCCGGGGAAGGGCTTTTACTTCTTTAAGGACATGGCCTTTTACCTTAGCGATCCGCGCGTTATCAGAAAGCTAAAGGATACCTATCAGAAGCTCCGAAAAACGCCCAAGACGATTTTCATACTCGCTAACAGCGTCAACATCCCGCCCGAGCTCGAAAAGGAAATGGCCGTCATAGACATAGACCTCCCGGACAGGGCAGAGACGGGCAAGATATTCGACTACATCATTAAATCGCACGCGAGTGAGGCGCTCCAGAATTCGATGAGCCCGACGTTCAGGGAGGCTTCGATAAACGCGCTTCAGGGTCTCGGAGCGCTCGAAATGGAGCTCGCCCTCCGGCGGACGCTCGTCGGGAAGGACCAGCTCGGCGACGAAGCGGTCGATGCGCTCCTCGAAGAGAAGGCGCAGCTCGTACGGAAAACCGGCACTCTCGATTTCGTCAGGAGCCGCGTCGATATAGACGAGGTGGGCGGGCTCGAAAACATAAAAGAGTGGCTCGACGTGAGGCGGCTCGCGTTTTCGAGCAAAGCTAAAGAGTTCGGCCTCGACGTCCCCAAGGGGGTGCTCCTGATGGGGATAAGCGGGTGCGGGAAGAGCCTCTGCGCGAAGGCTATCGCGACGTCGTGGAATCTGCCGCTGCTCCGGCTCGACCTGAACCAGGTGTACAGCGAGTCGCAGGGGAGCCCGGAGGAGGCGTTTCGAAAATCGATAAAGACGGTAGAGGCAACGTCGCCGTGTGTGCTGTGGATAGACGAGATCGAGGCAGGCATAACGAGGAGCGGGGAGAAGTCCGGCGACAGCCCGACGTCGAGGATCTTCGGCTACTTCCTTACGTGGATGCAGGAAAAAAAGTACCCGGTATTCGTTACGGCGACGGCGAACCAGATAGACCTCCTACCGCCTGAAATCCTCAGAAAGGGGAGGTTCGACGAGATATTCTTCGTCACGCTCCCGAATCAGAAAGAGCGGAGGGAGATATTCAGGATACATCTCCTTAACCGCGGCAAGAATCCGGACGACTTCGACCTCGATTCGCTGGCCAAAAATACGGATGGGCTCAGCGGGGCGGAGATAGAGCAGGCCGTCATATCGGCGCTCTTCGAATCTTTCTCGCACGAAAAGGAGCTTACGGACAGGGAGCTTATCATAGCGGCCTCGTCCATTGTGCCGCTATCGACGACGATGCGCGAGGAGATATCGAAGCTAGAGCGCTGGGCGTCGAACAGGGCGGTGAAGGCGTCCCGGTAAGTGTGATAGTCCGCTCGATTCCCCCAGACTTTAAGTTGCCACAATAAAATTAAGACCCCAGAAGCCATGTGAAGGCGTTCCGAACAAATGCCTTGCCGTTCGAGGCCGCGGGTTTGCCGTGGGCTATCAGCACCCGTTCGATCGGCCAGTCTAAAATTCGTCCAAGCGCGGCGCGGGCTTTCCGGCGATTGATGAAGCTCGCGCGCCATTCCCGCGGAGCGCCGGGATTCGGCTCCATGATTCCGTCGAGGCGGGCCACGTAGCCCCGCCAGCCGCCGAACCAGTCGCGCGGCAGGTTTTCAATCAGGTCGGCGAATATCGCGGTGCGGCTGGCGCGATGAAAAAAGACCGCCTCCGTCATCACGAAACTGCCCTGCACAAGCACCTGATCCAGGTCGGCCGCCCAGCCCTCGTCGGGTGCATCGGCCAGGTCTCCGTCGAATACGAGGTCCTTCCGGCGCTTGCGCAATCCCGGGGAGGCGAAGAGGCTGGCATTCGGATAAGCGGACTTCCATTCTCCCAGAAAAAGGTGGTGCAGGAAATTGGGGGAGACCAGATAGCGGACCTGCCCCAGGGAATCGACCTCACCTTTCAGCTCATCCGAAAGCGCTACCGGGGACCATACGAACAGGCATCCGTCGGACAATCGGATCACCGCCATGCGGGTCGGGTAGGGGAAGCCGAGAAAAAAGGGCACTACAGGACCTTCACCAACCCAGATGCCCGGTCCGAATTCAAGCAGGAGCGCGCTCATTCTTATGTCCTCAGCCCGTGTCGATAAATCATCTATTTTAGTATTCCAGTGTCGAAAAATCCGGGGAGCTGCAACGTCAAGAGTACCTAAACATGTTGAAATTATATAGCACGTAACCCCTGCTAAGCCATTCTCATTCCCTGCTTACGCAGGGTTTTGTATCGACTTGTTTATTGAATATAGTATAGGGGTTAGGCCGGAATAGGACTAAAGTCTTATTTTGTATTTAAACCAAAGTCCGATTGTGGCTCGTACTTTTTCTATATATTATTCGAAGGTGAAAAATGTCGTTAAGTCTCTATTCGAGAGCGGCATCGGCATTAAGAAGAAATCCACCACGTCGGAAGAATCGAGGTTCCTCCCGCGCTCCATCCGTATTCCCGATTTCAAGAAGCTCAAATATGGAGTAAAGGATCACAAAACGGCTCACGATCCTGTATCGCAGAAATTCAGCGACAGCGAGTTCAACCCATCCGAACATGAAAGGGCAATGAAGTATCGTAGAGAAATTGACGGACTACGAGCAGTTGCAGTTCTTGCCGTGATTTTTTTTCACGCAGGTTTCAATGCATTTCAAGGCGGCTACGTCGGCGTGGATGTGTTTTTTGTAATCAGCGGTTATTTGATTACTACCATCATTCTTTCCGACATGAACAACCAAAAGTTCTCTATCGTCACTTTTTACGAAAGGAGGGCGCGGCGCATTTTACCCGCTCTTTTCTTTGTGATGTTATGTTGTCTGCCTTTTGCCTGGTTCTTGCTGCTGCCGAATGACTTGAAAGATTTTAGTGAAAGCCTCGCCGCCGTATCGGTATTTTCGTCTAACATCTTATTTTGGCGCCAGAGCGGTTACTTCGAAACTGCTTCGGAATTAAAACCCCTTCTTCATACCTGGAGTTTAGCGGTTGAAGAACAGTACTATATCTTGTTCCCTGTGTTTTTGATGTTGTTGTGGAAATTTCGTAAGCGACTTATTTTTGCGGCGCTTATGGTTGTCGGGATAGCGAGTCTGGCCGCTGCGGAGTGGGGCGCCTACAATAAACCTGATATGACTTTCTTTCTGCTGCCTACCCGTGCCTGGGAGTTGGCGATCGGCGCTCTGATTGCTTTTTACTTTCTATATAACCGAAAGCATGCGGAGTTCATAAAATCAAGAAAAAGGGTGAGTGAAGTACTTGGTATTATTGGTTTACTTTTGATTTGTTACTCAATTTTTGCGTTTGACGAGGATACACCTTTCCCGAGTCTATACGCACTGATCCCGACCGTCGGGACAGGACTTATAATCATATTTTCAACATCCGAGACCGCTGTCGGCCGGTTCCTCGGTATTAAAGCGATGGTCGGCATCGGCTTGATCAGTTATAGCACTTACCTTTGGCACTACCCTATATTCGTGTTTGCCAGACGCGCAAGTTTGACAGAGCCGGGAACTACTCTGCTTCTCTTTTTGTCCGCGTTATCGGTTCTGCTTGGATTTATCAGTTGGCGGTTTGTTGAGAGCCCATTTAGAAACAAGGGTATTATCTCGCGGAAAAAGATATTCTCTTTCGGTGCAATAGGTTCTTTTTTATTCGTGGTTATCGCCTTTGTCGGTGTTTATACGGATGGTTTCATTTACAGATATAACGGAAATGATCTAGCGGTGCTCGATATGAGCTTCGTAGAAAATCGAGATAAATATGTTACTTCCCGTTTTCTTCGGCTGATTGGAAAAGAGTTCGATAAAAATGATTCTAGACCCAAGGTCTTGATTATCGGAGATAGTTACGCGCAGGATTTGACGAATGCCTTATTCGAAACGGGTTCTAATAAGAGCATCCAGATATCAACGCATTTTATCAGAAAAGAATGCGGAAACTTGTTTATCCCGAAATCGCAGTTTGAGGATGAAATCCCTCGCGGTTATCTAGGCGCATGCAAAGAGGAAAGTCTCTTTGAAAACGAAGATCTGCGCAGGAGAATGTTGGAAGCAGACGAAATATGGTTTGCGAGCTCCTGGCAATATTGGCAGTCGGAACACATCGCACAAAGCGTGGAGAATGTAGAAGCTCTTACTGGGAAAAAGGTAAAAGTTTTTGGGCGTAAAAATTTTGGCTATGTTAATTTATCGGCACTTTTAAAAATGACTGAAGAGGAGCGGGTTGCTGTTCGCAATAGTGTGCCGAGAAAACAAATAGATGTGAATAATAAAATGAAAAACAGTCTTTCATCCGAAAATTTTGTTGATGTCGAGAAATTGTTGTGTGGAAATGACATAAATATCTGTCCGATTTTTACAGATACGGGCGAACTTAAAACATTCGATGGAACGCATCTTACACCATATGGAGCTAAATATTATGGCAGTCAGCTCATCCGAAGCGGGGTGGTGCCGAATATATCGAGCTCAAGGTAGACGGTTGGAATATAGGGCCCTATGAAGAGTTACAGGCGGCAGGATTATTTGCTTTCCTATTCTCCTGCGGCAAACTTGCATTTTAGTCGCCCATCACTATTTATTTCTGGTAATTATTTGTTATACTAGCAGCTTACATGGGAGATATGTAAGTATCAGATTTCTGGCCATTGCCTAATCCGATTAGACTCGATTCGCATGATAGAGCTGATATCTTAGAAATTTTCTCGAGTCCTTTCGTGGGGATGTAGCTCAGCCTGGGAGAGCGCCGCGTTCGCAACGCGGAGGTCGAGGGTTCGATTCCCTTCATCTCCACCACTAATACCAAGATTTACGTTCCCAGTTCCTGATTGCAAATTACCCACCTCAGTTCCTGTATTTTACGAAAGCCGTTTTGCAAAGCTGACATCACAGTGAAACGATAGAAAAGCTCAGGCAGTAGGGATGATTTGGAAAACCGGCAAACCAGGTAATCAGATCTTATTAGGGGCTAGCGAGCGTGCTTATAGTTTTGGGGGCAATAAGTCTTCAAGGAAAAAGGCAGATAACGCGGAACGGCCCGGGAGCCCGGACTTGAAATAAATAGAATTTGCCTGTGTGCGCACTGTTTTCTCGCTAGTTTTTCTCAAATCCGCTATTTCCTTTATGCTGAGCCCCTTTAACAGCAGAAAGGCGACCCGCTTCTCGGCGTTTGTAAGCCCCCATTTGTCCAGCTGCTTGTTGATTTCAACACTCAATCCATCCACATAAGCCTTTGATATGTGCTTCCATTTTTGTGCTTCGATATTAAGCTCATTCGAGAATTGCCTTTCCTTCTCAAGCGTACGCTGCATCGTAAAATGGCTTTTTATCAGATAGTAAACCCCCGCCAGCGCCGTTAGCCCTATTATGGTTTCAACCGAGATATGCCATAATGCCACACCGTCCAGATAATCATTGAAGATATCTATAAAAGTCAGAACGGCTATAAAGACCAAAATGGCGGATATTACAATTCGTTCGTTTTTGGTCATTTTACGAAAGTTCAGTCGTCGTCATGCTCTTCACCGTGTTCTCCATAGCCGCCTTCTGTTTCGTGCTCCGCTTCTCCGAGCCTCAGCTCGGTTCCCAGTATATTCAGGGTCTGAGTGCTGCTGTTGTAGTTTGTAGCCAAATACCCGAGCCACGATACAAAAAGAACCATGAGAAGCAGCCCCGCAACCGGCCTCGTGCCGGCAATACCGGGGGCGTCCGAACTTGTCTTCTTTTTACCGTCCAGCATGCTCGACCATAAAGAATCTCTCTTCTTAAGATGGTGAAAGACGATACCGGCTACATGAATAATAACAGAAATCAGGAATATATTAGCCAGCAGCTCGTGGAGCTCCTCAAGGGTATCATTCTCGCCGCCGTTAGCCATTAATATACCGGAGACAGCAAGCCCGATAGCGCAGGCAAACATGATCACCGCCGCGTAGCTGGAAGCCGGGTTATGCCCCAGATAGGATTTTGTTTTGGATACAACTGCGTCTTTAAGGTAGACGATAAGTTCGATGGGATTTAATTTAAAAGATGAGAAACGCGCATAGGTCGTACCTATAAATCCCCAGATAAACCTCAGCCCCAGCAAAAACACAATGCTCAGACCCGCCAGCATGTGGTAGCCAAAAAGCGGGCTTTCATCGTCCACCGTTTTCGATATGGTAAAAGCTGCTATAAACAGGAAAGCGAAAAGCCAGTGAAAGAAACGCGTCGGCAGGTCGTAAACAAAAATCTTTTTCATTGCAAGCCTCCGGATATTTAAATTTCACTTTTAAATATATGGAGGAAGGGTTAATCCCGCATCGGTCATATGGTGTATAAAGCCGTATTTACTGTTTATCGTGTATAGGTCCGGGATGCCGGGAAGGGCCGAAATACTTGTGTAATTATTATAAAGAGTCGATTATATGCGACTTACCCAATTGGTGTTCGCAACGCGGAGGTCGGGGGGCGATGCCCCTCATATCCACTGTGTTACCTCTATATGTGCTATTCCTTGAACCGAATGTATTGAACCCAACAACGATAATGACGTCTTTATAAGGTTCTTATTCTGATTTGTATGTATGGATAATACAGGGCTTTTGTTGTCATCTGCATTGAGTTTATTCTCAGCGGTTAACTATTTTGATATAGAAAACAATTCCTCCAGTACTACTACTTCATAGTCGGCAAATGGTTTTTTCACGCTCTGCCCAGAAAAAGCTAGTATTTTGTAATGTCCTTTTTTCGTGGGGTTGGGATTTGTTAGCTGAAAATTGTATCGTGAGCCTTTCTTCCGTGCACCCATCCGCCACTTTCCTAACGACCATACGATAATTAGTCGTAAATCATTTGGAATCTTTTTATGCTGAAGGAACTCAATGAGTGTAGGCTCGAGTTCGCAAAAGACAAGCTCACGTCTTGAGCTGTCGTATACTATGCAGTCAAAAGGTGCTTGATCATCGTAGTCAATGAGGCGATACGATGGGTTTATCCGCTTGAGAACGCCTTCATTTGCAATAAGAAGAGCAAGTTCTCCATCTGTTTCAGGTTTGAAGTTAAAACTACCGGTAACGCCATTCACATGACCTGACTTCGTAGCCTTTGATCTCTGATGCGCGAGCTCAAGTCGTTGAGCATGCCGTTTGTTGCTATAACGTTGCGCTCTCCTTTCCAGAACTTTAAGTTGTGGAGCAATGAATGCGGATACATTTCGTCCTATAGTTGATTTGAAATTCTCTTCTAACTTAGGATTTGAAAAAGTAAGCCCTTCTCTCGAAAGAGAGATTTCATTTCTAAGCCAATCTATTGTTAACTCCACTCGTAAGCCAGCTGCAAACTTCACCCACTTACTAATACCGTAAACATATTTCTGCTCGTCGAAGCTTTGTTTGAGAAGCCGTCCTTGAATGCGTACATATATTCCACGCAATCCTTTTTTCAAGGGGCGCACTTTGTCACCGTCCATTCCCGCGAAAAAGATTTTGCATTTGACGGTGGGATCTTGTTTGTCCACAGTATCATTTATCTGGCATTGTCTTAAATCTGGATCCTTAGATGGTTCTACGGCTGTAATTAACTTGCGCTTGGCTAGATTGCGTGCAACATTTCGCAATTTACTAAAGTCTGATAGTGTAGGATTTATATCGTGGCGGATCTTTGGTATGAGGCCCGTGAAATACCGACACTTTCCAGAATCGTCAGGAAGATTTCTTAAGCTCTGATGGTATGTCTCTAGCAGATCTGCGGTCGGGTTTTTTAAATCTAATAAAATATGCGTGCCGGTTTTAACCTTTTTAGGAACCGATCTTTCCTCCAATTCAAAACCTGAGGAGTCTGACCTAAGGGCATCTTCCAGACGTTTCCAGTCAATGACAAGATTGAACTCACCATCCGATGAAATCGAATGTATTTTTACAGTGTTGGCAATTTTTATAGTGCTCTTAAGACCGAAGCCATATGCTCCTAGGTATGGTCGCTTACTAAATGAATATTCTACGTCTCGTTTATCTCCTCCTCCTAGAACAGCTGCAATTTCAATTGCTTGGCTTGTGAATCCAGTTCCGTCGTCTAATATGTGAAGTTGTTGCTTGTCTGAGTCAAGAAGCACAAGGACAGTACTGGCATCGGCGTCAAAACTGTTTGCTGCGAGCTCTTCTACTACAGCAGGTTCAGTGTAATCCTTGACTGCTGTCATAAAGCCCCGTGCAGTTATCCCAGCTTTCACTTTTCTCTTATTAACGTTCATAGTTCATCGATTATAATATTTGTAAAATGTTATATCAACTGTCCTCCTGGTTTTTAGAAATTTAGGAGTTGGGGGTTCGATTCTCTTCATGCCCACCATAGTTCTCTACGGATTCGACTCCACGTCAGAGGATTGAGCATGTGAATTCGTAAGAACATCACTTCCTTACGTGTGAGTCACGGTGGAAGTGATAGTGGAACGTCTTCTCCACCGAATCACCTATGCCCAGGGCGTAACCTGCCATTTCCCCTATCGCGCTCACCACGAGTCCGAGCGCGAGGGCGGGATAAGCGAGAGGCTTGGTCCTGAGCAGCTCCTTGTTGCCGGAATAATTTCTTACGATTCCGAAGAAGCGTACGAAAGGAATGAGTGGCGAACCCAGTGTGAATGCCGCCCGCTTTATTCCCGGCCAGTTTTGGCTTCTGGTAGCGGCGAACATCCTTCCCATGTAAAAATGCACCGTCAGAAAGGTACCCAGAAACCCCAGGCACATGTGGTAGAGCCTGGCCCGGGGCTCGAGATAGAGCTTGTGGCCCTTTGCGCGCAGGTCCCAGTGAAGGACGGTTTCGGCCTCAAGGAGCCTGTCGAGCTCGGGTCCGTATTCAAGAAGAATGTCACGCCTGTAGCTGCTGTTGTGCCCGGGCAGGTGGCTCATCTCTCCGCCGGGATGCGGATACAGCCACTCGGAGTACCCTATCAGGAGATCGGCCCAGCCGATGGTATCGGCGGGATTGGCGTTATACATGACCGGGCCCACGGCCGCGCGGCCGTTCTGGTGAGAATCGATCAGCGCCTCGGCCCACCCGGGGTCAGGGAAAACATGGTCCTCGGCGAAAACTACCAGAGGGGCGGACGCCGCCCTGACCCCACCTGCCATTGCCTCTCCGTATGAATTCACGTCCGGCAGGCTCACTATCTGAAAGCTATTCAGGCCGTCAAGCTCCCGTGAATCGACCTCGAGATCGTCGGGTGAGACAGCAACTATCACGAGCTCGAGACTGTCCTTTACCGTCTGTGCCCTTATATGGTCGATTGTTCTCCTTATGGTTCCGTAGGTATCGGGGGTGATGATGACGACCGTCATATCGGGGCGATGTAGCGCTTTCATGATTTTCGCACCCCTTTATATACCGGCTTGCCGGACGACGCGGATTCGATCGCGGACAGTGCAATGCCGAGCGCGCGTTTCCCGTCCTCAAGTCCGCATCCGGGTTTCCTATCCTCTATTACCGAGTCGGCGAAACCCGCCCACTGTCTGTAATACGAATCCCTGAAAACGCCTCCGCGCCTGAGGACCTCGACATTGGCTGCGGCCCGCAAGATTCTCATGACCGGCTTCACCGCGAGCGAGCTCAGCCCGCCGGGGGGTGATGAGCAGGGCCTAGCCTCAAGCCCGCCGATGTCGTATAGAGAGAATCCGAGGCTTCCGGAATCGCCGTAAATTTCGATTTCGTTATTGTCTGTAGAACCGGAGGAAAAGATGGAGGATATCATGATGCCGTTTGACATTATAAGTGTGACGACAGCCGATTCATCCTCTATTTTGGACGAGACGGTTTTCGCATAGACCTCCTCCATATCCGTGTCGAATAAATAACATAGTAAATCGAAGTGGTGAACCCCTAAATCTATTATCGAGCCCCCGCCCTGCTCTCTCGCTCTCCTCCAAGGAGCGAGGGTTGAATGAGTTGTCGTAATCGTGGTGCGCGCCGAATTGATAAACCCCGGAACGCCGCCACGTATAGCGGCTTTAGCCTCCTGAACGCTCGTGTGCCACCGGAGATTAAAACCGACAAAGGCTTTTAAGTGAAAGGCTCCGGCAGTACTTATCAGCGTATCGAAATCATGAAGATTCAGGGCGCCCGGCTTCTCGACGAACAGGTGTTTACCAGCGTTCAGTGCCGCCATGCAGAGTGAAAACTGGAACGAAGGCGGGACGCAGACTGCGACGGCTTCAATGCCGGGGTCGTTTATAAGCTCGAGGGGATCGGCGTAGCGCCTGTTGATACCGAACCTGTCGGCGACCGTACTTAGTCTCCTCTCGTCTTTATCCGACAGTGCTGCGACGTCGATATTCTTCAGGAATTTCAGGGACGGCAGGTGAAAACTGTCCGTCACGTTTCCGCAGCCGATTATACCTATGTGAAGTACTCGGGATCCGTTTTTCATATTAGCGATTCGGTTATTTTATCAAAGAACAACAAATATAACACTCGCAGTATAGCACGGGATGCCGTCCAACCGCCGAGGCGTGTCCGTGTTTTTACATCCGCTTCGTTGTTATGCCCATCCGCTATCCACATTACAACTACAAAGAGTGATTGCTTTAAAGTCCGGTTTGTGTAATATCTGTAGAAAGGCGACGTAGTCAAAACTACTACAATCCAAGAGAAGCTCAGGCAAATATAAAGGGAGGGTGGCCATATGGTCCGAGAATTACACTCTAACCGCATTGTCCTGAAAGTAGCCCTGTTAGTCTTTTTCGCTTTTCTCAGCGTATCGGGATGCAGCGGCGATAATGTTCTTTTGACCGGGCCCCCGGTCGAAGAGCCTTCGGCTGCGATAAAGGCCGCGAACGAAAGGGCCCCGCTGAGCCGTGTGCTCGAAGTTACTACACCCGTCGAGACCAGAATAGCGATAGACATCAGCGACGGTACAAATACGTCGCATGTGGAATTCGAGGGACTCGCCGCCCACCATTCCCTCCCGGTACTCGGCCTCAGGCCGGGGAGGACGCATACGGTTCTCGTCAGCGCGGTGGACGATCTGGGCGAGACGGTGTTCCAGAAATCGCTCGACGTGGCGACCGGACAACTACCCGAGAATTTCCCACAACTCGAAGTCACCGGCGATCCCGGGCTTATGGAGCCGGGCGTGACGCTTTTCGAGTCCGGCGGATTCCTGATCATGGTGGACGAGACCGGTGAGGTCATATGGTACTACAGAGAGCCGGACTCGACGTCGCTCGACCGCGACGTGAGGAGGTTGCCGAACGGGAATCTGCTTCTCCTCCTCCCGATTCACGACATTATAGAGATCGACATGCTGGGGAACACTGTAAGGAGCTGGTACACGGCGCAGACGTCTGGAGGCTACCCGGGCGGCATTCCGGTGGACGCCGCTGCGTTTCACCACGAGGTCTTTGCAATGGAGAACGGGAACTTTTTGACGTTGAGCGGCGAGCTGAGAGAGTATCCCGACTACCCCTCGAGCACGACTGATCCCAATGCCCCGCTCGAGACCGCCAAGGTCGTCGGGGACGTGATCGTCGAGTTCGCGCCCGATGGGACGGTGGTGAATGAATATCATCTCCTCGATATAATCGACCCGTACCGTCTTAACTACAGCTCACTCCTAGGCCATTGGGACTGGTTCTTTCACGATTATTTCGGCGTCGAAGAACCGACGAGGGACTGGACTCACGCAAACGCCGTCATCCACGACACCAGGGACGATTCGCTCATAATATCCATGCGGCATCAGGACGCCGTGATAAAGATAGGCAGGCAGACCGGCGGGCTTAAATGGATCCTCGGCACGCATTCAAACTGGAATCCGGACGTGTTCGGCCAGTTCCTCCTAAACCCCGTCACGGACGATGAGCTCTTCTTCCAGTATCATCAGCATGCGCCGATGATTACGGAAGAGGGGAATATCATGCTCTTCGACAACGGCAATTTCCGGGCGAGCCCGTTCGAGCCGGTATATCCGGAGGACTTTAGCAGGGCTATCGAATACAGCATCGACGAGTCTTCGATGGACGTTTCAATAGTCTGGGAATCCACTGGATTTTCGCCGGAGCCGATCTTCGCGGGCTTCCTGGGAGATGCGGACAAGCTGCCGCAGACTGGGAATGTTCTCATAACCTTCGGAGGGCGTACCCCGGCGGTCATTGCAGAGGTGACGCACACGACGCCGCCAGTGAAAGTATTCGAGATCAGCGACGCTAACAACTTTATATACAGGGCCGAAAGGCTCCCGGGGGTTTATCCGTAGGAATTTTGGAGGATGGATGTTTACCTTTATAGAGGGTTGAAAAAATCGGCCGGTCCTTATCTTATCCACGGAGAACCGTGGAACGACTCTAGCTTCGTCCCCGACCATGCTTATTGGATACAATACGAACGTGAAAGCGCCAATCGAGCACCCGGCTCTGCAAATCTGTGCAAATTTATATTCACCACAAGCCAATAATTGGTATATATTTCTTAAATACGAAACTCGTAAAAAGTTTCGCCAAGTGACGCCGGTCAGTATCCGAATTGTATAATCTTCAGAGTTAAACGGAAGGAAGAGAGGGGGTAATCTATCCTGAAGAGGCAAATAGACCAGAGCATTGCGAGTATTCGTCAAGAAGACTATGAAGTAGCCGTAGTCATTCCTGCTTACAACGAAGAGAACGCCATTTCGAAACAGATCGACAACGTCAAAGCGGTGATGGAGAAGACGGGCTGGTCGTATGTTCTCATAGTTGTAGACGACGGGTCTACCGATAATACCGCCGAGGAGGCGGAAAAGCACGATGTAAAACTTATACGGCTCCCGCGTAACAGCGGCTACGGAGCGGCGCTCAAGGCGGGCTTCGCCGAGGCCGATTCGGAATACATCATTATCATAGACGCCGACGGTACCTATCCGGCTGATGCGATACCAAGCATGTTATTGAAAGTTCCGGAGTACGACATGGTCGTAGGCGCGAGAATCGGCGAGAATACGAACATCCCGCTTGTCAGGAGGCCGGCAAAATGGTTCCTTCAGAAACTGGCGAGCTACCTGGCCGGGCAGAATATTCCCGACCTCAACTCCGGGCTCAGGATAATCAAAAAGCCGCTCCTGGAAAAATACCGGAATCTTCTGCCGTCCGGCTTTTCCCTGACGACGACGATAACCCTCGCACTTCTGTGTAACAACTATTTTGTATACTATTACCCGATCGATTATTACAAGAGAGTTGGTAAGTCGAAGATACGCCCAGTCGAAGCATACAACTTTTTCCTGCTCATAGTCAGAACGATCGTGTACTTCAACCCGCTTAAAGTGTTCCTGCCCTTAGGCGCAATTTTCTTTATGGCGGGATTTATTAAGCTGATATACGACATTTTCAAAGACAACCTCTCGGAAAGCGCCGTTATGGGGCTGCTGAGTGCGTTTATTATCTGGGCTATAGGCCTGTTATCCGATCAAATATCGAAGATCGGGATCGGCAGATAAGAGTATCCAGGACTATATGAAGCGGTTTATCGGATTGACACGTACAATTTATTTCAGGGCGGGCGTAAGCTTACTGATAATCGGCCTGATATTGACCTGGCTTCCGTTACCGGAAATATGGGAAGCGGCCCGACGCGTTTCGCTCCAGGCATGGATTCTGTTCGTTTTCGCGTTCGTATTAATTCACGTCATCGGCGTATTCAAGTGGCGGTTCATAGTCGGCATGGGTAAGCTGAAGCTACCCTTTTACCTTGCCTTCCGCTGCTATTTTTATGGACTCTTCGGCAACCTGTTTCTTCCCTCGGTTATCGGCGGCGACCTCGTCAGGGCGGGAATGGCGGTGGGTCATGTGGAAGAGAAAGAACAGATTATCATAGGCAGTCTCATAGACAGGTTTCTCGATGTTTGTGCGATGCTGATTTTGATTTTATTCGGAGCAGTTTTTGCCGCACAGGCACTTTCAGATCAGCACCGGAAAATCCTTCTAGCGGTATTCGTGCTTCTGTCTATAGTCGTTGTTGTCGGTATAACACTTACCTTTATTCCGATACCGGGAAATGTTCCGGAGAAATTTCAGAAAATAATTTTACGCGCACGCTTAGTCATGATCCACGTACTCAAGAATCCGGTATATGCTCTCGTGACCTTGCTTCTTTCAATTCTCATACAGGGAAGCTTCGTTGTGCTGAACGCATTTCTGGGCTCTATATGCGGCATAGAGGTCAGCATCTTCACGTGGTTTGTCGTATGGCCGCTGGCGAAGATATCCGCTATGGTGCCGGTGAGCCTTGGTGGTATCGGGGTGCGCGAAGTTGCGCTCGCGGCCTTCTTTACGCCGTTCGGTGTTTTATATTCGAACGCCGTCGGATACGGTTTTGTCTGGGAAGCGGTCATAATCGCAGGGAGCCTGCTCGGTTTTGCGCTGACGCTCATTCCCTGGAAAAATCTCTTTTCCATAAACAAGGCCGTGACGAATTAAATCGATCCGATAAACAGTTTTAAATATCAGAAATATCTCGCATCATCTGAAGACGCATGAGTATACAACTTCCTCACATAGTAATCCTCGGCGCCGGACCCGCAGGGCTCGGGGCCGCTTACCGGCTGGCGTCGGAGAAGCTTGCAAGGGTTACGGTTCTCGAACAGTCGGGCAGCGTCGGCGGAAACGCCGCCAGCTTCGAATTAGACGGCCTACATCTCGATTACGGAAGCCACAGACTCCATTCGTCGTGCGACCAGCACATACTCGACGACATAAAATCGCTCTTGGGCGATGACCTTCTCATAAGGCCGAGGCACGGAAGGATAAGGCTTCAGGAAAGATGGATTCACTTTCCCCTGAAACCCGCGGATCTCGTATTAAAAATGAATCCCGCGTTCTCGATGGGCGTTTTCGGGGATTTGATCCGAAAGATGGTTAATGGCAATTCGAATCCCGCAGGGGACGACGAAAGATTTTCTACGGTACTCCTCGGGCAGCTTGGCCCGACTATTTGCGAAGGATTCTACTTTCCCTATTCCAGGAAAATCTGGGGACTCGACCCCGACAGCATTTCGGGCATACAGGCCAAACGAAGGGTCTCCGGCAATTCGGTGGGAAAGATACTGCGAAAGGTGCTGTCGACGCTTCATAAGGGGAAGGAGAATAATAAAAATTATTTCTACTACCCGCGATACGGATTCGGGCAGATATCCGGCTCGTTATACGATGCGGCGGTCGGGTCCGGGGCCGAAATTCTTCTCCGGTCCAAAGTTACGGATATACATACGAAGGATGGAGAGGTGGGTTCGGTGACCTACGAGCGTGATTCGGCAGCTCACAGCATAAACGCCGATTACGTCTGGTCGACCATACCAATTACGGTCCTGACCCGCGCTCTCAGGCCGGGCGCGCCGGACGAAGTGCTGGCTTCGGCTTCGAAGATGAGATTCAGGTCGATGATACTCGTATATCTCGTTCTCGAGCAGGACATGTTCACGGAATACGATGCGCATTATTTCCCCGAAGCGGATATCCCGATAACGAGGCTGTCCGAGCCCAAAAATTATTCGGACACCCGGAGCCCGGGCGGCGTTACGGCGCTTTGCGCGGAGCTGCCCTGCAGCACGGCGGACGATTACTGGGGCATGAGCGGCGAGGAGCTCGGGGAAGTCGTGCTCGATTCCCTGAAAACAGCCGGTATACCGGTGACGTCGAAAGTCCTCAATGTCGAGGCCCGAAGACTCGCCAGCGCTTACCCTATCTATGACATAGGTTACGAGAAGCATTTCGAATCCATGGATAACTACATCGAAGGAATCGGCAATCTCCTCACGTTCGGACGTCAGGGTCTTTTTGCCCACGACAACACGCACCATGCTTTGTACATGGCTTACGCAGCCGTGGATTGCCTCGACGACAAAGGGAGCTTCGATTTAAGCAAGTGGCTCGGATATCGGAAAATTTTCGAAAGCCACGTTGTCGAAGACTGAGCTTTGAACCCGGGCTCCCCGATGGAAGCTTTCAATGCAAAAGACAAACGAAGATAAACTCTGGTCGCTCACACTATGGAGCATATTCGCCGTAATTATGGCGCTCATTCTTGCGCATTCTCATTATACGGCGTTCAGCCACGACGAATTCGAGCACATACATACTTCGTGGAAGATGCTTCAAGGGCAGAAGATCTACGTCGATTTTTTTCAACATCATCATCCGTTTCTGAGTTATTTGCTTGTACCGGTCATCTCGGTATTTGGAGAAACGGCGGCTTCGATACACGCCAGTCGTTTTCTGATGTATTTGATGATGTTGGGAATGCTTTTCGTAACTTATCTCATCGCAATGAGATCGTTCGGGAACAGAGAGATCGCCGTTATCAGCGTCATCCTGACATCCACTGTTGCGGCATTTTACGGTGAGGCGATCGAGGTGAGGCCGGATGTGCCCCAGACACTTGCGGGCCTGCTGTCGATTTATTTCTTTCTGGTTTATTCGGAGAATAAATCGAAATTGAGTCTGGCGTTGAGCGCAGTTTTCCTGGCCGTGTCGTTTCTCTTCCTGCAAAAAGCCATCGCCCTAATCATCGCCATGGGGATTTTATTCCTTTACGATTTATACCGCAAACGACTCAGCATTAAAGACGCCTTCTTCTTCGCGGCAATATTCATTCTTACGCTTCTGCCGTACTATGCTTATTTGTTCCTGAGCGGGGCCCTTGAACAATATTTCGTTATGAACTGGACGCTCAACATTTACATACGTCAGACGCAGGGACATTCAAAGCATTTTCTCATGGTCGAGATATTTCGTCAGAACGGGATCGCCTGCATGCTATACCTGGTGGGTCTGGTCATACTTCTCAGGTCCGGCAAGGCCAGCCAGCTGGCTATATTATCGGCTCTCCTGATCTTAACGGTTCTTCTCCTCTACAAGAATCTCTGGAGGCAGTATTTCCTGTTTACCGTGCCGCTGGTCGGGGCAGTCGGGAGCTATGCGCTCTATACCGCATTCAACAGCAGGATCAGCAGGTTAATAGTCATATTGTTCGCTATATACATACCACTGGGGTTGATGCACAACTTTTCGTCGGTTATCCAAAACAGGTCTTTCCGAAACGATATGCAATCGGAACAGCTCGATAAGCTTAATTACGTGTTATCGTTGACCGAAGAAAACGATAAGATTTATGACGGCAATATAAATATTAATCTCTATAGGGATGATATCGATTATTTCTGGTTTTGTGTCGGCCCGGACGATTGTCTCGATGCCTACAGGGATATTGCCGGGTATGAATACGATATATATGAGCTGATTTCGGAGCAAAAGCCCAAAATCATCAACACGTTCGCAATCGATAACCTGGATGATCCCAGAATAAAAGGGCACTACAGGAAATCCGACAGGTACGACGACGTACTGATAAGAGTAGACTAGAGAGTCCGATTGTCCCGGAGAGGATTTCGAAGGTGGAGCTCAGCGGATAAGAAAGGCTTCTCTATGCCGTCTGGACTTTTTTCTCCCTCTTTTCCATCTCTGATTTAAGATAGGCGTTGGGGTCGTGGTAAATCGCCCCCTCGGGGAGAAACTGCCAGAGCTTTCCGAGGTCTTTTTTTAGCATATCCACGTAGAACTGCGGGATTACCCCCGTCTCTCCCTCGAAAAATGCCCTGAACTGTACGTCTTCGTGGAGGAACTTTCTTATCTTCCTGTAGTACTTGAGCCTGCCCGAGCCTTCTGTGGAAATCGCACGCATAAAATTCATCCACCGGGGTATTCTCGTACGCGTTGCGCGGAAACGGTTATATATGGCGCGCCACGAATACGAATACTCGGCGAGGCCTATCAGGAGATCGTAGAATTCGGGCCAGGTGTAGTTCTTGGGCTTTACGTTAGAGGCATGGCTGTTGTTCAGAAAGTGAAAAGGGAAAGGAAGCACCCTGCCTTCGCTCTGGTATTCGAGGTTAAGGGGCGCGGCCCTTCCGAAGGCCGTTATGAGCGGATACGCCGGGAACGCGGCCGGGGCCTTGTCGACGAATTTCTTTGTCAGCTCGAAGGATTCCGGGCCCTTGTCGCTGTCGAGCCCGACGACGAAGTTCGTCTGAACGTAGGGAATATAACTCAGTATTAAATTTATATGCTCTGAGACGACATTTACTTTATCGATACCCTGCTTCGCGCCGGTCTTCGATTTGTTCCCCATGTCGAACCACGATTCGATTCCGGGGAGAAGGGCCTGGAATCCGTTGTCGCGGAGGCGCTTCAGATGGGGCTCGGACAAAAGCGAGAGACTGCTTTCGGCTATAAAGTCGATGCTGTTCCTTGGCACCGCCTCTTCTATCGCGTTCATGTAGTCGTCGAAGCGGACGCCGAAGTTCGGGTCGTACCAGCTCACGAGCGGACGTTTGATTTTCGTCAAAACGAATCTCAGGTCATCTTTCAGGGCATCGAAATCGAGCGGCTGATAGGGCTCGTTCGCGTCGATGCAGAAGCTGCAGGTGTAGGGGCATCCGAGGCTCCCTATCATGGGTACGACTTTGAACAGCCGGGTCGTCTTTTCGAGCGCCTTGGAAATAAACTTCCAGCGCTCCCTGACCCCCGGAAGATGCTTGGGCGAGCTTTTGGCGGAGAGGTGCACACCGACTGGCGTGTAGTGTTTACAGTCCTTGAGTACGCTCCGGCAAAGCTCCTCGTCCGTGATACCAAGCACGTAATCGAAGTATTTCACCGCGTCTTCGGGATAGCACCTGGCATGTGGACCGCCGAGAACCGTGACCACGCCTTCGTTTCTGTACTTTCCGCTGAGGGCGTAGGCCTGGATCGCTGACTGTGTGAACGCGCTTATGAAGACCATATCGACGTCTTTCGGCGCGTCCTCGGCAAGATCTTCAAGGCCGGTGAATATAAAATACTGGACTTCGTGCCCCGCGTCCTCGCTCCATTTTGCGATGACCTGCGGCATGATGCCCATGAAATTCGCATGCATTACGCGCGCCCAGATAGAGTGATTGGGGGATTTCGTTATAAAATCGATTATTCCTACCCTGAGTTTGCGCATCCAGCTCCCATACAGCCCGGCAGTAGGTCCAATCTGGGTAAGGAAATGTATAGATTCAGAAAGGTCTGCCAAGTATTTTTTATGCAGACCTCAGTAGAAGATTGGATTCAATCCAAGGATCCCATACAGCCCACGTTTGTAGAAACGATACACTAAACGTCTTTATAAAGCAATGCGAATTTACCCGCCTGTGCCGGCCGTGCCGGGGGAGCCGCGGGTGCTGAGGCGAATGAATTTTGATCTGCCGGGGGCGGAGCGAACCGCTTGGCCGGCTCCGAAAAAATGCTTGAGATGACATATGCCGTCATTTAGCCTTGGGAATAAAGACATACAGGAGGCAGTTTATGTTTCGCAAGATGTTTTTTTCGTTTGTTTTGATGTTTGTCGTTACAGGAGTGTATCCGGCATACGCGCAGGAAGCCCCCCCGGCACAGCAGCAGCCGGCGTTACAGCAGAAAGCCCCGGACGCCAACATAAGCGATCAGGAGCTTGAGAGCTTTGTCAAAGCGGCCGTCAAGGTAGAAAAGATACAGAAAGAGTCAGAAGGCGAAATGGTAAAGGCCATTCAGGATGAAGGGCTCGAGCCCGACCGCTTCGTAGAGATAAATACCCTTCAGCAGAACCCAGCCGCCGACACGGAGAATAAAGTATCGGAGAAAGAGCTCGATAACTACAATAAAGCGATGAAGGAAGTGCAGACCATACAGCAGGGGGTTCAAACCGAGCAGGTTAAGGCTATCGAAGATGAAGGGCTGGATGTAAACAGATATGTGCAGATCGCGAAAGCCGTGCAGCAGGACCCGGACTTGATGAAGAAGGTTCAGGGCATGCAGACGAATTAGCCGATTCGCGAAGTCAGGCCTTACGACCCCTGTATTCGGGGAACCGGCGGCAGTGCCGCCCTTTTCAGACACCTATACACGTCCCCCGCAGCGTATTCACGCTGCGGGGGATATCTATCAAATTTAATTAATCGACAACCACATACTGCGGATAAACGAAGCTGCCTTTGGTCCATATGGCCCAGACCGGGTCACCCTGGGGCTTTATTTTGTTGAGCGGATGGTCCTCGGGGGCGGAAAAGGTTATCTTCGGGTTCTTTATATCGACGGTGCCGCCGTTCCAGGGTATCGGATATTTGACGACCTGTTTTTCCGTCTTGCCGTCTTTCTCCGTTTCGAGGAGGCCGAAGTAATTCAGATGACCCCCGCCGAAATTACCGAGCTCGCTCCCGACCTCGGCCGTCGATTCGATGAATTTCTGGCCGCCTACTGTTAGCGTAGCGGTCAGCTTGCCGTCCTCTACCGTCGTCGTGGTCATGCCTTCCTCGGCCGGGATGCCTATCCGCTTCGTATAGTCGCGCATGAAGGGCGAGCTGTTGAAGTAGAAGACGAAGTACCTTCCCGGTATCGTCGTATCCGAGTTCATTATGTAGGAATCTTGCCCCTTTAGCTCTACGGTGAGGTATGTCAGGGTGTATGCGCCGAAGCCCGAGGTCTGCGTTGCCTCGGGGACGGTGTACATATTGATGACGATGTTACCCGTGGTTTCGAGACCCTCGGGAAGCAGCGCCTTTAAGGCCTCGGGGTCGGCCTTGTACGCCGCAATGAACATCCATGCCCCCGTTACTAGCTGGGGGGCGGGCAGATCGGCTGCGTCCATAGCGTCCGCAGTCCTGCCGACATGGACAAACACGGCGGCGAGCAAAACCAGTAACACGAACAGCTGCGTTCTTGCTATTCTCCTCATATCAATTCTCCTGTGTAGTGGGGATTACTGTGCAACTAAAATCAATCTTAATATGAATGGGGCGAATATTTCAAGGGTATTTACTGATAGAGGCCTGCCGGTACGGTTTAAATAAAAGCCGCGGACAAAGCCCACATACGGGTAGTTCCACAGAACCCCCGCGTCAAGTGGTCTCCAATCCTTTGTATAATTGCCCGGAAATTAATGGAAGGCGAAAAAAGCCAATATTGACCACCCTCCAATCCTCCTTTATTCAATCGAAGAAAGGTCAATCGGCTACACAAATATTCTTATCAAATTTTGATGGACATGTCAAGACTTATCTATAGACAGGACGTGAAAAGTTATTCGGAAGGCGCCTTCTCGCATATGTAGATGAAGGCGGGGGGGATATTGCTCCAGACTATGCCGCTTTTAACCACTTTATCGAATTTGCTATTGAGGAGACGCCTTAACCTCCATGCCGACGGGAAGAGAAGCCCGAGCGAATAGGCATACGTCAGGAATTTCCCGCCCGGGTTTAAGGTCTCGTATATCGAATTCAGGATGAGCTCCTGGGTTTCGTAGTTGAAAGTCGACCAGGGAAGGCTGCTTATTATGCGGTCGCACCCGTTTTCGCCATGGAGCTCGAGGTGATACCTAGCGTTTTCGGCCGAAGACTGATAAACCGTGGCTTCCGGACAGCGCCGTTTGGTTGCCTCGACGAAAGTTGGGTTGATCTCCATTGCGAAAAATTTCGTTTCGGGCCCTTTTTTTCTTAGAATTTTCTCGGTGATTACGCCCGTCCCGGAGCCGAGCTCTACTACCGTGGAAACGTCGTTAAGGTCGGCTATGTCCGTCATGAGCTCGCAGAGCTTTTCGTTCGAAGGCAGTATGGCGCCTGTCTTGGTGGGGTGAATTATGAATTGTGTAAAGAACTTAAGGTTATATTCCAGATCTGTTTCAACACCCATATTCGTCCGCTTCATATATTTCTTCCCAGAGATGCAGTGAAGTCCCAGCGTTTGTAACCGTCAGGCAGCCATCGTTTCAATAAGCCATCTATATACACCGGGCAAAATAAAATGTCAATTTCCGGAAATCAGGATTTCCGCCGGGGCAGAGCGCCCTTTTTCTTTGACAAACAATGAGCGTATAATTACAATCCCACTTGATTCACGGAGAAAATATTACTCTTTTCCGTAAATTCAAGCGGCCTTGACGGGATTCTGATGCCGGACGACATAATAATCGACCTAGTAGACGTTTATAAAGCCTTCGGACCGAAGGAAGTCCACACCGGGCTTTCGCTTTCTATAAGGCGCGGGGAGAATATCACCGTCCTCGGGGGCAGCGGCTCGGGAAAGAGCGTGCTGCTTAAAGAGATAACGGGGCTTTTGAAGCCCGAATCCGGGAAAGTCATAATAGAGGGCGAAGACATAGTGCCGCTCGACGAAAAGGACCTCGTAAGCGTGAGGAAGAAGATGGGGATGCTTTTTCAGGGGGCGGCCCTTTTCGATTCCCTGACCGTCGAGGAGAATATTGCCTATCCTCTAAGGGAGAATACGAAGCTTCCCGAAAACGAGATCAAGGAAGTCGTTGGGCGTAACCTCGAGCTCGTGGGACTCCCCGGCATCGAGGACAAAATGCCGTCCGACCTTAGCGGCGGTATGAAAAAGAGGGTAGGGCTCGCGCGGGCGTTGGCTATGAACCCGAAGATCCTCCTTTACGACGAGCCCACAACCGGCCTCGACCCGCCCAACATAAGCAGGATCAACCAGCTAATAAGGAACATGCAGGCGCAGTTCGGCATAACCGGCGTGATAATCACCCACGACGTTCAGAGCGCTTTCGAGATTTCGGACAGAGTAGCGTTCCTCTACAGGGGGAAGATTATTTTCACGGGGACCGTCGAAGAGGCGAAGAATACGGACATCGAAATACTGAGCGATTTCATAAACGGCCGCATGGACAGCGCCGACGATTAACCGCCGACGCGCGCGTGTTGCCAAACCGGGACCCCATTATGGACGCTCGCCGTCCAGGCCATCGACCGCGTCTATTTTCCAGCCGCTTATCGCCGAGTACTTAAGGGATACGTTTATGCTCTCGGGCTCGCCGGAGCTTCCGAGAAGCTGCCTCGTCTCGCCGTTATCCGTGACGTTCACAATAACCCCGACGCTGACATATGCTTCCGGGTAACCGTTCTCGTCATTGGTTATGAAGGCCTCGAGATCGGAGTACGAGGCGTCTATCGCGCCATACTTTTCGAACGTTTTGGCGACGATATTTTGCACGACGGGGTAGCTCGCCCCGGAACTGTCCTTGTACTGGAATGAAAACCCCTCCATGACTCCCTTGAGATCCTTCGCTCGCGCCGCATCGGCCATCCTGTCGAACAGGGCCTCTATATCGCTGGCGTCGTCGCCGGGGCGGAACATCATATAGCCGAGGGCCACTGCAAGCACTATAAGCGGGAACAGGAATCTTCTCATGACGAAAGTTTACTCAAGGCGCGCCGCCCTTTCATCCTCGTACGATTTTACTGTGATGCTGTCGCCATTTGCCGTTACTGTGACGGCACCGTCTTCCGTGATGCTGTAAGTCTTTACGGATTCCGGCGCGGCTACCTCTCCGCCTTCAGAAATGAGGATACGCGGCTTAACCCGCTCGACCAGCGCCGCACCGGGATCGCCGTCCGGCATTCCCGGAATGAAGAGGACCGTGCTTTCGAGCTCCCGGCCATATATATCTCCTAGGGATTTACCTCCTTCTCCGCCCAGCGATTCCGCGAGTAAAAAGCTCACCCCCGCGGCATCGAGCCTGAGCGCGAGCGGGCGCGGGTCTGCCGAGTCTTCGACGGCTTCCCAGCCTTCGGGGCGCATCACGCGTATGCGGTAGCCGCCGGGCACGTCGATCTCGCCGATGCTTCTAAGATTCTCCCATTCGACGCCCTTTCCCCTGACCGCCTCCCAGAGAGCGCCGTCGAGCCTGTCGCCGTCCGTCACTACTTTGCCGACGCCGAAGTTCTCGATGATATACGTCCCGCCGCCGAGGACGTCTTTCCCGGGAGAGGTCAGGATTAGGCAGTCTATGGTGTTGACGCCCCTTCCGTGGAGGAACCCGCCGATGATAGCGCTGTCGATGAAGCCGCTCCCCGCGGACTTCGGCGGGCCGCCGCCAACGAGGACGTTACGCCCGCCCGGGAGCTCGAAAAGGACGGTGCTCCTGTCCTTGCCGGTATCGAGGAAAGTGGCTTTAACTTCACCACCGAAATGCCTCGACACCGCGGGATAGGCGGCGCTGATTATGAACAGCGCCGCGAGCACGGGCACGGCGTATCTCGCCTTCGCATGCCTCGCCGCGAGGAGGGCCACCACGCCGAGCGCGGCGTAGAGCACGAGCTGAACCGTACCCAGCGGCCGCACGGACACGGACGAGTAGGGGATTTCGAGGAGGAGCCCTATGCCGAAGATCATCATCTCAGTAAACAGCATGTTCAGCCATATGAAGAGCGACGCGACGTACGGCGAGATTAGGAACAGGGCGAATGAAACCAGGCCGAGCGGGACTATCAGAAGCTCCACCAGCGGCACGAAGATGAGGTTTGCCGGGATAGAGACTACGGGCAGGACGCCGAATGAATTGAGGACGAGGGGGAGGGTGGCGAACGTGGCGGCGCAGGTGGTCTTTACCGTGGTCAGGACAAAGTCGCGGGCGGTTCCGAGCTCGAGCGGGTAGAACCTGTTTACGAGGAGTATTCCGAAAACGGCCAGGAAGGAGAACTGAAACGAGAGCTCGAAGACGGCCTCGGGGCGCATGAGGAGGATGACGAACGCGGCGACGCCGAGGGTGTTTATCTTGTTTTCGTTCTTCCCCGCGATTATCGCGACGAGGAAGATTGAAATCATTATGAACGCCCTTACGGTCGGCGTCGAAAAGCCCGCGAGGGCGATGTAGAAAAAGAGCGGGAGTATCGTGAGCGCGGCCGCGACCCTGGAGACGCTCCACCTCAGCATCATGTATTCTGACCTTTTAAGGAGCCATTTGAAAAGGAAGTAGAAGACGACGGCGACGGCCGCCACGTGGAGGCCGGATATAGAAAGCACGTGCGCGACGCCGGAGTTCGAGAACCGGGCCCTCAGCTCCCCGGGTATCCCGCCGTCCTCGCCTATAGTGACGGCGTTCAGCACCTCGCTAGCGGGCTGCCTGAAATTGGACCTTACGAAATTTCCGTACCTGTGCCGGAGCTTGTCGAGGCCGTGGAGAACGGGCCCGTACCCTTCGCCCCTTCCGAACGAGATTATGGGCTCCGCGCCTTCGACGTAGCCTGTCGTGTATATCCCCTGCCTCCCGAAATGGGCCTCCATGTCGAACGCCCCCGGGTTTCTGAAGTTCTCTATCGGCCGGAGCTTGACCCCTATCACGCGCACGCTGTCGCCGTAGGAAAGGCCGGGGACTAGCGTGTCGGAGTATATCGCCGTCCGCCCGGACGCGGGCTTTACGATACCGTCCTCAATCACGTAATCCACGTCGAGAAACATGCGTGAGCCGCGCTCCCTTTTCTCGGGCGAGGAGTAGAGCGAGCCGCCAATGTCTACCTTCCTTCCAGCGTAGGATTCTATCGTGTCCACCCGGTGATAGGGGGCCGGCGCGGCCAGCACCATGCCGACGGGAACGAGCAGTAGAAACCTGAGCGCGGGTACGTACAGGGCTGAAACCCCTGCGAGAGGCGCAAGTATCAGAATCCAGAGCCAGGGGTTCTGGAAATAACCGGCGAGGAGTATTCCGAAGACGAGGCCCGCAAGGGGAGGGATCATGGGGAACGCGTACGAGAATCTCCGGAGGGCGGTTTTGTTAGGGCGTATCATGAGCGCGGCCGTGGGCGAAGGTAATCAATTATAAGACGAATAGGGGGCGTTACTCAAATACGGTTCGAAGAACGATCTCCCGGCTGAAATGGGCGGGGTCTCTGTGCCGGGTAATTCTCGGGGTTTGGACGGACCGCGTTTCAGTCGCCGGAGGATTCTATGAGCACGGTGGCGTAGGAGGCGATGCCCTCGCCGCGTCCCGTAAATCCCATGCCGTCGGTCGTCGTCGCTTTTACGCTGATGACGCCCTCCGGAAGGCCGGTCGCCTCGGCGAGCGAGCTCCTTATTTCGGCGACGTGGGGCGATATCCTCGGCTTCTCGCACACTATGACGGTGTCTATGTTTACGACTCTGTAGCCTTTGGAGCCGAGAAGGGAGAGCACCTCTTTTAAAAAGGTGAGGCTGGAAGCGCCCTTCCATTTGGGGTCTTTATCCGGGAAGTGTGTGCCGATGTCGCCCTCGGCGGCCGCGCCAAGGAGCGCGTCGCATATAGCGTGTGTGAGGACGTCGGCGTCCGAGTGGCCCTTGAGCCCGAGCTCGAACGGTATTTCGACACCCCCGAGGACTAGCCTCGTTTCGTTCGAAAACCTGTGCGCGTCAAAACCGAATCCAATCCTCTGCATGGTGCGTCAGTATACCACCCTCGTGTATTTACTCCGAACCGTCTTCGGCCCTTAGCTTAAGGAGAAGCTCGCCGAGCGCGAGGTCTTCCCTCGTAGTGATCTTTATATTGTGTGGCGAGCCCTTGACGAGCTTTACGTGAGAGCCGATCCTCTCCGCAAGGAGCGCCTCGTCCGTCGCGAGAAAGCCATCCTCGCGCGCCTTCTCGAACGCCTCCCTTAAGACGCCGTACCTGAAGGCCTGGGGGGTCTGGGCGAGCCAGAGGGTATCCCTAGGGACTGTGGACTCGACGAGCCCGGTCTCTCCGGCCTTTTTGACTGTATCACCCACGGGTAGTGCTGCCAATGCCGCGCCGTGGCCGTAGGCCTCACGTATCACTTCTTCTATCAGGGAGGCCGAGGCGAAAGGGCGCACGCCGTCGTGAATCACAACGACGTCGGGCTCGCCCGAAAGTGCGTTAAATCCGTTTTTGACGGAGTGCTGTCTTTCAGCGCCACCGGGAACTACGCGGCTAACCCGGGAGCCCGGAATTCCGGCTATCTCTTTTTCGACGTAGGGAACCCAGTCATCCGGCGCGACCAACACTATCTCGTTTATGATATCCAGGCTTGAAAAAGTCTCCACGGAGTGGGCGAGAAGCGGTTTTCCGCCGAGCGCCGCGAACTGCTTCGGCGCACCCGACCCGAATCTCACCCCCCTTCCACCGGCGGTTATTATCGCCGCGGCGGTCATCTCAGCCACGCGAATCCGACACCATCGGCTTTCCGTCCTCGTCCTTTACACGGGAGAATATCATCCTCCCCGTCGGGGTCTGGAGGACGCTCGTGACGGAGACGTCTATCTGGTCGCCGAGGAATTTTCTCGCGTCGTCGACGACGACCATGGTTCCGTCCTCGAGATAACCCACGCCCTGGTTCTCTTCCTTTCCTTCCTTGACGACGTGGATGTGCATCGTTTCGCCGGGAAGGACGACTGGCTTTAGCGCGTTTGAAAGCTGGTTCAGGTTGAGGACCTTTACATTCTGAAGGCCGGCCACTTTGTTCAGGTTAAAGTCGTTCGTTATGATGATGCCCCGGAGCCTCTTGGCGAGCTCGACGAGCTTGAGGTCGGCTTCCTTTATATTCGGGAAGTCATGGTTCGTTATCTTGATCGAGACGTTCGGGATGTCCTTCTGCATCCTCTTCAGCACGTCGAGTCCGCGCCTTCCCCTGACGCGCTTTATGGGCTCTGAGGAGTCGGCTATGTGCTGGAGCTCCTTGATGATGAACTTGGGGACTATCATCGGGCCCGTGATGAACCCGGCCTCGGCTACGTCGGCTATCCTGCCGTCGATGATGACACTCGTATCGAGTATCTTTGTCTCTGCCGCCGCCACCCTCTGCTGCTGGGAGCGCTGCTTGGAAGCGGTGGACTGCTGATGGTCGATTTCCTTTCCCTTCCTGTAACCCACGGTTATCGCGATGTTAAAGAGCGTAAGCAAAATGACTGCAGACACGAAGGAGACTATCCCCTCCGGCAGAATAAGGCGCGCGAGAACGCTGTTCACCGCCATAAACGCGAACGAGGCGGCGACGATTCCGACGGACGCACCGAGGAGAGCCTTGGTGCTGTATCGCCTGACGTACGGCTCGAGCGCCCACGCGGCCAGTACAGAAACCACGCCGAGCGCGACCCCTGCCGCAGCGGCTATTATTAAATCCTGCTCGGGATAGGCTATGATAAAGCCTATTACGGCCCCGAGAATAAAGAATAGAGTTTTCAGCTTCATTTCTACCTCACCACAACCTCTCCCCTTGCCGGAACTGACAATTTGTTAGTTTAGGTAATCGTTTGAGATTCAAAAGGCAGCCACGCCTCGGGCGCGGCCTTCGAATGCGGGAATCCTTTTTGCCTCTTAGAATCCGGGCAGTGGCCGATTACGTGAACCGTGAACCTGCAAGGGTGTGAGATCGTTATAGTATTTTATGGAGTAATCAGGACTTTCCGTTGTTCACGGCGTCGATTACCTTAACGATTTCGTCTACTACCCTGTAGTACTTGCTGTTCCCGTAACCAGGGGGCTTCGCCCTGCCGTCTATGCCGACGTCAGCGAGTATATCCCCTGTAACCTCATCGACCAGCGTTACCCTGACCTGGACCGACATCTTGCCCCGGTCGTCGAAACCCATGAAGGCATATTCGCAGTATTTGCACCCGCGCTTGTACCCGCTTACGATACCATCGACGACGAGAATCCTCTGGTTTTTGAAATCCTCGGCGTCTTCCACGCGGCTTATAACCTTGAATTTGTTCTGGGTCCGGAGCTCCTCGGCAACCATATCCGCGATGACCGTGCCCGAATCGTAGGGCACCCATTCGAGATCCGTCTTTCTGAAATCAGGAATGATGATGACGTCATATTGTGAATACGTAGCTTCGGGGGCCTTGAAAACATTAACGTTGGTCGGACCTTTACACCCGATTAATAAGAGGAAAAATAGAATTACGCTCGCCTGAAATACTTTTGCAACCATTAAGTTCCTCCGTATTGTGGGATATATTGTATACGAAATTGAGATTTGCGAAAGGGCGCCGGCCTCTCGTCCGTCCCTGACGCCTTTTGGGCTGTGCTGGAAAAAATTAATCGTTAAGTATAGCTGGAAGCCGCCTCCCCCGATTTTACAAGCTTTCGGAGGGGCGTGGAGACCGCACCGGCGAATTTCGGAGCGGCTCGAATAAAATGAAAGTAAGGAGATAGCTTAAGGTAGTGGGCATTAATAACCTCGTCAGCTTCCTCGGGATTTTCATACTTCTCGCCGTGGCTTGGGCCATTTCGACCAACAGGAGAAACGTCAATTTCAGGGTCGTGATATGGGCCATAGTCATCCAGCTCGTCCTGGGGGCGTTCGTCTTTCAGGTGCCGGCGGGAACGAAGGTCTTTTTATATATAAATGACGTCGTGATAAAGGTACTAAACTCGGCCACCGCCGGGGCGGAGTTTCTGTTCGGGAGGCTCGCCCTCCCTCCGGGGCAGAAAAACCCCCAGGGGGAGGAGTCCCTCGGGTTTTTCCTCGCGTTCCAGGGCCTCCCTACCATTATTTTCTTCTCTTCGCTGATGTCGGTGCTCTATTTCTATAACGTCATGCCACGGGTAATAAAGGCGTTCGCCTACGTTTTCACGAGGCTGATGCGTATATCGGGGGCCGAATCCCTGAGCGCTGCGTCTAACATATTCGTCGGCGTGGAGTCCACGCTCACCATAAAACCCTACCTTGGCCGCATGACGCGCTCCGAGCTGTGCACAGTGCTGACGGCCGGGATGGCGACGGTGTCGTCCAACATTATGGCTGTCTACGTCTACAGCCTCCAGGGGGAATTCCCGACCATCGCGGGGCACCTGGTGTCGGCGTCCATAATCTCCGCCCCGGCCGCGCTCGCCATGTCGAAGCTCGCACTGCCCGAGGATTCCGTCCCCGAAACGCTCGGCACGAACGTCGAGCCCCACTACAAAAGGGAGGACGGGCTCTTCGAGGCCATAATTAACGGGGCGGAGAGCGGCGTCAAGCTCATAGTCGGCATCGCCGCCCTTTTGGTCGCGGTCCTCGGCCTCGTAGCCCTCCTCGACCTTTTTACGGGCGGAGCCGGGGGATATATAAACGGGCTCTTCGGCATAAACGTGGACTGGTCCATTAAAGGCATGCTCGGCTATCTCTTTTATCCCTTCACGCTTATCATAGGCGTCTCGCTCGACGACGCTTACGCAGTCTCGAAGATCATCGGCGAGCGCTCGGTGGTGACGGAAGTCGTCTCGTACCGGGACCTCGCAAGCGCCGTGAGCAGCGGGCTCATCACAGACCCCCGCTCGACTATTCTCGCCTCCTATGCCCTCTGCGGCTTTGCCCACGTCGCCTCGATGGCGATATTCGTCGGCGGGCTCGCCGCCCTCGCGCCCGGGAGGAAGAGGGACATCGCCGCGGTAGGCCTCCGGGCGCTGGTCGCTGCCACCCTTGCATGCCTCATGACGGCGTGCATAGCAGGAATTTTTTACACAGGTCAATCCGCTATCCTCGGAGCCTCCGTAGTTTCATATTAGAACCCCCTAGCATCTGGGGGCTCTAAAACTGTGATCAAGGAGGCTGTCATGCAGAGAGGACCCTCGTTCGAAGCGATACCAACCGGGCTCGGCCAAGACTCTCACGGCTTTCTCGACGACGGCTACTACGAAGACGGGGACGGGGATTACGGTTTTATCGAAGACGCCGAAGAGGAAGAGAGCGAGGTCGGGGATGAAGCGCGCGCGCCGGAAGAAAACCCCTACGAGCACAACCACGAGCTCAGGCTTATAAACGCATATTTTAAGGAAGTGGGGATGGAATCCCTCATGAGAGCCGATGAAGAAATCAGGAACGCGGCGAAGATAAAGGAATGCGGGGCTGAAAAGCTGCGTATCGAAAAGAGAATAAGGGGGATTTTGGGGAAGAAAAACGGCAGGGATTCGGAAGACCTCCTCCCGGAGGCGCGGGAGCTCCTGGCAGGGGATGCGGACAACCCCGGCCTCGGCCAGCTGAAAAGGCTCGTATGCCTTTACGACGTTTATACCACAGCCGAAGCGCGGCTCAAAGGTAGGTTCGTCAAGGCAAACCTCAGGCTCGTCGCGAGCCTCGCGAAGAAGTACACCGGAAGGGGCGTGCCGTTCCTGGACCTGATCCAGGAGGGGAACCTCGGCCTCATGAAGGCCGTGGACAGATACGACCACACACGGGGGTACCGGTTCTCGACGTATGCCTGCTGGTGGATAAACCAGGCCATGATAAGGGGCATATTCAACCAGAACAGGACGGTCAAGATACCGGCGTACGTACTCGAAAGGGCGGGAAAGGTGTGGTCCGAGCGTGCGAAATTCATGGAAGAGAAGGGAAGGGAGCCGCTCCCGGCAGAGATAGCCCCCGCTGTGGAGATGAGCGCCGAGAACGTAAAGCAGGTGCTGGAATCGGCGAACACGAGGAACACCGTGAGGCTCGACTCCCAGGTATGGAACGGGAACAGGGCCACCTTCGCCGACTACATCGCAGACGAGGAGAGCATGCCGGTCGATTCGCTGATAGCGGAGTTCTCGATACCCGAATGCGTGGGTCACGCCCTTCAGATGCTCGAAACCAGGGAAAGGGAAGTACTCGAGATGAGGTTCGGCATAGGGTATGAGGGCCGCCTCACCCTGGACGAAATAGGGAAGAAGTTCGACCTGACGAGGGAGAGGATCCGGCAGATCGAAAAGAGGGCCCTTTCGGCCATAAGGAATTCGAGCTCCGCCACCGCGCTCAGGAGCCTGATAGAGCAAAACTAACTGTATGGGAACCGCGGCGGGGCCGGGGCGGGTGAGGTGCTAAAAAATTCCCGGTCCTGCCGCAATTTTGCAATTCTTTCATTATAAAAGCTACTTATACGGTTCTTTCGCCGGTTTCCCCCTGAAATACACACAAGATTAAGGAAAACTTTCTTGACAACCTTCTCAAGCGGGTTATATTTTACCGTACGGTCAACTATTCAAGGCATTACCGGGAAACACTGTGGGAAGAACGAGCGACGCAAGGGAAAATCTGATAGAAAGCGCGATAGAGCTTATCGGCAACCGGAGCTACAACGCCGTCGGTGTGCAGGAGCTTTGCGAGCACGCGGGCGTTAAGAAGGGGAGCTTCTATCACTTCTTCCCCTCGAAGAGGCACCTTACCCTGGAGGCCATGGACACCATATGGCAGAACTATAAAGGGGAGATGCTCGAGCCCATATGCTGCGCCAAGGTTCCCGCGCTGAAAAAGCTCGAATCCATGCTAAGAAAGTCCTATGAATTGCAGACGAAGTCCAAGGAATGCGGCGGATGTGTGACGGGATGCGGATTCGGGAACCTCGCGCTCGAGCTCAGCACTCAGGACGAAGTCATAAGGCAGAAGATAGCCGACATATTCGAGGATTGGGCCGGATCGCTCGAAAGGGTTATCGCCCAGGCCGTGAATGAGGGCGACCTTCCCGCGGACACCGACACGAGGGCGACCTCGCAGGCGATCATCTCCTATATCGAAGGGATATACGTACTCGCCAAGGCGTTTAACGATCCGGGCATGATCCCGAGGCTCGGGGAAGGGGTTTTCAGTATATGCATAAGGCGCGTGGATGACACCGCAGCGGCGGTGGGATCCGGCGCAAAGGGTTAAGCCGTTTCCTGGTTTTATAGAGAAGACCGGTCAACTATACAGGCCGGGGGAGGTAGTAAAAAAATGAAAGGCCATAACGTTAACACCGAAGTAAGACACGGAGGGGTAATCATGAACGCCGAGTATTTGTTGAGCGAGGGGCACGATATCGAAGACCTTCGGGACGAGGAGCTAGTCGCGCTTTTCGTAGAAGACCGAAACGAGGATGCTTTTAACGAGCTCATTAACAGGTACTCGGACAAGGTATACAGGCTCGCTTATAGACTGACGAGCGATCCCAAGGACGCCGAAGAGGTCCTGCAAGAGGTCTTTATAATCCTTGCCGAGAAGCTGTCGTCGTTCAGGAGCGAGGCGAAGTTCTCTACTTGGCTCTACAGGGTTGCATCGAACGCGACCTACATGTTCCTCCGTAACTCTTCCCGGTACAGGGACAGGAACATTAGTCTCGAAGACTACAAGCCTTACAACGATTACGGCATGATCGAGGGCGTAAAGGAAAAGGACTTCAGCGACGCCCCCGATTCGAAGCTGTTAGGAAGGGAAGGGGCCGAGCTCATAGACAAGGCGATACAAGAGCTGCCGCCAGATTACAGGATCGTCTTTCACATGAAGGACGTCGAGGGAATGACGAGTAAGGAGATCGCCGAGGCACTGGGGCTCACGGTTCCAGCCGTTAAGTCGAGGGCTCTACGTGCGAGGCTCTTCCTCAGGGATAAGCTTTCCGATTATTTTTACGAATGGAGGAATAAATGAGGGAGGGGGATTATTCCCTGAACGCCTCTTTTATGAGCCCGCCAAGCTCGCCGTTCTGGTCCATTTCGACACAGATGTCGCAGCCGCCGATGAACTGCCCGTTTACGTAGAGCTGCGGGATCGTCGGCCAGTTCGAGTAGTCCTTTATCCCCTGCCTTATCTCGGGGTCCGATAGGACGTCGACCGATTCGTAGTCGATGCCGTAGGAGTTCAGGATATTGACGACCCTGGCAGAAAAGCCGCACTGGGGCATGTCCCGGCTGCCTTTCATATAGAGGATTACCTTATTGTTCGCTATCTGGGATTCTATCTTTTTCGCTACGTCTTCCACTGTTACTGCCTCCTGTTACGAATTAACAGAAAAACCGGCCGCGCGCCTCAGGCGCCGGCCTTCATGCTTTCCCATTGCCCCGGGGTGTAGGTCTTGAGCGAAAGGGCATGTATACGTTCTTTCATTGCGTCGCCCAAAGCATCGTAGACAAGTTTGTGCCGCTCAAGAAGCGATTTCCCCTCGAATTCGGGGGATACTATCACTGCTTCGAAATGCGTGCCGTCCCCGTCGACTTCGACGGAAATGCTCTGCAATTTCGTTTCTATCATCGCCCTTATTTCCTTAGGATCCATGGAACATAGTATATATACTTTTGGTATCCTTTCAAGGAAGGGACGGGGCTTTCGGGGGCAGTTGAAGTGCATATACAAGAGGCCTATAATTGAAGATTATGAGCCTCCGAATCGTGGCTGCGATTGTCTTGATTGCGCTTGTCCTCCTGGGTGCGTCAAAACTCTTCGAGGGCATTCAGGCCAAAAGAGAAGGCGCGTCTACCTACATCGGCGAGGCCGTCAAGACGACTACCGAGCTTAGAGAGATGAAGGAGAAGAGCTCGGAGATGATAAAAAGCCGCGAGGAAGCTGTCTCGGACGAGTACGAATAGCGCGGGATAATGCGCACCGGTCAGGCGCTTCACAAATCTAACCATTCTCTTCGGGGGTTTACATGTCTATTAAAGCCAAGGATGTAATGTCACAGCCGGTTGCGGTCCTTTACGAAGACCGTAACCTTGAAGAAGCCGCCCTCCTCATGCTCGACAAGCGCGTGAGCGGGCTTCCGATCATAAGCTCGAAGGGGAATATAGTGGGAATCGTTACCGAGTCGGACTTTTCCGCGAGCAGGCACACGGTGCCGTTATCGCGGATATTCGCCCCGAGCCTGTTCGGCGAGTGGATGACGAAGCCCGAGCTCGAAAAGGCCTACGAAGAGGCCCGGAGCATTAAGGTGAAGGAGATAATGTCAAAGCCCGTCATAACGGCTACAGAGGACGAGCATTTGTCCGAGGTCGTGGTCAAGATGCTGGAGAACAATATCCACAGGGTGCCCGTCGTGCGCAGCGAAAAGCCCGTCGGCATTATCTCGCGGCACGATCTCTTAAAGCTCGTGGCGGGGAAGATGAAGTCAAAGGACTGGTCATGAGTGTTTTCGGAGTCAACCCCGACAAGGAGGCCGCGCTCAGGGAGCGAATGGCTGGGTGCGGGATACTAGAGAGCGACCTCGAAGAAACCTTTATAAGGTCCCGAGGCCCCGGGGGCCAGAACGTGAACAAGGTTTCGACGTGCGTAAGACTGAAGCACGTCCCCAGCGGTATCACCGTCAAAGTGGACAAGGACCGCGCGCGGGGCGTGAACCGCTTCCTCGCCCGAAGGGAGCTCCTTTCGAGATACGAAGAGACCGTCCTCGGAAAGAAGCCGGCGAAGGAAGTTCTCCGCGAAAAGATAAGAAAGCAGAAAAAGAGAAGGTCCCGCAGGGCGGGCGCTAAAAACTCGCCTCCCGCGCCCGGCGCGGATAAGGACGGCTGACGGACCGTCAGTTGCCGAGCCTGTAGATCCTGTATCCCTCTATATTCGTTTCCAGCGTGTAGTTGTCGTTTATGAACTTGTCCAGGTAGTCGAGCTGGAGACGAAACTCCTCGTGCGGCCCGTCGTAATATGTGATATAGAGCGGTTTATTACTCTCGAGCGCCGCCGGAACGGTCTTTTCGAGATTTAAAATTTCGTAGACTACTATGTGGTGCTCCGTCCACCAGAAGTCCTTTATGGCCGGCCTTCTCTCGGAGAGGAAATACACGACGGGCTGCCCACCGATGACTAATATTCGATCCTCCGGATCGGAATTGGACTTTATGTAGTTCGAGACGGCGTACGACGCGCTCCGCTCGAAATAATCCGCGTCCATGGCCTTTATCCGGGATGTCGTGCGCCCGGGAGGAGACTGGATGAGGAATAGCAGTGCGACGAGTACCATAAGCGCCTTTATGTAGTTCGCCCGGAGGCCGATAGAGGCTACCCCGAGGCCGACTATGAGCGCGAATGGGAGGGCCATCTGGAGGTAGTAGTGGGGAAACATCCGCCTCCCCCATATTACGCCGAGCAGCGAAAGCGCGGCGAGGACGAAAGTGAAAACTATCGCCCAGGGGTTAACCCCGGGTTTTTTCCTGATCAGGCTCCACAAAAGGAGGATGCCGCAGAGGACGGCGGCTACGGTAACGAGCTCGAAATTTCTGAGGAGGAGCCAGTGGACGTAATAAACGATCTCGACTAGGGCCTTTTGGAGCGAGAAGGCGCCGACGAATTTTCCGTTGGTTATGAAATAAGTTTCGAGGAACCCCCCGAGCGCCCCGTTGGCGCCGAGGTAGAGGACAACTATACCCGAAACCGCCAGGAATCCGGCCGCGTAGAGAGCGGCTCCGGCGAGGAAGGCGCCCGGCCTTCGCGGCTTCCCGGAGAAAAAATCGTATACAAGGAATACCGGCACTACAGCCACCGAAAATATAGCCGTCGCCTTTATTAAAAACGCGGCAGCCGAGAAAGCCCCCGAGAGGAAGATCAGGTGCCAGGCTCCTTTCTGTCTGTAATCGAGATACGTAAATACGGCTATTATGACCGGCAGCATCATGAATAGCTCGCCGTTCGAGGCAAGCCCGCCGAAGCCGGGCACAGCGAACATAAGCCCGTAGACGAGAGCCGACAGAACCGCGGCAAGGCCGCCCATGAGCCGCGCCGCAGCGAGATAAACGAAAAACATAGAGAGAAGGAGGTATAAGGAAGTAAAAATCCTCAGGGCGGCGATGTTGTCGCCAAATACGGCCACAACCGGCGTGAAGGTAAGGAAGAGAAGCGGCCCTTTGGTGTCCCAGGTGGTTTTATAGGGAACGCCGCCTTCCGCAATATCCTGGGCTACCGTGAAGTAAATCGATTCGTCCCAGTCTATAACCGAGACGTCCGCGACCGGGAGCCTTATTAAAAATACGAAGACGAAGGTGAGCCCCAGCCATACAGCCCGGCTGTCGGACCATGCGCCGAGCGTCCTTAAAAATTTATCCGCCATACCTCACCAGTTTATCGGCCACATTCCTCTATTTTGTCGGTTGCACGTCTTATCGGCCGCACGCCGGGCTATTTATCAACCACAGGCCCCCGCCGGGTTTGGGATAATGACTTGCGAGATTACGAAATACAATATTACACCATATTTTAAAAAAATATTCTCGAAGCGCTCACGATGTTTTATCGTGGTTATAATGTAATTATGAGGCTAATTGACAAAGCTTCTAATTGAACCGTAGAATTAGCTGATAGTCCCTGTAGTTCTTGGGCAAAGTATTGCCGCCGGTTCTTTTCCGATTTAGCAAAATCAATGGAGGATGATATGTCTAAATTGAAAGGGAGAAAGCGTTTCTACGTGTTTCTCGCACCCGCTCTGGTATTACTTCTTATTCTGATTCCGATAAGCATTAACAGGGCCGTTGGAGGGCCGACTACCGGTACCCTCAACGTCCGGACGGAAAACGACTTCGTTGCTAATCCGGATATTTTTGCCATACCCGGGGAAGACCTCGTCGCGGTATTCCTGGAATCGCTCGACTGCATGACGCTTACGAGCGATACGGGCACAAAGGGGAGCGACATCATTCCTTATAGATACACGGCTAAAACGGAGCAGACGTTCTGCTGGCAGGACCGGGACAAGACGGCTACCCATTACATGGCGCTCGTGGACGACCTCGGAACAGAAGTCGTGAGGGCCACAGCCAACGGCGATTGCGTGACAAAGGAAATAGAGCCCGGGGATTACGATATGTACCTTTATCACGGTAACGATACGGGCAAGAGCGTGACCGTATTCATCGTACCCGTGGACGGGCGGTCCATCATCAGCACTGCCCCCGAAGAGACGCTCGAAAGCGTGTCGACCATAGTCGACACCGATAAATGCGCCGGATGCGACCTCAGCGGGGCCAACTTCTTCGATGCCGATCTTAGGGAGGTGGACCTGAGCGGCGCTATTCTGGACGACGCGATACTGTCCGACGCGAACCTTGCAGATGCGAACCTTTCCGGCGCTAGCCTCAAGAATGCCGACCTCTCGAAGGCCAACCTCGAAGGGGCCAACCTCTCGGGGGCGGACCTCACAGGCGCAATATTAATAAATGCGAAACTAAAGAACGCCAACCTCGACGGTGCGAATCTCGAAAACGCCGACCTCGCCGGCACAAAGCTGGCGAACGCCGTCCCCGGGGCCCTGCTTGCCCAGAATGCGGCGAGCTCGCTCGTTTCGGCCTCCGGCATTTTCGACGAAACTCCAGGTGTAGTAGAATGCAACGCGCCCGGGGCTATCGGCGCGGGGAACGGGGAAGACCTCGAAGTGACGGCGGCCTGCACGGTTCCCGCAGGGACTTACCACTACCGTAACGTCAACATATACAACGGCGGCTCTCTCACGTTCGAGGACGCTGTAATAAACTTCTGGGCCTACAACATTCTCATAGAAAACGATTCGAGTCTTATAGCGGGGACGTCCGCGGCCCCCATAGGAACGGCGGGCGGCAAGCTCACGATACACCTTTACGGCGACGATCAGGGGAACGGCGGAAGCGGCGTCGCCTGTAAAACCGATGTGAGATGCGGAGTGCCGCAGACGATCTGGGATTCGGCCGGGGCGTCGAAAGAGACCCTGCCCGGAGGCGTGTCGGACTATTTCTATCATTATCATTCGCTACCGGCCGATACCGGCGATCCGAATGCATACTTTGGTTACAAAACTCTTGCCGTATCGTACGGGGGCACCCTGAACCTCTACGGAAAGAAAGGCGCTACACTTCCGGACGGCCTCCCGAGCTCAAGCTCCGGGACGAGCTGGGCGCGCCTTAAAGGCACGGTAAACGTGGGCGCTACGCAGCTTACGGTAGACCGCCCCGTGGACTGGGAGGCAGGCGACAGGCTCGTCCTTACCACGACCGATTATCTTCCCGGGAACTCGGAGCTTCTCGAAATCATAGCACCTGCCGTCAGCAACACCACTTTTAACTTCAAGGTGCTTAACGCATATACCGGGGCCGATATAGCGGGAGGGCTCAAGCACAGGCACAACGGCGAGCCGTATCCGCTAGCCGCGGTTCCGTCGTCTTTCGGCATCGATCTTACGGTAGAGGGACAGCCCGCGGCGGAAACGAGGGCCGCGGTCGGGCTCCTTTCCCGAAGCATAAGAGTAGTTTCGGCGGGTGATACCTATAACTCTACCAACCCCACATGCGTATACGACTGCCTCAGCACCTCGCCGGCGACATACCACTTCGGCGGACATACGAGCGCAAGGCAGGGATTCAAGCAGGTGCAGATACAGGGCGTTGAATTCTTCCAGCTTGGGCAGGGCGGCCGTATAGGCCACTATCCGGTCCATTTCCACATGGCCCGCGAGACCCCCTCTGACACTTTCGTCAAGGACTCTTCCGTTTGGGATTCGATGACCCGCTTCGTGACGATTCACGCGACGCACGGCGTGCTGCTTGCGAGGAACGTCGGATTCATGTCCATAGGACACGGCTTTTATCTCGAAGACGGTACGGAAATAAACAACAGGCTATATTCGAACCTGGGCGTCCTGGCACGGGCGGCGGTGAACAACCCGCAAAACCCTCGCCAGGTCCCGGGAATCCTAGCCTGGAGCGGAAACCCCAACACCGCGCAGGTCCCCTATAATTCGGACGTGTTTAATCCGACAGTGTTCTGGATCATGAACGGGTGGAACGATTTTGAGTACAACATGGCAGCGGGAGCGACGGGATGCGGCGTGTGCTATTGGCTCCTTTCGGGCGCAAACAGCGGGCCGTCGCAGGGCATGAAGTGGGAATCCTACGCGTCCATGCAGAGCGGCCCGGTCATGACGGACGGCGGCAACACGTACGAAGTTAACTTCGGGAGGGCGGGTATGACACCTCTAAAGTCGTTCGTCGGCAATTACTGTACGTCGGCGATGATGTCGTTTAATACCGTCGGTGCTACTGACGCATGTCTCGGAGTAAGCAGCTTCGGTGCGGTCACGAATCCGAACGCGCCTGCCCCAAAGGGCGACGTGAACATGGAGACTTTCTATCCCAAGGTGGACCCCGGAGGCGGACGCTTCGCCACAAAATGTGATACTACTGATTGCGGCCCGGCTACTATACCGAACAGGTGCAGTGTCGGCGACCGCAGCAAATGCATGGTCACGGTACTCGACAGGTACACTTCGTCGTTCCACTGGCCGCAGCAGAACTTCGCGTCGATATGGCTCAGACCCCAGTGGTATCTCGTGATAAACAGCTTCCTCTCGGATACGCAGAACGGCGGCCTCGGTTTCGTCACAGGCGGGGACTACCTTCTCTCGAGCGTGATACCGGGATTATGGCAGCTTGCTACAAGATCTGTTTTCGTCGGCCATACGCAGAACGATAACCCGCTCGCCTCGAATGCCGGGCCGTTCAACCCGCTCACGAGCGGCGACGGAAAGATAAAGGGACTTATATGCGACAACGCCGATTCAAACCACTGCAGATCGACGAACGAGGGCATTAGCATTCCGATCGACAACTTCGGTGTTAATCAGCGTCTATATAACATTTATGACGGTCCTAACTATCAGGACTCGAACGCTTTTCTCGACATTACGGAAACTCCTCTCGATCCTCTGTGCCAGCCGGGAGGGGTGACGAATTGTCCACAGAACGGACAGGGAGCAGGAATGCCGGCGTGGATATATACAAGGGTTCTCGGTATTCCGATAAACAAGACCAATAATAAATGTGTTCTCCCGAACGCGGCTATAGGATGGAAACAACCGAACGGATTTTTCTATCCTCCTGCGTTCCATTCGGAGAAACTTTTCTTTAGTAACGTCGATATACGCCATTACGTACTCGAACCGCTTTGGGAGCCTGGTACATATGAAACCATCCAGAGTGAAGTCGTTGCAAATTACTGCACATTTCCCGCGGCGGACATGTTCGGCAATTTCAGCAGCGTCGACAGGCAGACGGTGCTCAACGACGACGACGGGTCGCTTACGGGGCTGTTAAGTCCTGCCGATAGTACGGCCAAGGGCGAGACAATATCAGTAAACCTGGACCCGTTCTTCAACGCCCCCGTAGAAGCACCGGAGTGCGAATCTTTCGACACCGCGAAAACGAGTCCGTACGAGTACCTATCCGCCATTGTTTATCCGGGTTGCGTGGGGAACAAGGACTGCGGCGGGAAGTGCGCCATCGACCAGAAGCCGTGCCTGGATAACAGCAACTGCGGCGGGGTCTGCAAGATCGACCACAAGGCATGCACCACTAACGACAATTGCAATTTGAGTAATCCGGAAAATACGTGCGACTTCGGCCTCAATGCGTGTAATCTCGGCACCTCCTACTGGTCAAGGCCGTGTACTAACGCATCCTGCTACGGTGTACCGCTGGAGAGGCAGCTCCTGACGTCGGCGGACAAGCAGGACTTGTCCACGACGGGAATCCGAATGGCCGGAATGGACCTCTATCAGAGGAGCATGATGACGCTTAATAACGGGGTTTACTACATAGACACTACGGTTTCGGAAGAGGAGCAGAGAAAAAGCGCACAGAACGTGAACGTGTTTAAAGCCGGCCAGACTTACTATATTTTCTTCGTATACGCCAAGCCCAATACAAAGCAAACCTATCAGATATACGTAGGCGAGGGTCTCACGCTAGACAGCGACGTCAATATAGTACGTGCTCAAATTGCCGGGTTCCCGTTAACATTTCCTGCGGGTCCCAGCGACTGGAGCAGCGTCGGATGGCACAAAGGCTATGATTCGACTAAGGGTATTCTGACTGTCGAAGTGGACATGAGCTCTTTTGCGGGCGAATTCGCGGATACGAAGAAAGACTTCTGTCAGCCACAGACTTTTTGTACCCCTTCGGGCTCAAGCTGCGTATGCTCGAGCGCTTTGACGGGTGATCTGAAGACGGCTTGTGAGAACGGCAATATTTGCGGCAAGTTTGCCGGGAAGGATATCGATTGTCCTAAGAACGGGTGTCTTGGGTTTTCATTCAAACTTCCGGATGGATTCGACACGGATGACAAGGGAAATATACTTGAAGGCGATGGCGGGCACAGGCCGGAGCCATTATGTTTCCCATCGGCGCCGCCCTGGGATATCGAGCTCTTTCGCGCTTCAGCCGACGTCGCGGGCTCGTGTTCCACGACACCGATAAACGAGCCCACGTTCTGCGGCAATCTTGGCGGTGGGCCTGGAACGCCGCCGGCGTCTCCGAGGCCTACACGTTCGCCTTCCCCCGAACCTTCGGCAAGGCCGACTCCAGCGCCCACGTCAGAGCCGACGCTCGATACGGACGGCGACGGAGTGCTCGACAATGTCGATTCCGATAATGACAACGACGGCATACCCGACGAGCTGGAGCACGGCTCGAATTACGAGGGCTTCTTCGCCGCGCGGGAGATCGAGGGCATAGATCTGGACGATATAGACGGCGACGGCATACCGAACGATCTCGACCTCGACTCGGACGGCGACGGCCTTTACGATCACGAAGAAGCCGGAGGAGCCGGCGACCCGAATAACGACGGAAGGGTAGATGAATTCCTCGACTCGGACGGCGACGGACATCACGACGCGTACGACCCTGAAACCGGCGGCTCGCCGCTGCCGCTTCCCGATTCGGACGGCGACGGCATACCCGACTTCCTCGATGCGACCAACGACGGCCCGACGGACGGAGGGTCCGGAGGGTCTGACGGCGGATGCGCCATAGCGCCGCCGGGAACGGGGACGGGCGGCCTCTTCGGCATGCTCATGGCCTACGCGCTTATACCGGCGGGGATATTTATCAGGAGAAGGCTCCGCTCTGGCGCCGCGTCCTGAAGCAGGACCTTAAATCGATAACTCGCCCCTCCGTTAACTGCTCATTCAGTTAACGGAGGGGATTTTTTTGCGCTCATCCCGGAAGTTTTTCTCTCTTCGACCTGTATGCGTAACAAACGAGGAATGCGAGGAGCGCGAGCCATACGGCAACCGCGCCGGTTCTGAAGATCGTTCCCACAGGAGGCCCCAATTGCAGTAAGAAGCCCGGCGAGAGGAGCGCAAGCCATGAGATGAAAAGGAGCGCGCCCGCGATTGCCCGTTCGCGCGGGGAAAGCCCGCCGGATCTGAAAATTCTGAAAAGCGCGACAAGGGGGATTATTATGAGTATGTCGTCATAGAGCCGGTGATACGTCCAGAGCCGCGCGACGATTGCCGTCACCCCGAGCACAATCCATATGTCAGCTTTCCTGTTCATGTAAAGCCACAGCGCCAGAGCCGCGAGAAGGGCGAGGGAGGCAGGCATAATGTATTCCGGAAGCCCGGCCGAACCCAGCCACTTGTGTACGTTTCCGAACCCGTCTTGAGAAGCCAGATGGGATGCATCTCTTATCCATAGCTCTATGCTCGCTAGAAGCCCTTCGCTCCTGAAATGAACGGCGAGCAGGGTAAGCAGAATGTATCCTAGAACTGCCAGTGTCACCGGCCTCCACGACCTTTCGGATATGAGGGCCACGAGAAAAAACGGCGCCGATAGGGGGAGCTTGATCGTGGAAAATAGAAGAAGGAGCGTCATAGCTGCCTCCCTCCCGATGCTCGGACGCCCTTGTCCGAGCAGCACCACCGTCATAACAGAGGGAATGATAAACAGAGTTAGCTGGCCATTCCCGATAATGATACTTGTCGGATACATGGCGATCAGGAAAAGAGCCGCGAAGATAAGTTCCTTTTTTTCACGGAGGCCCGCACCTGACTTTATTATGCTAAAAAGCCAGAAAAAGGAGATTATATATAATAGGAGCCAGAGCCACCTCGAAGCCTCGAACGATAGCCACCCGGTCAGCGGCCAGAGGAGGGGATACGTCGCGGGCAGGAGATTATGGAGGATGAGAGGCTCGTCCCCGAACCAGAGGGCCGTCCAATAGCTGAACATCTTGAGGTCGAGGGCGCCGTTCGAGCCCGTGTCCACGAGGAGCCTCCAAAGCTGGTAGGCCAGCCTCGGGACCGCAAGGAGGACCATGAATATGACCACACCCCGGAATAGACTGTTCCGGTTTTGGTGGGCCCATTTTCCGGCCGAAAAGAGAGTGTCGTTAAACAGAGATTTAGTTGGGGATGCCATTTGGATTATGGAGGATCTTTGTAAGCCCTATTGCGGCAGCTTCGAAGCGAACCCGTGATGAGGCTTTTGGCCCAATATCTTACTATTCGGCTGTAATAATTCCAATACGCGCAAATGAGATTATAATCATATTTCTATATAAGCAGAAACTTTTTATTCAGCAATCGACAGCGGAAACGAATAAATGAAAATAGGCGTTATCGGGGCGGGCCCCGCCGGGCTTGCGTGTGCGTACAAGCTCGCAACCCGGGAGATTAAACCCGAGGTGTACGAAGCCGGTCCTTCGGTAGGCGGTCTGGCAAAATCCATCAGGCTCTGGAATCAAACCGTCGATCTCGGCCCACACAGGTTTTTCAGCAGCGACAGGCGCGTGAACGAATTGTGGCTGGATGTAGTCGGCAAGGACTACACGATGGTGGACAGGCTGACGAGGATACTCTACAAGGGGAAGCTCTTCCGTTACCCCCTACGCCCCGGAGACGTCGTCGGCAAGCTGGGCCCGAAGGAGACAGCCCGCTGTCTTTTCAGCTATTTCAGGGAATATGTTACCCCTGAGGCCGGAAGCCACGCGGACGAGACCTTCGAGGGTTGGGTCATAAGAAGGTTCGGGCGCAGGCTCTACGAGATATTCTTCAAGACCTACAGCGAAAAGCTCTGGGGGATTCCGTGCCACGAGCTCGACGCCGACTTCGCTGTCCAGAGAATAAAAAAATTCTCGCTCTCAGAAGCCCTGAAATCGGCCGTGTCCGGCGGCGGCGGGAAAAAACATAAAACGCTCGTGGACAGGTTCGCATATCCGCACGGGGGGACGGGGATGGTGTACGAGCGCATGGCGACCTTCGTCTCGGGCAAAGGCGGCAAGGTTTATTTAAATACCCCCGTGAAGAGGGTCTTGAACGACGGGCCTCGGGTGCACGGGATCGAGCTTATGGACGGCACCGTGAAAGAGTACGATCACGTGGTATCCACAATGCCCATTACGCAGCTCGTATCGAGACTCGACGGTGTGGATGAGGATGTCAGGAAAGCTGCAGATTCCCTTCGCTTCCGGAACACGATACTCGTGTATCTGGGCGCTCACAGTCGGGACCTTTTCCCGGACAACTGGATATACGTTCACTCGCCCGAGCTCAGGTTCGGAAGGATCACGAACTTCAGGAACTGGTCGCCCTCGCTTTACGGGAATGAGGAAACATCCATACTGGCCCTCGAATACTGGTGTAACGAGGGAGATGAGATATGGGGCTGGGAGGACGAGAGGCTTATTGAACTCGCCAAGGATGAAGTTTCACGGGCGGGGCTCGTAAAAGCCGGCATAGACTCCGAGGGGTATGTATATCGCATAAATAAATGCTATCCGGTCTACAGTGCGGGATACAAGCGGCTCTTAAAACCCATAGAGGACTATCTGAGGAAAATCGAAGGCCTTACGGTCATAGGCAGATACGGCTCGTTTAAATACAACAACCAGGACCACAGCATACTAATGGGCATACTCGCTGCGGAAAATATATCCAGAGGCGCCCGCAACGACCTCTGGGCTATCAATACCGATTACGAATATCAGGAGTCTGCAGTGATTACCGAAACCGGCCTCGTCGATACGGGCGGCTGAAGAAAGGAGGACTCTCATTCCCGACATCTACGATTATATATTCAGGAAGCCGATCGAATTCGTCATCCGGTTTTTGGAAAAGGACCGGGTGTGGGATCTTCTTCTGGGCGGGATGCTTGCGGGTGTTCTCGCTACACTGGCGTTCTTCTCTTTCAGCAAAGGCCTCGACCCAGACGAGATCGAGCATGCGCATACCACGTGGCTCATTTGGCAGGGGAAAGAAATTTACATCGATTTCTTTCAGCACCACCATCCGTTTCTGAGCTACATGCTGGTTCCAGTCGTAAATACGTTCGGCGCCTCTATCGAAACGATTATGGTAGAGCGCCGTGTCATGCTGGTCCTGGCGCTGGCTATTCTGTTCGTTACGTGGCTTATTGCGAAGCGGGTTTTCGCGCGGAGGGAAATCGCAGTTGCGAGCGTTATCCTCACGGCGACAATAGGCTCTTTTTTCATGAAGGCGATCGAGATAAGGCCGGATGTCCCGCAGACGCTGGCGGGCCTTCTGTCTATATATTTCCTTTTGGTCTATTATGATAACAAGTCGCTGAAGAGCCTCGTAGCGAGCTCGGTTTTCCTGGCAGTTTCCTTTCTCTTCCTTCAGAAGTCCATGATTCTCGTTTTTCTGCTCGGCGCGATGCTCGCGTACGACTGCCTGAAAAAACGGGTCGAGATAAAATACGCGGCTCTTTACGGTGCGGTGTTTACACTCTGCATCGCCCCCTATTATATATATCTGGTCCTCTCCGGTTCATTCGGCGTCTATTTCATGATGAACTGGGTCCTTAACGCACATATACCCCAGCATTTTGGGAGGCTCACGTTTGTTCTGGAAACGGTGAGGATTAACGTACTGACCTTCGTTCTCTTTGCGTTCGGCGTCGTAACGCTGGCGATGTCGCGAAGCTATACGAGATTCTTCGTAATATCGCTTTCCCTACCGGCTCTTACGTTTATTGCTTTCAATAACATATGGCACCAGTATCTCCTCCTTTCCATGCCTTTTGTGGGCATTACTGCTGCATACGCCATTTTCACGGTCTTCAGCGGGAGCAGGATATTCAGGCTTATTCTGCTGCTTGGCGCGATTTACGTGCCCATGTCCACCATGCACAACAAGGGGCTTTTCAATAGCGACAACTCGGGCCTGCCACGCCAGCTCGACAGGATCGCATATGTACTCTCCGAGACGGAGGAGGGCGACAGGGTATACGACGGGGACGTCGTTTTTAACATATTTCGAGACGATATCGATTATTTCTGGTTTTGCATGTTTCCGGATATGTGTCTCGATACCTATCAAAAACTCACCGGCTACGAGTACAATATCTATGAATTGATAGCGGAGAAAAAACCGAAGATCATATCTTCTTATAAGATCGACGATATGAGCGACAGCCGAATAGCCGATTTCTACGTAGAATCCCCGGTAATTAAAGGTCTCTATTTAAGGGTAGACTGATAACGAGCAGGGAGGAAACCGAAAGTGTCTGGAGATTTAGGGCTTTTTGCTCTGCTTTTCATCCTGCAAACAGGGCTCTTTTTTGTATTTCACTGCATTGTCCTAAGAGCCTTTAAGAAGAGAAACATCCTTTACTGCGCCGCAACATCGGCCTTGGCGGCCGCAGGAATAGCGATCATCATCGGCTTCTTCCTTTCGGGGAGGTTCTCGAGCGAGGGGGCATGGGCCGTGTCCATTGCCGGGAGCGCGCTCTCATCGCTTTTCGCGTGCGGGCTATACACATTCCTCGGCCCGGCGACGGCGGACAGGTCCCTTGCCTGCCAGATGCTCGTTACGCTGAGAGAGAGCCCCGGGGGGAAGGGCACCAGATATATACTTTTCCAGGGATTCGATCCGGCCGGTTTCGTCGAAAAAAGAATCGACGAGTGCAAGGAAGAAGCCCTCTTGGTTGAGGCGGACGGTGAGCTCGCGCTCACAGAGAAGGGACGAAAGCTCGCAGACAAATATATATTCCTCCTTCGGCTTCTCAGATTAAAGGAAAGGGCAGGGTACGTGCAGTATTTCACGACAGATGGGAAAAAGGACCGTAAATAATTCCCCGCGTAAGAGATTTATGGCATGGCTCCGTCTGCCTTCAGCGTGGTTGTTCGTGCTTCTCCTGGCCGCGTTTATCGGCATACCGGCGCTTTATTTTTCCTACGTACCAATATGGGACGGCTGGCAATTCTCGCGCTGCTATCTAACGGCCGCGATTACAGGCTCACTCTGGTGCTTCGACCACAGCGCATTTATACACACGTACCTTTTCGGGCTTACACAAAAATATGATCCGGGGAATTTTCACTACATTTACGCGGCGAACATCGTCCTCGGCGTCCTGGGGCTTTTATGCATGAGAGCGCTCCTCGGCAAGCTCTACAAAGCATCACTCTCGCCAACAAACATAATCCTTATCTCGTTCGTTTTCGGGCTCGCGCCTGTATTCTTAGTCCAGGTCATTCAGCCGTCGCTCGATTACACGCTTCCCATATATCTCACTATGGCGCTTTATTTTCTCTACTCGGGGCGCTTCTTCCCGGCGGCGCTGGCGGGCGTACTTATGGTGTTCACCAAGGAATCGGGATTCATGCTCTACGGTGTGAGCGTTTTTCTTTTCATACCCCTTATGCTTATAAAGGGCTCGCTTACATGGAGAAATAAAAAGAGGCTCCTTTCGGTAACAGCCGTACTGTCGATACCTATAATCCTCTTCATCATATACATGTTCGTCACGCCCAAAACCCAGATCGGGGATTCGTGGCTCGAAGGGATAATCAAGATGCTGAAGTTCTACACCGTCGATCCGGTTACGGCGGCGCAGCTCGCATCCCTCCTTGTTCTAAATTTCAACTGGATACTCACAGTGGTTATCGCCGCGGGGCTAATTATTCTCGGGGTTAATTACCTGAAGGGGAGGGGGCGCATCGAAGCGGGCCTCGGATTTTACGACAGGCTGTATTTTTATCTCCTCTTCGTTCTGTTCGTCTATTTCCTGACGCGCATACCGATGTGGAACAACCCCCGTTATATGCTTCCCGTACTCCCCGTCCTCGTAATACTGTTCGCGGATTCCCTGCCCATAGTATTTAGAAGGCAGACTGCAATTACAGGCGTCCTGACCGCGGTTCTGATCTTGCTCGTTATATCTTCATTCCGGACTGTAGACCCCGTATCAAAAAGAATCATGGGAACGTTTAATTTCGGCTCACACAAAATACTCGAGATGGCCAGCTTCGAGGACAAACCGGGTTATTACGGGAGGGACCAGCTCGTTTATAACTTCGAGTTCACGGAGATTCATTACCTTACCGAGAAGATTTACGAGACACTCGGAACGGATAAGCTGTTCGTGGTCGCCTCGCATGCAACATGGGCTAATGCGCTGAGCAGCATCAACGAAAAGACCGGAAAACGAATGATATACGGCGAGGGGATTACGAACACCAGATTGACATTTGCCGATGCACTAATAAAAAGGCGACGTTTCCCGGACGAGGTTTACTTCATTGCATTTCCCAACATGGAAGGGGCAAACGAGGAGCAGCAAACCGAGCTCTCATACGTATACGATACGGAGGATGTCGTAAAGGTCGAGGACAACGGCTACGCGGTGGATGTGTTTCACTATGTGAAGAAGGCGGATTTGAGATAGACCCTGCGGTTCTTAACATCTACAGAACACAAGGGCATAGGTCATGGAACGGGCCTAAAACGCGAAGCTGGTTGCGAATACCACGTGCTCGAACTGGCTCACGCCCAATGCCATATCGAATTTCCCGAGGTGCGCGATGTCGGTCCCTACCATACTTTGTTGTTCGTAATATTTTATGACTTCGTTTTGCATTACGTCGTCTAGCTCTGTCGTAACGATTACGAGCGTATCATCTCCTTCTCCTCCGATGGCAAAATCAAAGTTGTTCTTGTTGCGATCGAGGTAGTAAACGAATGTGTCGTTTCCCTTCCCCAGCACAATATAATCGCTTCCGGCTCCATCCGAAACGACATCGTCTCCCTCGCCTCCAATTATATAGTCGTCGCCGTCGCCACCAATTATCTTATCGTTTCCGTCTCCGCCCGATACCAGATCGTTCCCATTTCCGGACTCGATAAAATCGTCCCCGCCTTTCCCCGAGATGTTGTCGTTGCCGTCTCCGGTAATTATTTTCTCACCCTTATTTTCGCCGATGACGATCTGATCTTTATTTTCCGATTGTGCCTGGCCGGTATCGGCCTCGGCGCCTGATATCGGCATGGCCGGAGAGCCCGCAAGAAACAATCCCGTGAACAGCAATATGGCTGCATATCTCATTATCCCATCCTCTCGGTTTGTTATTTTTATACTATAACCTGAATATTCTTTGTAATTGAAGTTATATGAAACTAAACAGACATGCCGATATTCCCGGCTAAATAAGTTTGTTCTTAAGGGCTGTAAAATAATCAGAGAAAAATTATGCGTCGAGCTTTTTCCAAAATGTTCAACCTGGATGAGTCGTTCCAGAGGATGAGCCGGGGGATCGAGACTGGCTCTTTCAATCCCCCGGCGTAACTTTTCTTATTACCTGTAGCACTGGTTAATGGTTAAATAGACTATGCTACGATCTTAACTTCCCCGGTGAACAGATCGTAATTTCCCCCAACGATTTTCAGCTTGCCTTCCCTGACTTTCTCGGCCAGTATCGGGACAGAGCCGTTCAGCATATCGACCCCGAGTTTCACGTTGGCTATTGTCGCATTTTCGAGAAGGTCGCCTTGCTGGTCTTTCGCAGCTTCGACGGCAGGCCCGATAGTATTCACTATATTGTCGATGGAGCCGGGGAATTCAGTGCCTTTCTGCACGGCATCGATAGCGCCTGCAACAGCCCCGCATCGGGTATGCCCGAGGACCATGATAACAGACGCACCGAGCGCCAGAGAGCCAAACTCTATGCTGCCGAGAACGCCGTAGTTCGATGTGTTGACTATGTTCCCGGCCACACGGACTACGAATAAATCCCCGATGCCCTGATCGAATATTATCTCGGGGGCGACCCTCGAATCGGCGCACGCCAGTATAGTCGCGAAAGGCGCCTGGCCCCCGGCTGTCTGCTCACGCACCTCGACGGTTCTTCTCGGGCTCTTCTTTAAAGAATCGACGAAGCGTTTGTTGCCGTCCATGATCTTTTTCAGAGCTTCGTCCGGCGTCTGCGGCCTTGGGGTTTCGTCGGCGCGCGCCTCGCTAGCCGTCAGCATGCTGTCCCCATATTTTATAATGGATGCTCCCAGCGCAGCAGCCCCCGTATATTTCACGAAGTTCCTTCTCGAAATAAATTTTGAATCTCGCATCTTGCTCCTCCCATAGCATTGGATTTAATCCAATATACACCCATTTGGCTTTTGGTTGTTAAATTATAGAACTGCGAGATTTTAGAATGAATGGAGAGCTGCGTTACCTTTGCGGACTTAAAACAATTTCCTCGACGTTGTACTTTCTATAAAATTACGCAATTTTTATGATTTTGCACTATAATAAATGGCAGCGTTAATTCCGGTACATGTAAACAACCTGAACAATCGCAGTGCCTAAATTATCCGTAAAGTGAGGACCCGGAGGAGCTATGAAAAAGCTTATTACATCTTTAGTACTGGTGGTGTTGACCGCAGGCAGCGCCGCCGCAGCGGAGAAGATTACATTCTGCGTAGTAAACGATTTTATGCAGATAGTAACTTACAGGGGCGATAACGAGGCCTGTCTCGAGTTCGAAACGCCTCTCGAAATTATTTCGGGCGAACAGGGACCGCCAGGGCCTCGGGGACCGGCAGGACCCCCCGGACCACAGGGACCCACCGGGCCGCAGGGCGCCCAGGGACCGGCTGGGCCTCCGGGACCTCCTGGATCTCAAGGACCCCCGGGACCTCCCGGACCACAGGGTGAGCAGGGTATACCGGGCGATGAAGGACCGGAGGGTCCCGAGGGGCCAGCAGGACCGGCCGTGCAGATAATAGGCGGCTCGACCGGCGTGCTGACTCTCCTTCCTTTGGAGCAGGTTTTTCTCCCGATGTTTTACGGCATGATAGGGGCGTCGTCGGATGTGGAGGTTTCGATGCCGGCGTCCGGTGCGGTAACCGATCTATATGTGCGGACGAGGTCCAATGTGAGCATAATCATAGGCCACTACGATTTCTATATATGGAAATCCGGGTCCGACAGCACGGTCACCTGCCAGATCGGGACGGGACAGAACACGTGCAGCAATACGGCTAACTGTGTGGATTTTACGGGCGGCACGGATACGATTGCGTTAAGGGCCACGCCGACTGATTTGCCACTTCCGACCGGGGCGAGCTGGACGGCGGTGTTCCATCCCCAAACGACATGCGCCGATCTCGGATTCTGACGGACATTAGACGCTATTAACTACGAAAACAACGAGGCCCGGGTGAATACTCCCCGGGCTTTTTATTTCATCGTCCTAGATAAAGACGCGAAAATACACGCGTAGGGAAAGACCTCAAGATGATCAGAGTGTGTTGCCCTGCGCTTCGAGCTCCGCAAGAAGGGATTCGTAAATGCCGCTCCCCTCGACGGGGTCGATGCTGCCGCAGTCGAGCGGCTGAGAGATGTTGAAGAAGGCGACCTGGTTATAGAGAAGGAGCATGCCGTTTTCGAATTGCTGGGAGGCGTTCACCCGGCTCGGCCCGTCTATGAAGGTGAATTCGGAGCCGTTCTGGAGCCTGAGGCAAGCGCTCGCGAAACCCTCGGCGGTTTCGTCGAACGTCCCGTCCATGTCGTAATCCACGGACGCCGAGAAAAGCTCGCACGAAGTGCCCGCACCCGCCGGGACTCCCCTGAAGCCGAATATGGAAGAACCATCGTTTACGATGACGAATACAGTGGAGCCGTCTGAAAAGAGCTTGGTGTCGAGCGTGCTGCCGGTCTGCGTAAAAGAGTAGAACTCTTCGGTAGATCCGCTGACGTAGGGGGTGTCGAGCGCCGGTGAATTACAGGCACCGGGCTGGGAGGTCGGCTGAGGGGTCGGCGCAGGCGTGGGCTGGGGACTGCCGCCTCCGGACCCTCCGCATCCTCCGTAAGCCGATACCAGGATCAGTGGGGCCAGTAGATAAATCAATATTCTTTTCGCTGTTTTCATCCTCTTCTCGTTTCCTCCGGGATTTGCCCATTAAATATACTTCCGAATTCCAAAATCGCTATATTTTAATGGAAGACTTTCCGGGTTATACGCTACCTATCTCGGAACGCGAGGCTCTCCTCTGAGGAAAATCACCTCGATCTGATGAATGGAATGTTGTGAGGCTAAGAAGATGGAGCGGAGAGCTTTATGATTACCGCCTGTATCTGGTAGCCCCTACGGGATTTGAACCCGTGTTTTAGCCTTGAGAGTGCGAACAAAGAGATTTGAGTTGACTTGTGTGAACGTGAGATAGGTTGTGTAGTCCTCATGAATTGTTGACATTTATTTGCTTGCACTTGAATCAAGTATTGCGTTGAATTGTGTCAGTGAGTGTATCGGGGAATCTTGTTTACTGACATATTCACTGACATCCTCACCCCCACCCCCCGGGGAGCCAGACATGGGGTACGCGGTGCGCGTAAAAGGAACCGCCGGTTCTCGCATCCGACAAATTTTTGACCTTGTTGTGTTTTTCATTGCTGAGTCGAGTTCCGAAGTAAACCTTGTGGTATATTCGACTAATATGGCGATAGAAAAAAATTCAAAAAAGACTTCACGAAAACCGGCTAATAAAAATCCCTTCGGAATCATCCCAAATATAAAGCAGTATTTGACTCATGAAATGCAAACTGGGGATTTTGAAGATGAAAGACTCAAATCAATGTCCGCTGAGTTAATTGATCCACTTCTGGAGTCAGGTGATATTCGATACTTCAGAAGCCTGGTGAGTCTTCAGTCTCTCTATCAAGAAAAGATTTTTTGGGAGCAAATACGTGATTGGAAGATTCGAGCATTCATGGGCGATGAGCACGCAGAAGTCTTACTGGAAACCATAGTGGAGGGATTTAAAAGCGTCATATTTACCTATAAGGATAATAAGAAGGGAAGACCCGCAAAATTCCTCCCTCATGATATTGACATACTTAAGAAATACCATGAAGTGAACAAAAAGCTGATCAATAATACGATTCACAATAATAATCTGGATGAAATCCGCGATTGTAAAGAAAACCAAAGAATTAACAGGGATTGGGCTAAGCGTAGGATAGAAACCATTTTATTGTCTAGGAAAAGATGCTTGAAAATAGTGATTGACAAAATGAATCTGAAATTCTCCGAGAAACAGATAGATCGATTAGTTCATCGAACCAATGCCGATATTGCTTACAACATCCTGGCAAAGTTAATGAATACAGGTGTAAGGCGGATAAAAGAAGAGCTGGCAAAGAAAGCTGAATATGGAAGTAACGGCTGGAATGGTGATAGAACCATATTAGTGCTTAAAATACAAATATCGGATGGTAAATTCGCCAGTATTGACTATGATCGTTTTTGCGAAGAAAGATTAAAAGCGCATAAAAAATGCGATGATCCAGAGAGCATATATTCCATTCTTTCAAATAAGCTGGGAGTACCTATTGAAGCTATCAGATCGTTTTATAATGGGGGCGATGCATTTATAGATTTTCGGAAAGCAAGGACACCCCACCCACCTGAAAGAAAATCCAAGAAGTCCAAAAAAAGCTGAAGTAATCAACTGTTATCTTTCCAACATTGATCGTGTACCGAAATTAATTCAACATTTTCGGTACACGGTCTAAAGCCGCGTTCTGCTACATTTTCCTGTAAAACACATTCATTTTGAGAGGTTTATATGACAGGAAAATTGCTTAGTGCAAAACAGCTTCTTGAACTTTATCCGGCATTGAGAAGCCCAAGAGGGAAGAACCCATACTATCGCCTGCAATGGCTTACACGCAGCCGAAAAATACCCATAGTGAAACTCGGAAGGCGTATTTATTTCGATCCTGCGGAGATCGATGCCTGGATAGAGGGAAACAAGGTTCCGGCGTACGGAGAGGAAAGATGACTCAGCATGAATGGATAACCCGGGATTTGAGGGCAAGCGGGCTTTCACTCCAGGACTTTCCCGTTGAGCCTCTTACGAGCGAAAGCGAGCTTGAGGAACGGTTAGGTCGTAAGACGTTTAATGGCGTTCGGTTAATTGAGGTCGGCGGCTATTGGATTCCCTACCCGAATGTTCCGGGATATTACCGACTAAAACTCAAGGAGCAGATAGAGGGAGCAAAGTATCTATCTCCGATTAAAGAGAAAGGCTTTGGGGTCCCTCCCTACATAATGCCCGAGGTCCACGAGTTGTTAAAAACATACTCACCGGATAAGCCGGTATTTATCACCGAAGGTGAAAAAAAGGCTGCGAAGATGACGCTTTCGGGATTTCCTTGCATCGGGATTCCGGGCGTGTGGAACGGGAAGGATATCGAGAGCGACTTATTGCCTGATCTGGCGGGTCACGTTTGGAAGGACCGCAAAGTCAATGTCGTATTCGATTCTGATATTGTGGAAAAGTACAGTGTCCGCCATGCCGAGCTTCGCTTGGCCATAGAGCACCTTAACAAGGGGGCGACGGTATATTCTGTGAGGTTGCCAAACGAACCTGACGGCCAGAAGAACGGCGCGGATGATTATCTCGTTAAGTACGGAGCTGAGAAATTTAACGGACTGGTAGAAGCCGGTATGCCGACATTGGAGCTTCATGTTTCCGAGGGCACGGACACGGCACTTATTTTGAGGGAGCTTCCCAGACTGCAAAACGAAATATTAAAGACGCAAGTGTTAAAGGCCGTTGCAAAGCGCGAGGGCGTGAGCCTAGACGTTGTGCAGAAGGAGTATCAAAAGTGTTTCCCCTCGAAGGAAGGGGCTAAAGAATCTCCCGGCGATACCTTTACCGCCGAGCAAATCCAGAAAGCGGAAGAGTTGTTAAAGTCGCCCGACATTCTTGACCGTATGACAGCGTTTAATAGGAGGCTCGGTTTTACGGGAGAGGAAATAAATCAGAGGTTGCTGTATCTGTCCTTCACATCGCGGCTCATGGATAGCTCTCTTAGCACGGTCGTGAAAGGGCAAAGCGCAACTGGTAAATCTTACTTAACGGGAACGGTCATAAGGCTTTTCCCGGAATCCGACGTGATGAATTTTTCGTTCATCACGGGCAAGGCCCTTGTCCATCGTCAGGACGACCTGAGCCACAAGATACTTTATATCGCCGAACATTCGGGGGGCGAGGGAGCTGAATACTCGGTCAGGACGTTGCTCAGTGAAGGCGAAATTTCAATCATGCTCCCCGTGAAAAACGAAAACACAGGACATTTCGAGACGGTTGAAAAAAGGATTCCGGCCAAGGGGCTGGTTTTTGTCGAGACTACAACGCGAGACCGAATCCATTATGAGAACCAGACACGCCTTTTCGATCTGTATGTAGATGAATCCCCGGAACAGACACGGCGCGTGCTTGAGGCCCAGGCCACGCAGGTAGAGACGGACAGCCCCGAGGTAGAGGATGAGGTTAAGGCGTGGAGGTGTGCTCAGACACTTCTCGAACCCTGCAGGGTTCATATCCCTTACGCCCGCAAGCTTGCGGAGGATTTTCCGACGGATAAGCCACGCGCACGTAGGGACTATCCCAAGCTATTAAACCTGATTCGCTCTCATACGCTCCTACACCAATACCAGCGCGAAGTAGACAAAAAGGGGCGGCTGATTGCAACGGTCGAGGACTTCAAGGCAATTCTCCCGCTGGCTGAGACGGCACTTGCACAGAGCATGAAGGACATGACTCCGAACCAAGAGGCGGTGCTACAGGTGATCGAAAAGGAGTTTAAGGAAGGTGTCGAATTTTCGATTAAAGAATTAGAAGGGAAAGCCGGGGGAGTTGTGGCATACCGGACCTTACAAGGGTACTGCGGGCACTTCGCTAAAGAGGGGATTCTAATGTGGAACGGGCAGAAAGGGGCCACCAGTAGGTACAAGCTTTCTACCCCTGTTGCGCAATTGCGTAATAGGGGTATTTTTGCACCTAACATACTGGAAACATTGCTAAATGATTACGCAAAACCCGAATTGCGTAATCTTGCGCAGGTGCATAATGGCGAGGGGGATTACGCAGATAACGCAATATTGTGCAAAAATGAAAATTGCGTAATCAAATCTAATGATAACGGGAACTTAGACCCCGAAAAAGGGGATTGTGCAGATAACGCATCAGGTGCTGGGAGCGTGTGTGACTCAAAAGGCGTAGAAGGCGAGACATTTTCTCCGGATGAGATCGAGAAGGAAATCGATGAATATTTAGGGGTGTCAGACTAATGAACCAACTGAGAGAAAAAATTGAAAAAACCATAAAGGCCATTGCCAAATCTGAAGCAAACGGAAGGGACAGTACTACATGGCAAGAGTATCTTCTTGAGCTTATAGATCAACTCGAAAATTTTAAGGTAAAAGTAAAGATCGGCAGGTTTGGATTCTGTACATGTACAGAATCAAGTGGGTTGTGTGTCGGATGCTGGAGAATTAAACAGAGTTGTGATTGTAAAGAACTTGAGGTCGATCCTCAAGTGGAAATGAAGAGACAGTATAGGGCAAGATTGAACAGGGCTAACTGAAAGGTGTTTAATGATAATACCAAAAGAATATGAGCAAAATACGAAGCTGACCTTAAACGATTTTCCGAAAAGTCTTCGGAAGCTGGGGCTTTTCATGCTTGAGAACGAGGACATAATGACCGTAACCGAGGCGATCAGGGAGGGAAATTTCAACTACGATTCCATTACCACAATGATCTCCAGGGAAAGGAAAAAGGGTAGAGATTTCAAGAAGTTTATGAACGGCCAGTTACAGAATCTGCTTAACGGGCAGAAGTTAAAAGTTGCAAATGCGTTAATACAGGGGGCGGTTTCGGACTCGCACGCGGACAGAAAATTGTATTTTCAGCTCACCGGGGATTTGAAGGAAACTACGGTGAATAGTCAGATTACGCTCAATATAGGTTTTATTCCGGTCCGTTCACACAATCAAGATACCGGCAGGGAAATGGGAGTTATCGACGTGAAGCCGTTCATACCGAAGGGGAAGTAAAACCTCATCAGCTTGAAGTACAACTCAATAGCCTTGTTGTAATATGAATCAACAAGATTAGCTGGAGCAATTTTGACTAGTCGCAGACCTGTTCCCACTGCCCGTCTACGCACCTTCCGATTTTACAACCTATGTCTGGAAGGGGCTTTATCCCGCAGGATAATGTAGGGGTGCTGTCACACACCTGTTCCCATTGTCCGTCTACACAACTTCCAATTTTACAGCCTATGTCTGGAAGGGGCTTTATCCCGCAGGTTAATATAGGGGTGCTATCACAGACCTGCTCCCACTCCCCGTCTACGCAACGACCTATGCGGCATCCGATATTGGGAATAGGTTTTATCCCACATTTGAGGGTTCCGCCTGCGTATGAACCCGCAGGGAATAAGAAGCTTAAAACTAAAATAGCGAATCCAAGTTTTCTCATACGATAAGTACCATAATCAGTCCCGAATAACAAAAATCCAATTCCAATAATTTTGTTTGTCCCATCAGTAATGAAATTAGAGACGTTTATTGCAGTATTTGCAAACCTTGTTTTGATAGTTCATCTGCTCTACTGGCACTGTAACACTTGCCCATTGCTTCCCCCAGGTCTTTGCCACAAACGCACCCATCACCACATATCCAACTATTCACACATGCAACTGATGGGCAAATACCGGCCAAACAAGGCTTAGACGTGTATATATACACTCCTAAAGTGATAAGTACTCCTAGAATAAAGGTTATTATTAATACCTTCATATTATCACCTCCATGATTTTTGATGAACAAATTTGACTTGTAGGGAGGTTGCCCTGGCATAAGGGACGCTTCCGCCTCTCCTGCTCCATAATCTCATTTGTTACCGCGTCGTATATAACCAAAGTTGTTCTCCTTAAAACATTGGCCCCGTACATTCTCCATTGAGCATTTGTCCATAACATTTTGTCTGCCAGGCGGATTTTGGGATTACTCCACCATGACATACACCGTTTACAATTGGACCCACGCATTCATCCGCTCTATACACTGGAATGCCATAACCGTCAGAATCATACTGACTTGGAACGACATACTCTTGTGTCTGCTGAGTAAGTGGCCGGGACCTCTCGCACTTCCCCACACAAGCGGAGTAAGGCATTGAGCAACCCGCTATAAATAAAAAACCAAATAGCATAAATATTCTCATTGTGTATTTTCGTTAAGGTAGGTACGCCAGCTTTTCACAGTTACCCCCATATTTAGCATGCCCTATACAACGCCATACATCCCCGGACCACTGATCGACTAAAAATATAATTGCCCCTCCCCCGCTGACCGGCACATACCTGGCCCCGAAGGGGGTGAAAAAGAAAACAATTAACATTAACACTATCCCCAATATCAAGCCTAAAAGAGTCCCTTTAAGGAATAGACCTCTCATTATTTCTTCTCCTCTACAGGTCAACCAAAACGCACCCAACCGGTCCTATATCCAAATCAGGATTATTGGAGATTTGCTCATAAGTCAGAATGCCGGAAGTAATAGAACCTTCGAGGTTTATTATTTCTCCATTGCCAAACCCGGACTGGAACGCAGCGCGCCTGCATCCGGTTTGCTGATAAGTTAACGGTCCTAAATCCGTACTAAATGCCGTCCCGTCCCCAAACGCCTGAAAAGCAAAAGACCCTGAAGCCTCAGATACGCAATCCCATGCAGTTGTAGCTGAAGCCGCATCGGGACCATTTAAAAAACTGTTAAAGTCAAAATCGCATTCCCCATCGTTTCCGCCGCCCCCACAACCTCCTATGGCAAGGAATGAGATCAAAACGACGATGATATATTTTAACATTACAATATCCCCCGATTAGTTAGATACGTATTTCGTTATATTATATTATATTGCTATATGGCTGTCAATCATCCGAGGCTGGACTGGATTAATGCTCAGTGGGGGAGGGATACACTGCGGTCCGGAGCGGGAGGGATCGCCCGGCCCTGGGGGATGAAAAGGGTAAAGCTGTCAGGGAGGTTTACAACGGAATGGGGGGAGATGTTGAGGGTGCAGGCTTAAAGCGGATATTACAGCGTTTGTTTTGGTGAGTCAGATGGGCAAAAGCCTAAACTCGGGAATCCGGCTCCTTCTTGCAAACGTCCTAACATGCGTTATATAGCCAGAAAGTTCTACTTATCGCCTGTCTACTTTTTAGGGAAGCTTACAATATGGCTCTACTTCTTCATAATTAACGTGCAGTTCGGCAAGATCACGACCGGCCTTAGTAAATGCCCAAAACTCTAGATGCCTTCCTTCTCTATGAAAATGCCTTTATCAACTTTTGCAAAGAAATCCTGGTAATATTTCTCATCCTCTATTTGCGCAACCTCAACAACCTCACCTTTGTTATTAAGCACTTTCGCTTGGAAGTTCACGCGGACTTTTACTTTTTCTCCAAATTCACTTACATTTGCTGTAGATTCTATAATCATACTTTTGTTCCAGCGTGCTTGGGTGCCATAAGCCAGTGCCGAAAAGAAAGCGTCCCAACCACTTTCTACGTCAACCTCCTTGCCGGCGCTAATTATCCCGAGAGCGACTTCTGCGTCTTTTATTATAAACCCGTCGTCCTGCAGAGCATTTGCGACAGCCTTCATTGCTTGTAACTGCTCTATGTTTTCATAAGACCTGGTCTGAAATTCTCGTATTTGCAGTTGTGTTTTTTCGGGTTGTGGTGTGCTAGTAGCACATGATGCTAAGAACCCTACTATTATTGTAAATAGCAAGATGTTGAATTTCATGTCGATTCCTCCCTTTTGCAATATAATTCTGTATTTTTTAAAACTTACTCGCGTGGTAGGAGAATGATTCGACCAAACCTTTATCGTCGTATTTAATAACAACTGTCAATGTCTTCTGGGTCGAGCTTACCGCTCCTGCCTGTCTGGAGTATCCTCCGAAAAGATTGATAATTAAGCCTGTTCCACCCGTGTCCTTCGAGTATGACACCTCTGAGGCAATCTTGTCATAAATCCATGTCTCTTTTCCAGCGCTGTCTCTAGTGACAATATTTGGTGAACCAAGCGCTGTAGCAACGTCTGCCTGAGACATGCCAACACGGATTTCCTTTTGTACAACACCAACAGTCATTTCTCTTTCCTGCGTTGACGATAGGCTTTCCTGGTGCTCAGCGGCACTCATGCAGCCATAGTTAATAGTCAAAATTAAAAACCATGGCAATAAAAATATTGTTTTTCCCATAAATTTGACTCCCGTAATAAAATCTAGCAAATCATTATTTCGAAATTCACTGTGCTATATTTTTACAGACTTTTCAATTTCAGCTCGCTTTATTAACCTTTATTTCAATGTCCTTTTAAATCTACTAACTAAACCACACCCCACCAAAATCAGGAAAGGCATAAGAATATTTGCAAGTGTTGTTGAAGTTGTGGCATTGCCACCAATTGAACAACCTCCATCACCACCTGAACCACCTGAGTTTCCAGGAGGCGCCTGAGTTGGCGTTGGGGTAGGGCTTGCCGGAGGTGCCTGAGTTGGCGTTGGAGTAGGACCTGGTTCTGCCTGTGCGACTGACTGAACTGCCGCGAATGCATCAATTCTGCCAAAGCCGAATGTGTTGTCTGGTCCAGGAGGTCCTAAATCGACAGCTGTGTTGCTCAGTACGTCAGCAACCTGAGGCGGGGACAAGGCTCTTGATTGCTGTAAAGCCGCTGTAATAGCTTCAGGGGTTAGGCTCTCGTCGGCCTGTAGAAGAAGAGCCGCAACGCCGGCTGCATGAGGCGCGGCTGCTGAGGTACCAAAAAATGGTACGGAAAAACCACCATTCCCGGTAATTGAGACTCCATCTGGAGCAACCAAGTCCGGCTTCATTCTGCCGTCATTAGTCGGTCCCCTTGAGCTGTAATTCCTAATTTGTTCCGGAGACTGGCCTAAAGGATCACCTTGGCCCAGACCAACAGCACCTACAGAGCAAACTAAATCTGCATCTGAGTTATTTGGAACGCTACCTTGCATAACTACGAACTCATCTAATCCTTGTAAGCCTTCTGTTACGAACAAGTCAAATTCTTTAGCGTTTGGAGCGTTAAAGTTAAAAATAACGATACCTGCAGTTTGAGGCACTCCTGTATCATTGAATAATAATGGAATAATTTCAATCGGGTCATCATCTCCATCTTGGGGATTTTCAGAACTGCTTACTATGACAACAGCAGGGTCATTAGGATTGGCAGGTTGTATCACAAACATATCATAGTCATTGCTTGAAGCTCCGAAAGGGTCGTTCCATTGTAGAAAAATTCTGACAAATGCACTTGGTGGAATTGTGATATCTAGAGTTTCCCCAGAATTATTCATATAGGGCAAGCCAAGGCTAACATCAAACTCGTGAAAACCGTCCTCGTCAGTATCAGTAAAAACCCCCTGATAATGTAACTGAGCATAATTACCTACAGATATGAAATTAGAAACTCCAGCCTGTACAGATGCCGTGCTTTGTAATGAGGCGGGGCTGGTGCCATCATAAGGACCCGCGTTAAAAAACGCAACATCATCAGCAATTATGTCAACTACTTCAGTGAGACACTTTTTTGCTCTTTGAAATTCTAATGATGTTGGAAATCCATTTGCAAAGTATAATTCTGCACCGGGAGCTATGTCATGTATTATTTCCAACATGGCAAGTCCCTCTGCTGGTGGACTGGTTAGGTCATCTCTATCAGCAGGTGTACTTGTCACGGATGTAAATGGGGGACAAGGGTCATTAATACCTACACCTCCTTCTGCAATTGGTGAGCTTGGAACCATGATTCCAGCTGCAGGTATATCTCCACTTGCAATGGATTGTGTTAGTCCATCAATTCCGTTTGAAACCACGCCTACCTTAATTCCAGCTCCATCGACACCAAATGTTGACCTCGTTTGATCAGCATTAAGAACGGCATCCCCTTCAGTCTGGACCGAACCCGCATTTGTGAACCCTACATTCGGCAAATCTACAAATTTCACAATTGAGAGGTTGGATATTTTGTCTATGCTGTCTGCAGGCACCTTCCCCTGAACCAAGTTCTGTGACTCGTCATATATTTCAACGACAACCCCTTCCTCTTTTAGCTTTTCCAGGTTCTCCTTCGAAAATTCATTTAGCCTGATATAGACACGTATATTGCCTGCTTCATCTAAATCTCTCACAGTGGATAGCAGGCTTCTAGATGCAGTAGTCTCTGTCTCTGAATCTTGCTCGCTAATTGCATATAAAAGTGCAGAAGAAATTTTAGAATTTTTCTTCTTTGCTTCCTGAGAATATGAATCTAAAGACAGATAACCATAAGTAGAAGACACCAATACAAGCAGGATGAATATCCTCATGACCGAATACCCCCTTTCTTATTTAAAGATTCTTATTTACCTCGTATATCCGTAGCTTGGCAAATCTATCATTTTCACAAATTCAAATTGACTCATGATTTTTATGTTCTCAGGTAAAGCCCACCCCTGTACAAGTTTTTGTTGCTCATCGTAAATGTCTACTTTGAGACCGTGAGCCTTAAGAAGGTCTAAATTCTCCTGACTAAAATCATAAAGCCTGACGTAAACCTGAACTCTACCCTCGTCGTCTATATTGGCCTGGGGAGCGACAGGTTTTAATTTCTTATCAGTATCTTCTTCGGGAGTTTCAAGCCCTTTAAGCACTTGTGAAAGGCTGGAAGAAATCTTCTGTGGCGGCTTTTGCGCTTTCTCCGGACTTGATTCAGCACAGGAAGTTAAGGCACCAATAGAAATACACAAGAGTATTGAAACAGCGAACTTAATAATTCCCCCCCCCATCATCTCCTGGTAATTATATCGCCATCTAAAAAGACTATATATAACCTAATTAGTGTTTGTCAAATACATTTTTGTATTTCTAAGGATACTACTCCACCAAACTCACCATTTTTCGGCTTGCAATTTATCTCAATAAGAGTATAATATACTCCATGTCAGACAGGAAACGATTACAGGTATGGCTCGACGAAACCGAGTACGAATTTATTCAGCAATACTCGAAAGACAATCACCTCATGGTTTCTGAATTAATCAGGGGGTGGATTCATGAGGTAATGAAACGGGAGGGATATGTAATCAAGGAACCGACTCTCCCGGAATCCAATCAAAGGAGGTCCAAGTAAAATGGGAAGCGTGTTTCTACGTAAAGATTCCTGGGTAATCGAGTACAGGGAAAGAAATGGAAGGATTAAGCGGGAGTCGCTTGGAAAGAGGGGCGTGGTCACCAAAACCCAAGCGCGGCTTATTTTAAACAAGCGTGAGCAAGAGGTAATGCTCAAACGGGAGGGGCTGTCGGATGCCGAGATTCCTACTTTCGATGAAATTTCAACCGAGTACCTTCAACACCAAGAGGACGTAAAGCAAATCCGCTCGTACGCGAGAACAGCACAGGCTGTATCTCACTTTTCGAAGCTTTTTGGCGATAAGAAGCTAAACGAAATAACGGCTTCGGATATTGATATTTATAAACAGCGGCGGCTTAAGGACGGTAGAAAGCTGAACACAATCGTAAGGGACCTTGTGGTCGTAAGGCATCTATTTAACTATGCCTATAACCGGAGGCAGTTTTTTGGAAGAAACCCCGTGAAGGACGCAGGGTTACCCCAGGTGAACGATAAAAAGGAGCGCGTCCTCTCTGCAATAGAGCAAGAGGGATTATTAAAAAACAGTTCTCCCGAGCTGGGGGCTGTAATAAGACTTGCGCTCAACACCGGCATGAGACGAGACGAGGTTTTATTTCTCAAGTGGGAATGGGTTAATCTTCAGGAGGGATTCATAGCCCTTCCCCATACTCATAGCAAGTCTAAAAAGTCCCGCAGAGTGCCTGTAAACCCCGTTGTACGGCAAATCCTTATGGAAGCCAATATAGGGAGCGGCAGGCCTGTAGAAGGGGCCGTTTTTCGGATTAGCCCTACTGAGCACGGAGCCAGAACCTGGCTACAGCGGGAGTTTAAGGAAGCGTGTAAAAAGGCCGGGATCGAAGGAATCAGGTTTCACGATCTAAGGCATACAGCGGCGACACGGCTTGTGGAAGCCGGGATACCTCTACATGCTGTTGCGGAGCTTCTAGGGCATTCCTCGGTTAGAATGACGGAGCGTTACTCTCACCCCCAGGAGAGCGTCATTAAGGCAGCCGAAATTTTAGCGAATTTCGTATGAGTTACTGACAAATCCACTGACATGCAATCTCGAACCGGACAGAGAATTGACATAAGTCTCTGTAATTATTTGGTAGCCCCTACGGGATTTGAACCCGTGTTTTAGCCTTGAGAGGGCTACGTCCTGGACCAGGCTAGACGAAGGGGCCACATTCAAGAGGACAACTAATCTATCATAAGATTACACGAAATCAAAAATCAGGCTATAAATCCGGTCTGTAAAAGAAGAAAAATCCCCGGCGGGGGGTATAATTAGGGATAACTCCGGGCCGGCATTGCTCGAATGCGGCTGTCCCCAGCGGGGTGTACATTGCGGAGAGGAGAAATTCCATCAGAAAATCATTCATATTGAACGGCATTCTGGTTCTTTTTATTATCGTGCTGGCCTCGTGCGACAGCACCGGCGGGGGCGGCGGAGGCTCCGATCCGGGGAACGATCCTCCCGCCGACGAGGTCGAGGCGACTATGCTCTTTCTGGTTAACGAGGCGCGCTCCGAGGACAGGTTCTGCGGAGACGATTTCTTCCCTGCAGCGCCGCCCGTAACGTGGGACGACAGGATAGCGGATTCCGCCCTCGTTCACTCGATCGACATGGCGGAAAACCAGTACTTCGATCACATAGCGCCAGACGGCTCGAACGCCGGCGACAGGCTAATGGACGAGGGCTACCAGCCGGCAGCGTGGGGCGAGAATATACTCGTAGGCCTCGAGAACAGCTCCGTCGTAATACAGAACTGGCTCGATTCTCCGGGGCACTGCGACGTCATAATGCACCCGGACCTTCACGAGCTTGGGGTAGGCATGGCGAGGGGTAATTATCAGGGCCGCTCGACTCTCTACTGGACGCTCGTCATGGCCACCGAAAGCAGGTAGGTGACACTGACACGGCTGCGGAAAACGGAGTGTCTCCCGGCCGGCCATATAGCTGAGCGGGATTAATCTTCTCTCTTGAGCTCTTTCTTAAAGCGTTTGAAATTGGCGACGTAGTGCTCGGCTGAGAATTTGAGGCCTTCTATCTCTTCCGGGGTGACTTCCCTTACGACCTTTCCGGGCGAGCCCATGACCATCGAGTTGTCGGGAATTTCCTTGCCTTGCGTTATGAGGCAGTTGGCGCCGATTATGCAGTTCTTTCCGATACGCGCGTTGTTGAGCACGACGGCGTTTATCCCGATGAGGCTGTTGTCCCCTATCGTGCACCCGTGCAGCATGACTTTGTGCCCGACCGTGACGCCCTTGCCGATAGTGACCGGGACTCCATCATCCGTGTGTATGACGGCCCCGTCCTGAATGTTCGTATCCTCGTAGATTGTTATCGGATCGTTGTCGCCTCTCACGACGGCGTTAAACCATATGCTTACGTTATTGTGAAGCACCACCGAGCCTATGACTACGGCGCTGTCGGCGATGTAGAAATCGCCGCCTTTTATTTCGACCTTTTTGTCTCCGAGAGAATAAATCACGGGCGGTCCTCCTTGATGCGCTTGCGATGTTTCTATTCTACACAATTCCGGGAATTTCAGGCATGGGCCGGGTCAGATAAGCCTGTGCCTTCCCTTTATTCCCTTCACCATGAAAACCCTGAACGTCGGGCTGGTTTTAAGGTACTCGTAGAGCACCTGGGCCTTTGCCTCGTCCTTGAAGACGGCGAATACGGCGCCGCCGCTCCCCGTCATCCTGACGTCTTTCGCATCGAGGGACGAGAGTATCTCCCTGAACGCCTTTATCTCGGGATAGAGCTCGTCCGCCGGGGCTTCGAGGTCGTTTCTGAGGGAAAAGCCCTCTTCCTGGTTCTTGAACATTTCGATGGTTTTCTTGATGTCGGCGCCCCCGTGCGCCTCGCCGCTCTTTCCTTCATAAAGCTCGTCCCATTTTCTGTATACCATGGCCGTCGAGACGTTTACGTTAGGACAGAGTATGACGTAATAAAAGAGCGGGAAGCCTCTTAATGGCGTTAGCTTCTCGCCGATGCCTTCGACTAGAGCCGTCGCCGGGCGTATGAAAAGGGGCACGTCCGCACCGAGGACGGGGGACATATTGATAAGCTCGTCGTCCGTAAATGCGCCGTACATTTTGTTGAGCCCGGTGAGCACGGCGGCCGCGTTTCCGCTACCGCCCCCGAGCCCCGAGCCGGCCGGGATTTTCTTTCTCAGGTCGATTTTTACCCCGGCGTCAACGCCGCTTTCCTTAAAGTAGAGCGAAGCCGCCTTCCAGGCCAGGTTGTCCTCGCCGGATGGGATGTCTATGCCGCTTGAGGAAAGCTCGATGTCGTCCGGCGCGGGCTCGAGCCGTACCTCGTCGAAAAGGTCTATCGGCTGTACGATGGACCTTATTTCGTGGTAGCCGTCCTCACGCCGCCGGAGGACTTCGAGTGTCAGATTTATCTTTGCAGGAGAGAGCAGGGTGAGTGAACTCATTGGCGTTTTACCCCTGAAAACAATGTAATCGATGCTGAGGAATTATCAATTGCCGGGCCGCAAAGCCGTTATATTGACTGTTCTGCTGTATGCGGAAATTTTCACTTTATGAAAATCCTAATGAATTATCGTTCAAAAACGACATATTTCTTATAAAAAAGATGACATTTGTCATATGAAATATTGCAATGATTGTAGTGTGTTATCGGAAAATTAGATAGACTCTTTACAAATCGGATAAATTATGCGAAATAATCCCTTGACATTTAAAGTGCCATACTTTACTTTTATAACTAAAGTTAAACGGCATACTTAAAAATCATCCTCCATCCTCCTTTAAGAGAACGGGAGTATTTCTTATCTGAGAAATACTCCCGTTTTTCTGTTTTCAGCTCGTTTTGAAGTTCCGCCCTGAACCACCTTTAGCTCCATATTCCGGTATATTTTAGTGATGACTTCCATGTTCTGCCCTTCCCCTGGAGTATACACAAAATGAAGCCGAAACGGGTTCTTTTCAGACTGACGGCGCTGGCGCTCGTATTGCTGGTCTCCGGATGCGTATTCATGAGGCTTTACAAGGTCCAGAACCAGTTTCAGGATTTCGACCGCAATTTCGAGCTTGGCGACGAAGGCGGCCTCACGCTCACGTTCCTGAATCCCGTACTCGAATCGGACGACATCATCTGGCTGATGAAGAACGGACCCACGACGAAGAGGGACGGGGAGGATGATGAGCTCTGGACTTATATACTCAAAAAGCAGTACCTCTCTACTAACGATGAAAATGGTGAGTTCGACATTCCGCTCCTTATGACGATGAAGGAAGGGATGCTGACCGAGGTCGTGTTTCCGGAGCGATTTCTTAAATATCTCTCGGTCCCGGTCTTAAAGAGGATGTTCGCATCGATGGGCAATGCAGAAGTGAACAAGTTCAGCAAGAGCGCGAGCACGGAGTTCATGGGAGCCAGCCCCGACGAGATCCCGAAGCTCGAATACATAACGGAAACACTCGGGAAGCCGTATAAGATCGAGGAATCGGAGGAGACGCTTAAGTACACCTACCTCTACTACCTCGACAACGCGGGGCCCGAAGCGGGCGCGAGCGGCTTTGAATTCAAGACAGAATTTATTTTCGAGAACACAGACGAAACACTCAAGAAGGCGAAGGTGACGATAAGGGGGCTCAGCATGGCGCTCGATTTCAGCTCGTATCAGACGGCTAGCCCCAAGCTAGAGCTGCCGGTTCAGAACTAGCGAAGCCATTGTTCCGCCTCGCCGAGTCTCAGTCGGCGCCGGGCACGTCTTCTATATCCGATGTTATCCATCCGCCCCCGCGTTTACCAGGGTGGCGCTCGACGAGCTCACCGTCGACGTAGCAGGCCTGCATGGGCTCCGAATAAAAGGCCAGGTAGCCGACTATATCGCCGTAGCCCGGATTTGGATCCTCGTAAGACCAAGCGGCATGCTGGGCTTCTTTATCGTGAACCCGGATATTGTAGTAAGCGGCTTTGCCCTTCCACTTGCAATGGTATGTCTTGCCGCTCTTGGAGAGGTGCTTCATCTCGACGTCTTCGACTGGAACGTAATAAACGGGGGGCATCCCCTTTTCCACGACCCTCTTTACATCGGAGGAATCGGCGATGAGGATATTGTTGAAGAATACCTCCACGTGTACAGGCGTCTCTTCGACGCGCGGCTTCTCCGGATAATCGAGGACGGACTCGCGCCCGCCTTGTTCCATTTCATCGTTCATAGGCTTTTCGAACCGCCCCGGGTTTCGTTCGGATGATTTAAAGGACAGTAAGATACTGGATACTGAAGTTCATGTCGACGTCTGTCCAGACCTCTTCGACGGCGAAGGAGTCGGAGACGAGCTCCTTGAATCCCTTTAGCGTGTACTTGTAAGAATATTCGGTGAGTATGGTCTCGTCCTTTTTAACACCGAAGACGGAGCCGTTAACGTGCACCATCTGGTCGGCGAGACTTTTTAGATGCATCTCTATACGGTTCTTCGACGTATCGTAATGGGCGTGGTGCTCCCACTTGCCGAGGTTAAAATCCGTTCCGATCTCGCGGTTGAGTCTCTTGAGTATGTTGAGGTTAAACTTGGCCGTGACGCCCTTGCCGTCATTGTAGGCCCTTTCGAGAACCCCTTTGTCCTTGACGAGGTCAACGCCTATCAGAAGCCCGCTTCCCTTTCCGCTCCACCTGGCGATGTTCTTCATGAAGCGCCTTGCCGCCGGCGGCGAGAAGTTGCCGATAGTGGAGCCCGGATAATATACGACCTTCCGCGAATAGGGGAAGTCGAAGTCGGGGAATTTGATCATCTGCGTGTAGTCGGCGTAGACGGGCATTATCCTGAGGTCGGGATAGTCGTTCGCGAGCGACCTTACGGAATCGACGAGGTGCTCCTCGGATATGTCTATCGGGACGTATCCGGCGGGGTTCTTAAGGTTATCCAAAAGGAGCCTGATTTTTCTGCTGCTCCCGCTCCCGAGCTCTATAAGAAGGCTGTTCTCGCCTATAGTGTTCGCGATCGCGCCAATGTTGTCCTCCATGATCGCACGCTCAGTGCGGGTGAGGTAATACTCGTCGAGCGTGCATATCTCGTCGAAAAGGGAAGAGCCCTCCTTGTCGTAAAAGAGCTTGCAGGGGAGCTGCTTTTGACTGGAGGCAAAGCCCTCTACCACCTCGTCAATGAGGGCTTCGACTTCCGGCTCGTACTTTTCGACTCTGAGTAGATTCTTGTTCATGGCCCTGTATACGTAAGATGGAGAAAAACCCGTTTGGGATTCGCCACTCTGTTAATTATACGTCCGAAGCCAGCCTTATACCCATAAACTGCCATCTCGCATCGGGCGGGAAAAAGTTCCTGTACGTTTTTCTTATGTGCGTCCCGGAGGTCGCGCACGAGCCGCCACGGAGGACGAACTGGTTACACATGAACTTTCCGTTATATTCTCCGAGCGCGCCGGGAAGCGTTTTGAATCCAGGATAAGATGTGTATGCGCTCTGCGTCCACTCCCAGACGTCTCCATACATCTGGATGAGCGGGCCCTCACCCGCGGCGCTCGCGGGGACGGGATGAAACGCCTTTTCCTCGACGAAGTTTCCCTCCATGGGAATGTCGCCAGCCGCGACTTCCCATTCGGCTTCCGTCGGAAGCCTAGCGCCGGCCCATCTGGCGAAGGCGTCGGCCTCGAAGTAAGAGACGTGGCATACGGGCTCGTCCGGGTCCACGTCGCGCATGCCGGAGAGGGTAAAATAACGCCATTTATCTCCGTCCCGCTCCCAGTAAAAAGGCGCGTTCCATCCGGTGGACTGGATCTTCGCCCAAGCCTCGGAGAGCCATAGCGCGCCGTTCTCGTAGCCGCCGTCGTCCATGAATTCCATGTATTCACGGTTCGTCGCGAGCCTCGAATTTATTTTAAAGGGTTCGAGATATGTCTTGTGGGACGGATATTCGTTGTCGTAGCCGAAGCCGCCGTCCTCATGACCTATGGTGTAGATGCCGCCGCCAAACGGGACCCATTTGTTCGGGACGTCCGCCCGGGAGCCACTACCCTCGGCGCCGCCGGAGTACGCGGGACGGAGCGGATTTTCGGAAAACACGTGTTTGATATCTGTGACTATAAGCTCCTGGTGCTGCTGCTCGTGGTGTATTCCTATCTCTATCGATGGCGCGAGCTCCTTCCATTCCTTTTCGCTCGCCTCGGCGAAAAAGCGCATCATGTGCTCGTCAACGTGACGCCTGTAGTCGAACGTTTCTCTTACGGTCGGCCGCGATATCAGACCGCGCTTGGGGCGAAGGTGCCTTTCCCCGGCCTGAATGTAATAGGAGTTGAAAAGATATGCGTATTGCGGACTCGGGGATCTATATTCCTTGACGGCCTTCGACAGAACGAAGGTCTCGAAGAACCAGCTCGTGTGAGCGAGGTGCCACTTCGTCGGGCTCACGTCGGGCATCGATTGGATGACGAAGTCTTCGGTCTCGAGCGGGGCCGACAGAAAGAAGGAGAAATCTCTCACTGTCTTGTAGCTTTGCATGAGATAATCCCTCTCCGGAATTCCTGCCTTATCGTATCTTCTTTTCTCTTCAGTGTTTTCCTGCCTGCGGATTTTGGTCTTTGCTGCCATAGCGGTTCTCCTTTGGGTCGCCGCGCCGTACGAGAACAGGCGGCGGATTCAGGCAAAAGGCTTAAAGATTAAGTCTAACGAAAAGCGCCGGGGTATGGAAGTTATTTTTAACCGGGGGAGCGGGTCTTAATCCGTTCTTAAGATTAAAAAGAAGGAATGTTGTATGTGCAACTTTAGGATTTAGCCGAGCATCCCCGGGCCTTTTGGGGTAAGGACCGGAGCGCCGTTATCTGACTTTCTTCAGCTTTCCGATTAGCTCTTTTATCTCTTCGGATTTGACCTTCATGCTGACCCTGTTGACGACAAACCTGGCTGTGACCTCGGCTATCGTCTCGAGCTCGGTGAGGTTGTTCTTCCTGAGCGTCTCGCCCGTTGCAGTGAGGTCCACTATAACGTCTGAAAGGCCCACTATGGGCGCAAGCTCGACGGAGCCGTAGAGCTTTACTATCTCGGCGCCGATTCCCTTGCCTGAAAAATATTCCCTCGTTAGCCTCGGGTATTTGGTGGCCACGCGGAGGGATTTCGCCGAGGAGTACTTGAATCCGTTCGGCGCCGCGACCACGAGCTTGCATTTCCCTATGCCGAGGTCGAGCGGCTCGTAGAGCGAGTGGACTTCTTCCATGAGCGTATCCATGCCGACGATGCCGCAGTCGGCCGCGCCGTATTCGACGTAGGACGGTATGTCGGTCGGCCGGATGATGAATATCCTCATGTTGAGATTCGGATACTCGAATATGAGCTTCCGTGAATCCTTTATCATATTCCCGACGGGGTATCCCGCTTTCGTAAGGAGCGCGACCTCTTCGTCGAGGAGCCTCCCCCTGGCAAGCGCAAGTGTGATCATTCCTTTTCCCTCCAGATGCTGGCTCCGAGTGTTTCGAGCTTGCTGTCGAGCTTGTCGTAACCCCTGTCCAGATGATAAACCCTAGATATTTCTGTCTTTCCCCCGGCCGCGAGACCCGCGAGCACCAAAGACGCGCTGGCCCTGAGGTCGCTGGCCATCGTAGGCGCGCCGCTAAGGCCGCCTACGCCCCTTACGACAGCGCTGTTGCCGACGAGCTTTATGTCGGCCCCCATCCTCCGGAGCTCACCCGCGTGCAGGAAGCGCTGGGGGAAGATCGTTTCCGTAAGGACGCTGAGCCCGTCCGCCGTGCTCATGAGCGTCATCATCTGCGCCTGCATGTCGGTCGGGAAACCGGGGTAGGGGAGAGTGGTTATGTCTATGCTCCTGACCTGACCGTCCGCGCTTACGCGGATGCCGTCGCTCTCCCTCGTCACGCGCGCCCCTACTTCAATAAGCTTCCCTATGAGGGCGCCCATGTTCTCGAACCTGCAGTTCCTGATAAGGAGGTCTCCGCGAGTGACGACGGCGGCTATCATGTATGTACCCGCCTCTATTCTGTCGGGCATGACGTCGTAGTCCTTAAGCGGAGATAGCTCTTTTACTCCCTTTATGGTTATGATGTCGCTGCCGACGCCCGTTATGTCGGCCCCCATTTGATTGAGCGCGTTCGCAAGGTCCGACACCTCGGGCTCGCACGCGGCATTCAAAAGAACCGTCTCACCCTCGGCGAGCGCTGCGGAGAGTATGAGATTCTCGGTGCCTGTCACGGTAGAAATGTCGAACGGTATTATCCCGCCCCGGAGGACAGGGGCTATGGCCTCGACGTATCCTTCTTCTATCTCTATGTCGGCCCCCAGAATCGCGAGCCCTTTTAAGTGCTGGTCGATCGGCCTTTCCCCTATGGCGCATCCGCCGGGGAGAGAGACGCGGGCTTTTCCGAACCTCGCAGTGAGCGGGCCTAGGACGAGGACGGACGCCCTCATCGTTTTTACAAGATCGTAAGGCGCCTCCCAGCTGTTCATGCCGGACGAGTCTATGGACATCCTGCCGTTTTCGAACTCGACCCTGGCCCCCATTATCTGGAGCAGCTTGGCCATTGTCCTTACGTCGGCAAGGTCGGGGACGTTGTTGAGTGTGCTTTCCCCGTGGGCGAGTATGCACGCGGCCATGAGGGGAAGGACGGCGTTCTTCGCGCCGCTTACGTCGATCTCCCCCTGAAGCCTTTTCCCGCCTTCTACTATTATTTTTTCCATCTTGCTTTTATTACCCTCTCGATGCCGGAAATATCCTTGACTGATGAAATATCCCCGAATCCCGCCTCTTCGTAAAGTGCCTTGACGTGGGTTGATTGTGTGTATCCAGCCTCGACCATGCACCAGCCGCCTTCCTTCAATATGCGGGATGAATCCCGGATTATGCGCTTTATGTGCGAGAGGCCGTCCTCGCCAGAGATGAGGGCGAGCCCGGGCTCGTAGTCTTTAACGGAAGGGTCGAGGTTTTCATATTCCGCCGGGCTCACGTACGGAGGGTTCGACACCACTATGTCGAACGATCCCGCGCCGAATGCTTCGGCGAGGTCCCCGAGGATAAATCTGACTCCCCCGGCTGAGTGCCTCTCCGCGTTACCCCGGGCCGTATGAAGCGCCACGGGCGATACGTCGGACGCATAAACCTTCGCGCCGGGGAGCTCGCAGGCGAGCGTGACGGCTATGCAGCCGCTGCCGGTGCCTATGTCCAGAATGGCGGGCTCGACAATCCCCCGGGCGATATACAGGACCTCCGCAACGAGGAGCTCCGTTTCGGGCCTCGGGATCAGGACGCCCCCGTTTACGGCGAACGGCCTCGAATAAAACTCCTTTTCCCCGGAGATGTAGGCAAGGGGCTCGTTCTTTATACGCCTTTCGAGGAGCTCGTAGAATTTCTCTATTTTACGGGGCTCGGGCTCAATATCCGATGACGTGAAGACTTCCGTAAAATCCCTTAGAACCTCGGAATTCCTGAGGAGAAGATAGGTTTCACGCGACGGGTTTTCGATGAAGTGCCGCGCCATGTGTTCCTTTCCGTATTGGTAGAGATTTTTTAACTGCATGCAGCCGTTCCCGGGGATTAAAGACGCTAAGAGTTTATACACATGCCGGAGCTTTTCAAGAAGGGGCCGTCTTCGGCGGGTTGCCTGGTGTGCCGGGAGGGTTTTCCGGCCCCGGCGGCGGGCTCAACTCTTTTCGAACGAATGGTGCTTCAGCATCTTACCGCTGGCGATGTAATAGGTGTCCTCGGCGATATTCGTGGCGAGGTCGGCCACGCGCTCTATTTCGCGCGCGATGAGTATGAGCGCGAGCGAGCGGTCTATCGTCTGCGGGTCGGAGATCATGTACGTAACGAGCTCGCGGACTATCTGCGGTTCGAGCTCGTCTACGTCGTCGTCCTTCTTACAAACGTCCACTGCGAGCTCGGCGTCCTTGTTCACGAACGCGTCGAGGCTCTCCTGGAGCATCTGTATCGCCTTGTCGGCCATTTTGGGTATGTCGATAAGCGGTTTAACCGGCGGCTTGTCCGCGAGGTATATGGTCTTCTCGGCGATATTTACAGCGTGGTCGCCTATCCTTTCGAGGTCGTTATTTATCTTCATTATCATCGAGACGGTCCTTAGGTCTGCTGCCTCGGGATGATAGAGCGCGAGTATCCTAATGCACTGGTTGTCGATCTCGACTTCCATCTCGTTTATTTTCTGGTCGCCCTTTATGACCTCTTCGGCCATTATCATGTTCCGGTCCTTAAGGGCCTTGATGCTCTTCGCGATCATCTCCTCTACCGATGCCGCCATTTCGAAAAGCATCTTTTTGAGCTTGCTTATCTCTTCTTCAAGTCTGATCATATTTTGTCTCTTCCCCCTGCCGTACTAGTCATCCCGAGGTTAATTCTTTTCGAACTCGGATTCAAGCCAGGTTCTTATTTCGTCCCTGACCGTTCTGAAGCCTGCAAGTATCTCCTCGTCCTTCCCCCTGAATTGAGACGGATCGGGAAACCCCTTGTGCAGACGACTCCTTTCCCCGCCCGGAAAAGCGGGGCACGCCTCGTCGGCCTCGCCGCAGAGCGTGATTACGTAATCGAATTCCTTTCCCAGGAATTTTTCGATCGCCTTCGAGCTGTGGCCGGATATATCTATGCCGATTTCCTCCATAGCCCTTATGGCGTATGGATTTACCCTCGAAGGTTCTGTGCCGGCGCTATAGACCTCGAACCTGTTGCCATACAGGTTCTTAAGTATACCTTCGGCCATTTGCGAGCGCGCGGAGTTGTGCGTGCAAATAAAAATTACCTTTTTCCTGTCATCACCGGACATAGTTTCCTCTCCGTGAGATATAGCAGCATCCCCTTCCACGGAAGGGAAATTATGAAGAGAGCCGGGCGCGATTATCCGAATTTTCCTGATACGTAATCTTCTGTTTGTTTGTATTTGGGGTTAAGGAATATCGTTTCGGTTGTGTCGTACTCTATCAGCTCCCCGAGGTACATAAAGGCCGTGTAGTCAGATACGCGGGACGCCTGCTGCATGTTGTGAGTCACGATTACTATCGTGTAATTCTCCTTTAGCTCGGTTATGAGGTCCTCGATCTTGCCGGTCGCTATCGGGTCGAGCGCGGAGCACGGCTCGTCCATGAGGAGTATCTCGGGCTCGACGGCTATCGCCCTCGCGATGCAGAGCCTCTGCATCTGGCCGCCCGACATCCCGAGCGCGCTCTCGTGAAGCCTGTCGTGAACCTCGTCCCAGAGCGCCGCACCCTTAAGGCTCTTCTCGACTATTTCGTCGAGGACCGATTTTCGCTTCTCTCCGGAAATCTTCGCCCCATAGGCGACGTTCTCGTAAATCGATTTCGGGAACGGGTTCGATTTCTGGAACACCATTCCCACATTTTTCCTGAGCTCCGTGATGTCGACGCTGGGATCGTATATATCCTCCCCGTCGATTAGTATCTCGCCCTCGACCCTGGCCGAATCGACGAGATCGTTGAGCCTGTTAAAGCAGCGAAGGAGCGTGGACTTTCCGCATCCCGAAGGCCCGATGAAGGCCGTGGCCTTGTTCTTCGGTATGTCCATATATATGCTTTTGAGCGCTTGCTTCTCGCCGTAGTAAAGATTGGCGTCGTTGACTTCGACTATCGGATCGGGGACCTGGAATTTCTTAGATTTCGGGTCTCCGTGAACCGTAACCTGTTCTTCTGCTCCGGTCTCCATCGTTTCCTGTATGTTCTCCATGATTAAGACTAAGACCTCCGTAATATCTACCCCTTAGAGCACTCAATAATATAACATTTATCAAACTGCCGAGGTAGTGTATTTCTTTCTTAGACGGTTCCTAATGATTATTGCCGTGAGATTAAGCACTACGACTATTATTATGAGAAGAAGCGCCGTCGTGAAGACCATGGGCTTCGCGGCCTCGACGTTCGGCGACTGAAAGCCGACGTCGTATATATGAAAGCCGAGGTGCATGAACTTCCTTTCGAGATGCAGATACGGGAAGTAGCCGTCCACCGGAAGCTGCGGCGCGAGCTTGACGACGCCAGTTATCATGAGCGGCGCGACCTCACCCGTCGCCCTCGCGATGGCCAGGATGAGCCCCGTTAGAATTGCGGGCATCGCGCTTGGAATGACTATCTTCCACGTCGTCTCGAACTTCGTCGCCCCGAGGGCAAGCGAGCCGTCGCGTATCTCTTTAGACACCGCGGCGAGCCCCTCTTCGGTCGCCACGATCACAACTGGCACCGTAAGGAGCGCAAGCGTAAGCGAGGCCCACAGGATGCCGCCTGTGCCGAACGTCGGGTTAGGCAGCGCTTCCTTGAAGAATATGCTGTCGAGGGTGCTCCCCATGCCGTATATGAAGAACCCTACAGCGAACACTCCGAAAACAATCGACGGAACGCCCGCGAGGTTGTTGACGCATATCCTCACAATCCTGACGAGAGTCCCCTGCTTTGCGTACTCTCTTAGATAAAGCGCGGCGAGCACGCCGAAGGGGAGTACGACGACGCTCATTATGAGTACCATTAGAATAGTGCCGAATATGGCTGGGAAAACACCGCCTTCAGTGTTGGCCTCCCTCGGCTCGGCGGAAACGAACTCCCACACCTTGGATGCGTAAAGAGAGGCCTTACCGAACCAGCCGAGCGAATTCGGCCTGTACGCCCGGACGACGTTCCCTAGGGGCATTTCCTTGTCCCTGCCGTCGATGGACGTCATGGTGATGACCTCTTTACCGAACTCGGAGTAAAGGGCTGTCAGCTTCTTTTCCTGCTCCTGGTATTTGGCCTCTTCCTCTTTTATCTGCGCTTCGAGCCGGCTAATCTTTTCCTGGTTGTTGCTCCCCATTTCCTCGCCCCTTATTTTCAGGCGAAGGTTTTCTATCTCCCTGTTTATGCCCCCGATCTCTCCCTTTTCTATACCCTTTATTTCTTCGTATATGCTGCTGTAGACAGGGAGCTGCGATTCGAGCACCGGCCAGCAGTTTTCGTTCCCCGTGCATACGACGTTCCCGCCCTCGGAAATCTGTTTTATAAACCCGTACATATTTCCCCATTCCCTTCTTTCGAGGGCTACCGCGTATTTCGGATACGTGATGTTTTCTATGTTATCGTCGTCAATCCATTTGAAATCGAGGCCGTAGAGGTCGCGGTTACCGATTTTGAGCTGCGTGCGCTCGACGAATATGTCCTCACCCTCGGGGCCGTGAAGCTTTGCCTTCTCGTGCCCGGTGATCTCGCCGAGGAAGACGGAGCCGTCCTTCAGCTTAACTTCCGCGAGATCCGAGGGCCAGAAAAACCCCAGGCCCTTGGCCGCGATGAGATACATGAGCCCGGCTATCATCAGAAGGCTGAACATGAGCGCGACTCCAGTGAGCCATACGAAAGGGTCGCCGCTTTTCCAGTACTTGTTCATTGTTAAACCCCGGCGGACGTAGCCGCGCGTTAAAATTTATGAGCGTTTTAGAGTTGACCGTATTTCTTTCTTAATCTCTGCCTTACGATTTCAGCGGCAGTGTTGATGATGAACGTGAAGAAGAACAATAGGAGCGCCGCCAGGAAGAGGACCCTGTAGAGAGTCCCACCGTGCGGGGCCTCCGGTATCTCCACCGCGATATTCGCCGATAGCGCCCTGAAGCCGTTAAAGATGCTCCAGTCCATTATGGGCGTATTACCCGTGGCCATGAGGACGATCATCGTCTCGCCGATGGCCCTGCCTAGACCTATCATCACCGCAGAGAATATGCCCGGGCTCGCGGTGGGAAGAACGACCCTTATCGCCGTCTGCCATCTGTTCGCCCCGAGGGCGAGGGAGCCAGCAGTGAGGTGCTTCGGAACGCTGGAAAGGGCGTCTTCCGATATGGTGAAGATAATCGGAATCACCGCGAACCCCATGGCGAACCCCACGATTAGCGAGTTCCTCTGGTCGTACTGCATCCCGAGGACGTCGTAGAACCACGTTTTATAATCCCCGCCGAAGAGTGCGCCCTCGGCAGCCGCGTTGAGCCCGAGGCTCACGAGAACGCCCAGGAGAATGACGGGTATCAGGAAGAAGAGCTCCGAGCCCTCCTTGAACCTGCCCTTGATTCCCCGCGGGACGTATTGCCATCCGAAAACGCTCGCGAGCGTAAATAGAGTGAGCACGACCGGGAGTATGATTACCGCCGGTATTATCTTTTCTATAATAGGGGCGAGCCAGAGACCCGCGAAGAAACCGAGCACAACGCTCGGAAGGGCGGCCATTATCTCGACCACCGGCTTGATAGTATTTCTGAGCGCCGGATGCATGAACTGCGAAACGCATATCGCGCCGAATATGGAGAGCGGAATCGCGAAGAGAAGTGCGTATAAAGCGCCCTTAACCGTGCCGAACGCGAGCGGCGTAAGGCTTAGCTTGGGCTCGAAGTCGTCTGTTCCGCCAGTCGACTGCCAGACGTATTCGGGCTTACTGTAGCCCTCGTACCAGACCTTCCCGAAAAGTGTCTTCATGCTCGTTTCGGGGTGCGGGTTCCTGACGTTCCAGTCGTAGAGCTTCCCGCCGCCGTCCACGGCCAGAATGCCGTTACCCTTGGGCGCAAATGAGAGGCTCTTGACCCCGGGGCCGTCAGTTTTTAACTCCGCGAGCTTCTTCTCGGAAGTCGCGTGGTAAAGATTGATATTCCCGCCGTTATCGGATGCTATGAAGCTCCTGTCGCGGGACGATGGGACTATCTCCTCTACCGGAAGCGCGAAAGGCGGAAGCTCGTGCACCTTCTTTAAAACCTTGCCTCCGGGAGAATCCGGGTCCGCAACCTCGAACCACACAGAAACATCACCTGCCTCGTCTCCGACAACTAATGAGCGGTCGCCCAGAAGAAATCCGAGCGCGGTTACGGGTATGCGCCGGTTGCCGGTGGCGTCTAAAGTTTCGAGGAGCTCGGGGTTTTGTTTATTCCTTATGTTATACCGGTACACCATTCCGTTATCGGTGCCGACGTAGAGATTCCTGAGTGACTTGTCTATTTCGAGCGCGGTAACCTTCCCACCGTTAAGTGACGGCGTGATGTTGTACGACGCTTCATCTGTTTTGCCGCCGCCTATCAGCCCCCTCGACTTGGCGAGGGTCTTCAATATAAGCTCGCCGCCGGCCGTGTACGCGGCCCCGGCCGAAGCCGTTTCGTCGTCGTTTTCCTCGAAAGCGATTCTGACGAGCGGCGATCCTGCAACCTCGAGAATCGTATCCTCCGTGACCTGCGGGGTGATTATCCTGTTGTCGCCCTCGAAGCTGACTTTATATCCTGTCCCGAGCGGTATGATCCTTCCGTCGTCGGTCCCGAAGGCGTAGAGGCGATTATCCTGGGATACGTAGCTGGATCTTATCTCGGTCTCGCCGAGCCCCGGGAGCTCTTCCTTCTTTATTACCTTCCCGTTTTCGAGCGACAGGAAATAAAGGCCGCCGTTTTTCGTCGCGACGAAGCCTATTTCCTTATATTCGTCCATACCCGAAACGAGGAACGGAAACTCCGACGTGTCGGGACTGTCGAGGGAATAAGAGGCGAGATCGGGTGATTCCTTAAGGAAGAATGAGCTCGTGAGCTCCGATTTAACACCCTGCCAGAGCGGCACGGTTTCAATGCCAATGAAGAGGAGAATGGCGATAATGCAGAGGATCACGGCAACGCCGCCAGTCGTTACAACTATTGTTGCGATCCGGTCGGCAAGCTTCCTCCGTCTTATGCCGGAGGAAGCTTGTAACCCTTCTTTCTTTTTCAATCTGGTTTGAGCAGTCATATCTGAGCCGTCCGGACGAGCTTGATGATTGTAATCCCTGCTTGCATGGTCAGAATCAGTTGGTGATGATCGTCATCTGCTCAGACTCTACACTGGCCGGAATGGGGAGGTAACCGTCTTTTATAACAACTTCCTGGCCCTCTTTGCTGAGGACGTATTTCAAGAATTCGAGGCGGAGCGGGTCGAGCGCTTCGTTCGGTTTCTTGTTTACGTAAAGATAAAGATACCTGCCAAGAGGATAAGATCCGTTGGTTACATTTTCAAGGCTTGGTGCGGCGCATTCAGCTTCGGTCGCCCCGAGCTTAACTGCCTTTACACCGGAGGTCAGGTATCCGATTCCGCTGTATCCGATCGCGGCCTTGTCCTCGGTAACGCCCTGGACGACGGAAGCCGAGCCCGGCTGCTCTTTTACGGAATCCTTGAAGTCGCCCTTGCAGAGAGCATGCTCTTTAAAGAAGCCGTAGGTGCCGGATGCGGAGTTTCTGCCGTACATGCTTATCGGAGTGCTGGCGAGAGGCCCGGTAACGCCGAGCTGCCCCCACGTGGTGATGTCCTCACCGCCTCCGCAGGACCTATTCTTGGAGAATATCTGGTCGATCTGCTCGATCGTTATACACTCTATCGGGTTGTCCTTGTTCACGAACACCGCTAGCGTGTCTATGGACGTCGCTATCTCGGTCGGCTTATAACCGAAGGCCTTCTCGAACCCGTCGATCTCGGTGTCCTTCATCGGACGGGACATCGGTCCGAACTGTGCCGTACCTTCTATAAGGGCCGGAGGCGCGGTGCTCGATCCCTTGCCCTCGATCTGACATCTTACGTTGGGGTAATTCTTCGTGAACCCTTCGCACCAGAGCGTCATAAGGTTGTTCATCGTGTCGGAGCCTATGCTGTTGATGTTCCCCGATACGCCGCTCGTCTTCGAGTAAGATGGAATTGCTGCGTCAACGGTTACCGTCTCGGCGGCAATACCAGTGTTGGCCGCAAGAAGAACTGCGATTGCTGTAAATCCGGCCACAATACTGCGCTTTAAGAATCCTCGCTTATTCATTGAAAGAATACCTCCTGTGGATTATTGGTCTGGGTAGGAGTAAACACGGGAAATGTTAAGATTGTGTGAAGAGATAGTGAAACCGTAGTTAACCGGATAGACGGTCCACGCCTGAATTTTACAATATCCTTTCATGAGACAAGAGCTCGTTTGCCCGGACGGCCCGTCCCCTTGCCGCCCACGTTCCATGTGCTAAAATTAGCAAACGATAACAGCATCTTGTGCGTTCGTAGCACGGATTAATCTTCGGTTAACAGGCCCTTAATCAGTTCTTAATCACTGTCGGTGACGATTATATATATGGAAATCCGTTCAGCGTTTCAGATAGCCAGGAGGGAGTGGGAAAATATATCTGTTTCACTCGTATCCTGCGGCGATACAGGCTCTTTCGATCTTACCGGGTACATAAAGACAGAGCCGAGGCTCATACGTAACCTACTCGGCATGGAAAGAAGGCTCCACTCGCAGGATTACTTCACGCGCGAGGCCGCCTGCGTATTTTCGGAGCTCGGGAAAGAGGCCGGATCGAGGCTGGGACTAGAGCCAAGGATGGCGGACGCCTTCGGAAGCGGCTATAGCTGGGCGCGAACCGGATGGTTCGATCTCATGCGCCGCGATTTCGGAAGCGCCAGACACCTCGAAGAACACGTGACGATGAAGCTCATGTTCTACATGCTTTTTTATCCCGAAAAGACCGACTTCGGCTGGCTGTTCGATTCCGAAGAGGTGATAGACAACCTCAGAATAATATACGACAGGTTTTTATTCTGGCAGAAAAATCCCCTCGGATACGTGAGGGACGTAAGGACCTACAAGGCGCGTATCGACCCCCTTCGCGAGGGGCTCACGGCCGCGCTCGACGCCGGCTCGGGCTGGTGCTGAGCCCCGGGCCCCTTTCCATCTTTACACTTTATTTACTTTGATAATCCTCTTCTGCGAGTATAATTTTTAAAAAGACATTTTATCGGAAGGTGTCGTATGCGTTCATACATAACTGTACTGGCGGTTCTGGCTACTGCGTTTATCGTAACGGCATGCAGCTGCGGGATCGGATAAATCCCGGCCGGCGCCTCGTGACTATAAAAAATTAAATTTCGGCGTATTCCCCGTTAGCCATCAAGTTCGGGTGAATTCACGTAATATCTGTCTCTGATATTTTTATATATAGCCGCCGGCCGCCGATGCCTTAATTTAAGGACGGGTAAAAATGCGTTTATATCTAACAATAACCGCGCTTATGCTGGTTTCTTTTTTCATTACGGCATGCAAGTGTAATGTCTTGTAGCCACCGGCAAATCAAAATCTGACCATCGTGAATGCCGTACATCGGGCTTATGATCATCATTATCATGGGCGTTTCAGGCGTGGGAAAGACTACAGCCGGCGCCGTTCTGGCCGAGAGGCTAGGCTGGACCTTCCGGGACGCCGATGATTTCCATCCAAAACACAATATAGAAAAGATGAAAGCGGGTGTTCCGCTCACGGACGCCGACAGGCTCCCGTGGCTTGCCGCGCTTCGGGGGCTGGTAAGGTCCGAAGATGCCGGGATGGTCCTCGCCTGCTCTGCTCTCAAGCAATCCTACCGTGATTATCTCAAGGACGGCCGCACGGACCTCGCTTTCGTTTACCTTAAGGGAGATGCCTCGCTTATAGAAAAGAGGCTCGAAGGAAGAATGGGCCACTTCGCCGGGCCGGGAATCCTGGAAAGCCAGCTCATGGACCTCGAAGAGCCGGAAGACGCCCTCGTCATCGACGCCTCACAAAGCCCGGAATCCATAGCAGGGGAGATTATAAAAGGGCTCGGATTGAAACCTTAGGATGCGTAAACGGGGGTTATTTAATACTGTCTTTTTTGGTCTCGGCGGCGGCGTCGAATATTTTAAGGAGCGCTTCCCTGTCGCCCTTTTCGAGCGCGGATTCTATTTTCGAGAGCGATTCTTTCAACCGGCGAATCGCCCCCAGCACGTTGTCCCTGTTGGCCGTCATTATGTCGGCCCACATCTCGGGCGAGCTTGAAGCGATGCGGGTGTAGTCCCTGAGGCCGCCTCCCGCGAAATCGAGGAGAGTGCCCGGGTCGCCCGACGAAAGAATCGCGTCCACGAGCGCATACGCCGCCGCGTGGGGAAGGTGGCTCACGAGCCCGAAGATCCTGTCGTGTGAGTCGGGGTCCATTTCGTAGACGTCGCTCCCAACGAGCTTCCACAGGGCCGCTGTTTTCTCCTTTGCCGCCTCCGGCGTTTTTGCGGTAGGCGTGAGAATGAATCTTTTCCCGCTGAAGAGGTCCAGTACCGCGTTCCTGACGCCCGAATTCTCGGTGCCCGATATCGGGTGCCCGCCGACGAACCCGAGGCGCCCAGGGATGAAGCCCTCAATCTCCCTCACTATGCCCGCCTTTACGCTCCCGACGTCGGTTATAACCGCGCCGTCGTCGGCATGCGGGATGAGGGACCTCACGGTATCGGGAATGCTGCCGACGTAGGTCGCGGCGACTATGACTTCCGCCCCAGGTACGGCTCCGGCGGCGTCCGCCGAGCCCTCGTCGATGATGCCCGTCTCGACGGCGTAATCCACGGAGCCGGGGTCCGAATCTACACCGCACACTATGCGCACCTCGCCCGATTCCTTGAGCGCCCACGCGAGCGAGCCGCCTATGAGCCCGAGTCCTACGATCGTCACTTTGTCGAATTGCATTTTAATTATTTCCCCAACACTTTCTTGAATGCGCTGATGAATCTTTCGTTCTCTTCCTGGAGCCCGACCGATACCCTCAAATGGGTCTTGAGTCCGTATATGCCGACCGGCCTAACTATAACACCTTCTCTCAAAAGAGAGTTATAGACGGGCATCGGGTCGCCCCCCAGGTTCACCAGTATAAAGTTCGCGTGGCTCGGCGCGAACTCGACGCCGAGCTTCCCGAGCTCGGCCCCCAGATAATCGAGCCCCTTACTGTTCATCTCCTTCGATTTCCGGACGTGCTCTGTGTCGTCCAACGCCGCTATCGCGGCAACCTGCGCGAGGGAGCTGGTGTTGAAGGGGTGCCTCGCCTTGTGCATGTTCGAGACCATGCCCTCGGGCCCTATGCCGTAGCCGAGCCTCATTCCAGCAAGCCCGTAGATCTTCGAGAACGTTCTTACGGTAAGGATCGATTTGCCGAGACCCATGTAGTCGAGGGAATCGGGGTAGGACGGGTCGTCCACGTATTCGAAGTAGGCCTCGTCTATGACGACGAGAATGTCCTCGTCTATTTTACCTAAGAACCACTCCATCTCGTCCTTCGCGACCATAGTGCCCGTCGGGTTGTTAGGGTTGGCTATGAAGACGGCCTTTGTTTTCGGAGTGATGCGGGAGTACATGTCCTTGAGGTCGTGAGTGTAGCCCGGCATGGGCGAGATCACCGCCGACGCCCCCGCGAGCTTCGTCACGATGGGGTAGACGATAAAGGCGTATTCCCCCATAACGGCTTCGTCGCCGGGGCTTAGGAACGCCCTTGCCGCGACGTCGATGACGTCGTTAGAGCCGTTACCGAATATTATCGTCCCGGGCTTTACGCCGAGCTGTTCCGCGAGCTTGTGTTTAAGGTAGAACGCGTCGCCGTCCGGGTAGCGGTTTACGCCGGAGAGCGCCTCCATGGCGGCCTTTTTCGCGAGCGGCGAGGGGCCTATCGGGTTTTCGTTGGACGCAATTTTTATCGCGCCCTTTATGCCGAGCTCTCTTTCGAGCTCTTCTACGGGTTTACCAGGCACGTACGGGATCAAGTCTTCTACAAACGGATTCGGCTTTATCAATTTCCGCCCCTATGTACAGGTTTCTGTGCTTTTCCGCCGGACGGCCTTTCCGCCCGGGGCGTTTTGCATGAAAGGGATTAATCTATCACCTGTCGTGACCGCGGGCAAGGAGGCCGCCGCCTCGATGCCTCCCTCAGCGTCCCGTTCAAATTGAGAGTTTCCCGGCGAATTGATATAATCATCACGATGCCCGCAGAAACCCCGATGTTAAAACAGTACATGTCGCTCAAGAAGGAGTACCCGGACTCGATACTCTTCTTCAGGCTCGGGGATTTTTACGAGATGTTCTACGACGACGCCAAGGTCGCGTCAAAAGTACTCGGAATCGCCCTCACGTCGCGGAACAAGAACGACAAGAACCCGGTGCCCCTTTGCGGCGTGCCCCACCACAGCTCGGAGCCATATCTCGCAAAGCTCCTGAAAAGCGGGCACAAGGTAGCTGTTTGCGAGCAGGTGGAGGACCCAAAGTCGGCAAAGGGCGTCGTAAAGAGAAAGGTGGTGAGGGTCCTCACCCCGGGGGTTATACTCGATTCCGAGAACCTCGACTCGAAGAGCAATAACTTCCTAGCGAGCGTATACGCCGGGGACGGCGTTTACGGCCTCGCGTACACCGACATATCGACGGGGCTGTTCAGGGTTTCGACGTTCGATTCGGTGGAAGACCTTACGGACGAGATATTCAGGCTGGAGCCGAGGGAGATAATCCTCGAAAACGTGGGCGAGGGAGAGTCGCCGGTTTCGGGGACTGCTCTTAAAAGATCTGGGAACCCGCTCATCACCGAGCTGGACAGCTGGGTATGGGACACGGACCGGGGCAGGGAGCTTTTACTCGATCACCTGTCGGCCAAGACGCTAGAGCCCTACGGCCTCGAAGGCGTTCCCGAGGCGATCACGGCGGCGGGGGCGCTCCTTCAATACCTTAGGGACACGCGACTCGAAGAGATGCCGCCCCTTAACGACCCGGAGTATTACGGGAAATCGGGATACCTCTTAATAGACGAATCCACGAAACGAAACCTCGAGCTTACGCGCTCTAATAACGGCGATACGGGGGGCACCCTACTTTGGGTGCTCGACGAGACGATGACGGGCATGGGCGGGCGGCTACTCCGGCAGTGGATAAATTATCCCCTCGTCGATATAAAGGCGATAGAAAAGAGGCTCGACGTAGTCGAGGAGCTTAAGTCGAGCACCGCGCTTAGGGCAGCGCTTGTTACCGAGATGCGCGAGATAAGCGACATCGAGCGGCTCATAGGCAGGATAGCGACATCTACAGCACGACCGAGGGACCTGGGGGCGCTCCGCGATTCGTCCGTACATATATCGGGCATAAAGAAGCTTCTTACGGAGGCCGGCCTCGACGCAGTGCGGGGCATAGGCGAGGGGATTGACGACCTTTCGGACATTCACCGTCTTCTCGCGACTTCACTCGTGGACGACCCGCCGCTCACGCCACGCGAGGGAGGGATAATTAAGGAGGGGGTGAACGCCGAGCTCGACGAGCTCAGGTCCATAAGGCGTGACGGGAAGCAGTGGATAGCCGACCTCGAAATGAAAGAGCGGAAGGCGACGGGTATAAACTCGCTCAAGGTGAGCTATAACCGCGTCTTCGGTTATTACATAGAGGTGTCGAAGGCGAACTCGGCGTCGGTCCCCGATACGTACGCGCGGCGGCAGACACTCGCCAACGCCGAGAGGTACATAACGGAGGAGCTGAAGGAATACGAGGACAAGATACTAGGAGCAGAGGACAGGATCGTGGCCCTCGAAGGCGAGATATTCGAGGGGCTGCGAAAGAAGGTCGCTGCCGAAGCGGACAGGGTGAGAAGCTCGTCTGCCCTCCTCGCCGAGCTCGACTGCTATTCGGCACTCGCGGAAGTAGCGGAGAGGTACAACTACATCCGGCCGCAGATGACGGACGAGCCGGTTATGGACATAAAGAACAGCAGGCATCCCGTGGTCGAGAGGATGGAGCTCGGAGAGAGGTTCGTCCCGAACGACGTCAGGCTCGACCCGCACGAGAACCAGTTCCTGCTCATAACCGGGCCGAACATGGCGGGGAAATCGACCCTGATACGGCAGGTCGCCCTTACCGCCATAATGGCGCAGATGGGGAGCTTCGTCCCCGCGACGCACGCCCGGGTCGGCATTTCGGACAGGGTGTTCACGAGGGTGGGGGCGTCGGACAACATCGCCAAGGGGCATTCGACGTTCATGGTAGAGATGGTGGAGACTGCATACATCCTCCGCCACGCGACGGACAGGAGCCTCGTTATCCTGGACGAGATAGGGCGCGGGACCAGCACCTTCGACGGGATGAGCATAGCGTGGGCCGTGGCCGAGTACCTCCACGACAGGGGGCCGAGAACGCTCTTCGCGACCCATTACCACGAGCTTACGGGGCTATCGATATCGCGCCGGAGGACCAAGAACTACAATATATACGTAAAGGAGAACGGGGATAAGATAGTATTCCTCCGGAAGCTCATACCCGGCGCGGCGAGCCACAGCTACGGGATACAGGTCGCGAAGCTGGCCGGGGTCCCCGAGGCCGTAATCAAGAGCGCGCAGAAGGTTCTGTCCAATCTCGAAAAATCGCAGACAGGCATAAGGAGCTCCATACTGGGGGGGCAGATGAATCTCTTCGCCGCTGAGGCGGACCAAGCCGAGAAAGAGGAAGAGAACCCCGTACTCGAAGAGATTAAGGCGCTCGATACGAATTCGATGACACCGCTCGACGCCCTGACCAAGCTCGCCGAGCTCAAAGGGAAGCTAGAAGGCGGGGACTAACGCCCGAATTATCGATAATGGCTGACGACAAGAAATCACTGGGGCGAAGGGGTGAAGACATTGCCTGCAGGGCCCTCCAGAAGGAAAAGTACAAGATAATAGCCAGGAACTGGAGATGCCGCCTGGGCGAGATAGACATTATCGCCGAGGACAGGGCCAAGGCGCTTTGCTTTATAGAGGTTAAGGCGAGGAGCGGGAAGGGCTACGGCCTTCCCGAAGAATCCGTGACTCCTTGGAAGCAGAAGCGGCTGATTTCAATCGCATACAGCTATATCGAATCCGTTAAACGCCCCGATGGGGACATGCGCTTCGACGTGGTCGCCGTCGATCTCGGGACGGGAGAGGCCAGGATAATAAAGAATGCGTTTGAGGGAAATTACTGAAAATGTTTTTCGTCCGCATTTGTAACCGCCTGTAATAGTTAATTAATTCCCGCCCGGCACGACTCGTTTTATTTGACTGCGCCCTCTTGACAGGCAGTGATTCGTGCATATTTTATACCTAGCTTTTTATCCGGAAGGTTTAAATTTACCTAATACATATAAATCCAGGAGGTTTTTCGAAGATGGGTGTGAAACCGATTCGTGAAAAGGTGTTGATTAAGAGGGTCGCAGCGCAGGAGACCACCAAGGGCGGAATTATTATCCCCGATTCGGCGGCCGAGAAGCCGCAGGAAGGCGAGGTGGTTGCAGTCGGAAGCGGCTGGGTTCTCGGGGCAGGGTTGACGAAGAAGCTTGACGTTAAGAAGGGGGACAAGGTTCTTTTCGGGAAGTACAGCGGTACAGAGATAAGCGTTAAGGGTGACGATTACGTCATTCTTTCTGAAAATGAAATACTCGCGGTTATCGAATAAAAAAATTCTGAGGAGGTATTTTTGAAATGGCAGCAAAGGAAATCAAATTCGACAGGGCAGCGCAGGACGCGATATTGAAGGGCGTCAACACGCTAGCCAACGCGGTGAAGGCGACGTTAGGCCCCCGCGGAAGGAACGTACTCATAGAGAAGACCTTCGGAGCGCCTGTAGTGACGAAGGACGGCGTAACGGTGGCCAAGGAAGTAGAGCTCGAAGACAAGTTCGAGAACATGGGCGCGCAGATGGTAAAGGAAGTAGCGTCCAAGACGAGCGACGTTGCCGGTGACGGAACGACGACGGCAACGGTTCTGGCCCAGGCAATCTTCAGAGAGGGCATAAAGCTCGTAGCCGCAGGGCACGACCCGATGAAACTCAAAAGGGGTATAGATAAAGCTGTAGAAGTGGTAATAGAGAGCATAAGGAAACAGAGTAAGCAGGTAAAGGGCAGGACGGAGATAGCCCAGGTAGCTACGGTATCGGCAAACGGCGACTCAACGATAGGGAACATCATCGCCGACGCCATGGAGAAGGTAGGTAAGGACGGGGTTATCACGGTGGAAGAGGGCCGCAGCCTCGAAACCGACCTCGACGTCGTGGAAGGTATGCAGTTCGATAGAGGGTACCTGAGCCCCTACTTCATCACCGATCCCGAGAAGATGTACATAGAGCTCGAAGACCCGCTTATACTCATGTACGACAAGAAGGTTGCCAACATGAAGGACCTGGTACCTCTCCTTGAGGAAGTAGCCAGGAGCACCAAGCCGCTTCTCGTAATGGCAGAGGACATAGAGGGCGAAGCGCTTGCAACGCTCGTAGTCAACAAACTGAGAGGCACCCTCAAGGCCGCGGCCGTAAAGGCCCCCGGGTTCGGGGACAGGCGTAAGGCCATGCTCGAAGACATAGCGATCCTTACGGGCGGTAAGGTAATAGCCGAAGAGGCGGGAATGAAGCTCGAGAACGCAAAGCTTCAGGATCTCGGAAGGGCAAAGAAAATAGTAATAGACAAGGATAATACGACAATCGTAGGCGGCGCAGGGAAGAAGGCCGAGATAGAAGGCCGGATAAGGCAGATAAAGGCCCAGGTAGATGAGGCCAGCGGCGAGTACGATAGAGAGAAGCTGCAGGAAAGACTTGCGAAGCTCGCAGGCGGCGTAGCCGTAATCAGGGTAGGGGCAGCGACCGAGGCCGAGATGAAAGAGAAGAAGGCCCGTGTAGAAGACGCCCTTAACGCCACCCGTGCAGCAGTGGAAGAGGGCATAGTCCCCGGGGGCGGAGTAGCCCTTATAAGGGCTATAAAGGCCGTAGACGCATTTACGGGAGCAGACGACGAGGAGAAGGCCGGAGTAAGCATAGTAAAGCGCGTACTCGAAGAGCCTCTCAGGGGAATCGCAGCCAACGCCGGATGGGACGGCTCCATAGTAGTGGGCAAGGTAAGCGAGGAGAAGGGGGCGGTAGGGTTCGACGCCGCAACCCTTACCTACACTGACCTTATAGAGGCCGGTATCCTGGACCCTGCCAAGGTAACTCGGAGCGCGATACAGAACGC
>SWBZ01001221.1_pt1 | contig 106334 bp, 103 predicted proteins | sample 4693031 | NCBI WGS metagenome assembly SWBZ01 (sample SAMN10267274, study PRJNA491770) | bioreactor metagenome | isolation source: DHS bioreactor inoculated with | place: Japan: off Shimokita Peninsula
GGGGGGGCTGTATAAATCCATGCCGGTAACGATGGTCTTCTGTATCATCGGCGCGGTTTCCATTGCGGGATTCCCGCTGACCGGCGGCTTCGTCTCGAAGGCCATGATCCAGTCCGCCGCGGCAGATGGCGGCATGATTGCGATCTGGCTCGTCATGCTGTTCGCAAGTGCCGGGGTAATGGATCATTCCGGCATCAAGGTTCCCTTCTTCACCTTCTTCGCCCATGACAGCGGTATCCGCGTCAAGGAGGCGCCGATCAACATGCTGGTCGCGATGGGCTTTGCCGCCTTCTTCTGTATCGGCATCGGGGTTTTCCCGGACCTGCTCTATCAGTTATTACCGTATGAGCCGACCTATCACCCCTATACCGCCGGCCATGTGATCACATCACTGCAATTGCTGCTATTTGCGGTACTCGCCTTCGCGCTCCTCATGCGCTACAAGGTCTATCCACCGGAGCTGCGTTCGACGAACCTCGATTTCGACTGGTTCTACCGGGTGCCTCTGAAACGGCTGGCGCTGGCGGCGGGCCGGCTCATCGCCACCATTTGGGCCTGGGTGCTTGGCATTGCGAGAGGTATTGTTGCCGGCATCATCGAAAAAACAGTCAATACGCATGGTGACGGCAAGGTTATGGCGCGCACCACGGCATCAAGTACAGCGGTGATGATCATTGTCGCGGCGCTCGGATTTGTTGTGGTGTTTTTCTACCGCTTTTTGCAACAACCGGTGCCGATGTAACGGCATTAGTTGAGAACGGGTCGATCCTTGCTGACAATGCGCTTCTTCGGCATCCAGCGGGTGACCGAGCGGCCGTCGGCGGTGAAACGGACTTCCTGTTTCGAATTGGGTGCCGCATCCAGAATTGATCGCCCCGTTCCGTCCAGCGACGGAGATAGCGGCGCGGCGCCGTCCTTTCCGGCGATGGCCGGAACGCCCCGCTTGTAGGCGGCCGCCATTTCGGACAGCGTAATTTCCGAGTTTCTGCCCCGTGCCGCCGCCGAACGCAGCGCCGTATCCTGTGCAAGGATCACATCAAGCTCCGCCATTCCCTTGTCCCGCAGACCATCGAAAAAGGATTTCAGAAACGCTTCCACTTCCACGGTCGGCGAAAGCGCCTTGCGGATGGTGAGGTTGTTCTCGAGAGCCAGAAAGATATCGGGTTCAATCGGTCCGGCCGCCGTTGCAAGGAAGGTAGCGGGCATAAGTTTTCGCTGTTTATGCGACGCGGCATAAAGCGCCTGGGCGAGATAAAGCAGTTTCAGGAGGAATGGCGCCTCCTTGGCCTGGCTGGATGCCCATTTCTGGGCCTTGAGCCAGCATAAAACGTCAAATGTGGATCTGGTGGCAGGACGCATACGGAAAATACTCTAATGATTGATACATAAGCCAAATTAGAGAGTAATGGTTAATCCGAGTTTAACGTCGGGCGTTCTTCGTTGTGGGAATGCAACAAAATAACCGGCCGCAAGGTCAATAACGACAAAACACTACTTAAAAGAGAATAAATTGATTGCAAAATAATCTTTGCTAATATATGACTCAGCCGTTTTGTAACCCCACAGGAACGGTAGTATATGAGTACATTTACAACGTCTCTGTCGGACATCGCAAATCCGGCGCTCAGCGACCTTGTCCGTTACTGGCAGAAGTTGAAACCTGCGCCGGTCATCCCGCATCGGCAGCAATTCAACCCCGTTGAAATACCGCATTGCCTGCGTCATATCATCCTCGTGGATGTCTGTGACGGCAGGCCCCGATATTTTATCCGACTTGCCGGATCGTCGGTAAATCCCGTTTATCAGAAACCGGTGAGCGGGCAGTATCTCGAAGATATCCTGCGTGACGAAGACCGTCCCGAAATTATTGCCCAATATGATTACTCGGTCATGCATCAGACGCCGACTTATACGAACAGCACGGTAATGGTGCCAAGCGGCAAGAGACTGTCCTATGAACGCGTCATCCTGCCGATGACGACGAACGGACGCACCGCCGACAAGTTACTGGTCGGCATAAATTTTTTCGACGTGAAACAGGATTTTATCGATCGTCCCGGGTTTAAATTGAAGCGCCGATAACGGACTTGCTCTGTGCGGCTTACTTGGAGTAGGCTAACCCAAAGAACAAACACTTTGGCTCGGGAGACAGATCATGCAGATGAGCGGTGAAGAACTGATCAACGCATCACGGGAGCAGGTTTGGAACGCCCTCAACGACCCTGAAATTCTCCGGCAAAGTATCCCCGGCTGCCAAACCGTCGAAAAGGTAAGCGATACGGAATTCACCGCGACGGTAAAAGTAAAGGTCGGGCCCGTCTCCGCCAATTTCAAGGGCGATGTCACGCTCAGCAATATTGATGCGCCCAACGGCTACACGATCACCGGCGAAGGCAAGGGCGGCGCGGCCGGTTTCGGCAAAGGCGGCGCGGACATCACCTTGAAGGACGCCGATAATGGCACCTTGCTTTCCTACGACGTCAACGCGTCGGTGGGCGGAAAAATGGCGCAGATCGGATCGCGCCTGATCGACGGTACCGCGAAAAAGCTGGCCGGCGAATTCTTTGCGAAATTCAATGAACTAGTGAGTTCCGGACAGGAAGAGGCCGCTGCGGCACCTTTGGGCGCAGAACCCCCGGCGGAAAATGTGGCCGCCGCGGAAACACCCGCCCCCTCAGGTTCGGTGGAGGAACGCACGCCACCGCCCGCACAAAAGGAACCGTCGCCAACCTGGATGCGGCCCATCATACTCATACCGCTTGGCATAATTGCCGCGATCATTCTGTTCTATCTTGCTGGCGACTAAAGGGAGATAAGGAAAAAACTTTACAGGTCTTGACGGCGCGCTAGATCAGTTAGAAACTCGTGACCCAAGAACAACAACAGGCCGCCACGACGGTCTCGCAATTCGTTCAACATTTCACAAGATGTTAGATCAAGGGAGGAAGATCATATGACAACCGTTTCAATGACGGTGAATGGGAAAAAGGTCAGCGCCGATGTGGCGCCCAACACCCTTCTCGTTCAATTTATCCGCGACAACCTGCGCCTGACCGGCACCCATGTCGGCTGCGATACCAGCCAGTGCGGCGCCTGCACCGTTCATGTCAACGGCGACAGTATCAAATCCTGCACGATGCTGGCGGCCCAGGCCGAAGGGGCGGACGTCACCACCATCGAGGGTCTTGCGAAAAATGGTGAACTGCATCCGATGCAGGCGGCGTTCAAGGAAAACCATGGTCTGCAATGCGGCTTCTGCACGCCGGGCATGATCATGAGCGCGGTTGACCTTGTAAAACGCAACCCGAACCCCTCCGAGGAGACAATTCGGACCGAGCTTGAAGGCAACATCTGCCGATGCACGGGCTATCATAATATTGTCAAATCAGTCAAAGCAGCCGCGGAGAATATGGGAGGGTGATCAATGTCTGTCGAAAATGGAATTGGCGCCTCAGTCAGGCGTAAGGAAGACCAACGGTTTATTACCGGCAACGGCCACTATCTGGATGATATGAATAGAGCGGGACAGGCTTACGGCTATTTCCTGCGCTCACCCTATGCCTTTGCCAAAATCAAGAATATAGATCTCAGCGCAGCCAAAGCGGCCCCGGGCGTTGTCGATATCTTCACGGGCTCGGATATGGTGGCCGACGGTATCGGCGGCTTGATCTGCGGCTGGGGGATCACCAGCAAGGACGGATCGCCGCACAAGGCGCCGCCGCATAACAGCATGGCCGTTGATGCCGTCCGGCATGTCGGCGATCAGGTCGCTTTCGTGATTGCCGAAACCCTGGAGCAGGCAAAAAATGCGGCGGAGTTGATCGAGGTTGACTACGAAGTGCTGACGCCGGTTACGAATATTGCCAAGGCACTCGCACTGGGAGCTCCACAAATACATGAGGAAGCGCCTGGAAACCTCTGTTATGACTGGGAATTAGGCGACAAGGCAGCGGTAGATGCCGCCTTTGCGAACGCGGCCCATGTCTCGAAAATCGATTTGGTCAACAACCGCCTCTCTCCGAACCCGATGGAGCCGCGCGCGGCCCTTGGCGAATATGACGCGGGCAGCGGCGAACTCACGCTCCATACGACCAGCCAGAACCCGCATGTCGCCCGGCTGATCATGTCGGCCTTTTTGGGCATTGCGCCGGAAAACAAGCTTCGCGTCGTCGCGCCTGACGTCGGTGGCGGATTCGGCAGCAAGATTTTCGTCTATGCGGAGGAAACGACCACGATCTGGGCCGCGCGAAAGATCAACCGGCCGGTAAAATGGACGGCGGATCGCTCCGAAGCCTTCCTGACGGACGCCCATGGCCGCGATCACGTCACCCATGCGGAACTGGCGACCGACAATGACGGCAAGATCCTGGCGTTCCGTGTCTCGACCAAGGCGAATATGGGGGCCTATCTCTCGACATTCGCCTCCGCCGTACCAACCTATCTTTACGGCACTCTCCTAAGCGGTCAGTACAAGATCCCGAGCATCTATTGCGAAGTGCAGGCCGGTTTCACAAATACGACCCCGGTGGATGCCTATCGCGGCGCCGGACGTCCGGAAGCCACCTATGTCGTTGAACGGATGATGGATACGGCCGCGAAGGACCTCAAGATGGATCCAACGGAATTCCGGCTCAAGAACTTCATCCAGCCGGATGCCTATCCTTACGAGACGCCGGTTATCATGACCTATGACTCGGGCGATTATCCGCTTGCCATGAACCTGGCCAAGGACATGATCGACTATAACGGCTTTGCCGCCCGCAAGGCGCAGTCGGAAGCCAACGGCAAGCTGAGAGGGATCGGCGTTGCCGCCTATATCGAAGCCTGCGGCATTGCGCCATCGGCTGCGGTGGGCTCCCTCGGGGCCGGTGTGGGTCTTTGGGAATCGGCGGAAGTCCGCTTTAATCCGACAGGCAGCGTGACGGTCTTCACCGGCAGTCACAGCCATGGTCAGGGCCATGAAACCACCTTCGCGCAGATCATCGCCGACAAGCTTGGCGTTCCGATTGACAGTGTCGAGGTTGTGCATGGCGATACCAGCAAGGTTCCCTTCGGCATGGGCACTTACGGGTCCCGCTCGCTTGCCGTCGGTGGATCGGCGATCGTCAAGGCGGTCGACAAGATCGTCGAAAAGTCGAAGAAAATCGCCGCCCATCTCATGGAAGCCTCGGTTGAGGATATCGAGCATGAGCATGGCGTCTTCTCGGTTGCCGGAACGGACAAGAAGCTGACCATGGGCGAGATCGCCTTCGCCGCCTATGTTCCGCATAATTATCCGGCTGATCTGGAGCCGGGCATGGCGGAAAATGCGTTCTATGATCCGCTTAACTTCACCTTCCCGGCGGGCACCCATATCGCGGAAGTCGAGATTGACCCGGCAACGGGCGTTGTCGATATCGTCGACTGGGCGGCCGCGGATGATTTCGGCAATGTCATCAACCCGATGATCGTTGAAGGGCAGGTCCATGGCGGTGTCGCGCAAGGCATCGGTCAGGCGCTCCTTGAAGGGGTGATATATGACGAGGAAAGCGGGCAGCTTCTCACCGGTTCCTACATGGACTATTGCATGCCACGTGCCGACGATCTTCCGAACTTCCGCGTCGCGACGACCAATACCCCCTGCCCCAGCAATCCGCTCGGGGTCAAAGGGTGCGGCGAGGCCGGCGCCATTGCCGGTCCGGCGGCGCTCATGAATGCCATCGTCAATGCCATCGGCAAGGATATCGACATGCCGGCGACGCCTGAAAAGGTCTGGCGCGCCATCAACAGCAATTAAGAAGGGACAAACCCATGTATTCATTCGATTATGAACGCCCTTCGGGGGTAAATGAGGCAGCGTCCGCCATCGGCGAGGATGACAAGTTTCTGGCCGGTGGTCAGACGCTGATCCCGACGTTGAAGCTCCGGCTCGCCCAGCCCGGGAAGCTGGTCGATCTTAGCGGCATTTCCGAGCTGAAAGGCATCAGCGTCAATGGCTCGGAATTGTCTGTTGGCGCGATGACCCGCCATGTCGACGTGGCGGACTCAGCGGATGTGAAATCCGCGATCCCGGCCCTCGCCCAACTCGCCAGCCATATCGGCGATGCGCAGGTGAGGAATCGCGGCACGATCGGTGGCTCCATCTCCAACAACGATCCGGCGGCGGACTATCCCGCCGCCCTCGTGGGACTCGGCGCGACGGTACATACCAACAAGCGAAGCATCTCGGCGGAGGATTTCTTCGTTGACCTGTTCGAGACGGCGCTGGAAGACGGAGAGCTAGTCACCAAGGTCACTTTCCCGATACCGGAAAAGGCGGGCTATGCCAAATTCCCCAATCCGGCGTCCCGCTTTGCGCTGACCGGCGTGTTCGTGGCCAAGACGGCAAGCGGCGTGCGCGTGGCCGTGACCGGCGCGGGCCCCTGCGTCTTCCGCCAGACGGACATGGAGGCTGCGCTTTCGAGCAACTTCTCCCCCGACGCGGTAACGGGCATCAAAACCGAGGCGTCGGGCCTGAACGCCGATATTCATGCCTCGGCTGACTATCGCGCCAACCTGATCACGGTCATGGCGGCGCGCGCGGTCAAAGCCGCGTCGTAAAAGATCACGCAATTGATCTGAACGGAAGGGGAAGTTTTGACTTCCCCTTTCCTTTTTTCTAACCTGAAACCACATTCCCTGTAGTAAACCGAACGGCGCCACAACAATCAGAAAACGAAGGACATCCGACCAATATGTCAAACGCGCAACCGCACTCCATCGATGCCGTTCAGGACCTGTTACAAAACGCCAACTATGTGGCAGACCGCAGCTTGGCGACAGTTCTCTTTCTATCGCTCAAGATGGGCCGCCCCCTCTTTCTGGAGGGTGAGGCCGGCGTCGGCAAGACGGAAATCGCCAAGGTCCTCGCGGAGCAGCTTGGCCGCCCGCTGATCCGCCTGCAATGCTATGAGGGTCTGGATGTCAGCTCCGCCGTCTATGAATGGGACTATGCCCGCCAGATGATTGAAATCCGGCTGGCCGAAGCGACGGAGACGGCGGACCGGGACCGGCTCAGCAGTGATATTTTTTCGGAAAAATTCCTGATCAAGCGGCCCCTGCTGAAGGCACTGGAGAGTACAGTCGGCGGCGCGCCGGTCCTGCTTATCGATGAGCTGGACCGCACCGATGAACCGTTTGAAGCGTTTCTACTGGAGGTGCTTTCCGATTTTCAGGTCACCATCCCTGAGTTCGGAACCATCAAGGCGAAGGAACCGCCCATTGTCGTCATTACCTCCAATCGGACACGGGAAATCCATGACGCACTGAAACGCCGCTGCCTCTATCACTGGGTCGATTACCCCAACGCGGAGCGCGAAAAGGAAATTATCGCGCGGAAGCTCCCCGGTGTCGACGCCCGGCTTTCAGAGCAGATCGTGCGTTTTATCCAGGAACTGCGCAAGGATCCGAACCTCTTCAAACTGCCGGGCGTTGCGGAGACGCTGGATTGGACCAATGCGCTCAAGGAACTCGATATTATCTCCCTCGATCCCGACGTCATCAATGACACGCTCGGTGTCCTGCTGAAATATCAGGATGATATCGTGAAAATTCAGGGCAGCGAGGCGGCGGAAATCATAGAGAAGATCAACGCCGAAATCGATGCGCGATGACCAAAACCGCGCCACATAGCGGCGGCACGTTTGCCGAAAACATTCTGCATTTTGCGCGGACCCTGCGCCGGGCCGGTCTGCCGGTGGGGCCAGGCCGGGTGATCGAGGCAATCCGCGCCGTCGAAGTCGCGGGCATCCGGCGACGCGATGATTTTTACTGGACGCTTCATTCCGTTTTCGTCAATCGCCGCGACCAGTGGGATATTTTCGATCAGGCCTTCCATGTGTTTTGGCGCAATCCGGAATTGCTCAAGAAGATGATGGATATGATGCTGCCGACGACCTTTCTCGACAGCACGAAGCGCGATGACCAGCCGGAATTGAGCCGCCGCCTGTCCGAGGCGCTGGCCCCCTCTCCCGCGCCCGAGTCGGATCAGGAAAGCGAGCAGGAGGAAATCGAAATCAATGCAACGTTGACGGCGTCGGACAATGAACTGCTGCAGTCCAAGGACTTCGAGAGCATGAGCGCCGCAGAAATGGAGGAGGCGAAGAAGGCGATGGCGGCGATGCGCCTTCCGATCCTTGAGGTCAAGACCCGCCGGCAGCGCGCCGATCTGCGCGGAAATCTCATCGACATGCGGCGGACCCTGCGCGCGAGCCTTCGAAGCGGCGGGGCCACCATCCCGCTTCGTTTCCGATCGAAGGTGACTCGGCATCCGCCGCTTGTCATCCTCTGTGATATCTCCGGTTCGATGGCGCAATACAGCCGGATGCTACTGCATTTCATGCATGCGCTCACCAACGACCGGGACCGCGTTCACACATTTGTATTTGGCACCCGGCTCACCAATATAACAAGATATATGCGCTATCGGGATGTCGATGCGGCGCTGGATGCGGTCAGCGAGAAGGTTGAAGACTGGTCCGGCGGCACCCGTATCGGCGCAACGGTCCGGGAATTCAACAAATTCTGGTCACGGCGCGTTTTGGGGCAAGGAGCGGTGGTGCTGCTGATCTCGGACGGGCTGGACCGCGAGGGCGGCGAAGGGTTGGAGACTGAAATGGAACGGCTGCATAAATCATGTCGGCAGTTGATATGGCTGAACCCTCTGCTGCGCTATGAGGGGTTTGAACCCCGCGCGCGGGGCGTCAAGGCGATCCTTCCCCATGTCGACCAGTTCCGCACGGTCCATAATCTGAACAGCCTGAAGGACCTTGCCGATATTCTTTCCAAACCCATGGGCGCGCAACTTGAGAAGAGGAGTTTTGCCGCATGACCGAAACCACATCCGCTTTGCCCGCCGACGATATTCTGGCGCAGGCCCTGGCCTGGAGAAAAGACGGCCGGAAGGTTGCGCTGGCGACGGTGATCACGACATGGGGCTCCGCGCCGCGGCCCGCCGGCAGCCAGCTTGCCATCGACGAGACGGGCCGGATGGTCGGCTCCGTGAGCGGCGGCTGCGTCGAGGGCGCCGTCATTCAGGAAGCGTTGGAGATTATCGAGAGCGGCAAGCCGAAAACCCTCGAATTCGGCGTCACCAACGACGAAGCCTGGGAAGTCGGGCTCGCCTGCGGCGGGAAAATAAATGTTTTCGTCGAAAAGCTCGATTAGGACCGCAAGATGAAAACCGCCCTATTAGAAGACCTGCAAAAGGCACGCGCGGAAAAACGCCAGGTCGTGCTTGCAACCAACCTCACCTCAGGTGAACAAAAACTCTTATACCCATTTGAAAATAAAGAGATATCCGATGTCGACGAAGCGGCAAGAGGGGCGCTCAGAAATGATAAGCCCACGACGGTCGAGACCGAAGACGGACCGGTATTCCTCAATATCTTCAACCCTCCGCTGCGGCTCTTTATTGTCGGCGCCGTGCATATCGCACAGGCTCTCGTCCCCATGGCGGCAGGCGCGGACTATGAGGTGACCGTCATCGATCCGCGCCGGAGTTTCGGATCCAGCTTCCGCTTTCCGAACGTCACCCTCGATGACCGCTGGCCGGATGACGCCTTCGCGGACCTGCATCCCGACCGCCGTTCCGCCATCGTCACGCTCACCCATGACGCCAAGCTCGACGATCCGGCGCTGCAATATGCGCTTCGCTCAGATGCCTTTTATATCGGCGCATTGGGCAGTGGTCGAACCCATGCGAAACGGCAGCAACGGCTCCTGAAGGCCGGCTTCAGCGACGAGGATTTTGCGCGCATTCACGGGCCAATCGGTCTCGATATCGGGGCCAAATCACCGGCGGAAATCGCCATTTCCATCATGGCGGAAATCACGGCGGTACTTCGCGGGAAAGCCGGGTCATGATTTTCGGGCGCATGGAAGTGGGTGAAGCAGAGGGTGTTGTCCTCGCCCATGCGGTGGAGATCGCACCCGGCAAGTTGCTTAAAAAAGGGCATGTCCTCACAAGAGAGGATATAAAGGGTCTTAAAAACAACGGCATAGAGACCATTCTTGGCGCCCGGATGGAAGAAACGGATATGCCGGAAGATGCGGCCGCGGCCGCCATCGCGGCCCCTCTCGCGGGCACCCATATTACCGTCAAGCCGCCCTTTACCGGGCGCGCCAATCTGTTCGCCGAGACCCGCGGGATCGCCGTCATCGATGAAGAGAAAATCAAGGCGCTCAATCATATCGATGAAACCATCACCATCGCCGCCGTGAAAAACCACGAGCTGGTGGAGGCCGGACAGATGCTGGCAACCGTCAAAATCATCCCCTTCGCCACCCCGAAAGCCAAAGTGGAAATGGTGCTCGATCGCATAAAGGACGGCGCTCAACCCATTGTTTCCGTTAAACCATTCGTGAGCAAGAAAATTGGTGTCATTTCCACCCTGTTGCCGAATACCAAGGAGAAGGTGATCGAGAAGTCGGAACGGATCATGGCCGACCGTCTGGCGCGCTGCGAAAATAAAATCGATATGCTCCGTCGTTGCGAGCATCATGAAGACGCGCTAACGCAAGCCATTACTGCGCTTGATAAGGAAGGATGCAACCTCATCCTGATCTTCGGCGCATCGGCGATTACCGACCGCAAGGATGTGATCCCCGCGGCCATCACGGAGGCCGGCGGCGGGATCGATCATTTCGGCATGCCGGTTGATCCGGGTAATCTTCTTCTGATGGGCCACCTTAGGGACAAGATCGTCATCGGGCTGCCGGGCTGCACCCGCTCGCCCAAGCTGAACGGCTTTGATTTTGTCCTCGACCGGATTCTGGCCGATATCCCGGTTCCGCCCTCCGATATCATGGATATGGGCGCTGGCGGGCTGCTCAAGGAAATTGCGAGCCGGCCGCAACCGCGAGACCAGGACCGGAAGGCGCAACCGAAATCCACAGGAAAGTCGGTCGCCATAATGATCCTCGCAGCCGGACAATCGCGACGAATGGGAAAAGAGAACAAGCTGCTTGCCAAGATCGGCGGCAAGCCCATGCTCCGCCATACGGCGGAACAGGCGCTGAAATCAAAGGCGGCGGGCGTCTATGGCGTAACCGGACATGAAAGCGAGAAAATCAAGGCATTGCTGGAGGAACTCGGGATCGAGAACTTCCACAATCCCGATTTCACGGATGGCCTCAGCAGTAGCCTCAAAACCGGATTTCGTGCCCTCGCGGATCGCTATGATGGCATTCTTATCTGTCTTGGCGACATGCCGCTTGTCTCCCCGTCGCTGTTCGATAAATTGATCGATGCCTTTGACGTCGAGGAAGGGCGCTCGATTATCGTGCCGACCTTCGAGGGCAAGCGCGGCAACCCCGTTCTGATCGCCAGCCACTTCAAGAATGACATTCTCGCCATTACCGGCGATATCGGTGCAAAATCGCTGATCGCCGAAAACGAAACCGTGGTTTTCAATGTCGAGGCTGAAAAAGACAGCATCTTTACCGATATAGATACACCCGAAGCCCTTGCGTCCCTGCAACGGAAGTGAAGATTTGTGTGATGAAGGAACTTTACCAAAAAAACCTGCTGCGCCTCGCCGCCAACGCCGTTGGCGACGGCCAGATGGAAAATCCGGATGCGGAGGAAACGCTCGACAATCCCACCTGCGGCGACCGGATCACCATACAGGTGCGCGTCAAAGATGGCGCGATTACGGATCTCAAGCACCAGAACCGGTCCTGCATGCTCTGCCAGGCCGCGGCGTCGCTGATCGGCGAGAATGCGATGGGCCGGGAACTTGAGGAGATTGCCTCCACGCGGAATAATCTTCAATCCATGTTGCAGGGCGAGGCCGTTCAGGCTACATCGGACTGGAAAGACATCGAATTTTTTAATGTAGTCGCAAGCCACAAAAGCCGGCATCACTGCGTACTCCTCCCCTTCGACGCGTTGATAAAGGCGTTGGAGGCAGCGAAAATGAAAGCCTGACATGCGACGCAAGAACCCACGAGTTAAAAACCTCCCCGACCTTCCCTCTCCCTGCACCGGTATTTGCAGTATGGATATGCAAAATCTCTATTGCCGCGGCTGTTTTCGCACCCGGAATGAAATCGGCGGTTGGGTCCTGATGAGCAACGAAGAGAAGATGGATGTCATCAGACAATTGCGCCAGCGCCGCAAGGAATCCGGGCTCGCGAAAAATTTGCCTTAATTTCGCCTATTTCCCCCCGCTTAATAAGAGCGTCGTCTGATAGAAAGTGAGTATATTCTAAAGGAAGGGGGCACAAATGTATTTGAAAACCCTGAGCGTTCTGACAGTTGCGTTCCTGTCGTTGCTCTTCCTTGTCATGACGGTATTCATGCCGGCCTCGACGACGCTCGTGGCCTCATCCGATAACGATCCCGATCTGCAGTGCCTCGCCCAGGCGGTTTATTTCGAAGCACGGGGCGAGCCGTTCAGCGGACAGATCGCCGTCGCGCAGGTCGTGCGCAACCGCGTTGTCGAAAAGGCAATGTCCTATTGCGACGTGGTTTTTGAAGGAAGCTCAAAGCGCAACGCCTGCCAGTTTTCCTTCGCCTGCGATGGCAAATCCGACAAAGCAACGGAGAAAGTGGCGTGGCAACGGGCGTTGATGATCGCCAACCTGGTGAAGAGCGGCTATATGCGCGATCTTTCCGGCGATGCGACATTTTACCATGCGACCTATGTCACTCCTTACTGGTCAAAGACCCTGCAAAAGACGACGAACATCGGAAATCACATCTTTTACCGCCAGATGTAGCCCTCCCGGCCCGATTCTCGACAGCAACGCAGAAAAGAGCGGACTCGGGTCCCTTTTCCCGGTGACCTGACCGCAACTCACCCCGACAAAATCGGCCACAACTTACCGGCGTAGTAAGGAAAATTCATTTTCGTGACGCCGGTCACATGCGCCTTTCATCGATTTCGGCTATATTACGTTGCTATTATATCGATTTGATATATTGTCCGTCGACATATCGGACTTTGGGCGCAGGTTTGTATCTCGATAATGAACTGAAATAGCAGGTTTTATGGACATTCGCACGCTATGCCTTGGTATTCTCACCATGGGAGATGCCACGGGCTATGAAATCAAGAAAACTTTTGAGGAACGGCTGGATCTGATTTTCCAGGCGAGCTATGGCTCCATCTATCCGGCGCTCAACAAGTTGACGGAAGAAGGTCTCGTTTCCTGCCGGGCCCAGAGCCAGGAAAAACGTCCCGACAAAAAGATCTATTCGATCACCTCGGCGGGCCGGTATCTGTTCTTTGACGAGATCATGAAGAAGCCGGCGGCGGACCGCTTCCGCTCCGAATATCTGGCGACCTTGATGTTCGCCCATCTACTGCCGGCCGCCGCGATATCGGAACTTATCGATGAGCGGATTGCCGACCGGCTTCAAAAGATCGAATCACTCATGAGCGACTGTGACACGCGTCAGACGGACCGCGAACAATTTCTTTGCAACTATGGCCGCACCATGTATCAGGCGGAAATAGAATATCTGCAGGAAAATAGACACTTACTTGAAGCGGACGCGCTGCTTGGCAGCCGGGCGGCCGAATAAGAAAATTTTGGACAATCTGGAAAACAGAGAGGTATCACTGTGAACCGTTCAATCATTATCGCGATCATCATCGCCGTCGGCGTCACGGCCTGGATTGCGTCTGGACAGATCGATATGAGCGGGGATGGCGAAGACACCGCCGGTAATGCCGCCGCCGCAACGAACACCGAGAGTGTGTCCGAAGAAACAGCGACGGCGGAGTCCGAGCAGAATGCGCCAAAGATCATGGGCGTTCGCTATCTTACCTTCACCGCCCAGCCACGCCAGCGGGAGATTATCGTCCATGGCAAGACCGAGGCGAACCGTGTTGTTGAGCTGAAAGCCGAAATTTCGGGACGGGTCAAATCCGTTCATGTCAATGATGGCGACCGCGTCAAGCGCGGCGATCGCCTGGTAAGTTTCGACGTGAAGGATAATGAGGCAAGGCTGCAGGAAGCGCAGGCGCTCGTCCGTCAGCGGGAAATCGAATTCAACGCGGCGCAGAAGCTGAATAAGAAGGGTTTCAGTTCCGATACGACCTTTGCAAGCGCGAAAGCGCAGCTGGACAGCGCCAAGGCGCAAGTCACAGCCATGAGAATTCGTCTCAACGATCTCGTAATCAACGCGCCCTTTGACGGTTATATCGAAAAGCGAAGCGCCGAAGTCGGTGATTTCGTCAAAGACGGCAATCCGATTGCCACGATCGTCGAGAGCGATCCGCTTATCGTTACCGGTCAGATTTCCGAATTGCAGGTTGGCAATATCGAAGTCGGCGGTGAAGGCTCGGCGCAGCTTGTCACGGGCGAAGAAGTCACCGGCAGCGTGACATTTATCGGCAGCGTGGCCGATCCCGAGACACGGACTTTCCGGGTTGAACTCGAAGTCCCGAACGAAGGCTATAAACTGAGAAGTGGCGTGACGGCGGAAATCACCTTCAAGACGAACTCTGTCAAGGCGCATTTCCTATCTCCGGCGTATCTCACGCTGAATGACGCGGGTGTCCTTGGTCTTCGGGCAGTCGGTGAGAATGATATCGTTGAATTTTATCCGGTCAAAATCCTCTCTGATACGCCCGATGGCGTCTGGGTGCAGGGTCTTCCGGAGACGGTCCGCTTGATTGTCGTCGGGCAGGATTTTGTCCGTGCGGGCGACAAGGTGAAGCCCGACCTATTTGTCGCTGAGGCAACGAAATGAACGCCATTATTGATGCCGCAATCAACCGTTCGCGAACGGTCATTTCCGCACTTTTGCTGATTCTGGTCGCGGGGACATATGCCTATGTTGATATCGCGAAGGAATCGGATCCGGATATCAACATCCCGATTATCTATGTCTCCATGACCCATGAGGGGATTTCCCCGGAGGATGCGGAGCGGCTGCTGATCCGTCCCATGGAGCTGGAACTCAGGTCCATCGAGGGCGTCAAGGAAATGACGGCAAGCGCGTCCGAAGGGCATGCCTCCGTTACCCTTGAATTCGATGCCGGTTTCGACGTCGACAAGGCGCTTCAGGATGTGCGTGAAAAGGTCGATATCGCCAAGAACGAATTACCGCAGGAAACCGACGATCCGACGGTGAACGAGGTCAACTTCGCCCTCTTCCCCGTGATTATCGTGACGCTGTCGGGCGATGTCCCCTTGCGCACTCTCATCAAGCTTGCGAAGGATCTGGAAGACCGGGTCGAAGGTCTGCCGGGCGTCCTGGAAGCCGATATCGGGGGCGACCGGGAGGAAGTGCTGGAAGTCATCATCGATCCGGTGAAACTTGAAAGCTATAAGATTTCCAACGCCGAACTCATCAGCACGGTTGTCAATAACAACAAGCTCATCGCCGCCGGCTCCATGGATACCGGCAAGGGCCGCTTTTCCATCAAGGTTCCCGGACTGTATAAAACCGCCGCCGATGTTCTTGATATCCCGATCAAGGTCTTCAACGACGGAGTTGTCACCTTGCGGGACGTGACGGAGGTCCGCCGCACCTTCAAGGATGCGGAAAGCTACGCGCGCCTCGACGGCCGGCCTGCGGTCGCGCTCGAGATCAAGAAACGGGTCGGCGAGAATATTATCGAGACGATCGAGGATGTGAAACGCGCCGTCGCCGTAGAACAGAAATACTGGCCGAAGAATGTCGTTGTCACCTATTCCCAGGACCGGTCTGAAGATATCCGCAATATGCTCACGGATCTTCAGAACAACATCATTAGCGCCATCATCCTTGTGATGGTGGTGGTGATCAGCGCGCTTGGCGTCCGCACGGCGGGACTAGTTGGGTTGTCTATTCCGGGATCCTTCCTGATCGGCATTCTCTATATGTATCTCTTCGGTCTCACCATCAATATCGTGGTGCTGTTCGGGCTCATCCTCGCGGTTGGCATGCTGGTTGACGGCGCCATCGTGGTAACGGAATTCGCCGATCGCAAGATGGCGGAAGGGATTGACAAGAAGGAAGCCTACGCCCTCGCCGCCAAACGCATGGCCTGGCCAATTATCGCGTCCACGGCGACGACCCTTGCCGTGTTCATGCCGCTGATGTTCTGGCCGGGCGTCGTAGGCGAATTCATGAAATACCTGCCCCTCACCCTGATCACGACACTCACCGGCTCGCTGCTGATGGCGCTCATCTTTGTGCCGACGCTGGGCTCCGTGTTCGGTAAGTCGGGCTCGACTAACTCGAAGACGCTTGCGGCTCTGGCGGCGGCGGAGAGCGGTGATATCCGGGATATTGGTGGCTTTACAGGACGGTATGTGCGCTTTCTCTCGGTCTGCATCAAGCATCCGACAAAGATCGTTATTGTTGGTGTTGTAACGCTGATTGGCGTTCAGGCCTATTACGCCACTCATGGCAACGGGGTTGAGTTCTTCCCGGACGTGGAGCCGGAAATGGCGCTCGTTTATGTCCATGCGCGCGGCAATATGTCCACGGATGAGAAAGACCAGTTGGTTCGGCAGGTCGAGAATGAAGTCCTGAAACTCGACGACTTTGCCGGCGTCTATACCCGAACCGGATCCCCGCAACAAGGTCAGCGCGACGTCGCCGAGGATGTCATCGGGACGATCCAGATGGAATTCAAGGACTGGCAGGATCGCCGTCCGGCCGAGGAAGTCTTTGCCGATATCCGCGAGCGCACGGCGCATCTGACCGGCATCATGGTCGAGGCGCGGGAGCCGGATGCCGGACCGCCGACGGGCAAGCATATCCAGATACAGCTGTCATCGCGCCATCCGGAGCTTCTGCCGGTGGAAGTCGCGAAGATCCGCAATCATCTGGAAACCAAGGTCAAGGACCTGATCGATATCGAAGATAGCCGTCCGATACCGGGTATCGAATGGCAGATAACGGTCGATCGCGCCCAGGCGGGTCGCTTTGGCGCCGATATCCAGACGGTCGGCAAAACCATCCAGCTCGTCACCAACGGTATCAAGGCGGATGAATACCGTCCGAACGACGCCGATGACGAAATCGATATCCGTCTGCGCTTCCCTGACGATAAACGCAGTATCGATCAGCTCGACAATCTGCGCGTGATGACGGCCAACGGCATGGTGCCGATTTCAAACTTCGTAAAGCGCGAAGCGCGCCAGAAGGTCGGCAACATCAGCCGTTCCGATGCCGAGCGGATCATGACGGTCAAGGCCAATGTCGCGGCCGGCGTTCTCGTCGATGACAAGGTCCGCGAGCTGCAGGCCTGGATGGAAAATGACGCCAAGATCGACCCCGAGGTCTCCTATGTCTTCAAGGGCGAGGATGAGGAGCAAAAGAAGGCCCAGGACTTCCTTGGCAAGGCCTTTGCAGTCGCGCTCTTCATCATGGCGATTATTCTCGTCACGCAGTTCAACAGCTTCTATCACGCCTTCCTAATCCTGACGGCCGTGATCATGTCCACGATTGGCGTATTTGTCGGCCTGATCATCACCGGTCAGCCGTTCGGCATTGTCATGACGGGGGTCGGGGTGATTGCCCTTGCCGGCATCGTCGTGAACAATAATATCGTGCTGATCGACACCTATGCGCATTTGCGAAGACAGGGCATGGAGGCGATGGAAGCGGTGCTACGGACCGGTGCCCAGCGTCTGCGCCCCGTTATGCTGACGACCGTCACCACCATATTCGGTCTGCTGCCCATGACCTTGCAGGTGAATATCGATTTCCTCAGCCGCGAGATCGTGACCGGAGCTCCCTCCTCCCAATGGTGGGTTCAGCTCTCGACGGCCGTGGCGTTCGGATTGACCTTCGCAACGCTCCTCACGCTCGTGATGACCCCGGCCCTCCTGATGCTGGGCGCGAATGTCAGCAACGCGCTTGAGCGGCGGCGTCAGCGCAAGGCGGTAAAAAAGGCCGGTGCGACGGGGCATCCGGAACCGGCGGAATAAAAGCGGCGGGCAAGGGAACGGACGACGGCGTCAGTCTTCGTCGTCGTCCTCTTCGGCGCTCGCCTCCCCGTCATCCTCCGCCTCGGACGAAGCCTCGGCATTTTTCCGCGCCTCCTGTTCCTGCAATCGGCGATGGCTCATGATGGAGAAGGGAATGGTCGCCATATAGATGACGGCGATCAGGGAGAGAAGCTGCCAGGGATAGCTCACCAGCACCGCGGCGAGACCACCGACGAGGACCAGCACCGGCATGATAAATCGCCGGGCAATCCGGATCCGCTTGATCGAGAAGGTGGGAATGCGACTGGCCATCAGGAAGGCCATAAAAAGCATCCAGGCGGCATTCAGAATGGCCGAGCGGAAAAAATCGCTGTCGGCATAGAAACTGATGACCATGAAAAGGAGCGAGATGGACGCGCCCGCGGGGGCAGCGATCCCGGTGAAATACCGGCTTGCCCAGGCCGGCTGTTTTTTATCCAGCATGGAATTGAAGCGCGCAAGCCGGAGCGCGCAGGAAACCGTGAACACCAGCGAGATGATCCAGCCGACTCCGCCCAGACCGCTTTCCAACGACCAAAGGAAGATCACCAGGCCCGGCGCGACGCCGAAACTGACGAAATCCGAGAGGGAATCGAGCTCCGCGCCAAATTTCGAGGCGCTGTTCAACAGCCGTGCCATGCGTCCATCCAGCCCGTCAAGCACACCGGCCGCCAAGATGGCGATCACCGCCAATTCCCATTTTTCATCGAGGGCGAACCGCACGGATGTCAATCCCGCGCAAAGCGCCAGCATGGTCAGCATATTCGGTATCAGCGAGTTGAGCGGCATGAACCGCAGGCGTCGGCGCTGTTGAAAGGTCATCTAGCGAACCTCCACCGCCATGGGCGCCTCATTTTTCGCATGCAAATCGGCGATGATTGTCTCGCCGCCGATCATCGATTGCCCGAGCCCGACGAGCGGCTCCACCCCGTCTGGAAGATAAATATCGGTTCGGCTGCCGAACCGGATCAAGCCAAATCTTTCCCCCGTCCGCACTTCCTGACTATCGGTGAGATAGCAGACGATGCGCCGCGCGACCAACCCCGCGATTTGCACAAAAACGATGTCATTGCCGTCATTATCGCGAAGATGGACGGCATGGCGTTCATTTTCCTCCGACGCCTTGTCCAGGGCGGCGTTCAGGAATTTTCCGGCGCGATAAACCTGCCGTATGACCGTGCCGCCGAGCGGGATACGGTTCACATGGACATTGAAAACATTAAGAAAAATGCTGATGCGAAGCCGGGCGTCCGGACCCATTCCGAGTTCTTCCGGCGGGACCGCGCGTTCGATCATCTGTACGACGCCGTCGGCCGGGCTGACGATCAGGCCGTCGCGGGTCGGAACATTGCGGTCAGGATCACGGAAGAAGTAAACGCACCAGAGCGTCAGGATAACTCCGATCCAGCCGAGAATTGGCCAGGTAAACAGGAACAGGGCGAGTGTTATCGCGGCAAATATGGCAATAAATCGGTGACCTTCCTGATTAATCGGCACCAAAACTGACTTTAACATGTCCATGTTGACTTCCTTCCGGCATACGGCCCGTTAGTGAAACTAGGTCTTACCTCATGTCATCGTCAAAAAGAACAAAAAGATGATCGTCTGCAATATGGAGGTAATTGTACCGCCTAATCCATGACCTGCTCAAGTTTCTCCTGATAGGTCGCGGCTTCCTGCTGGCGGGCCCACATCGCGGCATACTGGCCATTCAGCGCCAGCAGCTCGTGATGCCGCCCCCGCTCCTGGATATGGCCGTTGTCGAGCACAATGATTTCGTCGGCGTCAACGACGGTTGAAAGACGATGCGCGATGACAAGGGTCGTGCGGTTTTTGGAAACTTCGGCAAGGCTCGCCTGAATTTCCTTTTCCGTATGGGAATCAAGGGCGGAGGTCGCTTCGTCGAAGAGCAAAATACGGGGTTGTTTCAGGATCGCACGGGCAATGGCAACCCGCTGCTTCTCGCCGCCGGAAAGTTTCAGGCCGCGCTCGCCGACCATGGACTCGTAACCCTCCGGGAGCTTTTCGATGAATTTGTCGATGCTGGCGAGCCGCGCGGCGTCCTCGATCTCCTGATCGCTCGCGCCGGGCCGCCCATAGGCAATATTATAGCGAATCGTATCGTTGAACAGAACCGTATCCTGCGGGACGATGCCAATGGCGGCGCGAAGCGAGTCCTGCGTGACTTCATTGAGTTTCTGGCCGTCGATGGTCACATAGCCGCTATCGACGTCGTAAAAGCGGAAAAGGATGCGCGAGATCGTCGATTTCCCCGCGCCAGACGGCCCGACAATTGCCGTCGTCTTGCCGGGCGGCACCTTGAAGGAGACACCGTGTAGGATCTGTCGATTACTCTCATATCCGAAATTGATATTGTGGAACTCGACCTCCCCGCCCCCTTCTGCAAGCGGCACGGCGCCGGGCAAATCGTCAATCTCCCGCGAGACGGTCAGAAGCTCGAACATCTTTTCCATATCGACGAGGCTCTGCTTGATCTCACGGTAAACGAAGCCGAGGAAATTAAGAGGCTGCACAAGCAGCATCATAAAGGCATGGATGGCGACGAAATCCCCGACCGTATATTCCCCCGCAACAACGCCGCGCGCCGAGAGGATCAGAACAGCGACGAGACCGATGCTGATGATCGCCCCCTGCCCGATATTGAGATAGGCCAGCGTCGTATTGCTTTTGACGGCAGCTTTTTCATAGGAGGCAAGTGCCTTGTCAAAGCGGCGAGCCTCATGGTCTTCATTGCCAAAATATTTAACCGTTTCGAAATTGAGAAGACTGTCGATGGCCTTGGTATTGGCCTCACTGTCCTTCTCGTTCATCGTCCTGCGGTATTTGAGCCGCCATTCCGTCACGGTCAGCGTAAAATAGATATAGCCGATGAGCGTCACGAAGGTGATGAGGGACATCAGCCAGCCATACTGGACCAGCAAAATTCCGCAGATAAACAGAATTTTCAGGAGGGTCGGCACAATGTTAAACAGCATGAAGCGAAGAAGGAAATCTATCCCCTTCGTGCCCCGTTCGATAACACGGCTAAGCCCGCCCGTCTGCCGGTCAAGGTGAAAGCGCAAGGATAGCCGGTGCAAATGCCGGAAAGTGTTGAGAGCCACCTGACGTATGGCGTTCTGCCCCACCTTTGCAAACACGGCGTCGCGCAGCTCGGCAAAGGCCTGCGTCAGGACGCGCGCCACGCCAAAGGCCACGATCAGGCCGAGGGGCATAATGATCATCGGGTTCACATCGCCCGTCAGGTCATCAACGATATATTTCAGAAGATAAGGCGTATAGACGGAGGCAACTTCCGCCGCCACAAGCAGGATAACGGCAACGAAAACGCGGAACTTCAGATCATTCCGTCCCTCGACCCAGAGATATTGGCCAAGGGTTCGCAAGGTCGCAAAATGGCTGCGTGTTTCCGTATGGCTATGGCTATCGAAATTTTTGCCGCTCATTTTCTATCCATGGATCGCCGGTACAGGCGATGAGCATAGCCTAAAGCGGTCCGCGCCAAGACGGAAAATTCGCGAACCGTGAAGAAATGTGACAACGGCCACAATGAGCGTGCACTTGCCGGTCTTATTCCTTTTTCGGCAGCGTGAAAATCTGGCCCGGGAAAATAAGGTCCGGATCCCTGATCTGGTCCTGATTGGCCTGATAGATCACCGTATATTCCATCCCCTCGCCATAGACACGGCGGGCGATCCGCCAGAGGCTGTTGCCGGGCTGGACGATCGCGCTGAGCCCCCCGCTTGCCTGCGCAAGGACGACATCACTCGGTTGTGCCTTCTGGAAGGGAAGCTCAACCCGGGAGATGACCTTGCCGGCGGGATCAATCTGGTCGATCCGCAAGGTGTGATTGCCGGCGGGAATGGACTGATCGGGAACGAGGGACCAGTTCCCCTCGCTATCGATTTCCGCCGTGCCGACGGGCTTGTTGTTCACATAGACAGCGACCCGGTTGCCCGGCAGGCCGCGACCGGAGAGCTGCAGGGTGCCCTTATCGTCATAATTGACGGAGCCGAGCGTCAGGTCCTTCGCGGCAGAAACATCGCCCTTCGCTTCCGGCACCTGCAAAAGCTTTGGCGCATTTCCGCCGACTGACGCGCTTGCCTCTTCCTTCGGCACCAGCATTGCAATGGCCGGCGCGCGATCTTCAAGCGGTGCGCTACAGTCCGGGACATTCATGATGACGAGGCTGCCCGATTCAAGATCCTTCCCGTCCGGATTATGCGACGTCAGATTAACGGTCTGGGAGCCCGAGGGAAGCGGCGTGCTGGACGTAAAAACCCATTCGCCGCTTGCGGACGCCGTCGCCTCGCCGACCTTCCTGTCGCCGATGATGACCGCGACCACGGCGTCCGGCACCGCACGGCCCGCCGCCACAAGATCGCAATTCTGGTCAATACGGATGATATCGAAGCTCGGCCGGGCAAGCGCTGTCTGCTTGCCTTCATCCTCCGACGTATCGTCTAGATTTTTCTCAACGACTTTTGGCGGGGCAAGGGCGGTCTGCGTCGCATTCTTGTCGCCACTGCCCTCAGCGGTGGCCGATTGCGATTTCTCCATGTCCGAGGGCGCCGCGGTTTCAACGGCCCCTTGCTCGGCGGGACCGAAAATCAAATCGCTGCGAAAATAAAGAAACAGACCCGCCACTATCAGCAGCAATATTGCCAGGATACCAAATACGCGCACCAGAGCCTCACTCAATTACCCATTTTCGGCGCCATTATGAACGCCTGCGCCAGATCGCGCAATCTTTAGTAAAATTCTGGCTTTTTTGCCCGCCTATTGCACCTTGTGCGAGATCGGCGGAATGGATTTGAGATATCTGGCAATCGCCTCAAGATCCGCATCCGTGAGCTTGGAAAGACTGTTCCGGATCACCTCGTCCATGCTGCCCTGCACATCGTCGAAATTCGGCTTCATGCCGTCCTTCATGAAGCTGACGATATCGCCTTCCGACCAATCGCCTATGCCGGTTGCGTCATCCGGGGTAATATTGGCGACTTTCTCCCCCTCCCCGCCATTTGCCGTTCCGGCGAGATACAGGCTGTGATCACTGCCGCCCAGGAAATTTCGCGGGGTATGACACTCACCGCAATGAGTCAGCGCCTCGACGAGATAGCCGCCGCGCGCCACAGTTTCATCGGCTCCTGCGGGCGGCGCGTAGGGTGCGTCGTCAAAGAACAGAAGCCGCCAGCCCCATTGCAGCCATCGCCAGGAAAAGGGCGGTGAAACGTCATGCGGCTGGTTTTCCCGCATAACCGGCGTCAGCGTCATCAGATGGGATTTGATCGCAAGCGCGTCCTCATCGGTCATCTTCGTATAGCTGGTATAGGGGAAGGCCGGGAAATAATAATGGCCGGCAGGACTTATCCCCTGTTTAACCGCCTTCAGGAAATCCGTGTCCGACCAGCCGCCAATGCCGGTCTTCTCATCTGGCGTGATATTCGGCGTGTAGAATATGCCGAACGGCGTTTCGAGCGCCCGCCCGCCCGCGAAGGGTTTGCCGCCGTTCTTGATGTCCGTATGGCAGCCATAGCATCCGCCTGCCGCCGTAAGATAGGCGCCCCGGTCCGATGCCTCCTCCGCCTGCAACGGGTGACTGCCGGCGCCCCAATAAAGGGTGACGCCCGCAATCAGGAAAAGAGCGGCCTTAATAAGAAAAAACCGCTCCCTCCGTAATTTTGTAACGGTGCCCGGCACGGGTGCCGTTAATCTTTCGGTTTACGGAACTGCTTGTGACAGGCGCCGCAGGTCCCGCCGGTTTCCTTCAGCGCCGCGCCGATCATCGCCTGATCGCCGGTCTTCACGGCCGCGACCAGCTGTGTCGCCGCTGCCTGGAGGTTTTCGATATCTTTCTGGAAGGCATCTTTCTCGGTCCAGATTTCAGGTTTCGCGCGAGATGCCTCGACACCCGATCCTTCCGGGAATAGTTTTCCCATATTTGCGGCAATTTCGGCGATCTGCATCGCGTTATCATTGAGCGAGTCACTATAGGACATCTCTCCCTTCGCGACCTTGCCAATGGCGCCCATATTCATTCCCAACTTCTTCATCTCCGCAATCCGGAAATCCGCCTCGGCATTGCCGGTGGATTCCGAATGGGCGGTGGCGATCCCCATGAACAGGGCGGCGCCCGCCAGCATTGCAACAGCAGTTTTTGTTAACATCACCTTCATTTTCAACTCCCTCGCTGGTTAAACTTCACTATAACTTCTATAAGGCCGCCAGAATTACACCATAAAATCATTGCGGCACCTTAACAATTAATTCGGCCCCCCCGTACCCATGCATCTTGTCATGGGCGCGGACGCGGACCTGCTTCACATGCATGGGAAGCGACAACGTCATCGATCGCGTAAAGGGCTGCTCGTCCTCATGGGGATGCATCAGCACCCGCGTGCCCAGGTTGTTCCCTTCCATGTCGAGGACGTCCCAGCGGTCCGCATAGTGATCCCAGCCGCTGTCGTCATGGCGGACCGTCACGCTGAACCGATAGACATCGGCGTCAACATTGACGACCTTCACATCGATCACGTCAGCCTTCCCTGCCAAAACGGGGCTTGACGCCATGATCAGGAACCCGCAAATAACAAGGGCAAGGATTTTTCTCATTCTTTACCTTTTACCGTTATAGTTCGTCCAATGCCCAAAATTTCTTCCCTTTGCGTTTATTGCGGTTCCCGGATGCCCAAGGATCCGTCCCACATCGACGCCGCCAGAGACCTCGGCAAGGCACTTGCCGCCAACGGGATCCGGCTTGTCTATGGCGGCGGCCATGTCGGCCTGATGGGCGTAATTGCCGACGCCACGCTCAACGCTGGAGGACAGGTTATCGGGATTATTCCCGCTCATCTACATCATATTGAGGTCAGTCACGAGAAATTGACAGAGCTGCATGTGGTCGACAGCATGCATATCCGCAAGGAGAAGATGTTTCAGATGGCCGATGCCTTCGCTGTCCTGCCCGGCGGCCTCGGGACCCTTGACGAAACATTCGAGATGGTGACCTGGCGGCAACTCCGCCTGCACGACAAGCCGATCCTGCTGGTCAATTACAAAAATTACTGGCGACCTCTCCTAGATTTGCTGGACCATATGAACAAAGCGGGATTCGTGGAAACCGAAGCGCTCGGCTTTTTTACCGTTGTGGAGAAGCTGGAGGATATCATCCCGACCCTCATGACGGAGCCCGAAGCGGAATTTAACGCCGATATCTCAAAATTTTAGGACTGAATTGACGTTTTTTTGACGGTTCAGCTTGCAGAGTTCGCCGGCAATGATATTTTGCTGCCGCAGGATACCGAAACAATAGGCCAAGAAGGACGTCGATATGCCAAAAATTCAAGTCAAAAATCCGGTCGTGGAACTGGATGGCGACGAAATGACCCGGATTATCTGGGCATTTATCAAAGACAAACTCATCCTCCCCTACCTGGATATCGATTTGAAGTATTATGATCTCGGGATCGAGAAGCGTGATGAGACGGACGATCAGATCACCATTGATGCTGCCAAAGCCATCCAGAAATACGGCGTCGGTGTCAAATGCGCGACCATCACCCCGGATGAGGCACGGGTCGAGGAATTCGACCTGAAGAAAATGTACCGCTCGCCGAACGGCACGATCCGCAACATCCTGGGCGGCACCGTGTTCCGCGAGCCGATTATCTGCTCCAACGTGCCGCGGCTCGTTCCGGGCTGGACCGACCCGATCGTGATCGGCCGTCATGCCTTCGGCGATCAGTACCGGGCAACCGATATGGTTGTGAAGGGCCCCGGCAAGCTGACCATGAAGTTCGAGCCCGCCGACGGCAGCGCGGCGCAGGAATTCGAGGTTTTTGACTTCCCCTCCGGCGGCGTTGCCATGAGCATGTATAACCTTGATGATTCCATTCGCGGATTTGCCCGGGCTTGCATGAACTACGGCCTGAACCGGGGCTGGCCGGTTTATCTCTCCACGAAGAACACCATCCTGAAGGCCTATGACGGCCGGTTCAAGGACCTCTTCGAGGAGGTGTTCAACAATGAATTCAAGGACAAGTTCGACAAACTCGGCCTGACCTACGAACATCGCCTGATCGACGACATGGTCGCCTGCGCGATGAAATGGTCGGGTAAATATGTCTGGGCCTGCAAGAATTACGACGGTGACGTGCAGTCCGATACGGTCGCGCAAGGCTTCGGATCGCTCGGCTTGATGACATCCGTCCTGATGACGCCGGACGGAAATACTGTCGAGGCGGAAGCCGCCCATGGCACCGTGACCCGCCATTACCGCATGCATCAGGAAGGCAAGGAAACCTCAACCAATCCGATTGCCTCCATTTTTGCCTGGACCCGGGGTCTGATGCACCGCGCCAAGCTGGACGGAAACGACGAGTTGAAGAAATTCGCGGAATCCCTTGAAAAGGTGTGCATTTCAACTGTCGAAGGCGGCCAGATGACGAAGGATCTTGCGCTGCTGGTCGGTCCCGATCAGACCTGGCTCACCACCAATCAATTCCTGGACGCACTGGACCAGAATTTGCAAAAAGAAATGGCCTGATCAATCAGGAGGATATCCAAAAAAAAGCCGGCCCAAACCGGTCGGCTTTTTTCGTGGCTTAACTCCCGGCGTTACTCATCCATGATCATTTCATCGCGGTCCGGATCGCTTTCAGGCAGGCCCTGCAGAGCCTCGGACAGGACCCCGGCATTTGCCCGGATCTTCTGCTCGATCTCATTGGCGATTTCCGGATTTTCCTTGAGGAATATCTTTGCCTGTTCCCGCCCTTGGCCAATCCGCTGGCTATCATAGGAATACCAGGAGCCGGACTTCTCAACGATCTCCGCCTTGACGCCAAGGTCGAGAATTTCGCCTGTCTTCGAAATCCCCTCGCCATACATGATGTCGAACTCGATCACCTTGAACGGCGGGGCCACCTTGTTCTTGACGACCTTTACCCGCGTCTGGTTGCCGACAATATCGTCCTTCACCTTGATCTGCCCGATCCGGCGGATATCGAGACGGACGGAGGCGTAGAATTTGAGCGCGTTGCCGCCCGTCGTCGTTTCGGGGCTTCCGAACATCACACCGATCTTCATACGGATCTGGTTGATGAAAATCACCATACAGTTGGAGCGCGCGATGGAACCGGTCAGTTTCCGGAGCGCCTGGCTCATCAGCCGCGCCTGAAGCCCGACATGGGTATCCCCCATCTCTCCTTCCAGCTCAGCCTGCGGCACCAGCGCGGCGACACTGTCGACCACCAGCACATCCACGGCGCCGGAGCGGACCAGCGTATCGGTAATCTCGAGCGACTGTTCACCGGTGTCAGGCTGCGAGATCAGAAGCTCATCCACATCCACGCCCAGCTTGCGGGCATAGACCGGATCGAGCGCATGCTCCACGTCGATAAAGGCGCAGGTCCCGCCCTGACGCTGCGCTTCGGCAACCACATGAAGCGCGAGGGTCGTCTTGCCGGAACTTTCCGGACCGTAAATCTCGACCACCCGCCCCTTCGGCAGACCGCCAATGCCCAGCCCGATATCAAGACCGAGGGATCCCGTCGGGATCGCCGCAACGTCCAAGGCCTCCTGCTGACCAAGCCGCATCACCGACCCTTTGCCGAAGGCCCGATCGATCTGGCTCAGGGCCGCTTCCAACGCTTTTTTCTTGTCCATGCCACCTGCTTCAACGAGCTTCAGAGCTGATTTTACCATCGATCTCCCCTTATTCCATAGGTCCGTAGCGGATGCAACTGCTGTAAATGTACATGGTTTGTTCTCTTTTGCAAGAAATTTTTATGTGATTGTATTTAATGGTATTTTTGTATCATGTTTGATTTTTGTTCTCAAAATTACAAAGAACGATGAATCCCGTCATATAAAATTTGAGGAACGGAACCCTTGCCCGTTCCGAATCCCGCACGAAAGTCAGTTGGTTTCCCGGACCAGGACTTCCTTGACCTTGGTGGCGATTTCTTTCAGCGAGAAGGGTTTGGGGAGGAAATCGATTTTGCTGACGTCGAAATCGAGATCCTTGCGGAAGGCATCCTCGGCATAGCCGGAAATGAAAATGACCTTGAGGTCGGGCGTTTTGCCGAGAATATTTTTCACAAGCGTCGGCCCGTCCATAATCGGCATCACCACATCGGTGATCAGCAGGTCGATCTTGCCGTCATGCCCCTGCGCAACCTCGAGCGCCGTTTCGCCGCTATCCGCCTGCAGCACCGTATATCCCTTGTTTTCAAGCGCCCGTGCGGCGAAAAGCCGGACCGGATCCTCGTCCTCGACAAGAAGGATGGTACCCTTGCCGGTCAGGTCGCGATGGGCGGAATGCTGCGATGTTTCCGCGGCATCCGCCCGCCTTGCCTCCTCGGCATAGCGCGGCAGATAGATATTAAAAGTCGTTCCCTTGTCGTCGTTATTCTCGGCGAAAATAAAGCCGCCCGTCTGCTTGATAATGCCATATACGGTGCTGAGGCCGAGACCCGTCCCCTCGCCGACTTTCTTGGTCGTGAAGAAAGGATCGAATATCTTCTCGATGACATCTTCCGGGATCCCCGTGCCCGTATCCGAGACCTTGACGAGAATGTAGTCACCCGGCGGGATCAACTCGTTAAATCCCTTCTGGCCGGGCGCGATGGTAAGGTTCTCGGTCTCGAACGAGAGCAGCCCGTCCCCGGACATGGCATCGCGCGCATTCACCGCGAGATTGATGACCACCTGCTCGAACTGCCCCCGATCGACCTTGACGAGCCAGAGATCGCGGGCATGGCTGATCTTGAGCTGGATCGCCTCGCCGATAAGACGCCGGAGCAGGTTGGAAAGCTCGGCCAGCACATCGGTGAGGTCGGTGACTTCGGGGCGCAGGGTCTGCTGGCGGGAGAAGGCCAGCAACTGACGGACAAGGCCGGCGGCGCGATTGGCGTTCTGCTTGATCTGGTTGATGTCGGAATAGGACGGATCGCCAACCTGGTGACGGAGCAGCAACAGATCGCAAAATCCGATCATCGCCGTCAGAAGGTTGTTGAAATCATGGGCAATGCCGCCGGCCAGCTGGCCGACAGCCTGCATCTTCTGGCTTTGCGCGAACTGGACTTCAAGGCTGCGCTGAACGGAGGTGTCCACCACATGGACGAGTAGGCGGCCGTCCGCGGGCTCCTCCCCCGCAATGGCGCTGATATAGAAGCTTGCCGCCCGTTCCGTTGCGCCCTGCAGCTTCACCTCCAGCGAGGGCGCGGCCATATCGCTGGCAACCGCCTCCATGAGCTTCTGTTGAAGCTGCGGGCGGTCGCCGTCTTCGACAAGTTCCGTTATATGGCTACCGACCGCCTTGTTGAGGACGGTCCCGGTGAGAGCGCGGAACGCCGGGTTCGCCTCCAACACGACACCCTTGGCGTCGAGCAACAGGATACCAATCGGCGCGGCCTCGAAAAACCGGCGGAAATGCAGCTCCGCGTTTGCAACCCGTTCCCGCCACTCCTTTTCCTGCAGGAGCTCGCGCACGACAGAGCGAGAGCCCAAAACCGCATCATTCTCGTCGCGGACAATCGTTTGCGTGACATGGACGGGCAATTGCGTGCCGTCGCGACGGCGAAGGGTCAGTTCCCCCTCATAGAGCGGTCCGTCCGCCGAAAACACCTCCATCAGGTCAAGCTGCGCGTCATCCGATTTAACGACAAGGCTGGAGAAAGACAGATTCCCTTCGTTCAACTCTTCCTGCTGATACCCAAGCCAGTCGGCGAAAATCCGGTTCGCGAACTGAAGATTGCCGTCGCCATCCAGGGAATAGAACCCAACCGGCGCATTATTGAAATATTCCGAGAGTTTCTCGCGGGCGACCCGCTCCTCTTCCTCCAGCCGATGCTGGCGAGTCGTTTCGGTGACGTACCAGATGATATTGTCCGGCAATACGTCAATGGCATGGGCGAGGATCGACAGCCACCGCCCGCTTGCGGTCTTGATGTCGATACGGCCGCCGGTCGTGCCGTCGTAGACGGCAGCCTTCAGAAGCTTCTCTATCTTCTCGCGCGCCTGCTCGTCGGCGTCGAAATACGCGGCCAAGGTCTGCCTGTCATCCCTTGCAGGCAGATCGAGGAGTTTACGGTATGCGGCATTCGCATAGACGAACCGGCCGTCCTTCGTCGTCAGCAGCCGCCCCTCCGGGCTTGTGGCAATAACATCGGACAAGAGGTCGAGATTCCCGCTCGCGGCCTGGCGAAGGCCATGAAAGATGAGATACCAGAGACCCAGCCCCATGGCTGAAACCACCATCGCGCTCAGTATGACGATATTGATGAAGCTGAGTTCCCGGCCCAAGAGCGCCGAAATGACGATCAGCGCCGCCACGAGAAAGAAGGCAGCAGCAAGCTGGCGCGCATCCACGCCCATGAAGAATTTCGGATTTCTCCGCCGTCTGTTTACCTGTTGCGCCATAGGGAACCGCTTACTTCTTCAGCTTGTTCTTATTGAGCCGCATGACATAGCCGATGATTTCGGCCACCGCCTTGAAATGCTCGTAGGGAATTTCCTCATCCAAATCGCAGGCCTTGTGCAGAGCCCGGGCAAGCGGCGGGTTTTCGACGATCGGAATATCATTCTCGTTCGCGATTTCGCGGATTTTCGCGGCGATATTGTCCATGCCCTTGGCGACAACCACCGGCGCCCGCTCGTCCTCGGGCTTGTATTGCAGCGCGACCGCGAAATGGGTCGGGTTGGTAATCACGACATCCGCCTCCGGCACCGACTGCATCATGCGTTGCCGCGACCGTTCCGCCCTCAGTGCCCGAAGGCGGGCGCGGATCATCGGATCGCCTTCCGTCTGCTTGTATTCATCCTTGATCTGCTGCTTCGTCATGCGCAGTTCCTTGTGATGGTTATAGCGCTGATACATGAAGTCGAGCCCGGCAATGACACTCATGACCGCGACGACGCCGGCGAGCAGCAGAAGCGCCTGGTCCTGTATCAGCTCAAGCACTTGCGGGACGTCATAGGACACGACGACGGGAAGCTGATCCATCGAAGGCAGCACGAACAGGATTGCGATGGTGCCGACCAGTGAAATCTTGAACAGGCCCTTCGCGAACTCGACCAGAGACTTGATCGAAAAGAGCCTGTTAAAGCCTTTCAATAGGGAGAGTTTCTCGAGTTTCGGCTTGATCCGTTCGGCGGAAAAAACCGGCCGATGCTGCACGAGATTGCCGAGAAGACCAGCGATCATCAGCGTGCCGAGCGCCGGGGCGACGACCCAGATGATCGCCCATCCAAGATCGCCGAAAATGAGGCCGAGGTGAAACCTGTCCGTCGCGATCGCATGGGGTTGCTCGATGAATTTGAGCAGGTCGAACGTAAGACCCTTGCCAAGACCGGCGATGAAAATCATCACGACCAGCGTGATCCCGATGGTCATGAACCAGTGGCCGACCTCCTGCGATTTCGGCACCTGACCTTTCTTGAAGGCATCCTCGAGCCGTTTGGCGGTTGGCTCTTCTGTCTTTTGGGCATCATCTGTATCGTCAGCCATCTGCCCTTATTCCCCGAGAAAGCGCATCAGCGCCTCCTCGTAATAACTGATAAACCACATCATAGCGGCGCCAATTGTAATCGCCAGAATGGCAAAGGAAAGCACAATCTGCAGGGGCATGGCGACGAAGAAGATCTGCACCTGCGGCATCAGGCGGTTAATCAGGCCGATCCCCATATAAAAGGTAATCCCGAAAACAAGGAAGGGCGCGGACATCTGAAAACCGAGCAGGAAGGATTGCTGTACAAAATCCGTGATCAGCTGGCTGATGCTGCCGAAATCCGGCACCTGCCCGGCCGGGAAAAGACGGTAGGTCGCGAATGTGCCCTCGATGAACAGATGGTGCATATCGGTGACAAAAATCATCGTCAGGCCCATCAGGGTCATGAAGGTGCTGGTGATGGCGCCTTGGGTCATCTGCGCCGGATCGAAGAATTGCGCGGCGGCAAGGCCCGACTGCTGGGCGATGATCGTGCCGGCGATATGCAGGCTGCTGAGCAGCAATCGAAGGATTCCGCCCATGACAAGGCCGATCACCATCTCGCCAACAAGCAACAACAGAAGTTCTATCGGCGTCGCGGGTTCGCCCGGCAGCTGGTCGATGGCAAAAGGTAAAACGATGAAACTGACCCCGAGCGCAACGGCAAGGCGAACCCGGGGCGGAATAAAGGCTTCGCCAAATCCCGGAACAACCATGAAGGCGGCGCCAAGACGCGCGAAGACCAGCAAGAAGGCAAAGATATTTACGCTGAGATATTCGGCCAGCATCTAACGGTCACCGGCGATCATATGCCCGAAATACGCTGGGCGAGCTGTTCCATCAACGCAATCATTGAGGAAATCATGAAGGGCATGAAAATGATCAGGGACAGGAAGATCGCCAGAATTTTCGGAACAAACACCAGGGTCATTTCCTGAATCTGGGTCAGGGCCTGCACAAGCGCGATGATCAGACCGACAGCAAGGGCGACCAGCATGACAGGAGACGCCACAGCAAGGAGGACCCAGATTGCTTCTCGAACGACATCGACGACATCGGCTGGGCTCATTTGCTTCAATCCTTATGCTGTAAAAAACCTCTACAGCCTAGATTGGCATTTTTATGATGTCTTGATAAGCCTGAATTACACGATCGCGGACGGCGACCACCGTTTCAAGGGTTGCCTCGGCGTTGCTGACCGCGGTGACGATATCGGCAAGACCCGCATCCCCCGTAATCGCCTCCAGGCTGATCTGCTCGGAATTGACACCGGTTTCAATGGCCTCGGTGCCGGCGCTCGCGAGCATTTCGGCAAAGCTCGGTCCGCCGACGGCTTCCGCCGCCTCGTTGGCACCGCCGGATGGCTTGGCACCAAGGGTATTGTTAATCGCCTTTGAATAAGCCTGCGTGGCCGCAAGCGCGCTTGTATCCGCCATAATCTACTCTCCCCTCACTCCTACTGATGCAGGATGTCCAGCGTCCGCATAATCATCTTCTTCGATGCCTCGATCACGCCAAGGTTGGCCTGATAGGACCGCTGGGTTTCCTTCATGTCCATGATCTCAACCAGCGAATTGACATTCGGCATCTTGACATAGCCGTCGGCGTTTGCCGCCGGATGACTTGGATTGAATTTGAGATCAAAATCGGTCTTGTCCTCACCAATGCGCGAGACTTTCACCTTGGTGACCTTCTCCTCGCGGTCGAGCACATTCTTGAAGGAAATAATTTTCCGCCGGTAGGGATCCTCGTCGGGCGTCTTGCCCATACTGTCCTTGTTGGCCAGGTTTTCCGAAATAACCCGCATCCGCTGTCCCTGGGCATCCATCCCAGAGGCCGATATCAACATTGTCTTTAAGAGATCCATGTTACCGGTTTCCTTTTCTAGTCCGTTTAACGGCGGCCAAGGGCTGTTTTCAACATCCCCAGATTTTTCTTGTACAGCGACGTCGTCAGCTCGTACTGGATTTGTGTTTCCGCGACTTTCATCATTTCCTCTTCCAGCATCACCGCGTTGCCGGTCGGCGTGACGTCGGTGACATCGCGGTTGATCTCCGTCTCGTAAGTCGCGATTTCCTCGACGAAAATATGGCGCTTGTTGGTGCGATTGATGCTGACGCTATCTTCTTTCGGCCCCTCGATCATGTCCCGGAATTCCAGCGGTTTTAAATCGCGCGCGCGGTAATTGGGCGTATCGGCATTGGCAATATTCTGCGCCAGCACCTTCTGCCGGGCAGAAAGCCACTTCATTTTCTCCGTCAGCGCGGCGAAGAGCGGAATTTTCTCCAAGTTCATATCAGGATCGCTTCCGTTCGCGGTTTTTTCCTGAGTATAGATTAGACGGGAAACGTTAATAGACTATGAATGCGAGGCCAAAAGCCCCATCACGCAATAAAAAACGCCCCCGGAGATCGGAGGCGTTTTCGACTGTCGGATACTACCGGGATTTTCAGGCGGCTTCCCATGCCTCCGGTTCGTAGTTCAAGATACGATCGGCGAATTTTTCGACCAGCGTATCATCGGCGAAACGGCTGGTAACCAGCATATCATCGACATGGATTTCCTCTTCGGCCAGTTTGGCGCCTTTTTCCTTAAGGGTTTCGTTGATGTCGTCAAATACGATCACCCGGCGCCCTTCGAGGAGGTCCGCTTCTGCGAGAACTTTCGAGGCGTCTTCAACCAGCGCAACCGGCTTGTTGTCTTCCATGAAGCCGCGCATGAAACGGGCGGTCTGCGGATCGGAGATGAGACGCGCGACGTGACGGGAGCCGCCAGGAATGATAACGGCGTCGAAATGATGGGACATGGAGGTCGCCAGATGGGCATTTGCCGGGAAAAAATGGCCCCAGCCATTGCCGTGCCAGCTGTTGACGACGCCTTTCTCAGGCGAGACGATCTTCACATCCGCGCCCGTCAGCACGAGGCTTTTGTGCAGGCTGGTCATGTGGGATTCTTCGAAACCATTGGCGACGAGTATCGCAACGGACTTACCGTTCAACGCATTTTCCAAGCCACTCATATAATATTTACTCCTCTAATTTCTGGCATCCACCGCGCGTCATCCATTAATTGAACGGCGGGAGCATTCAACATTGCGGGACTATTCTTCATCTCTCGAATAGCCGATCGTGTCACAACGACATTTGTTCAGTTTCTTTGTGCAAAGCGGAGCTATCGCTCCTGTCAGTCTGGTCGCACAGTGCCGGTCACAATTAAATAGAGGCTATGTCGCCATTGTCCGGCGACGGGAACATAATCATTCCTTTTGCGAGTTGCAAGAAAGAACTTGCATATTTCTGCCGTATCCAGGCGCCAGGTAAAGAATTGTTAATCACGTTTCCGTAAATTAAGCGACATTGGGCCCCTTCGACCTTGGAAAACCATGACACAAAACGACGAAAACCCCGCGAAAAATGCCGATGACCCCCTCGCCATCGCCCTCAGCTATGACGATTCCCCCGCCGCGCTTGCCAAGGTGACGGCGAGCGGAAAGGGCGACGTTGCAGAACAAATCTTGCAATTGGCCTTCGCCCATGGTGTAAAGGTGCGCACCGATTCAGATCTGGCCCAGATTTTATCGGAAATCGAGGTCGACTGCCCCATCCCCTTGGAGGCCTTTGCCGCGGTTTCAGAAATTCTGTCCTATCTGTACAGGTGTCAGGAAAAACCGCCAGTTTGATACAACGTGTCGCCCATGGAAGATATCACAAAAATAAATTCGGATATTTCCGACGTCATGAAAGACATTTCGGATTATCTGGAACAGACTCGCAAGGGCCTCATGATCGACATGAGTTCGCTCCCCGAGAAAATTGTCCGCATCCAGGGCAAGGTGCAGAGCGCCCCCAGGAATGAACGCCTGGAACTGACGAATTTCATGAACCAGGTGATGCAGTCGTTGACTATGCTTTCCAACGAAATCCAGCAGCGCCATGATTCCCTTGGCCGCGATATCGACACTCTGGAAGGCCGGGTTTACAAAGAATAGTTTTCAAATCCACCAAGGGCCGCTAGTGTACTTCCGGAATGCGCAAACCACCCGGACGAATATAATTATGGCAGGCCGATGGAACCCGTACAGTACCTGAAATATATTGTCGGTCTGATTGTCGTCCTTGGACTGATTGCGCTGATCGCCCTGCTCGCCCGGCGCCTCGGCATGGTGCCTCGGGCATCCCGCGACCCCTCCGCCCCGAAACGTCTTTCCATAACCGATGTGATCGCCATCGATGCCAAGCGCCGCCTCATCCTCGTGAAGCGCGACGATCGGGAGCATCTGCTCTTGCTGGGGCCGGAACGGGATCTCGTAGTCGAGCGGAACATCACCTCTAACGTAACCGCCGAACAGGGCAATGTGAGTACGCATGAGTAAATTACCGAGAATGCGCCGCCTCCCCGCCATGAAAGAATTCAGAGGATTTCTGGCTGCCGGTTTGCTTGCGCTGATCATTCTGGCCATCCCCTATGAGGTTCTGGCCCAGTCCATTTCCCTCGATTTCGGAGACGACAGCGGACCGCTGACGGGCCGCATTGTCCAGCTGGTCGTGCTGATGACGGTGCTCAGCCTCGCGCCGGCGATCCTGATCGTTACGACATCCTTCACGCGGCTTGTCGTTGTCCTGTCACTCCTTCGAAGCGCCCTCGGTGTTCAGTCGACGCCGCCGAACGTCGTGATCATCTCCCTCGCCCTGTTCCTGACGGCGTTTATCATGGCGCCGACCTTTGAGAGCGCCTATGAAAACGGGATTGTCCCGCTGATCGACGAGCAGATAGACGAGACACAGGCGTTTGAGCGCACGGTCGCGCCCTTCAAAACCTTCATGCTGCAGCATGCGCGCGAAAAGGACATTCTGCTTTTCATGGATCTGAGCGCAACGCCGGAAACCGAAACGCCGGAGGAGGTACCGCTCAAGGTTCTCGTGCCCGCCTTCATGATCAGCGAACTCAAACGCGCCTTTGAGATCGGCTTTCTCCTGTTCGTGCCTTTCATCGTGATCGATATGGTTGTCGCCTCGATCCTGATGTCGATGGGCATGATGATGCTGCCGCCGGTCATGATTTCGCTTCCCTTCAAGCTGATCTTCTTCGTGCTGGTGGATGGCTGGAATCTCGTGGCGAAAAGCCTTGTTGAAAGCTTCGTGAATGGGCCGGGATAACGGACTTTTCTCCCTGATGAAAAAAATATCTCCCTTGCGGAGGATGGGGCTCGCCGTTGCCCTGCTCGGCTGCCTAGCCCTCCTCTATGTCGCGGTCCCCTTCTTTTCCCAGGAAGCACCGGCGCGCGGCCTCTGGTCGGAATCGACCCCCTCCCTCAATCTCACCCATATATTCGATGGCGAGATCAACAGGCACGGCAAGCCGGTCGGCTTTCATGTCGCGCCGAAGGAACCGATGGGGGCCAAGTCCCGCATCAAGGAGGTGCTTTCCGGTCCCAACAAAGCGGGTATCTATACGGCCACCGTCGAGATATATGATCCCGCGGAACGCCGCTGGAAGGAAAAATTCTCCAGTTTCTTTCCCGACGATTTTTCCAGGGATCAGGTCATTCAAAGTATACTTTTTGCGATCGCCAACAATATGCTGCCCCAGGGCGCCCGCTGGCGCGGTCCCTCCGGCCACGGGTTTCTGATCGAGGGGTACCGTTTCGGCAACGGCGATGTGAATACAGCCTATCCGCTGTATGTCGCCGACTAGAGGACCAGCAAGATGATCGAGGTAACCCTGCACCGGGACATGAAAAGCGGATTGGTGAAAGCGAGAATATCCCCGGCAAACAGGCTGTTGGAAGAGTTTTTTGAAACGGAAATTCAGAATGACGCGGCGGTCATTCATTACCTGTCGTCGCGGGCGGCGGATGCGGACGGATATGATGTCGAGGTCACCGGCAATGCCTTCAATCTGACCCTCACGGCGGATCAGTATGTCATTTCCCCGCTGTTCGACCCGGAGAGGGCGTCGCAGGAAGGTCCGCGATCGGATTTTTTCTTCATCCTGGACAAATGGCAGGAATTCCTCTCCGGCGACAGCTGACGGCATTAACGAATTGTTAATGTATGCGCCCCTATAACGTGTTAATGTGATAACTTATATACGTATAAATTTTATTTAAAATTCTATTGATTGGAGACAATCATGACATCCATTCTAGGTTCTGCGATAAGCGGCATGGCCGCGGCGACCAAGCGGGTCGAAGTATCCGCCCAGAATCTGGTCAACGCGAACAGCGTTGGCACGCCTGGCGCCACCGATAAAAACCAGTCCTACAAGGCTGTTGAACCGGTCCAGACGACCGATGAGACGGGTGCGCCAACCGTCAGGGTGCGCGAGAAAGATCCGGCCACCACTTATGTCTATCATCCGAACCATGCGCTCGCCAATGACGAGGGCCTGATTGAAAGCCCCAATGTCGATGTCGCCGGAGAACTCATCAATCAAAACCTGGCGCTTCACAGCTATAAGGCAAATGTGAAGATGTTCGAAGTCTGGAATGAGTTGCAGAAGGTAACTCTCGACATCAAGAGCTAACGACCCCCAAGCCCCTTTGCCGACAATCACCCGAGGTCCGCGAGGGATTTCACGCGCAGGCGCGGATCGAATAGGCCCGCAACGCTACAGGCGCCGGCCAGCCCTGATAATTCCACGGTTTTGAGACGCGCCACCGGTTGATGGGGTTTGCGGTATCCGACCGGCTGTCCGGCATCGACAACGACATCGATCTCCCGCGGATCAAGAGCCAGCCCCTCCCCCGTCACCTTCATTCGGGCTTCCTTCGCCGTCCAGAGCCAGAAAAACATCTCCCGTCGGGCCTGCCCCTCCAGTCGCGCCAGAACGGCATTTTCGGCATCGGTATAGTAGTGGCGGCTCAGATCCTCTATTTCGACCTTGCGATCGAACATCTCGACATCAATACCGACCTCACCGCTTCGGCTTACAACGAAAACGCCGGAATCCGCCGAATGCGACATGTTGAAGTAGATTTTATGGCCGCTGATGAAGGGCTTGCCGCGCGCGCCGGTCTCGATCGCAATTCTATTGGCGGGCAGGTCGATATAGGCCGCAAGTATGTGGCGCATCTGGCCATGGGCCCGCACATAGCGGTTCCGATGCAGATCGAAGCGGAACCGGTCGGCCCGCGCTTTTTCCTCCGAGCTTAGCGCCTGCCAGCACTGCGAAATATCAAGCGGCCCGGAGTCGCCGATATCCGCATGATAAATATGCGTGTTTTCAATTTCAAAACCCGGCATGGACACATCCGTCGGCAAATAACTGTAATTCTATTGCTTTTATCGCATCATAGCCGGTCCCAGCGAATTTCTACAGGGGCAATCTCGTGCCCCGGCCGCCCTGCATAAAAGAAATCAGTCCTTGATTCCGATCAATGCCACAGCTTTTTGGGGATTTACTATCAACCTACCTCAATACAGATCAGGGAGGTCACATGTCGCAGGTAATAGCAAAGCTCCTCGAGGATCACCGGCGCATGACGGTGCTTCTGGAGGTACTGGAGCGGGAAGTCAAACGGTTTTCCGAGGGTGTTTCCCTCAACTTTTTTCTGGTGGAAGCACTGCTCGATTACATGATGAATTTTCCCCAGAAATGCCACCATCCGATTGAAAATCTTATGCTGAGAAGCCTGAGCGCCCGGGATGAAGCTCGCGGTGCCGCCGCCGCTGAAATTTTCAGGGATCACGACGTCATCACCCATCTCGGGATGCATTTTTCGGACGTGTTTCAGCAGATCAAACTGCAAGAACAGGTACCGCGGGAGCTCCTTGTGGACGCGGTTCAGGACTACAGGGAATTTCTTCTTAGGCATATGGAGGCGGAAGAGACGATCTTTTTCCCGGCGGCGGAAGAGGTTCTTTATCCCTCGGACTGGGATGTCATCGAAACGCGGCTGGCAGACAAGGGCGATCCCGTGTTCGGGCGCGAAGCCGACCGCCAATACCGCGCGCTTCACAAGGTGATTGTCGAATGGGGCGAGAGATAGTCGTCGCCCCTATGGCCGCTGCATCAGCGTAATCGCCAGGCCTGCGTTCGCTTGAGAATGCCTTTCGACGCAGCAAGATGGAGGATGCGCGCCGCCGCATTGGTGTAGAATATCATCATCCCCATGGCGGCGGCCGGCGCGATGTCGCCCGCATCGTCCATGTTCAGCACCGCGATCGAGGCGAGCGCCGTGTCGGTCGAGTAGAGAAAGACGACCGCCGAAACGGTTGTCATGGCATTCACAAAGAGATAAATCCCGATATCGAGAATGGCCGGCATACAGACCGGAACGGTTACCCGCGCGAACAGCTTGTAGAAGGGCTGCTTGAGTGAGGCGGCCACCGATTCAAACTCACCATCCATCTGCTTCAGCGCCGTCACCGCCGTCAAATGCGACACGGTGTAAAAATGGGTGATCGTCACGATCACCAGGATCGCCATGGTGCCATAGAGGAAATTCAGCGGATTATCGGGGTCGTTGAAGAAAAAGATATAGGCCAGCCCCAGCACCATGCCCGGAATGGCCATCGGCAGCATCGCCAGCAACTGGAAGATATTGCGGCCGCTTTTAAACCCGCGCGTCTTGTCCACCATATAGGCGCCGGTGAACACGACAATCGTGCCGAAGATCGCCGTCAGGATAGCGAGCTTGATGGAATTGCCATAGGCCTCCCAGCCGCCGCCGTCCATCACGTCAAAATTGTAATTCTTGAGACTGAGCGACAGGTCATAGGGCCAGAATTTGATCAGCGCGGCAAACTGGCAAACACCGAGAATCCCGATAATGAAGACAGCGACCAACGTGCAATAGAGGAAGCAGAGACGATCGAAGGACTTGTGCGGTTTGGGTTCGAAGACGACGGATCGCGCCGAGAGGAGCGCCACCTGCTTTTTCTGCACCTGGCGGTCGACGGCAAAGGCGATGAAGGCCGGCATCAGCAGGACGACGGAAACAACCGCGCCCATTTCAAAATTCTGTTGGCCGATCACCTGCTTATAGATATCGACGGCCAGCATGTTGTATTGACCGCCGATGACTTTCGGCAGGCCGAAATCGGTGATCACCAGATTGAATACGACAAAGGCCGCGGAGATCAGGCCATAACGCGCGCCAGGGATGGTTACCGTCCAGAATGTCTTCCACCGGCTTGCGCGCAGGGCGATCGCCGCCTCGTAAAGACGGGCGTCGGAGATTGCCAGCGCCGTCGTAATGATGATCAGGGCATGCGGAAATGTGAAAAATACCGACCCGATAAGAATGCCATAGGGGCCATAGATGGACTCCCCCATCATCATCCCTTTTAGCATTCCCTGATTGCCGAAGAGATAGACCAGCGCGATTCCGGGCAGCAGCGAAGGTACCAGAATGGGAGCCATCGCGATCAGGCGGAAAACGCCCTTGAACCGCATACAGCTGCGGCTGAGGGCATAGGCGAAGGCGAAGGCGAGGCTCACCGTGACAATGGTGCTGACGATCGAGATGAAAAGCGAATTTTCGATAGAACGGAACAGCGACGGGGTGGAGAAATAGGTCGTGAAGTTACTGAACCCGAAAGATTGCGCCGGACGCAACACGACCCGCCGGAAGGTGTTCGAATCCATCTCCTTCCATTCGGTGCCGGTAATCCGCTCCGATCCGATCAGATAAGCCGTATCCGCCGTCGTTCCGCGAATTTTATACCGGACCGGGCTTCGGAAACTGAAATCAGGAAAAAGCGGCGTGAGCTCAAGCCGGCTGTCACTGCTGGCGGCCATGCTATCGGCACCAATTGCGCCGCTCTCATCGTTGAGCGTCGCCGCAGAAAGGATCGTTCCATCGAAATTGCCCTGCTGATCGCTGACCTGCAGCTCGATCTGCGACAGATCAAAGCGGAAGGTCGAAAAGGCCTTTGACAGCATCGCGTAGAGCGGCAGGGCCAGGGTGATAATAAGATAGAGCGCGATCATGAGGATAAATCCGCGCATCAGCAAATCGTCTCGCCCGAGTTTCAGCGAAAGCGGCCGTCCCTTCGGCAGCCTATCCGATGTTGTAACGCTCATTCCTTGTCGTCCACGGCTGCGAACACCTTCAGCCGCCTACTTGGAATTTCGATGACAATGTCCCGGTCCGCCGACAGATCGAGCCGCCGGACAGCATTGATCGAGAAATCGGCGATAAGCTCCGTATCGCCGAGGGCGGCCCCCTGTAACCTTGTCCGCCAGAAGGATCCGAGAAACTCCATTTCCTTGATTTGGCAGGAAAAGGCGTTGTCCGGCTTGGCGATGGGTTCCTCCGCGACGGATCCATGGGGAATGATATCCTCCGGACGGACGGCGGCAATGACCGCCGCGCCCGCCGCAAAATCATGGTTGGCGGATTTGAACTCCCGGTTACCGATGGTCACCTGTCCCGGCCCCTCCGACGTTGCTTCGAGCTTGTTCATCTCGCCGATGAAGTCCGCCACGAAGAGCGTTGTCGGCTCCCGGTAGATATCCGTCGGCGTTCCGATCTGTTCGATCACACCATGGTTCATCACGACAATCCGGTCCGCCATCGACAGCGCTTCTTCCTGGTCATGGGTGACCATGATCGTCGTAATGCCGAGCTTGCGTTGCAACGCCTTCACCTCATGTCGAAGATGTACCCGCACTTTCGCGTCGAGCGCCGAGAGCGGCTCATCCAGCAGCAGAAGACCCGGCGACATGGCAATGGCCCGGGCGAGCGCGATGCGCTGCTGCTGCCCGCCGGAGAGCTGCGCGGGATATTTCTTTCCCTGCTCGGGAAGGCCGACGAGATCGAGAAGTTCGGCAACACGGGCCTTGATGGCCGGCCTCGCCATTCCCGAATTTTCGAGCCCGAAGGCGACGTTCTTCTCAATTGTCAGGTTAGGAAACAGGGCGTAGGACTGGAAAACAATACCAAAATCGCGTTCCGCCGGCGGAAGGTTGGAGATATCCTTTCCGGCCTGCTCCACGCTTCCCCGGCTTTGCAGGTCCAGCCCGGCAATCGCACGGAGCAACGTCGTCTTGCCGCAGCCAGAGGGCCCGAGAAAGCAGACGAACTCCCCTTCCGAAATGCTGAGGGAAATGTCCTTGAGCGCGATAAATTCGCCAAAGGCTTTCCAGAGGTGATCGATCCGAAGATAGGCGTCCTGAGGCCGACTTTCGTCCGCTTCATTCTCAAGCGCTGTCTTGGTTCGCATGCTGCCCCCGTCCCGTAGATGTCCAATTAGCGGTCAGTATAAAAAGAAGGCACCGCAAATGCGATGCCTTCTTTCCAGTTTATCAGATTAGCTCTTAGGCTCGGATTTCGAATCGTAACGCTTCTGCCATTCGGCGAGAATCGCATTGCGGTTATTGGCCGCGAACTCGAAATCGTTATCGATCATCTTCTCGGTCAGGTTTTCCGGGAAGAATTTGACCGGCTTGGCAACGCCCGGATAGGCGACAACTGCATAGCCGGTGTTGTACATCACGTTGGCTTCCTTCGTGATGGTCCAGTCGACAAGGGTTTTCGCGGCATCAAGGTTAGCCGTGCCAGCGACGATGGCGGTTGCCTCCATGTCCCAGCCGACGCCTTCTTCGGGCACGATGATTTCAATAGGCGCACCGTCGGCCTTGGACTTGGCGCCGCGGAAAGCGAAGGAAATACCAATCGGGATTTCACCGGATGCCGCCAGCTTGCAGGGTGCGGAACCTGAATGGGTGTAGCGTGCGATATTCTCGTGCAGCCCATCCATATATTCCCAGCCGCCTTCTTCACCGAACATCTGCAGCCAGCTCGACACGTCGAGGAAGCCGGTGCCCGAAGACGCCGGGTTCGGCATGATGACATGACCCTTATATTCAGGCTTCGTCAGGTCTTTCCAGCTTGTCGGTGCCTTAAGGCCAAGCTTTTCGCCCTCAATTGTATTGAAGCAGACGGCGGCAACCCAGGCATCCATTCCGGTCCAGGTCGGCGGGTTGCTCTTGTCGACGAATTTCTTGTCCAGATTCTCGACACCCTTCGGCGCATAGGGTTCCAGCATACCTTCGGACTTCATCAGCAGGAGCGACGTCGCCGCCAGGCCCCAGATGACGTCAGCCTGCGGATTGTTTTTCTCAGCCAGCAGTTTTGCCGTGATGATACCCGTTGAATCGCGCACCCAGTTGATCTTGATGTCGGGATGCGACTTGTTGAATTCTTCCGCGTAGCGTTTCAGGTCTTCCGCCTCGACGGCCGTATAAACAGTTAATTCTGCGGCCATGACACTGTTCGCAACGAACAGCCCGGCAATTGCCGTTAAAGCCAATTTCTTCAATTGTATCATTTTGTCGCTCCCTCCTCTAAGAGATATGTCGAGAATTAAAATAGATCGCGTCCAAAAAATCCACAAAATTCCAAATTTAGAGCGCAATCGTTCGATACTCACTTCAATACTGGCGTAATGTTACAAATAGAAGAAATCTATTATATTTATGTATCTATAAATTAAAACGATACAAAGTGAAAGCGACGTAAAGCCGGCGAGCGTGATTTTATATTATATTATCATTAATTAGCGGGCCATGGCAGAGAATAAGTTTTCACATTGGTGAAAAACTTCATCGCCTCGAGCACGCCTTCCTTGACCCCGTTCCCCGAATCCTTGATGCCGCCGAACGGCGACATTTCAATGCGGTAACCCGGCTGTTCCCAGATATTCACCGTTCCCACATCCAACCCATCGACGAAACGCGTGATACGGTCGAGACGGTTTGTGCAGACGCCCGCGGAAAGGCCGAAGGGTGTCGAGTTGGATATCCTGATCAACGCCTCGTCATCGTTGGGCACGCGAACGATGGGAATGATGGGACCGAACGTCTCCTCGAAGACGAGTTCGCTGTCATGCGGGACATGATCAATGACGATCGGCGGCAGCAGCGCGCCGGTGCGGCCCGGATGATAGAGAATTCTGGCGCCCTGCTTTTCCGCATCGAAAACACGATTTTCGAATGTTTCCGCCGCCTTTTCGTGAATGACGCAGCCCAGCTGGGTTTCCGGATCCTCGGGGTCTCCAAATCGAATTTTCTTCGCCTTTTCAAGGATATGCGGGACAATCTTATCGGCGACATTTTCCTGCACAAGGATACGCTTGATCGCCGTGCAGCGCTGGCCTGAATTGCCCGTTGCCCCGGCGACCGCGATTTCCGCCGCCTTGATCAGATCCTCGTCGCTCAGATCATCGAGGATGATCAGCGGATCGTTACCCCCGAGTTCCAGTGCGAGACGTTTATATCCCGCCTTTGCCGCAATCATCTTGCCGACCGGCACACCGCCCGTGAAGGTGACGATATCGATATGTTCGTTGATGATCATTTCCTCGCCGATATCCTGCGGCCAGCCGGTGACAACCTGAAACATTTCCGGCGGCAGACCCGCCTCATAGAGAATATCCGCAAGCGCGATGGCGGTGAGCGGCGTCTGCTCCGTCGGTTTGCAGACAACGCAGTTATTCGTGGCAATCGCCGGGGCAATCTTGTGCGCAACCATATTGAGCGGATGGTTGAACGGCGTGATCGCCGAAATTACGTTGACCGGTTCGCGTTTCGTATAGATTTTCCGCGCTTTTCCGTGGGGTGTGAGGTCGCAGGAGAAAATTTGTCCGTCATCGAGGATCGCCAGCTGACCGGCCAGCATGAATACGTCATAGGCCCGCCCCGTCTCGTACAGCGCATGCTGGTGACAGATGCCGAGTTCAAGCGTGATAACCTTCGCGAGCTGTTCGCGCTGCGCCCTGATCAGTTCCGCCGCCCTGAAAAGGATCTGCTGGCGTTCATACCGCGTCAGCGTCGCCCTGTATTTCGCCGCAATCTCGAACGCCTCGCGCGCATGTTCGGCGTTTCCAGCGGGCACCGTCCCGATCACCTCATTGGTATAGGGATAGCAAACCTCGACGACATCCGTCGTCGTCACCTTGCGGCCGCCGATGCGCATGGATTCCGCGATTATCGGGCGCGCGGACCTGTTTGACGTCATCCTGTTCATTGGGCGGATTGCAGGGCGGCCGCCCGCGTCACGTAGTAATAGGCATCGAAATTGCGAAGCGTCGGCGCCGCGGGCAGATCGGGCATCGCCACATTCAGGATAAAGGGCACGACCTGCTCGCTCAGCCCGCCATGGGAGCGAAGCGGCACTTCCAGTCCGGAAAGATCGTGGCGGTCCGCCGATGTGCCGAGGACCTGATTCTCCCCGGAGATAATAACCAGATCGCCGATCCGGTCCGCCGGAAGCTGGAACCGTTCCGCAGCCGCCGCCTTGTCGAGCACGAGTTCAATTCCCTTTGTGCTTTTCAGCGTCGCAATGACCGCCGCCTGATCGACCCCCGGCTTGAGATAGGCCGTCGCGAAGGAGCCGAGCGCGCCATGATGCACGACATAGGGGTCGGTAATCGGCAGGATGACACGGCTGTTACCCTCGCCACATTCGCGATCCAGGAGATCCTGGAGATAAATTACATCCGGCGTGCCATCCGCCTTGTGCTTGGGTTTCATCCCATGGTCGGCGGTGATGATGATCGCCGCACCGAGAGCATCGAGCTGGCCTAGATAGGAATCGAACATCTCGTAAAAAGCATTGGCATCCGCTGTTCCCGGCGCCGCCTTGTGCTGCACATAATCCGTTGTCGTCAGATACATCAGATCCGGATTGAAGGAGGTCATCAGCTTGACCCCGGCATTGAAGACATATTCGGAAAGCTCCGCCGAGTAGACCGATGGCACCGGAATGTCGAGGCTGGCGGACGCATTTTCAATTCCATGCTCCGCAACCGTCGTCGTATCCGATTTCTCCGTCGAGAAGCAGACGGCGCGGCCGTCATCGAACTTGAGCCCATGACCCAGCAACGCCCGGAGCTTGTCCTTCGCCGTGACGATGGCAATGCGCTTGCCCGCGTCAAAAAAACTTTTGAAAATCGTCGGCACCCGAAGGAAGCGCGGGTCGTTCATCATGACCTCCTCCCCGGTCTCGGGATCGAGAAGGAAGTTGCCGCAAATGCCATGAACCGCCGGTGGCTGCCCCGTCGCAATCGACATATTGTTCGGGTTGGTGAAGCTCGGGATTACGCAATGGGCCAGATGCATTGTCCCCGTCTCCCGGATGCGCTTCATTGTGGGCATGACCCCGGCGTCAATCGCCGCATCGATATAGGCGGGCTCGCACCCGTCGAGGCAGATCACCACCGCTGTCCGGCCCGGAAACGGATAGCTCCTCTCGTTCACAGTCACGCCGGTTGAGGACATTTTGTTCATTGTGTCATAACTCCAGATTCTGACATTTTACGCCGCCAGGCGGGCGCGTTCCTTGAGGGCCTCTTCCGGCGGACAGGCACTGTCGACATTCATCTCGTCAAGCGACTCGCGCGCCGCGTTAACGACCCGCCGCATCACCTGCTCGTCAAGCCGTCCGATGCAGCCGACCCGGAAACTGTCGACCACGGTCAGCTTGCCGGGATAGATGATAAAGCCGCGCGCCTTCATGAGGTCGTAAAACCGCGGAAAGCTGAATTTCGGATGCGCGGGCGTGAAGAAGGTCACGATAATCGGCGAGAGCCAGCGGTCCTTGAGCAGGGTCTCGAAGCCAAGATCGCGCATGCCCGCAACCATCACATCGCGGTTGCGCTCGTAGCGGGCGAGGCGCGCCGGCGCGCCTCCCTCCTCCGCATGTAGTTCAAGCGCCTTCATGAAGGCGGCGACCGCATGGGTTGGCGGGGTAAATCGCCACTGCCCGGTTTTCTTGAAATTGGCCCACTGGGCATGGACATCAAGACTGAGAGAGTGGCTGTTGCCTTTCGCCGCCTCCAGTTCCGCAATCCGAGCAATGATAAATCCGAAGCCGGGCACGCCTTCGATGCATTTGTTGGCCGAGGAAACCATCGCCTCATACCGGAGGTCGCGAACGTCGAGCGGCAGTGCGCCGAAGGCACTCATGGAATCGATCAGCAGCTTGCGACCGGCGGCCGCGACAACCTCCGATATTTCCTTTACCGGATTGAGAATGCCGGAACTTGTCTCGCAATGGACGAGCACGACATGGGTAATCGCCGGGTCGGCCGAGAGCGCCGCCGCCACCTCGTCGCCCCGCGGCGGCATGTAATCGCCCTTGTCGATGACCAAATGATCCCGTCCGAGATAATGGAGCGTTTCAACGATACGCTTGCCATAGGCGCCATTGACCAGCACCAGTGTCCTGCTATCGTAACCGAGAAAAGACCCCAGCATCGCCTCCACGGCGAAGGTGCCGCTTCCCTGCATGGGAACGCAATCGAACTCCCCGCCGTCATCGCCGGCGATGGCGAGCAGTTTTTGACAGAGCGCCGCCGTCATGGCGCGAAAATCACCGTCCCATGAGCCCCAGTCCTTGAGCATCGCCTCCTTCACCTCAAAGGCGGTCGTCAGCGGACCCGGCGTCAGCAAATAGGGTTCTCCCATTCGCGGGGAGGCAAACGCCCCACTGGGCACGTTATCCCGATCCATGACCATCTCTCCCGACACACATGCAAAAATTTTATTTAAGGGTGATCCGGAATCTAATCGGCAGCGTAACATCTGTAAAATCGTTATTTAAAATCGACATATAAATTTGAACGATACATCAAGAGAATGTATAAGTACTGGTCTATATGACCTTCCAAACGGGATTGGGTAAAACATGCGGTATGTTCAACTTCGCGCCTTCCACTTCGTCGCCACGCAGGGAGGATTCTCGAGAGCGGCCGAAGCCTTGTCTTTGACACAGCCCGCCATTTCCGACCAGGTCCGCAAATTAGAGACCGAATATGACGTTTTGTTGTTCAATCGTCAGAAAAAGCAGGTCACGCTTACGGAATTCGGCAAAAAGCTCCTGGAAATCACCCACCGGCTTTTCGATGTGGAGCATCAGGCGCATGTACTGCTCTCGGAATCCCGCGCGCTTGGATCGGCGAAGCTGCGAATCATTGCCGACTCCGTTCAGCATCTCCAGCCGGTTCTCGGCCCCTTCCGGAGAAAATATCCGGGCGTGTTCATTTCCGTCAGCACCGGCAACACCTCGGAAATTATCGAAAAGCTGTGCAGCTATGACGCAGATGTCGGTGTGCTCGGAGAGATTCCGGAATCCCGGGATTTTGATATCGTCAAACTCAGCTCGACCCCGATCATCGCCTTTGCCGCGAAAGACAGCCGCGCGGCGAAGCTCGCCTCCATCTCGCTACAGGAACTGGCGCGCCAGCCGCTTGTGCTCCGGGAAAAAGGATCGAAAACCCGCCAGAAACTGGAACAGATCGCGGCATCTGCGGGCATCACCTTGAAACCGTCGATCGAAGCGGCCGGCCGTGAAGCCATCCGCGAGATCGTCGCCAGCGGCGCCGGCATTGGCATCGTCTCCGAAGCGGAGTTCGGTTTCGACGAGCGACTTTGCAAAATTCCCATTTCAGGATGCGAGCCATTGATGGATGAAGCGCTGATCTGCCTCAAGGAACGCAGCAAGGGCAACCTTGTCAGCGCCTTCATGAAAATGGCGCGAGATACGGCAGAACTGGAAATCGCCTAGTTTGCTGTGGCCGCCCGATCGATCACCCGTTGCAGCATCGGCGCATAATGCGTGAAGGTCGGGGTTTTCTTGCCCGGGACCTTGCCCAGATCATCCCATTTACGAACCTGGACAATCGCCTCTATATCGGCATTCTCCGCAAATCTCTTCGCCTGTTCCTCCGTCATCGGGCCGCCCTGCAGCTTGAGGCTGAGGACCGAGGCATCGGATAGGTTCGAGAAATATTCCGGATCCGCCGCACAAAGATAGCGCTTCGCCGAAACATGATGGCGCACGCAGTCTGTCACGAGCTTCGGGAAAAACGGTGCCAGAACCGCCGCGCCGGCCCGATCATGATGGCTGTCAATACCAAGATCCGCCGCATTGTCGGGAAATTCGTTTGTGAAATGGCCGATGTCGTGAAGCAGTGCCGCGACGATCAGCTCCTCACTGGCCCCTGTGTCCTCGGCCAGCTGCGCCGTCTGGAACATATGTTCCGAGATTGTCACCGGTTCGCCCAGATATTCCTCCGCCCCCCGGCGGTCGAAAATGTCGCCGATAAAAGAGACAATATTGTTCTTGTTGAGTTTCGAATAATCAGGCTTTGCCATTCTTGTCTCTTTCCTGAAGGTCGTCAGATTTTTATCCGCAGCATCTTCGGATCATAGAGCGGCCCGAGATGAACCTGGCAGGGGACCCGCGTCAACGCGACATCGAGTTCATAATCCCCGCCGCGGACAAATTCCGCATCCACGCCCGCCGCATTACGGATATAGCCGTAGCCGATCGATTTTGCAATTGTATGTCCATAGCCGCCACTGGAGAGCCAGCCGACCCGTTGGCCATTGCGATAGATCGTCTCACGGCCGAACAGCATAATGTCCGGGTCATCCACCGTGAAGCAGGCGAGCATTTTTTTAACGCCTGTCTGCTTCTGCTTTTCGAGCGCGGCACGGCCCTTGAAATCAATGTCCGTCTTCAGCTTAGCCGCCCAGCCGAGCCCCGCCTCAAGCGGCGTATGATCCGGCCCGATATCAGCGCCCCAGGCCCGGTATCCCTTCTCCAGTCGGCAAGATTCAATTGCACGGTATCCCGCGTTGACAAGGCCGAGATCCTTTCCGGCCGTCATCAGCGCATCGTAAACCGCCGCCGCATTTTCCACGGGCATATGCAATTCCCATCCAAGCTCGCCGACATAGGTAATGCGCAGCGCCCGGACTGCGCATCCGGCAATCTTGATAGACCTGAAGGTGCCGAAGGGAAACGCGTCGTTCGAGACGTCATCTGACGTCACACGTTCCAATATTTTCCGCGCCTCCGGCCCCATCAGCGACAGGACCGACATGGTCTCGGTGATATCGTTCAGCGTGACCTTCATGCCGTCCGGAATATTCCGTCGGATCCAGTCAAAATCATGGGTCGCGAAACCGGTGCCGGTGATGATGTAATAGTCATCCGCCGCGATGCGCGCCGCCGTCAAATCACATTCGATCCCGCCCCTGTCGTTCAACATCTGGGTATAGGTCAGCGATCCTGCAGGCTTGGCGACGTCATTCGCCGCAATCCACGAAAGCGCCGCTTCGGCATCCGGGCCTTGCAGCGCAAATTTCGCGAAGGATGTTTGATCGAAGAGGACCGCCGCTTCCCGCACCGCCTTATGCTCACGCGCAACGGCGTTGAACCAGTTGGGCCGGGAAAAGCTGTAGATATCCTCCGGCACCTCACCCGAGGAAAGATCGGCAAACCAGTTCGGCCGCTCCCATCCCAGTTTCTCGCCAAAACAGGCCCCCGCATCCTGCAACCGTTTATAAAGCGGCGAGGTCCGGTAGGGACGTCCGCTTTTATGCTCCTCCAGCGGCCAGGCCATGGTGTAATGCTTGCCATAGGCCTCGACAGTCCGTTTGCGGATCCAGTCGGTATCGAAATGCGGCCGTCCGAAGCGGCGGATATCTGCGGCCCAGAGATCATAGGGCGGCTCCCCCTTCGCGACCCATTCGGCGAGCACCATCCCCGCCCCGCCGCCCGAGGCGATGCCAAAGGCGTTGAACCCGGCGCCGACGAAGAAGTTTTTGAGCTCCGGCGCTTCGCCGAGAATGAAATTTCCGTCCGGCGTGAAACTTTCCGGCCCGTTCACAAGTTCCTTGATTCCCGCCCTCTCCAGCGCCGGAACGCGCCCGAGCGCCTGCTCCATCATGGGTTCGAAATGCTCGAAGTCGGAGGGAAGCAGGCTATAGTGAAATTCCGGTGGAATACCATCAAGTGCCCAGAGGATCGGGTTCGGCTCATACCCGCCCATGACGAGGCCGCCAACCTCCTCCTTGTAATAGGTGAGCCGGTCCGGATCACGCAGCGTCGGCAGGTCGCGCGGCACGCCGTCAATGGCCTCGGTGATGATATATTGATGCTGCACCGGGACGAGCGGCACATTCACGCCAAAGCGCCCGGCGAATTCCCGCGTCCATTGGCCGGCACAGCAAATTACGATATCACATTCAATAAACTCTCTATCTGTCTGAATACCCTTTATTTTACCGTCTTCAATCCGGATATCCTGAACGGCGGTATCCTCGAAAATCGACGCCCCAGCCATCCGTGCGCCCTTCGCCAGCGCCTGGGTGATATCAGAAGGGTTTGCCTGCCCGTCCGTCGGCAGGAAGGCCGCCCCGATAACATCCTCCACCGTCATCAATGGCCAAAGGTCACGCGCTTCAGAGGGCGAGAGGAGCTGCATCTCAAGACCGAAGGATTGCGCCGTCGTCGCCTGTCGTTTTACTTCCTCCCAGCGGGCTTCGTTGCAGGCCAGGCGCAGCCCGCCGTTCATCTTCCATCCCGTGCCCAGCCCGGTCTCCTCCTCCAGGCGGTTGTAGAGATCAACGGAATAGCCAAGGAGTTCCGTGATATTGGCATTGGACCGGAGCTGGCCGACCAGTCCCGCCGCATGAAAGGTGGTGCCGGATGTCAGCTTCTTGCGTTCCAGCAGAACCGTGTCGGTCCAACCCAGCTTCGCGAGATGATAGACGGTCGAGCAGCCAACGATCCCGCCGCCGATCACCACTGCCTTCGCTGTCTTGGGGAGTTCTTTCATTCCGGCCCTCACATCTGCCTAAATTCGTCAAAGGCGCCCTCGAAACGCGCCATGTTTTCCGCAGTATAGCCGGCATAGTCGAAATCGAGAGTCGAATGAATTTCAGAGACCATGCTCCACATGGTTTCGCGCAGAAGAGACGCGACCTTCATGGCTCGGTAGCGTTTCCAGAGCGCGGAATCGATGGCAGCGTCGAAATAGGTCTCTAAAAGCGCCCGTTCTCCGTCTTCAGGGACATCATTGTTGGAGGCGAGCCCGCCGAGATCGAAAAGCGGCGTATTGAAGCCCGCGTAATCCCAGTCAATCAGCCAGAATTTTTTCCCGTCGTCCAGAAAATTCGCGGCCAGCAGATCATTATGGCCGAAAACCCGGTCAAAGGGCGCGGCCGCGCTTTCAAGGGCCTTACAGGATTGAAGAAGCACCTGAAGCCTATCGCAATACCGGCTCTCTCCTTCCTGCAACGTCTTCGCGTAGTCTCGAATAATTTGAAAGGCATTGAAATCCGCGACAGGCCCCTCAAGATGCGCCGGGATGTCGCGGTGGCAGGCTTTTATCAGGGACACAATCCGCTCGAGGACGGCCGGGTCACGAATATCCTCAGGCGCAAGTGTCCGACCCTCAATATAGTCAAGGATCAGGACGCCCGGCCCATGATAGAGAACCGCCGGGGATATCCCGGCGGCATGGGCAGCCAGGCTTGCTGCCAACTCGTTTGATCGGGAGACATGATGAACGGGAATATCCTCACCAAGGCGCACCACAGCCCGCTGCACCGTGTCCGTCACCAGAAAATTCCGGTTGGTGATGCCTCCGCTCAGCGGTTCGATGCGTATCCGCCCCTTCCAGATCGGAATTCCGGCAATTATCTCCTCCGCTGTCGGCATTATTTCCTTCCGTCCGTCTCTGAGCCAATCCTCGGAGCAGGATAATGACGTTTTCCCCTTCCGCAACAGCGAATCTGGCCTGTCTCGAGAATGTCGGAAGTGGATTGCCCTCTCGCCATGGCGAAAGTTCGTTTGCAGGAAATCAGTTGGCCATGCCGTCGCTAGAGCTGCGTGAGGCCATGCTTTTCCAGAAGTTCCACCAATAACTTCCCCGCGTTTTCACGGTGAATTCGGTGAAGCCGGCGCGCCTCCTCCGGCTGCTTTTTTAAAATTGCGTCGACGACGCTGGCATGATCCTTATTTGATTGCAACGGCAAGGGCCGCAAACGCAGGGTGAGCATGCGCACCCTGTGGGACTGATCGATAAATCGATCCACAAGCTCTATCAATCGCTTGTTGCCACTCATGGCAACCAGCTGACGATGAAAGGATTCATCGGCATCGGCCCAGCCCTGCAAATCCTGTTTCTCCAGCGCCTGACCCATTTTTTCGACGCTCTCCAGCAGTTTCTGGATTTCAGAATCATCATGATCCAGAGAGGCCGCCTGCCATGCGGCTGTCGATTCCAGGCCTGTCAGCAAGGCATAAATTTCCCGCATGTCGGATACGGAAATCGGTTTCACCTTCATGCCGTGACGCGGGCGGACCTCCACCAGCCCTTCGGCTTCGAGTTTCATCATGGCTTCGCGCGCCGGTGTTCGGCTTATATCGAGCAAGTCTGCGATTTCGCCTTCCATCAGCTGATGGCCCGCCGGAAGTTCGTTTTCCAATATCATGCGTTTAAGCTCGAGATAGGCTTGCTCCGCAATCGAAATCTTTGGTGCCTTGCTTGTTCCTTTCAATTCTTTCAAAGCCACTACAATCACCGCTCCTGACTATCTATTTTTTGCCTCACTAACCCAAAGTATGCTTATCGAAGACTGATTTTGACAGCTTTTTCATTTGAAACATACGATGCTTCGGCAATTTCCACATTTGCAAGATATTCTTTTGCCGTGTTCATCAGCTCCGTCCCGTATAGCAGATGATCGACCACATGCCGTTGCAGTGAATACACGCAATTTCCGCCGAAGTCCCGGTCAATCCAGTCATAGGATATTTCCTTGCCCTCATTTTGGCCGTGATCCCGCCAGAACAACTTGCCGTTTCCATCGAGCGTAAGGGTCCCCCTCTCCCCCTCTATCTGCATTTCGCCCATGGTCAGCCGCCGGTTGTCAGCGCGATGATCGCTCAGGCGGTTGCCATCGAAAAGACCCTTGGCGCCGCTTAGAAAATCAAAAATGATGATCCCGGCATCCTCTCCCTTGATGACCGGATTCACCCGGCGCAGATCGGCATAAACAGCGCCGATTTCACCAAATAAATATCGGAACACATCGACCAGATGAACCGCCGTTTCATGCACCAAAAACCGCTCCATATCCTGGAAATACGGTTGCCGGTCGAGATAGGCGGACGGGCCCTGGCCATCTCCCGGCCGCAATGCGAAGGAAATCTCATAGAGTTGCCCGAAACTGCCCGCATCAAGTATTTCCTTGATCTGCCGGTACCAGGGCTGAAACCGGAAATTTTCGTGCACAATCACCTTGCCGCCTTTTGCCTCGATTAAGGCGACGAGTTTGCGGGCTTCGGTTACAGAAGACGTAAACGGTTTTTGGCATATGGCGGGAATGCCCAGCTCCACGGCCGTCGTCACATAATCCACATGGGTCACCGGCGGCGTTATGATATCGACCAGATCCGGCTTCTCAAATTCCAGCATCTGCCGAAAGTCCGTATAGACGTTGTCGATGCCATATTGACCCGCCAGCTCCTCAGCGGTCGCGCGCGTGCGATTGCAGACCCCGACGAGTTTCACTTCCGGAATTCGGTCCCAGGCGGCATATTGAAAACGACTGAAATATCCCGTTCCAACAGCCGCGACTCTTATCTTATCCATGACGTTTCGGCCCCTCAAATTGCCAGTGAACCGGCGCATATCCTTTCACCGGAGACTTGAATCTATAAACGCAATCATCGAGAAGGCATCCCAAATATCCCGTCGATAAATCCGCCCCGCCAAAGGCCAGACTTGATATGTTATTGAGTTTTTCGCTTTGCGCATTGTCAAGATGTGGCCGCCCCATCTGACCGGACAGAAACGCCTCTTCAACCCAGTCGAGATGCTCGGGGCGACAATCTTCTAAAATGACCTTACTCCGGCCATCCGGCGCGATGCGAATAACCCGATTGCTCACGATGGAGGTAATCCAGATCCCGCCCTTTTCATCGAATGTCATGCCATCGGGATAGGTACCATGGCCGAATTCCTGGATAACCGTCTTGTTGGAAAGATCGCCATTCTCGGCGATATCGAAGCTGACCAATTGGCGGGCAAAGGTTTCATTTACGAACAATCGGGCACCGTCAGGATGGACGAGGCATTCGTTGGTGTAGCCAAGGTTATCCGCGACAATGCGCGCCTGACCCTTTTCTATCAAAATGACAAAGCCATCCCTGACCGACTGGTTATACCCGAGAGCGCGCGGGATTTGGCGGGTGCTGACGGTTGCCCAAATTCTGCCCTTCTTGTCGAGATGCACGTAATTGCTGGGAGGCAGGGGCACCCCATCCACCTCCGTACAAAAGGCTGTCGTCCGACCGTCCTCGTCAATGCGATAGAGCCCCCCGTCCGTATCGCCAAGATGCGCAATCAGGAAGGCCCCGTCGGGCATCAGGCAAATACCGTTGGGGCGGAGGTCAAAACCCGGTTCGTCCGGAAGCAGCCACCAGCTTGAGCCATCCGTTTCCGTGACGGCAACGCCGCCGCGCCAATCCGCCGTATAAATCCGGCCGTTTGCCGTCGTCAATACGCATTCCGGGCGGTTCAACCCGCTGCCAACCCGTCCTATTTCAGCCAAGCTCATCATGATGTTCTTCTTATCTGAAAAAATGGACCAATGTCATGGAAATTGCCGGAAAATAGGTCACCAAAAGCAACGCCGTCAGCGCGGCCAGATAAAGCGGCGCCATCGCCCGTGCGATGGAAAGCACCCCGACATTGGCAATGCGGGAGGCAACATACAAAGTTGCCCCGACCGGCGGCGTAAACAATCCAACGGCAACATTACATGTCATGATAACCCCAAGATGAACCGGATCAACGCCGAAGGTCATTGCAGTGGGAATAAAGAGCGGTGCTGTCAGCAGGATCGCCGGAACCGGATCGAGAACGAGCCCGAGGATAAGCATCACCAAATTCACCAGCAGCAAGAAGGTGATCTGATCTGAAGAGACACTCTGGACAAACTCGACAAGAATCTGGGGAAGCTGTTCCAGGGTTATCAGCCATCCCAACACGCTGGTTGCGCCGATCACCACCATGACAATCGCGCTCGTCACGAAGGAATCGATAAACAACGCCGGAAGCTGGCTCAGCTTAAAATCACGATAAATGACCACGGTGACGAAAAAGCCGTACATGACCGCAACAGCCGCGGCCTCTGTCGGCGTGACAATACCGCCGAAAATTCCCCCAAGGATAAGGATCGGCATGAAGAGCGCGGGCGCGGATGCCACGAAGGCGGTCCATAACTCTTTCGCAGAGGAAGTCGCGCCGCCCGGGTCGCATTGCGTCTTTTTCCCGATGTAGTAGCAGACCGCCATAAAGAGAAAGCCGAAAATCAGGCCGGGGACAACGCCCGCCAGGAACAGATCCGCGACGGATACATTGCCGACAAATCCATAGATCAACATGGGAATGGAGGGAGGGATAATAATACCGATTGTGCCGGCCGCCGCCACCAAGCCACCGGCAAATCCCTTCGAATATCCCTGCTTCGCCATGTTCGGGATCATGACCGACCCGATGGCTGCCGAGTCGGCGATTGCCGAGCCGGAAATACCGCCAAACAGCATGGAGGCGCCGACAACCACGCAGCCGAGCCCGCCGGGCAGAAATCCAAAGGCGGCCTTTGCAAAATTGATGATACGCTGGCCAACACCCCCGCGCCCCATCAGCTCGCCGGCAACAATAAACAGGGGAATGGCAATAAAGTGATTGGGCTCTACGCCCCCGATCAGATTGAGGTAAACAGCTTGCAGCGGATAGCCCAGATCAAAGACGAAAATGGGAAGGATGGCCGTAATCAATATCGCCCAGACAAGCGGCACACCGATCATAATGGTGAAAAGAAAGACGGCGCAGATAAACAGCAAGATCATTCGAAATCCTCCCAGTCCGGGTCATTGGATTTCCTGAAGGGATCGCGGGACGAGGTGAAACCATCCCGAATGTCAAAAACCATGTTCGCCAGATGAAAGATGAATGTCAGGGCCATGCCGGCCGGAAGTGAGGCATAAAGGAGCCCGACAGGCCAGTACAGCACGGTCGTTTTTTGCGCCCATGTATGCTGGGCGATCTGGAAGCCCTGATATATCAGGGAGATCAATATTACGATGATTGTAACGCTGATAACGAACTCCAGCGCCGGCTTCAGCCGATCTGGCACGAGGTAGGTAACGACTTCGGTGACGCGCATATGGGCGCCCCGGGCTTCCGCCGCGGCACAGCCGAGAAATGTCAGCCAGAGCAATAAAAACGCGGTCACCTCAAGGGACCAGGCAAGATCGAACCCCGCCGCGCCGCGCAAGACCGCGTTGGCGAAGATCAGCGTCAGGACACACACGCCCCCGCAGACGAGAAACAGATCGATCAATCGGCTCAGCATTCTGATGAAAGCGGGATAGCGACTGCGATAGTCCATCGACTTTCACTCCCTCACGAATGGCGATGAAAAGACGCAGGCCCGCGGTTTGAACGCGGGCCTGTCTGGTTTGATGGGTGCCTATTTGGCCGGGAGCCGCTTGCGGATATCAGCGGTATCCGCCAATACTTTTGCGACTTCATCGCCATAGATGCCTTTTGCCTTTTCATACACGGAGGAAACGGCGTCTCTGAACGGTCCAATTTCCGGCGTGCTGATTTTCGCGCCGGCGGCCTTCATCTCATCAAGCTGGCTGTTGACGGAATCCCGGACCAGATTGCGGCTGAAAGTGGCGGCTTCGTCAGCGGCTTTTTTCACGGCGGCCTTGTCCGCATCCGAGAAGGACTGCCATGTTTTTTCAGAAACCGTCAGGGGAAGCGGGCTATAAACATGCCGCGTTAGCGTGATATACGGCGCCACTTCGTAGAACCGCAATGACTTGATTGTATCGACCGGGTTTTCCTGACCATCGACAACGCCCTGCTGGATGGAAAGATAGACATCGGTAATCGGCATCACGACTGTCTGAAACCCAATCGCTTCCATGGTCCAGCGGATCATGTCATTCGGATAGACGCGCATTTTGCGCCCTTCCGCGTCCGCAGGCGAACTTAGTTCCATGCGTGTCGTGAAGCTTCTGAAGCCTGCTTCCCATGTGGACAGAACCCGAAACCCTTTTTCCGGGAGCTTGGCGAATTCAGACTTGAGCCAGTCAGAATTATCATAAAATTCCCACCCCTGCTCGTAGGTATCGACAAGGAACGGCATGGCCGTCAGGTTCAGGCTCGGCAGATGCGTCGCATAACTGCCCGTGGCGGAGACCGTGAAATCGACACCGCCCAGTTGGAGCTGCTCAATGGCTTTCGGATCATTTGCCAGCTGCCCGGCCGGATAGATCCGGATTGTGTATCGACCCTCGGTATATTCCTCCACTTTCTTTGCGAAAACCTCTGCCGCCGCCTGGCGCGATCCGCCGGGATTATCCGTATGGCTGAAACGCAGGATCGTCTCGGCAGATGCGTCCGTGGAAAAAACCAGGGCGCCGGACAGAGCCCCTACGGCGATCACCGCCGCAGACGTAAAACTAATGACATTTTTTAACATAATGTACCTCCCTTTTTCGGTGCTTTTTTACCGTCGTTTCTTACAGCCGGCGGGTCAGAGAACCGGCCCGGCAGAAATTTCACCAGTACATTATATTCAGTAATAAATATGTCAATGTATTTTATTATGTATGCATTGACATATTCACTGTTGCTGTATTAAATAGGCGGCATCAGATCAACAGGCATTCGATTGGTCGCGCTGAATAAGTCTTAAAAAAACAAAATGTTAGCTAAGGAGATTAATGCAGGGTATGTCCAGTACTGTAGAGGGAATGGATGGTTGTTAAAATTCCTGACCTCCTCCACAGATCGGAGATAACGCTCATTCGGCTAGATCTCAACTCGCCAAGTCCCCTGACTTGCAAACCCGTCCAACAAGTGAATCATTGCAGGATTATCAAATATGGCCATTCCATCTTTTCAAATCGCAACCATCAAGGGAGATGGGATCGGGATAGATGTCACGGACGCAACCATCGCCGTTATCGACGCGGCCCAGAACCGGGTTGGCGGATTTTCCCTCGACTATCGGCAAATTCTGGCGGGCGCAGGTTACTACCGTGAAACAGGCCTTGATATTGAGGAGAACGGCGAGGAAATGGCCGGCGCGGCGGACGCAATTTTCTTGGGCGCCATCGGCCTCCCGTCCGTTCGCTATGAAGATGGAACGGAGATCTCCCCTCACCTGCGTCTGCGCGATCGCTTTCAGCTCTACGCGGGCATTCGTCCGATAAAGGCTTATCCGAACATCCCGCGGAAACTATCGGATGAACGCGCCGCGGCAATCGACATGATCATCCTCAGGGAATCGACCGAGGGGCTTTTTTACTCCGCCGCCGCCCATAACAGATGTCCCGTTGAAAATGACGATGAAGTCCAGGATACGCTCAGGATTACCCGCAAGACGACAGAAAAACTGCATGATTTTGCCTTTAATATGGCCCGAAAGCGCAAGGAAAAGGGATCCCGGGGTCTCGTCACCTGTGTTGATAAAGCCAATGTTTTCAAATCCATGGCCTTCTTTCGGAAGATATTTGATGAACGGAGCCAGGCGTTTCCCGATATTGAAAAGGGATATAACTATGTCGACGCACAGGCGCTGGACCTGATCAGGAAGCCCTGGGATTTTGATATACTGGTAATGGAGAATATGTTTGGCGACATATTATCCGATCTCGCGGGCGGCCTCGTCGGCGGCATGGGAATGGCGGCCTGCGGAGAAATCGGCGATCATCATGGCCTGTTCCAGCCGGCCCACGGGACCGCCCCCGATATTATGGGCCAGGATAAAGCCAACCCGCTGGCGGCGATTCTCAGCGGCTCCTTGATGCTGGAATATCTTGCCGATAAAACGGGAGTTCAGGCCTTGTCTGATGCGGCGGAAATCATTTCAGACGCCATCCATTCGGGATTTTCCCAGAATACCATAAGACCCGCCGAACTCGGCGGCGATATGGGAACGAGGGCAGTCACCCAGGAAATCATTCGTCTCATACATTCCTGACCGATCGGGGGTAAATCATGGACAAATTGCGCTGGGGTCAAGCCAATGCAGGCTCTTTCCATAGCACAGGAAGCGGAAACCCTTTATGGTGTTTATTGGCGGACAATAGCCGCCGGAGCCCCGAGCCTCCTGACCAAACCGCACATGGATGATGCGATTAGCAAATTTGGAAAAGGCTACGGTACCGGCAAGTCCTTTCTTCCAAACCCGGAGCGATAAAATTGTTTGTTGTAATAGTGGATTTTAAAGTGAAGGAAGATTGCGTCTCGTGCTTCAAGGCCGACCTTCTCAAGCAGGCCCGGGATTCCTTGGACAGCGAAGCCGACTGTCACCAATTCGATGTCTGCTCAGACCCGGATGACCCGACGCAATTCACCCTGTATGAACTTTATACCGACCAGCAATCCTTTCAGGACCATCTGGCGTCGTCGCATTTTCTGAATTTTGACAAAACCGTTCGCGACTGGATCGAGGAAAAGTCGGTCCGCACGCTCAAACGGGTGTCTGCGTAAAAATGGCGGAGACATGTCTGAATATCGGTCTCGTCGCCCATGACGCAATGAAGGCGACATTGCTCGACTGGGTGACCCGAAATAAGTCAATCCTCGAAAAACACCGCTTTTGTGCAACCGGAACCACCTGGAAAGTCCTGACCGATATCCATAGGGACATGAAAATCGAACGGTTGAAATCCGGACCGATGGGCGGCGATCAACAACTCGGCGCCCGAATTTGCGAAGGTAAGCTGGATGTCTTGATATTCTTTCAGGACCCGATGACCGCACAGCCCCACGACGTCGATGTCAAGGCACTGGTTCGAATGTCGACACTCTACGACATACCCCTCGCCTGCAATCCGGCGACCGCCGACCTGATCATAACCAATCCCGCTTTTGCCCATCCTGCGCGGTAAAGAGATTGCACCGTAAAGCGACCGATATCGATGCCCCGCTCCTCGACAAGGCCTTCGATATTTCATAGGGAAAACGGAAATCGGACATGCATCATCAGCACCAATACCGAACTGCATCACCGCTGACGTCGGCACGCCCTGCATAAAGGTGATCTTCGATGTTACGAAGAAAAACGTTCTTTGTTGTCATTCCAAATTTTTGCAGAATTACTAAGATACGGTCAAAGATCAGATTATTTCTGAGAGTACCTAGAGGCGGAATTCGACCTCTTCCGCATCCAAGGCTAACCATTTTTCTTTTTAAACTGGTATGATCAATATATAATCATTTAAGTGGACTTGGATAGAACGGAAAACAGGATCAGTATGTATGGCTCGCTTTACGGCAAAATACGAAATTGAGTCCCCTATTGGAATTGGTCGTGCGGCGGAGGTTCTCGCGGGAGAGCAATCCTCCGGCACATTTGTCAGGTTGGCGGCGGAAACGGACGAGTTGCGCGAACGCTCGCGCGCACGTGTTGAACGCGTCGATGTCCTGAATATATCCGAGCAACCCTCCCTTCCGACGCGGCGACACGGCAGTCAGTATGAGCGCGGGATTGTGACCGTAAGCTGGCCAGTGGCAACAATCGGATATTCTTTACCTAATCTATTGGCGACAATTGCCGGCAACCTGTTCGAACTGGCGGAAATCTCCGCGATCCGGTTGCTTGACGTCGACCTTCCAAGGGAATTTGTCGAAGCCTGCCCCGGCCCTAAATTTGGCGTAACGGGAACACGCCGACTTGCTGGCGTCGAGGAAGGATTGATGGTTGGCACCATCATCAAGCCCAGCGTTGGCTTGAGCCCGGTTGACACGGCGGCACTTGTCAAACAGCTGGCGAAAGCGGACATAGACTTCATAAAAGACGACGAGTTGCAAGCGAACGGCCCAAATTGCCCCCTGGAGGACAGGGCCAGAGAAGTCATGCGTGTTCTGAACGATCATCAGGAAAAAACAGGCAAGAAGGTGATGTATGCCTTCAACATTACCGATGAAGTGGAGGAAATGTGGCGCCACGCCGAGACCATACAGTCCCTTGGGGGAAGCTGCCTTATGGTTTCGCTGCATTCCGTCGGATTGGCTGGCATGCGCGCGCTGCGCGATCACTGTGACCTACCGCTCCATGGCCACCGAAATGGGTGGGGGCTGTACTCTCGCTCCCCGGATATTGGCATCAGCTATGTCGCTTGGCAGAAACTTTGGCGGTTGGCCGGCGCGGATCATTTGCATGTAAATGGACTGGGAAATAAATTTTCGGAAAGCGACTCTGTGGTAGCTGAGTCAGCGCGAGCCGTTCAAGCGCCCGTATGTGAAGTCGGACCGTCCTATGCGGCAATGCCAGTCTATTCCTCCGGTCAAACGGCATGGCAGATTGCCCCGTCCCGGGACATCCTGGGCTCCGATGATTTTATTTTTTGTGCTGGCGGCGGAATAATGAGCCATCCGTCCGGACCGGCGGCCGGTGTTACCGCCCTGCGTCAGGCGGCCATGGCCGCCCGGGAAGGCGTCAATGTCGAAGATTTCGCCAAGTCTCATCGCGAACTGTCAGAAGCCCTGGACAGATTTGAAAAACCCACCCTGACAAAAACCTAAGAGACTAACATCCGGCGGCCATTCATCGAAACCCACTGACGTTACTTTTGCTGTTTATACCGTTCCTCGGAGCGGTTTAGATGTATTTCCATGGCCTTAACGGCGCCTTCAACATCACGTTTTTCAATCAAATCGACAATTTCGCTGTGTTCCGCCAATGTCGTTTCTTCCCGCCCTGACCAATGCAGCAGAACTGTATGATATTGAAAAAGCCACTTCAACATGGCCTCGCTGACAGCCGTTAGAAGCGGATTTCGTCCGGTTTCGGCGATCCGTTTGTGAAAGGCGATATCAGCTTGCATAAATGCCTCGGAATCACCCAACTTATCACGTTGCTTCGCGATCAAATCGCGGAGGTCGCGGATATCCTTTTTTGTGCTTCGTTCCGCGGCTGATTTTACAATTCCCGCCTCCAATAGCCGACGGGCTTCTTTTAAATGCTCTATATTGGCCGGCTCCGATGTCAGGAGAAGCTGTGCAATCGCGTCCACTTGCTTGAAGGCCGTTCCCGCGGAAAGCTCGTTTACTCGACTACGTTCGCCGTGGGAAATTGTAATAAGGCCCATGGTATGCAGGGATTGAAGGGACTCTCTCACTGCTGGCCGCCCCACACCGAAGCGCTCCATTAGCGTCCGCTCAGATGGCATGTAATCTCCCGGCGCAAGTTCTCCACTGGCGATCATGTTCCGCAGCCGGTCAAAAACTTGGTCGGATAATTTGCGCCGATGAATACGCTCCGCCGGTTCTTGGCTATCTAACTGGTCTTTGATTGGCATCGTACCCAACTTTCCATAAAGTAAAGAATATCCTTTCTATCATGGCATAACAACCATGTGATCATACCAATTTGACCGCGAAGGGGTCCAATGAAATAGGTTTGAGTGCATCAATTTGACAAGTAATTGTTTCACTGGTCAAGTTCGCCACGGCAATACCATCCGTAAACGCGATAACGGAAAGCTTGTCGGGATGAGAAATCCTGCTGGATCGCACCGGGGCACCTCCCCGCCGCGCCAACAAAGAAATGGCATGACCCAAAGGGCTTAGTTTTCCGGCTTTTGTAACAACACCGCGTGGACCGGTAAACGCGGCCGGTGTCCAGGACTCTATTTCATAAGGGACGATTGAGGCCGCATATCCAACCGCGAAAGCAGCGCCGAAACGCGCCCAATGCCGAGGATCGGAGTTCGCCATGCATATTCTCTGGTCACGAAAATTGTCCATTGTTTTCGTGCCATATGGGTTCTGGCGCATTGCTATTGAGGACAGCCCAAGCCTGTATGAAAGAGACCCTGCGAATTTTCTTGTCGATTTAAGAATATATGGAATTGTTTCCAGAGTCTGCATCACGCTTTGATCGTCTGCCGCATGCACAATAGGATTTGTGCCATGTGAAATGAAATCCAGATTTTCCGTAGGTGGCCGCTTGCGATTGAGCTCGGTAAAATAGCTCAGCATTCCCCCGCCGATTTTTATGCCGTCAAAATTCTCCCGCGTCGCGGCATATATGGCGTCGAGCGGAGGACAATCGGGCCATTCGCTGCCGGGCGGCGTCGATTGTCTGTCCACGGACGGACATACCAGTAGGGAATCCAGCTTAAGTTGCGCCTGGTTCAGGCCCTTCTTAAGTAGCTGGAATTCCTTTCGCAGATCGCCAGTACAATCCGCCGCATACTCAAAATCATAAACAGCCGGATACTTTCTTTGCAACTGACTGAAGGCGCGAAGATCATCAATTGTATGGCCTGCAGCGGGATCAAAATGGCAGGTAATCCTTGAAGGAGAAATCGTCGCAAGCAACGGAAGATATTGTAATGCTTCATCTGCTTCATTGGGCGTCAGGACGAGCGCCGTCTCCGGAAAAGAGCAATCCAAAATTTCCCCCGTCGCAACTGATATTTGCCCGGCGGATGTTTCGACCTTGATGGATCGCCCGGTAAAAGAGAGGGACACGGATTGCGATACGGTCACGCCATGATCAAGCAAATACGGCCAAGGGAGTTCCAGCGGTCTTACATAGGTTTTGAACGACGCATCCGACCAATTCCGCTGGTCTTCCATTTCAAAGACGTCGCCCTTCAGCCGGCAGGAAACCGTAACTCCCGAAGTTTCATGCGTTAAACATTGGATATTCTTGAAAGGTTGCCACGGCTCTATTTCATTCGGGAAGTGATCTTCAATTACCTGCCCATCTGAATGTTCCACTGTCACCCGGCTACCGGACACGCCTATCGGATGAAGTATCGTGAATCCCGCCCGGTTGGTCTCGAAGGAGCCTGTCGGCGTCGCTGCCGCCGAAAACACCAGACGATTGTTCGTGGCTTCAATGTTTACATCGACATCAAGCCGCGCATCGTTGCTATGATATATCGCATGATAAGTTACGCTGAAATGATCACCTGATTCCTCAATACGCATATCCGTAATCTGCGGAACCAAGGTGCCCCAATCGCGGTCGCGGATCAGATATCCGATCCCCCGTATCATCTCTATGTGATCAAACCGGATATCGCGTAAATTCCCCTCTTCCAGGGTTGCGGTGACCAGGCCAGCGGGCAATAATCTCCTTTCCGGGATCGGGGCATCCGTTCCATAGAGAGCCATTGCCACGGTCGGTTCCATATCAAAGCTCGTCCAGCTTTACGGTTCGATTTTCCTGCGCAGATAAATAGGCGGCTTCGACGAGCGCCAGCGTATTCAGATTATCATCTCCCGACGTCTCAGGATTTGCCCCCGACCGCAAGCACTCGACAAAATGCTGCTGGATAATCTGAACGCTCTCCTGAATATTGTGCCAGGGTCTTTCCGCCCAGGGTAGCAGCGGCGGAGAAACATCAAACACCTGATCAGTCCCGTCTTTATGTAAGATGAGTTTATAGCCCGCCTCCAATCGCAAGCTGCCTCGATCCCCGTCGATTTCCAGTAACGTTTCAGGAAAAGTTTCCGGCTGTCGCTTTGTTGAATAGGAACAATCTACGACGGACGTCGCCCCGTTCTCATGATTCAAAAGCATTGTCGCGACATCTTCCCCCTTGATCTTCGGATTTATTCTGTTGATCAGCGCGGAGATTGAAGTGGCATTCCCGAATATCGCCCTGGAAATATCCAGGATATGAATGCCCAGGTCCTGGATAATAAACCGATCATCGGTGGCGAGATACGGTTGGTTCGCATATACGTCATAGGCCGACCGGAACGAAACGCGTCCGAAAAACGGGGTTCCGATTTCTCCCTTTTGGATCGCTGATATCGCCGCTCGAACAGCAGATTGCCACCTGAAATTTTCATGAACCATCAGGATCCGGTTGGCCTGCTGCGCGGACTTCACCATCGCCCTGGCATCATCGAGGTTTTCGGCAAACGGCTTTTGGCAAATAATGTTCAGCTCAGCCGCAGCGGCAAGTTCGACCAACGGTCTGTGCGACGTCACCGTGGTTGCGATATCCACGAAATCAAGCCGTTCCGCGGCGATCATTTCGGCGACATCACCATATGTCGCGTCGACGTCAAAGGCTTTCGCGGTATTTTTCAGGCTATCCGGATCGCGATCACATAGCGCGACAATTTCTGCGCCGTCAATCGCCGCCCAGGCATGCATATGATTTTGGGCAAAAAAACCGCATCCTATAAGCGCTCCCCTAAATGTCTTCATAACCTTACTTCCCCAGGGCCGCCTGGCTCTGCAGTGCCACACGACTTTGTATTTTCTGTTGTGCCTGATCCACGACGACCGCGGCAATTATCACCAGGCCCTTGATGACGATCTGCCAGAAAGACGAAACCCCCATCATGACCAGGCCATCGGAAAGAATACCGATGACAAAAGCGCCGACGATAGTTCCGGCGATCCGTCCCCGCCCCCCCGACATGGATGTGCCACCAAGGACGGCGGCGGCAATGGCGTTCAACTCGAATGTTTCCCCCGTCGCCGGGTGCGATGCGACAAGCTGGGAACTGATGATCAGTCCGACAATAGCCGCACAGAGCCCGGAAAACATGTAAACGAACATCTTGACCTGATTGACTTTCACACCGGACAGGGCCGCCCCCTTCTCGTTTCCGCCCACCGCATAGATGTGCCGCCCGAGCGGGGTTCTGCTCGCGAGGTAAGCCGCGCCAAGGCCGACAAAAATCAGGATCCAGATCGTGATTGGAATACCCAGAACTGATCCCGCTCCCAGCAGGACGAAGGTATCCGAACCATATTCCGGATTACCGTTCAAATTAGGAAAGGTCCTGCCATCGGAAAAAAGCAGGGCAGCGCCGCGGGCAACGTAAAGTGTTCCAAGTGTCGCGATAAACGGCGCGACGCTGAGCTTGGTGATAAGCAAGCCGTTTATCATTCCAACGAACACGCCAACGCAGAGGACAATTGCGATAATCTCCAGGGTGTTGAACTGAATACTCCAGCCCAGCCCGAAATCCACGCCAAACAGCACCAGCCAGCCGGCCACCATTCCGCATAACCCGACGATTGATCCGACGGATAAATCGATACCGCCGGTAATAATCACGAAAGTCATGCCGATGGCCAGAAAGGCATTCAATGCCACATGTTTGGACATAATCACCATATTTGCCGCGGTCAGAAAATTGGGCGCGGCAAAGGCGAAAAATGCAAATACCGCGATGAGCGCGATAAAGGTGCGCAACCGTAAGATAAGCAACAGGGCTGATTGGCTGTTGGCGGTGGGATTGGAAGCGCTCGTGGTTGATTGTGTCGTCATTATTCCGCCAACTCCTTCTCAGGAATATGTGTCGCCCGCGCATGACCAACAGCCGAGGCGGCGAAAACCATGCTTTCATTCGTATCCTTGCGATCCCACTCGCCGGTAATGCGTCCGTTCGACATCACGATGATACGGTCGGACAGCGACATCACCTCATCCAGATCCGAGGTAACGAACAGAATACCAAGACCTTCCGCCGCAAGGCGGCGCATTTCGCGAAAGACTTCCGCTTTCGCGCCGACATCGATGCCGCGGCTGGGCTCATCCATCAGCAGTATTTTCGGCTTCGTCATAAGCGCCTTGCCAATGACGACCTTTTGCTGATTGCCGCCGGAAAGAGAACTCACCGGATTTTCAGGAGAGGCAATTTTGATTGTGAGATCGCGGACATAATCCATGACGGCCCTTTTTTCCTTCTCAAGGTCCAGATGAAACCAACGCGTGAAGTCCCGCAAACTGGAAAGGGACATATTTTCGCGAACCGAATGCATCTGGATAAGACCGACCGCCTTGCGATCTTCGGGGATAAGGACGATACCACGACGAATACGTCCCTCAACGGTCTTTTCGGTGAGCGGTTCTCCATCAACGAAGAACCGGCCGGTGGAATGCGGATGCTGAACCATAATACATTCAAAAAACTCCGACCGGCCTGCGCCCATGAGACCATAGATACCAACAATCTCGCCCGCTTTGAGGGACAGGCTGACGTTATCGACAACATATTTACCGCCTTCGCGGAGAAGGCTGATATTCTCGGCGCGAAACACTTCCTTGCCAAAATCATGCTCAACGGATTTCGCAAAATCCTTGGACGCGCTCCCGATCATATTCTGAACGATCCAGGGAACATCGACACCTTCCATGCTCCGCGCCCCGGTAATATGCCCGTCCCGCAAAACCGTGATATAATCCCCGATCCGGATCAATTCCTCCAGACGGTGAGAGATATAGATAATGCCGACCCCGCGTGCTCTCAGGTCGGCAATGACCTTGAACAGGATTTCCACTTCGGATGAGGACAGGGCCGACGTTGGTTCATCCAGAATAAGAATGCGGGCATCTACCGCGAGGGACTTCGCAATTTCGACAATCTGCTGTTCGCCGATCCGCAGGTCCCCGACGAGCGTATCGGGGCTTATTTTATGCTCCAGCCGCTCCATCAGCCGCTGTGTTACTTCACGCTGACGCTTGCGGTCGATATGGACGCCGAATTGAAGGTTTTCCCGGCCCATAAAGATATTTTCCGAGACTGAAAGATCGGGAAATAGATTCAACTCCTGGAAGACGATGCCAATTCCATGCGCGGCGGCATCTGCCGTACCGCGCAAATGGACTTCCTTTCCATCGATGAGAAGCTCGCCGTCCGTCAATTGTTCGACCCCGGCGATGACTTTCATCATGGTCGATTTACCTGCACCGTTTTCGCCCACCAGCACATTCACGGCACCAAGACGAACGTCGAAATCAACGTTGTTCAGCGCAATTGTGCCCGGATACACCTTTGTTCCGTTGCGAATAGAGAGACCAATTGGGTGTGTCATTAACGGACCCTCACCTCAACCGGCGTCAGAACCAGCTTCGACCCGGGACTTGTCACGCTGAAGACGGCAATAAATGACACATCCGCACCAACCAAGTTATCCATCGGCAAAGATGAGGTCACCCTGTCATGAGCTTCCGAATTAAGCGAGCGGCCAAGTTTCGCATATTCTATTTGATCGCGGAAATCCGAGAATGTCAGGAACGTCACCGCGTCCCGCAATGCGGTTCCCCTGATGACCGGCCCCAGTTGCAGAAGAAAATCAGGTTCGTTATCGCCGGTGGCGTCTATCGTCGCGGTTGCCGCCCGGCTTTCCGTGTTCGCCGAGAGTATCTTGCCATTCCCGCGAACGATAAAATGCCAGGGGCTCGCCTCGCTTTCCTGACGAACACCAAATTGATTTCCTGCATCGTCCAGACCTTTCGCAAGGCCGGTGATAACCTCTTCAAATGGATGTGAGTTTTCTTTGTAGAACGGAACGAACTTTGTGTCCCAATTGTCTGAAACGAAAGCGTCCATTCGTTCCGCATCCGTCATTTTCGACGATGCTATCTCATCCGGGGAGGGATTTTTGACAATTTTGCATGCCGATATGGTCGTCACCAATAGCGTCAGACACATCGCAGTCAAGGCGCGTCGGTACATTCACGGAACTCCAGTTTCTAGGGTCAGTTAGAAATTCGGCCAGCACAACGATAGTACTGGCCGAAATAACTGTCATTACTTGAGTGCGAATGTTTCAAGCTTGGGAGCGTTGTCAATCGTGATGAGAACGCAATCCATCAACTGTTTTTCGTCCTTCCCGGTCGATCCTTTGGTCAGATAGTCATGTGCCTGCTCAACAGCCCACTGCGCTTGACGGTAGGCAGGTTGCAGTACCGTGGCCTTGATGCCCCCCTCAAGAATTGAATCGCGGACATCATTTGAACCGTCAAATCCGACGACGATGATGTCGTCACGACCTGCCGCCTTCAATGCCGCCCAAGCGCCCATTGCCATGGTATCATTGCCGGAGATAACGCCTTTGATATCCGGATTGGCCTGCAGAATGGATTCCATTTTCTCAAAGGCTTCCGTCTGGCTCCAGTTCGCTGATTGCTGCGCAACCATTTTCATGTCCGGATACTGGTCGATGATGTCATGGTAGCCGGATGAACGGATGCCCGCATTGGTGTCCGCTTCGCGGCCGACCAACTCGACATAGTTTCCCTTTTCTCCCATCAACCGCACGAATTCCTCGGCGCCGAGCTGAGCGCCCTGGTAGTTGTTGGAAACGATCTGGCTAACAGCGATCCCGGTTTCCTTGATTTCCCGATCGATCAGGAAGGACGGGATGCCGGCATCTTTCGCCTTCTTTACTGCGGCAACCGTGGCATCGGCGCCGGCATTATCGAGAATGATTGCCTTCGCACCGCGCGCAATTGCTGTGTCAAATAGTTCGGATTGTTTGTTGGGATCATCATCATGCACCAGCACAATAACGTCATAGCCGAGTTCCTTCGCGCGGAGACTAGCCCCTTCCGCCTCTGATTTAAAAAACGGATTGTCATGAGATGGCGTTATGACAGCCATAAGATCCGCTGCCGATGCAGCAATCGGGGCAGCGAGTAGAGCCGCGGTCGCCGCCACAGAAAGAAGAAAGCGTGAGAATTTCATTTTTAACCTCCAAGTTAGATAACAGTCTTGTCTCTAGTTTTTTGCTTTTTTGGTGTATTTTCCCGGTTTCACATACATTTACTTACTGTTCAAACCGTCTATGCGTATGGCGACTTTTCTTTTTTACCGTCCCACAGAAAAACTCTCGCCAACTCCTATTTTGGTCACAAGTATATTAATCAGGGGCCTGTCGACCCTTAATATGCCATGCTCCCATTTCACGGGACCAAGCCCGAACTCGTCAGGTTATCCGTTTGATACTGGCGGCAATTTCTTCAGTTTCGAAGACACGCTTCCAGTTATCGCGCATCAAGGTTGGCTTACCAAACTCTATCGCCTTATTGCACGCATCCGAGAACGCGCCGTCAATTTCGTTGAAAATGACCGCACTCAATATATTCATATGGCCGAGAAGAAAATCGCGGGCGGCATCCGCCGGCACTCCACGTGAAACGACTTCATCCATCGCCTCTTTCATGACGGACAGCAATGTCGCGCAAACCGTTTCCGATAGACCCGGCTCCAGAAGGGCCATTTGCTCCACCGTCACGCGATAGGAATTGGCGACCGGGGCAAATATTGTGCGCCCAACCTTTTCGCCCAGGGCATAATCCTCTTCCGGACCCTGCATCAAGGCGTTGACCACCCCTTGCTTGGCCGCAAATCCGCCAAAATAGTCCCGCTTCGCAACGATATCCGTTTCGTCGTTAAATATGGGAGGGTGACAAGGATGCGTCACGAAATATGTAATATCGTCGCGCTCCGGCAGGTGACCCGCGAAAGGTGCCGCGGCATCCAGGCAAACCACCATCGCACCCGGCCTGATCTTGTCATTGATCGAATACGCGACCTTGCCGATAACCGTATCAGGGACCGCCAGAACGACAATATCCGCGCCATCAAGCGCTGCATCGACATCGACGCAATCAACGCCGACCTCTTCCTTTAGTCGCGATCGGCCAGCCTCCGACACCTCCACATGGCGGGCTTCAAAGTCGGAATTCTGGAGATTTCTGGATAGACGGACACCCATCTTACCACCGGCGCCGAACAGTGCGAGTTTAATCACGATCCCTCCCCTTTTTTATGAGCCGCCAGATATTACGGTAATGATTGACTACTGGTATGATGATGTAATAAACATATCATCATGTCAATACGGTGAATAAATTTTTCTGAGGGATAGTAAACTGATGTGGGATGGTTTGCCCGATGGCCCCCTCTTGGCATGGTATGGGGACGATTTCACCGGAGCAGCGGCGGTTTTAGAAGCCCTGACTTTCTCCGGCCTTCCGTCCGCACTATTTTTTGATTTACCGACAAAAGAACAGCTTGCGAAATTCCCGGACCTCAAAGGAATTGGCATCGCCTCGACCTCTCGCACCCTGGACCCCTCCTGGATGTCCCAGAACTTGCCGAACGCGTTTAAACATCTCGCAAGCCTTGGGCCCCAATTCGTTCACTACAAGACTTGTTCAACACTCGATTCTTCCCCGGAAGTCGGCTCCATTGGCCGCGCCATCGATATAGGGATTGAGACTTTTCGCAATCGCTGGGTGCCCGTCATAATAGCGGCGCCACAGATGCGGCGGTACCAATGTTTCGGAAACCTGTTTGCCGGAACGACCGACGGCGTCTATCGGTTGGACCGCCACCCGGTCATGTCCCGCCATCCGGTCACGCCCATGAATGAAGCAAATGTCGCCCGTCATCTGGAGCGCCAAACGGACCTAAAGATTGATACTATCGACCTCGAGGCCCTATCAAGTCCCGCAGCAGCTCAGAAGAAGCTTGATCAGCTCACCACCAAAGATACCGTCGTCGCCACGATCGATAGCATTGACGCGGGGAGCGAAGCGGCCGTCGGTCGACTGGTGTGGGAAAATCGCGACAAAGTTCAATTCATTGTCGGTTCACAAGGCGTAGAATATGCCCTCATTCGCCACTTGATAAATGAAAACGTCATTTCGCAAGAAGAGGAACCGCCCGCCATTGACGAAGTCGACGTGATCGCTGTCGTTTCAGGCTCCGTATCGCCGACGACCGCAGATCAAATAAATTGGTCCCTTAACAACGGTTTTGCCGGGATTCATTTTGACGCCTCAGCGGCCTGCGGATCTGGTGACAGTCTGGCGGCAATCGAACATACCGTCCTTGAGCAGGCGCTTAACGCACTATCAAAAAAGCAAAGCCCGCTCATCTATACCGCCATCGGGCCGGACGATCCTGCTGTAAATAATTTCAGAAATGCCGTGTCCGGCAGCAATAGCGATATCGCCAAAGTGAACCAGCGGGTTGGTGAAACCCTCGGGCGCATCCTTGGCTCCATTGTTGATAAGGGTAAACTCCGCCGAGCCGTCATCTCGGGCGGCGATACGTCGGGATATGCCGCGCGACAACTCGGGATTTTTGCCTTAACCGCCCTCGCGCCAACAATACCTGGTGCCGCAATATTCCAGGCCCATGCTGACGGCCATTTCGATGGCCTCGAGTTGGCGCTCAAAGGCGGTCAGATGGGAAGCCCGGATTATTTCGGCCGCATCCGCGCCGGAGGAGGGGTGTAACGAATAAATAGCAAGGATTTTGTATTTTGCGGAAATGCAATCCCCATTGTCAGGTTGGCCATCGGCTGATTGTCTTTGTGAGACACAGGTTCAATCGTTTCCTGAGATGATATACCGCTCGAAAAGCCAGCTTCTTTAGGCCATCCTCCCTGCCGGCCTAAAGTATTCCCCGGTAAAGTCACATTTACCGGGGATTTTTTTGCGTCATAAGCGGCGTTGCCACATTACCAGCGCAAAAAGATACCGCCACACGAATGCAACCGCATCTCCGTTTGGCGAAGAATGGGACAAACGCCCCCGAATTATGCCGCACTAAGCTGCTGCTATTCGGCCTATACCGCATTTCGTTTCGTTAAAACTTAAAAGTTGCGTGGCTGGTTAGGCGGCGTTCATGACTGAAGTGTTTATGGATTGATAAGTGAATTGGGGCGACATTCTTTGAGCTTCACCGACGTCTAATTTTTAAGGTTGTGTTTTCTCGTTGTCGGAATATGAGGTGTGAATTTTCATAGAAATAGGATTTCCATCGGTAACCTCATGAATCACAACATTTCTAACAACTGTCATAGCGGCAGAGTAAGAACGTAATCTATCCGTTTCTATTTTCCGCTGTGTCCCATACCGATTCCAGTTTGACCGACGCCGGCTTGGGAAATATGGACGCCAACAGGGTTGTCCGGATTGTCAGAAGGTCAATCAGGAATGACCGGCGAGGTTAGTTACACTCGACCCCCCTGCCCTTCATGGGGTTGCCCAGCCTGTCCTTGAAAACAGGATCATCAGCCCACTTGCAATTGGCCATAAATTCGGAAAGGGTTTCAGAATATGGACCGGTTGCGTCGCAATTGATTATCCCGGTCATTCGAATTGCGAGACATTTCGATTTAATGGCGTCGCCAGCCTCTCCAACTGTGCCGTCGCAAACAAATCTCCCTGTCGCCGGACCGGCATCTATATTGCAGGCTGCCACCAGGTCGGCAAGCGTCACGGGTGATTGTTGTGCGGCAATTTCGGCGCCGGAATATCCGCACAATACCAAAGAAATCCCCAAACAGAATTTGAAAGAATTAAAGGACCGCATGATTTATCCTCCGGAATCCTAAAAGCACAGGCATCATAGTAAATATTAGTATTTTATCAACTAACTGGGGAGTTTTACAATAATTAGGAAATTCGAGAAAAGCTGCCCATTGGGCGCCCCGGATATGGGTCCGATATGCATCCTGCGCCTGCCATTCTTCATCCCTCAAGCCGGAAACGGAGAGCCGTCCGCGTCTTAGCGCTGCAACCTACGGGGTTTGCCCTCACTCTTTCGCTTTTCCCCGCCGCCCGTTTCTACGTTTCAAACGTCGTCCCGACCTTGCGGATATGGTCATGCTCGGAGGCTGGTCAGCGAAAAAAATAGCCAAAAGGTAATTTTCTTCTAACAACGCCTTATCGAATGCCGTTTGCAAAAACGAAAACCGAATAGATTGAACTGGATCCACAAATAAATATTCGGTTCATCATCGGACCGCCAAACGTCAAGTTCCCGACAATTTCGGGTATCCTAATTTTTCCGATCAGAGTGCCATCTGGCGCAATACAATGCACACCGTCAAAGGCGCTGGACCAGATACGCCCGTCGCGGTCGATGCGAAGTCCGTCAAACATGCCAGATGTACATTCGGCAAAGATGTCACCTCCGGACAGCCTTCCATTTTCTTCAACATGAAATGCCCTGATATGCGCAGGACCGCCGGATCTGTGGGAAACTCCAGAATCAACAACATAGAGGATTTTTTCATCCGGCGAGAAGGCCAGGCCATTGGGCTTTTCGAAATCAGTTGCGACGCATTTAATTTCACCAGTTGTCGGATCCACGGAATATACATGCTCTCCCTCCTGTTCGGGCTCCGCAACGCCGCCTTCATAATCGGTCAAAATCCCATAAGTCGGGTCTGTAAACCAGATCGTACCATCTGATTTAACGACCACATCGTTCGGCGAATTTAGACGCTTATTCTCAAAACGATCGGCAATTGTCACGATGGAACCATCATGTTCCGTCCGCGTCACCCGTCGGGTTTGATGTTCGCAGGAGATGAGCCTGCCTTGCAAATCGACAGTATTTCCATTTGTAAAATTTGACGGATGCCGGAAAACCGAAACGGACCCATCGGTTTCATCCCAACGCATCATCCGGTTGTTTGGGATATCAGACCACAGCAGATAACGTCCGGCCGCGAACCAGGCCGGCCCCTCACACCATCTCGCGCCCGTCCATAGGCGTTCCACTCGAATGTGGTTCGCAAACAGCGCCGAAAACCGGTCATCTATGACTTCAAATCCCGTTCCCTCGATGCGGTCACCTATATTCATTTCTTACCCTCCATCGGCTGTATTTGCTTTCCGGGCGCTCAGCAACCCCTTCATAATCCAGGTCAAAGGCGTTCTTCCTGAGCCTCGTCTTCTGACTCAATGGAAGTATCCGGATTCGGTGAACGTCGAGCGAGTATCGGTGCGCCACTCGCCAGAAACAAGACCGCCAGGACGAGGAAGCCCTTAAGCACATTTTGGCCCGCGTAATCCCAGCCTATGAGGTTCAGTAGCCCATCCAACAGGATAAAGAAGAGGGCGCCGCCCCAAACACCGGCCGGTACAGCACGGCCGCCAGAAAGAAGCGTGCCGCCAATCACGACAACAGCAATTGAATCAAGCAGATAATCGTTCCCCAGTTCTACGTTGGGAGCTGAGAACGAGGCCCTCAGGGCCCCCGCAAGTGCCGCGAAAACACCGCAGGCCAGATAGACGGCGGCAAGGATATTCTTTGTTTTAACACCCGCATATCCCGCTGCGCGTCGCGCCTGTCCGAATGCAAGCATGTGAGACCCCCACGTCGTCCATTTCAGGACGAGCGAAACTATCACCGTGAGAAGAACGACAACAACTGCAAAGGCGGGGACACCAAAGGGTGCCCAACTGAGAAAACCCTTCAGCGCAGGATCAGCCGAACCTTGAAATCCCTTGGCCAGAGTTAGAGAAATTGCCGACACAATAAGGCTTGTTGCAAGTGTCGCGACGATCGGCGGAATCCGTACATAGAGAATTGCAACCACGCTTATGGAGGCCATCGCAAAGCCGGCGGCGGCGGCAGCGCCAAGACCCAAAACCCAAGATCCGGTGGCCTCGCCGACGGCAATCGATAGCAGTCCGCCGAGAGAAAATACCTTTCCAACTGAAACGTCAATATTCCCCGGTCCGGCGCTCATAACCAGCATCTGTCCCAACCCTACGAGAACAAGGTAAGGCGCCAGCGTGAAGGCCAGCGTCAAGGTCTGCGCCCCACCGGCGCCTGAAACCGCAAAGGTTAGAATAAGGACAATCACTGCGGCCAGAAATGACCATGTCCAGGGCGGGAATGAAAAATTACGAAATGACATCATCGCACCATCCGATCCACGACCAGACGCCCCGCAAGGACCGCAATGACAATGAGGCCCTGGACTGCCGGTTGAAGATTTGACGATAGGTTCAGGAAGGTGAGCAGGACGGTAAGGAGCCCCAAGGTCACCGCACCAACGAGTGTTCCCCAGGGGACGGCTCGGCCGCCGGTGAACATTCCGCCGCCAAGGATCACCGCCGTGATCGTCGTCAGCGTATATCCGGGAACTGCATTAACGTCACCACCACCGATTTCGGCCGACAGGGTGATACCGGAGAGCACGCCAAGGATACCAACCGTGGCGTATGCAAGCATCCTCGTTTTCAGTAGCGATACACCAGAACGTTCGAGCGCAACAGGATTGCTGCCAAGGCTCCGAAAATGGACACCGATCTTGGTCCGTTTCGTGACGAACCAGGTAATCGCGGTGGCGATGATCATCGTGATAATGGGGGCCGGAATCGAAAGCGGCGGTTCCCACTGTATGTAATTGAAAAGCCAGTCGGGCACGCGCCCTCCCGGCGAAGGCAGCAGGAAAAGGCCTACACCAAGCCAGATGAACGATGCCCCAAGCGTTGCAATAAGTGACGGCACGGAGCGCAGTTGGACAAGAGCGCCAAGGAAGGCATAGGCCAGCACGCTCCCGGCCAGGGCCAGAATGCCGATAATCGGGGTTTCTCCCAATAGGGACGCAACCATCGCCGTGATCATCCCGATGAAGAAACCGATACTTAAGTCGATGTCTCCTATACTCATCATCACCATCTGCGCCATTGACCCGATGGCCAGGGCGACAATGGGCGACATGATGAGGGTCAATCCGCTTTGCGACCAGATATGAGGCTGGATTATGCCGCAGATTATGAGGATTATTACCATTGCCACCAGCGTCAGCAAGGCAGGAAGCGCGCGAAGGGCCAGGCCCTTGGGCAAGGCACTCAAGGTTTGTGCAGGACCGGTGACGTTCACCTCGTTAACTCCTCCGACTCCGCGAACGACATCGCTATCATACGTTCGTCCGTAATTTCCGCACCATGCAACTCACCCGCCACACGCCCTGCCCGCAGAACATAGGCGCGATCACAATGCTGCATTTCCGAGTTTTCGCTTGAATACCAGATGATAGTTCGACCTTTCTCGGCCTCGGTTCTGATCAACTGGTAGAGTTCAACCTTGGTGTGAACATCGACACCCCGGAACGGATCATCCAGCAGGATCGTATCCGCTTCGGACGCGAATGCGCGCGCGACGATAACCTTTTGCTGATTACCGCCAGACAGGCCCGTGATTTTCGCCTCTGCGCCCCCTCGGATATTCAGGAGGTCCACCCATTCCGCGACGAGCAATTTCTCTTTATCGATTTGGCGGATGCCACGCTTGGCCAGACGGGATAACGCTGTGATGGAAAGATTCTCGGCAACATTCCATATCGGCAGTATTCCCGATCTCTGCCGATCACCGGGAACGTAAGCACATTTATCGCTGACTTCAACATCGCCGCGTTTGCGGTGCCACAACCTGTCGAGCACCTTTTCCTGTCCCTGTCCGGCGATCCCGGCGAGCCCGATAACTTCACCTTCACATGCAACAATCTCTGTTGGCCTGCCGTCAACCATCGCCATCGGAATCCGCACCGTGACCGGACGCGAACCGTCAAACGCATATTTTTCTGCGACATCGTTTTTTTCTTCGACGGCCACTTCACCACCCATAGCGTCAAACAGGCCCTGCTCGGACACATCGCCCGCGGGATAGATTTTGACAACGGCCCCGTCCTTCATAACCGCCACACGATCACATACTGACAGGATCTCCTTGAGACGGTGGGACACGAGAATGATGGCGAGTCCCGCGTCTTGCACCTTACGAACATAGTTGTAGAGATGTTCGACCGCGCCTCCGCTCAACGACTCTGTTGGCTCGTCAAGGATTAGCACACGCAGGTCATCGGTAATCGTGGTGCGGGCGATTTCGACCATTTGACGGTCAGCGAGTGGCAGGTCATCGACATAGTCGGCCGGCCTAATCGAGTGGTTGGGAAAAATTTCACTTAGTCGCGCAATGGCCTGTTCAGCCGCCGGGCCATGCCAACGCCACCGGGGCATCCATCCAGCACTCGAAAGAAAAATATTTTCCTTTACGGTGAGTTCGAGGGCCAGCGAGCCCTCCTGATAGGCCATACGCACGCCTGGATATCCGGAACCCGGAGGTGTTGTTACACCGTCGATTTCAATCGTTCCTGAATCCGGCCCTTCAAGTCCACTCAAAACCCTCATAAGAGTACTCTTGCCAGCGCCGTTGTGACCTACAATGCCAACTACCTCTCCGGAATGCACGTCGAGCGTGACGCCGGAGAGAGCACGTGTCGACCCGTAAGTCTTAACCGCTTGCCTGACCTGAACGAGGGGTCTGGAATCCATTGTATTACTATTCACTGTCCACCATGCGGTATTAAGGTAGCGGCCAGCGCCTCAAGGAGGCGCCGGCCAACTCTAACATAACGCCACATTACCTAACGGGTACAGGCGGAAGCGCAGCATCAGCCACCTTACCGTCGATATTCGCCTGGATTTGGGCGTCGACGAGTTCCTTGGTCCACTGCCATGACGCGATTTCATCATCGCCGACGGCGGCAATCCACTTGTCACGCTCATCATCGCTCACGACCACCGGTGGGAAAATCGTGACCCTTGGTATATTCTTACCTTGGTAAATATTGACCGCGGTGAATAGGGCGGCAACGCCCTGGCCGGGGTCAGACATAACCGCGACCGAGCCCGGAGCTCCGTTACCTTCCCCCCAGAACTTAAGGGCACGCCCACTTGGCGCGAAGGCGACGACCGGAGCATCCCGCCCAGCGGTTTGGAAAGCCTGAACAGCGCCCAGCCCCTCACCGCAACCAATCACTCCATCGACCTTAGGCAGGCTGGCAATAGTACTGAGCAAAGCCTCCTGTGCCTTGGCGCTGTCGCAAAAAGAGACGATCTCTCCAACAACTTTAACATCCGGATTAGCAGCCAGCAACGTCTTCTGGACAGCGCTCATCTCAATCTCAGGAGGTGAACCCTGAACACCCCGGGCGACGATGACATTGCCCTTGCCGCCAATGGCGTCGATGACAGCTTGGGTTGACAGTCGGGCCCAATCGCTAAAGCTGTTGGTTACGATATAGGCGCATTCGAGATCGGTAGCGCTATCGAAGACCACAACGACGATGCCCATATCACACGCCTTCTGGAGCGTTGGATTTAGGGTTGTCGCGCTGGCAGGATTGACGAGCAGGATGTCGGGTTTCTCGAGTAACAGCGCTTTCAATTGCGCAATCTGCTCGGTTGCGGAGTTCTCCCCCGGTGCATTCGACACCTTCCACGAACTTATAATGCCATCTTTTTCCGCTTTGGCCGCGGCTTCTTCGAACGCCGTGATCATCGAGCGGCGCCAAGCATTGCCAAGAAATGCGTTGCTCAAGGCAACGGAAGGTGCGTCCTTCATTTCTTTAGCAATGGTATCCGATGATGTCGAAGCAAACATCGCCGTCAGAGCGACAATTACCGCCAGACATTTAAATTTACCTATTCCCATATTATTCCTCCCTACGTTGTTGAAGAGGCACCCAAGCAAAAACGTACGACCACTCGGATTGCCCGTAAGGGGGAGAAATAGCAAACCGGCTTATATGGCCTTTGCGTCCCCCTTGAATCAAAACTTATATGATCAGTATACCTATTAGTTGTCAAATGATTCTTCACCGATTGTCGAGCGCCTTAATGACTCATGGTTGCACATTTTCGCATCGTGAAAATTTCCTTAGGCTAGGGAAATCAACATTTTTGATAGCTTCATCAATAATTTCTTATAAAAAAGGACATGGCGATGATATCAACCAGAAACAGTCTTTTTACCCCTTCATCTGGTATGATCAATATACAAACTAAGGTAAACTTGGGCCGATCCAGGGAGAAAAAGGTGCTGTCAGACGAATGCGACTTCGTCTCCGTATGGCGTAAAATGGGGTAACGGTGGCCCTACTATGCAGCACCAAGCTGCTGCCACTCGGCAAGCGCGATGGTTCTTTGAAGCTTGAATTTTTCTCGACTGGTCAGGTGGCGTTTATGGTTGAAGGGGTTTTGGACTGATGAGTGGATTGAAGCGATTTTTTGCAAACTTCGCTGCCGTCTGAACTTCAGTATTGCCTGCTCTCTTCACCGAAATGGCAGGTGGGGGGTGCTGTCAGATGGTGCTGTCAGACGAATGCGACCCCGTCTCTGTTTGACGCAAATTGCCAGTAAGGCGCCCCTACTGTGCCGCACTGAGTTGCCGCCACTCGGCCAGTTTGACATTTCTCTGAAACTTGAATACTTCTCGGCCGGTTAGGTGGCGCTCATGGTTGAAGTGGTTATGGACGGATGCGTGAATAGAAACGAATTTCCGTAAACTTCACAGGCGCCTGAATTGTAACATCACCTGCTCTCTTCGTCGAAATGGGAGGTGAGAGTTTTCACGACGATTGTTCTTCCAACGCCCAGTTACCTGGATATCTTTGTTTCCAATCAAAGTCATAGCGGCACGATATGACCGTAATCTGTCCGTTACAATCGCAAGAGGTTTTCCATATCGTTTCATGAGTTTCTTAAGGAAAACCAAAGCTGACTTGAGATCGCGTCGCTTGGAAACAAAGGCTTCCAGCACTTCGCCCTTGTGATCGACGGCACGCCACAGGTAATGTGTTTTGCCATTTATCTTCACAAAGACCTCATCAAGATGCCATTTCCAGTTTGAATAATTCCGGGACGGATGGATCCGATTCTTCCGTATCTCACTTACAAACATTGGGCCAAATTTGTTCCACCAATAACGGACTGTTTCGTGGCAAATATCGATGCCGCGTTCATGAAGCAAATCTTCAACGTTGCGAAGTGAAAGTGGCAACCTGACGTACATCATCACCGCAAGGCGGATGATCTCGGGCGAGTTATGAAATACGAGAAAGGGTTCTGTTTTGTCATGCTCGGAGGCTAATCGACAAGAAAAAGACCATCAGGCGATTTTCTTCTGACAAAGCCGTTCAGCTAATTCATATTTTTTTCCCAATGAGATCTGACAGATCCAACGCCATTTCTCGTTTTAGGAGTGACTTGTTCACCTTACCAACAGGCAACATCGGAAGCTCTTCGGAGAAAATGAAGTTTTTCGGAATTTTATAGTTAGCCAATCTTTCAGCACACCATTCCTTTACGACGTCTCTATCCAAAATTACGCCTTCCCTCGGGATAATATAGGCCCACCCGACCTCTGCATATAATCGATCAGGGACGCCGACGACTGCGGCAAGCTGAATATCAGGATGCTCCTCGAGCACAAGCTCTACTTCCCTAGGATAGACATTATACCCGCCGGATTTGAACATTTCGCTCATTCTACCGACAAATTCGATATTGCCATCTTCCCGCATCCTGGCGATATCACCGGTTTTAAACCAACCATCACTGGTATAGGCTGCGGCTGTCGCGTCCGGCCTATTGAAATAATGTCGCATACAGAACTCAGCACGAACCTGTATTTCACCGGTTTCGCCCGGCGCACTTTTTTCGCCATCACCAGACACTACCCTCACCTCGCCGTCAGGCGTAGATCTGCCGATAGTGTTAAGAAGAACCTCCCGATTATTGCCGGATTTATGCGCATAAGTCACGGATCCACAAGTTTCCGTCATGCCATATGTCAATCCGACCTGGCATTTAGCTTTATATAATTGCTCTATAAACTCGACAGGCATCGCGGCACCTGAAAATATAAACCACTGCAAATTGTCAAGTAACTTAGAGTTATATGTCGGGCGACCCGCTATTATCTGAAACATTGTCGGAAGAAGAAGTACTATATTGACTTCTTCATTTGCCATCGCCTCGATAAACTCATCCGGAAGGAATTTTTCCGAAAGAATAATCGTCCCTTCCCCAACAAAAGCGTAGAGAGACAAAAAATGCATCCCGCCAATATGGTTGATGGGCAAAGGATTTAAAACGCGCGGAAATGGATCGACATTGAATTGCTCATTCTGCGTCCGGCTACGTTGCAGCATTTCGCGCTGCCCCAAAATGACACCTTTTGGCTTTCCACTCGAGCCTGAGGTGTATACCTGCAGCATCGGAGAATCCAGCGGCATATCGGCGACCCGCCGTAAATAAACATCTTTCTCACTGGAATTAAGTGCATGCTCTTTCATCCAGTCGGTAAAACCTATTTCGTAAAAATCCGTGCTTTCCAGCCCAATGCTTCTTTGGATCGATTTATGCGAACGTACTAATTGATTTACGTCTTCGCGATAGTTCCGCCCCTCCAAATTATCGATGCCGAAAAGTAAGCTCGGTGCGGCATCGGAAACAATGTAACCTAGTTCCTTTATTTGATATTTGGGATTCAACCCCAACCAGATTATGCCAAGTTTAGCCGCCGCCAGGAATGTTATCCAGGCTTCGATACAAGGTTGCGCCAGTACGGCCACCCGATCTCCCGCCTTTACATCGGCCATATGCATCGCGCGAGCACATAATTCGACTTTGTCCCGAAGCTCTGAATAGGTAAGTGATTGTCTGTTATCGCGAACTGCTTCGCGCTCGGGATAATTGTCAGCATGATGATCTAGATAATCACCAATGCGCCGTGTATCGAAACGGATATTATCCATGGCTATTTTCGCTTTCCGGTATTCTTGACAAGAGCCTCGCGCGCCTTGTTGCCCTCCGGATCTGTCATGCAGACAAGCAACTCATCGACATCTGCGTAGCTAGTCGACTCTGTGAGGGCATTTGCATTCGTATTGATAGCTTTTTTAATGATACGTGCGGATAGCCGGGGCGCCTGTAGCACCTCCTGTGCAAGTTCCAGCGCCATCGCCATCGATTCTCGTGGCTTGGAAACACTGTCGACTAAACCCCAATTTTCGCATTCAGATGCAGAATGCCGGCGGCATAAGATGGAAAGGGTCTTGGTTCGTGCGGGTCCGATTAAATTGGTAAGCCTCGGCAGAGTGGACCACCCATAATTCAAACCGAGCCTCGCTTCGGGAACATAAACCCAGGCATCTGACGCCATGACGCGCCAGTCGCAACTCACGGCAAATCCAAGACCGCCGCCAACGGCCCCACCTTCAATAGCGGCAATGGTAAGCTGTGGAAGATTTTCCCACATGGAACATAGTGTTTTTCCCCCAGACGCCCAATGGCGTATAACGTTTACGTCTTTTTCATTGGCGAAATTCTCAAAAGTTGAAAAATCCGCTCCGGCACTGAAAAATCCACCTTCGCCAGTTAAAATAACTACCTGAATGGAAGCGTCCTGCCGGAGCTCCACCGCTGCTTGCGTCAACCCTTCTATGACGTCATCATTTATCGCATTGCGTACCTCTGCGCGGCACATACTGACAATGGCGACACCAGGATATTCCTGCGGGCGATCTACTTTAATTGCTCTTGATTTTGTCACCTGCTAACCTCCAGTACTATTTTTCCAGAATGCTTTCGTTCATTCAACGCGACATACGCGTCGTTAATTTTTTCTAATGGGAATGTCAGTCCCGGCTGAGGATGAAGTTGACCATCATCATACAGGCGGAGCATCGCCGCAAAGGATTGACGGGTTTCTTCCGAGAACCGCTTTTGATATGGCCCCCAATAAAATCCCGAGACGTCAATATTTTTAACCAAGAGATGGTTTGCAGGAAGGCTGGCCGCATTGCCTGCAGCAAAGCCGATTAGTATTAGCCGTCCCTCAAACCCCAAGCACCGCATCGCTTCGCGCGTCACATCTCCGCCGACCACGTCCATCACGATGTCGACCCCCTTACCTTGCGTCGCTTTCATGACATTGCTGCGCATAGTCGGCAGATCTGCATTGAAAACGGCAGCGGCGCCCATATTTCGCAGATCGTTCCGCCGAGATTCATCGCCGTTCGCGATTGCAATAACATTCGCGCCCAGCGCGACGGCCAAATCAACTGTCGCTCTGCCGACACCACCGGCCGCCCCGGTTACAAGAACCGTTTCACCTTCACGGAAACGCCCGCGGTGGACGAGCCCGCAATAGGCGGTGCCGTAGGAAATATAAAATCCTGCAGCATCATTCGCATCCATTTGAGCGGGAATTTCAATTGCAATATCGGCATCAACAGTAGCAAATTCCGCGAACGCACCCGAGGGAACCTGACAGATTACGTGTGCTCCTGTGGTGAAGCCGGTTACGTCATCTGCCGTTTCCTCCACGATTCCTGTTAATTCCGCGCCAGGCGTAAAAGGCAGCGAAAGCTTTTCCTGATATGTCCCCTCCATAACCAACATATCTGCAAAATTGACTGCAGCAGCACTTACTTTAATCAGAAGCTGGCCCTTTTCAGGTCGCGGAACTGGTATATCACTTACTTCAAGAGTTTGTGGCCATCCGTAATTTTCACAACGTATTCCGCGCATTATTTCCCCATTGTGCTTGGCAGCCATAGGATGATTTGTGGCCATAAAATCAATATTGTAATCAAGAGCAAATGTGCGACGACATGTGGCCATACACCAGAGAACACTTGCTCAACAGGCTGATTTGTTTTCTTGGCTACAATGAAAACATTTAGTCCAACGGGGGGCGTCACCATCCCGACTTCCGCCAGCAATATAACGATAATGCCAAACCATATCGGATCGAACCCCAGCCCGATTACAACAGGCAGTACAATTGGTATGGTGAGAATTAGAATAGAAAGCTGATCGAGAAAGCAGCCCAGCACAAGATATAAAACTGCCAAGAAGAAGATAACATGATAGGCGTTTAAATTATGGCTGTTTACAAACTGTACCAGCGATTGAGTTATTTGCGTAACGGTCACGAAGTACCCAAAAACCTGCGCGCAGATTACAATCAGACCGATCATTGCAGAGGTAACAACGGTATTAATTAGGGCGGAACGAAGGGTCGACCAGTTGAGGCTTCCATTGATCAGCGTGAATATCAACGCCCCCAGGGCACCCAATGCAGAAGCCTCTACCGGCGTTGCAATGCCCAGATAAATAAGACCTGTAACAAGCATGAACAGGCTAATAAACGGTCCGGAAACCTTTAAGGAACTTATTTTCTCTGCCCAGCTGTAAGATTGCGTTTTCGGTGCCAATGAGGGATTAATTAACAATAATATCCATATTGTCATGATCACGACGCCGGTCACCAACAGCCCGGGGATAATACCCGCTATCAGCAGCGCAGCTACACTTGTACCGCTCAACAAGCCATAAAATATTATAGCCACACTTGGCGGAATTAGCATTGCCAGAGTGCCAGAGATCGAAACAATCCCGGCTGAAAAAGCTGGCTCATATCCTTCACGTACCATGGCGGGGATGCTTGTCGTCGATAAGGTTGCCGCCGCAGCAGTACTGGAACCGGAAATTGCGCCAAACGCGGCACCGGTTAAAGTAGTTGCAATGCCTAGCCCTCCAGGAACACGCCCCGTCCATTTCGCAATACATAAAAACAATGAGTTGGACACGCCGCTTACGATCATGAATTCCGCCATTAACAGAAACATGGGAATGGTCAGGAATTCATAGCTTCCAATTGCTGATGCCGGCGCCGTCACCAGGATGCCTGTTAGCAAGGTCGAGCCGCCCACCAGAAACAAACCCAGAGCACCTGAAATCGCGAGTGAAAAAGCTACCGGGCAGCCAACAGCAAGCAGGATAAGTAAGACAGCGATGGCCGATGCGACTTCCAATTAAAATTCCTCCGTCAAATGAACTCCAACGTCCGGCAATTTTAAATCGCGTCGCGCACTACAGAGCGCAGAATGGAAACAACGAAGAGCCAAGGGGGCTATCCCGATAGGTATGACGGCATTTGAAGGCCAGGTCGGCCAATTCAGAGTTCCGAACATTACGTCGTTGTTGACCCATGCGTCCCATGCCACGTCACTTGCAATTAACGCTATGTAAAGGAAAATTATACCTGCAATGGCGGAACTCAGAGCCGTCCAAAAATTGCGAAAACTAACCGGAAGCCAGCGCGCAAAAAAATCGACACTGATGTGGTTATTGCTGCGTAAGGTGTATGAAAACCCAAGAACAAAGGCCGCAGGCAACAAATATAGGATGGTGACATCATAAACCCACGGCAACGGAGAGTTAAGTGCATAGCGCATCACTACATCAAGCGATGTCAAAAACATCATGATGGCAACGATTCCGGCTGCTACGCCTGCCAGAAGTAAATCCAAGCGTAGCAACCATCTGTCCAGCCACAAAATGACTGTATCGATGCTCATTATTGAGCGCTAACCTGTTTATGGAAGGCGTTTAATACTTCATTTCCAGGCAGTTTTAACTCGTCGACCTTGTCAGCCCAGCCCTGCTGCACGCCAGAAAGCGCGGATAGCAATTTCGACTTCTCACCGTCAGCCATCACACTATTCTCAATGCCATCTTTCTCAAGTTCTTTAATGACGCCAGGTTCAGCGTTGTCGATATAGTTACAGTGATTTAGTGTCGCGAAATCCCCTGCTTTCTCCAGAGCATCTTTCTGTTCCGGTGACAAGGAGTCCCACGCACGGTCACTGATGGCATATACCGTAATAAAGCTTCCCATACTGATGTCCGTCGTCATGTGCTTCATAACTGTTTGAAAATCAAACACCTTGACGCTCAGCAACGGCACCAACGAACCATCCAGGGTGCCACGACTCAGTGAGGGTAAAATTTCTGGTCCAGGCATCCGAACGGAGACTGCCTTTAAGGCATTTGCCGTCATATCCATCGCCGCTCCTGCCGTACGCAGCTTCACACCTTCAAAATCCTCAACTTTAACGATTTTTTTATTTACCGTCATAACTTTATAGGGAGCATAGGCGGCCGACACGAGCACACGCACTCCCTTTGGCGCAAATTCATTCTTCGCGATAATTCCGTCACCTTTCGCCAGCGCTGAAAAAGCCTTGGTGCCTTCGCATGCTGTGCTGAACATGGCAGGTAGCTCCGCCACACTGCTCAAGATGAATTTGTCAGATATATAGGCAGGAGAAATATTGGCAATATCAGCAACACCAGTCTGCACTAGTGTCAGAGCGTCTTTGCCCTTCCCAAGCTGTTCACCGGGAAAATACTGGAATTCCAATTGTCCGTTTGAAAGTTCCGTTGCTTTCTTCATAAAAGGCTCTGCAGCTTCGGTAACTGTATAATGACTTGTCGGCATCCAATCTGCGAATTTCAGAGTCACCTTTTCCTGGGCATGGACGTTGGCAACGTATCCGCCACTTCCCACCACTACCGCAATCGCGGTCAATGCTTTAAAAACTGTCGAAAATTTCGTCATTGTATCTCCCTCTTCATTTATTTTGTTTTTGTAACGAGCCGTCCAGATACAGTAAGGCCGTTCATATCGATGGATAGATTTGTCCCGTCATTACGAAAATGAATGCTGTCCCAACGTAAAAGCCGGCAATCGTTTTTGATGATTAGTTAATTGTTCCGGCGCTACCCTTAAAATCCCAAATTATAGAATTTCATCCTGATTATTAAGACATCGGCGTTTCAAATTGTCAAGCCGTCCATTTCAGGATCCGCCTGAAATAAATAAACCTTCGTATTTTCAAATAGTTACTGTTTATTGAATGCCCGAAAATATGCGGAAATTGAAAAAAACCAAGGCCTCGGCTGTTGGGCTAAATTTGAGACAAGCAGTAATTACCAAGAGATTCGTCTAAATCTTGAGATTCGAGGAGCTTTGGGACTTTCAAGGGCATTCCGCTAGTCGATGACTTCGTATATCAAGAAAAACTGGAAAACCTTGATTATCTATCACCATAAAAACAAATTATTATTGAAATTTCCCGTTATGAAGAAAATATTATGCCGTTAGGTATTATTAATTATTATGTACTTGGCAATAATATCCAAAACAATATCGGTTTACAAAAGCCGACGAACCCGAAGCAGAGTTTGAGATAATATGTTGCAATTTACATTGAGATTATTAGCCGCATTTTTCTCTATTCGCCGCCACGGTTTTTGTCGCTGTCACGAAACATGCGCTGGCTAATATAAACCGACGCCTTCTCGGCGCCAGCCTGGACGACGCTTTGCAAGCGATCGATCGATTTCTCTTTCATTCGCGCTGTCGGACCAACTACGCCAATACTAAAAAGTCCCGGCATATTGGCGACGATGACCGGGCATGCAACACTGAAAACGCCCTCATCAATCTCACCGTCACAAATAGCAATTCCATTCTTGCGCACCTCTTCAAGCGTTTGGCTAAAACTTTGCCAGTCGTGGCTGGGGGCGTTACTATCGTTCTCATAAGCCTCGTATATTTCTTTTGCAGTTTCATCCTCGACATAGGCAAGGATTGCTTTGCTGGAGGAACATGTGTCGACGGGTCGGGAACCTGTTCCGGGATAAACATAGGATCGCCCCGACGCTTCTGGCGGAATTGCCTCAAGCAAATCAATGTGTTTATCAACACGGCGCGCAAAGAATGCGGTTTCGCCAAGCTCTGCTGTGATCGAAGAGAGGACCGTACGCGGTAGATAATCCGTCGCGCTTGCAGCAAGACTCCGTTTCAACAGTTCCAACAATGCCGGTCCAAAGACATAGTGCCCATTGTCCTGCGACTTGAGATATCCAGCTGCACAAAGCGATGCCGCCAATCTGTGTGTAGTACTCCGCGGCAAACCACCTCGTTCAACAAGTTGACTCAGGCTTACTCCCTGAGGAGCACTCGAGACAATTTCCAGTATCTGATTATACCGTGCCAACGGTGTTGGAATTTGCATTTCTACCTCAAAGGTTGATGACTCTGTCACGCGACCACGCGCCGCGATGAGTAAGTCTATTTTTATTGTACAGTCTCATTTTTTAGGATTATATCTTAAATTGTAGGATCAAAAAGCTAACTAGTCAACTTTAGATTAATCCGGCCTTACAGGACCAACCCAAATTTCCACTGTAAATTCTAGTAGTAATAGTCAAGCATATTCAATATTTTATTTTTGTAAGTTCCAGTCGAATTAGGTTCTAAGAAATGCAGAGCCGACACTCTCACGATGATCCCATCATATTTCATCGGCGCCGATGAAAGCCGAAAGCAATGCTGGATCGTTACTCAACTGCGATGCATCGCCGGATTTTACGATTTTTCCAGCCTCCATTACATACGCGCGATGCGCCACGCCGAGCGCGGATTGTACATTCTGTTCCGCGATCAGGACAGAGCAGCCTGTCTCCAGAATCGTTAAAACAATTTCAAAAACCCGCTCAACCAATAGGGGCGCCAGACCTAACGATGGTTCATCCAAAATTAATAGCTTAGGTTGAGACATGAGCGCTCGCCCTAAGGCAACCATTTGTTGTTCTCCACCACTAAGCGTTCCAGCAAGCTGATTTTTCCGCTCATTGACAACGGGAAACAGTTCTTCAATTTCTTTTATTTTTGTTCTGGTTTGCGCATTCGAAAGATTGAGTTTGGTTGCTCCCAACAGCAAATTATCCCGCACCGACATTTCGGGAAATAGATGCCGGCCTTCCGGGCACAGGATTACGCCTGCGCGAACCGCGGCTTCAGGGGTCCATTTGGTGACATCTCTGCCGTCGAAGGAAATGGACCCGCCAAACGAATTTTGAATACCGACAATCGACTTCAATAGCGTACTTTTCCCTGCCCCATTGGCGCCCACCAACGCAACACATTCACTGGCGGCAACTGTCATGGAAGCCTGATCGACTGCAATTCGGGACCCATATGCAAGCGACAAATTTTTGACATTCAGGATCATTTCGATCTTCCCAACCTTCTTAATCTGAGCCCGCCGGGCGGCCAAGATAGGCATTCTGCACATTGACATCACTCGCGATCTTCTTAGGAACGTCGAGTGCAATCATTTTTCCCGCGGACATCACCATGATCCGGTCCGACAGGTTCATCATGAGACGCATTTTATGATCAATAACTACAATCGTGATGCCCCGATCTCGAATGCTTTTTATAAACGCTAGCAATTCCAAGACCTCAGCTTCAATCAATCCGCCAGACGGTTCGTCCAACAGTAATAGCTGCGGATCCGTAATAAGCGCCATGCCGATCGCGAGCTTTTGCTGCTGAAGATTGGTCAGCTCGGAAGGCAATAAATCCTCCATTCCCGCCAAACCGATAAATTCCAAAAACTCTAACATTTCCTGTCGATCAGACTTCAAATCCACAGGTCGCAGCCAGCCCGCCACTCCCCGATGCTTGGCGGAACCTGCCGATAGCAAGCTTTCTCCAATCGTATGGGTTGGGAACATTTGCGCAGCCTGGAAAGTCCGTCCAATTCCCAACCAACACCGCTTTTGCGTTGGCATTCGATCAATTCGGTGGCCAAATGCCTCAATCTTTCCGTGGCTAGGCGGAAGAACTCCCGCAATCAGGTTGAATAAAGTGCTTTTCCCGGCGCCATTAGGACCGACGATGCCAAATACCTCGTCCTTCTTAACCTGAAAAGAAACCTGGTCGACGGCAGCTAGTCCACCGAAAGACCGGGACAAATTTTCCGTAGAAAGAATCCATTCACTCATGACGCATCTTTCTGATCTAGCAGCACGTTCGACGAATTTCTGTTTGGATTTGTAGGCTTTCCCGAGAATAGGTTAGCTATTTTCCCGAAAGCGACTTTACTTAAGCCCGCCAATCCGTCAGGCGCAAACAGGACCACTAGTATAAGTATGAGCCCTAAAGTGATTAAGCGAAACTCGTCCGCACTTCGCAGAATCTCTGGCAGAACAACAAAGATCGCTGCCCCCAGGAACGGGCCGGCTACTGTCGCACGGCCACCGATGATAATTGCCATAAGGGCCGTAAAACCAACCTCGTAACTCGCGATTGAAGGCTCGATATATGAAAGGTAGGATGCCTGGAAGCTGCCTGCCAAAGCAGCCATCCCCGCACTAATCAGAAAGGCGACAAGTCTCGTTCGAGAAACGTCTATTCCGACAGCCGCCGCAAGAGCTGAATTATCCCGTATCGCACGCAGGCGACGCCCCGTCGATGTCCGCATCAAAAGATAAGATCCGGCAACACAAACGAAACTGACAATTGCCATTAGATAGTACATCGTTAAAGACGGGTTTAACGGAATACTTTCAAAGGAAATTGGTTTCGGAACAGGACTTAGCCCTAACTCACCATGCGTCAATTCCGTCCAATTGCGTATAACAATTGTAATCAGCAAACCAATTCCAAGGGTCGCAATGACGAAGTAATGCCCTTCCATTCGAAGCGTAAGCAAACCAATTCCAAGGCCGACAAGGGCACCAACCAGAATTGCGACCGGTAAGGTTGACCAAAAACCCCAACCCACATCAACAGTTAAAATCCCGGTGACATACGCACCCAGACCAAATAGGGCTCCGTGAGCTACCGACACGAGCCCTGCGTGCCCAACGGCAATATCAAGTCCCGTAAACAATATCGCCCAAATCAGTAACTGTGTAAGGATTTGAATATGATATGGAGACTGAAAAATGAAGGGCAGCAGCACTAGCAATAGCACTCCCGCTATAGTCGGGAAAATATTTGCCCGCGTTATCATTATGCGACCCTCACAACTTTGCCAAATAAGCCTTGTGGGCGAACAAGTAAAATTAAAATAAACAGCGCAACCGGATAGGCATCTTTGAATTCCAGCGACAAGTAGGCTGACCCGAAGGATTCACACAAACCAACAATAAATCCTCCTAGTAGGGCGCCATTGATGCTACCCATTCCAGCCAGAACAATAATAATGAACGCCTTGATTACCAGTGTATCCGCCATCGTCGGGTAAACTTGCGCGATGGGGGCGAGCAAGGCGCCGGCCAGGCCTGCTAAGGCGCTACCGATTGCCATTGTAATCAAACCGACGCGCCGTGGAGAAAGCCCAACAACCAGAGAACCAGTACGGCTCTGGCCGACTGCTCGAATATTCCGGCCGGTTTTTGTGTAGCGAAGGAAAACATTCAGGCCCAGGACCGCGATAATCGCCGCGGCAACCACCAACATTCGCTGATAGGTGATCGACGCGCCGAGTATTGTTGTGCCGCCAGCAATAGCGGGCGCCACTGAATGGTTGTTCGGACCGAAAAGGACAAGAGCCATGCCTTGAAGGACCAGCAATAGACCGAAAGCTGCGATAAACAATGTTGCTGGCGGCGCGTTTCTCAATGGGTCGAAAATAAGTGCCTGAACCAGAACACCAAGGATCGCCATTAGGACGATCGCCACCGCAACTGGGATCCAATAACCATAGCTGGCTAACATTGCAACCGAATAGGCCCCCAGCATTGCATGCGCACCGAAGGCAAACTGTGGTACTTCCAACACGCCGAAAACAAGGGCAAGAGATACCGCCAAAAGCCCGTATATACTTCCAGCCATTAGCGCGTTGGCAATATTCTGTGCAATGTCAGCCGCCATGATAATCTCCCAAGAACTAATTGCTGTCCGTGTAATCGATAATTTCATCCTTACTTTTCACAAGGCGAGGATGAATAACCGCAGTAGTTTCGCCGTTTCCTTCCAGATCATTAATATCCAGAATATTCCAGTCCTGATCCATTACGGCTCCCATTGCCGCGCGGATATTCTCGGCGCTATCAAAGTTTCCGGCCTTTTCTACAGCCGCAAACAGCCACATTGCTTGCGCGTAGCCGTCAGCAGAAATAACGACAGTTTCCCGGTTGAATTTTGCTTTAAAAGTGTCTTTGAAAGACACGACTTTGGCAGATTTTCTGTCCCAACCGCTGCCTTCGAACACGGATCCCTCAATTGCATCCCAACCGACAAAGGTTGATACCTCTTCCGGTCCGCATGAAACCTGAAAAATGAAAGGTCCTTTAAAGCCCAGTTCCAAAGCTTGCTTTACAACTGGCGTTACCTGTGGGCAGGCCCCTGGAACAGCAAGTGTGTCAGGCTTATCTTTCAATAACGCAGTGAGCTGTGGATAAAAATCCGTTGAACTATTTGCATAGGTTGCAATTTCCCCAAAATCACCGCCTGCAGCTTTCCAGCCCTTGGAAAACGTATCTGCCCAAGCTTTCCCGAATTCGTCTTCACTTTGCATAATGGATATCTTTCCAAGATGAGGAAGAGTATCCTTGAGAGCCTTCGTGAATCCCGGCATGTACTTATAAGTATTGTACCAGTACCGGGCGACGAGAGGATTACCTTGCTGCACCAGTTTATTGGAGGCGGAAGAGCTGATAATCAGGAACGGGGGAGCAGCCATCGTATTGAAGCTCATGATGGGGAAGGTTTCGATACTTGTAGAGATAAGCATCGCCGGAACCTGGTTTTGTGAAGAGAGGCGACGTCCGCAAGCGGCGGCCGTTGCGGAGTTTGCTTGGGTATCACAGAAGATTGCCTCAACCTTGACGTTCCTTCCGTTGACGGAGATGCCCCCCTTCTGGTTAATTTCCTCCACGGCGAGCCGGATACCATCAGAATAGTTGGCTCCATACTCCGCAAATTTGCCTGTTTCAGGGTATGGCACGCCAAAATGGAACACGTCCTTATCTTCACTGGCGGCCGTTGCCATTGTGGCAGTTGTTATTGCGAAAGCTGCCGCCAATCCCGCAGCGACGGCCCATAATTTAGATTTTCTAATCGTCATTTTACGCTCCCTTGGTTTTAAATTATTTATTGTCGATCTGCTCCTATGAACGATCGTTACTGTACTCAACGATGCCATCCTTGATGGCCAGCTCGCCCGATTGCGTGGCGAGATCAAATGTTACGACTTGCCCGTCGCCATCATCAGAAGCATGGACCTGATAGGCTAGTGTCAGTTCCGTCGGGACGATCACCATGGCGCGCAATTGGCCTGCCACTCGTGAGATATTGGTTGGATTTCCGCCAGAAATCTTGGCGGTAACGGCTGATACGGCCATGGCAATCGTTGCCGTTCCATGGAGAATGAGCCCGGGCAATCCCGCCTCTTCTGCAATGCCGAGATCCGTATGGATAGGGTTCCAAATCCGCGAACATTCCGAGTACACATGGCACGCCGTCGAGGGAATATCCAATTGTTGGATGACTTTCTCTCCAACCTTGGCACCGAGCCGCGGCAAAGCCGGTAGAGTGGCTGGGCGATCTTCTCCATCGACCTCAACATCCCGAAAGATTGCGCCGGAAATCGTCGTAGCTAATAATTCCCCGTTTTTGCTTTTCGTATCATTTTGCACCGTTGCCCAGGCGCCAGCGCGATGTCGGTGAACCCCAATTACTTTCGCCGTTGTTAGCGTACTCATTCCGGAGACTAGAGGCTTAAAAATTCGGGTGTCTTGCGTTACCTGAACGCCCCGGCTCATCTCCTCCGCTGTCAGTCCAAACTGATCACGAATTGCCTTCTGGCTCTCCCATTCAGGATGAGACAAAATCAGGGGATGAACAGGGACAGATCCGCTGCGGGTGTCATATAAAACGTCACTTCGATCATCAATCGCGGCCGCATAGTTCATCGCCCAACGGCGATCAATCTCGCAAGGTTCGGGACGAGAACATGTGCCAATGACACGAGTCGAATACGGCATGGGGATACCTTTCTTTTCTATCGGGCAGATTTGGTTTCTTGAGTCACACGTTTTATTGTTTCAGGATCTAATCCCGCCAGTTCACCGAGCACAGCACCATTATCAAAACCGGGAGGTACCGTTTGTGCAGGTTCAACATCGGGTTTCGGAGAAAGCCGAATTGGACTAGCCGGAATAGGCCATTTACGCCCATCCGGAGCGATAACCTCCTCGATCATGTCGCGGGAAATTGCCTGTTCGCTTGCCAGGACCTCGCCCGCTTCCAGCACCGGTCCTGCCGGCACGCCTGCCGCCGCCATGGACGCGGCCGCTTCCACTCGCGTTCGGCTCGCCAACCAGTCCGACATCACAGGTTCAATGCGATCATGAAAATTTTTCACGCGCCCATCACCGGTTCTAAGTTCAGGATCGTTAGAGAGATCTTCTGCCTCAATTGCCTTGCAAAAACGCAACCATTGCTCTTCGCTAGCAACGGCGATGCAGACATAACCATCTGACGCTTGATAAAGACCATAGGGCGCCAAGTTAGGATTAATCCGACGGCCATATTCAAATTTATTACCCGTCATGTTAGTCGTGGCGATTGCCAGTTCATTTATCGATGTACATGAATCGAACATGGCAATATCAACGTAACTTCCTTCGTTGGTAATTCCACGTCGTAGCAGCGCCATCAGAATTCCTGAAACCGCATGCAGCGATGGCACCAGATCGCCGATTGCCGGTCCAAGCGCTATTGGTTCGCCGGTATCTTGCCCATGCTGGACCAATCCCGTCATGGATTCCGCAACCAGGTTAAATGCCGGCCAGGAACGGAGCGGCGATTCCGACCCCCCGAATCCACTGATCGAACAGTATACGAGTCTGCTGTTTACTTCGCGCAACACATCCACGCCGAGCCCAAGACGATCCATCACACCGGGCCGGAAGTTTTCGACCACAACATCTGCTTTTCGAACAAGTGATATAAAGGCGTCTTTTGCCTCAGGGTTTCGCAGATCCAGGCAGACACTCTTTTTGCGCCTGTTCAGTCGTAGAAAATAGGAGCTGATCGGCTCGCGATTTTCTTCTCGCAAAATGGGTTCGAGGCTTCGGGTAATTTCCCCATCACGCGGCGGTTCAATTTTTATTACTGTGGCCCCCGCATCCGCCAGCATCATCGTGCAATAAGGACCCGCGAGCCAACGGGTCAGATCCAAGACCACCGTACCTTTAAGCGGCGCTACATTCGATGTGTTCTGCATATATCCCCCCTGCTCACGTCGTGACGGATCCGAAATTGGCCCTTTTCCGTCATGCAACCCGTCAGATTTTTCTTTTCGTTCGCACGGCTCAGTAAAACCAACGCCGCATGAGATTTTTTCTGATTTCCCATTTTTCGGGATTATATCCTAAATATTAGGAGCATTAAATTTCTTGTCAAGGCGTTTCTAGGGAGGATCGATTTGGTTTGCAGATATAACGAAGGCAGGACACTGATCTTCTTCAATGAAAAGGATCTTTTAGTGCAGGTATTTTTGGGTTAATCTCATTGAGAGGCGCCAGCAATGTGCCACGACAAGTTGCTGCCATTCAGTCGCGGAGGATTACCTTGAAGGATGCTGTCAGACGAATGCGGCCATGTCTCTGTTTGTCGTAAAAGAGCGATAGGATAACGTTATTACCCCGCACTAAGTTGCCGCCACTCGACCAGTGCGGCATTTCTTTGAAGCTTGAATGTTTCTCTGTTGTTTAGGTGGCGCTCATGATTGAAGTGATTATGGATCGAAGAGTGGATCGAGACGAATTTCTGCAAACTTCGCAGGCGCCTGAATTGCAGCACTGAGGATTAATCGCCTTAGGTCAGACTCTATTCCCACATCACTCCCGGCAAAAATAATGACAACGCAGGCACAAGGACAATCAGCAAGAGAGCCGCAATATCCATCAGGATAAACCAGCTTACTCCCCGGAAAATTTTCTGCAGGGACACCTCCGTGCCCAGGGCCCCCTTAATCACGTAAACATTCAGGCCAATCGGCGGTGTGACCAGTCCGATTTCAAGAAGCTTGATGACGATAATGCCAAACCAGATCAAATCCATACCGGCACCAAGAACCAACGGCAGGACGATGGGCAGAGTCAGCAGCATCAGCCCGATGGACTCAACGAACATGCCCAAAACCACGTAAATTACAGCGACGCCAACGATGATCATATATGGGTTGCCGCCGGTAATAGAGAGGACGACCTCAGCGAGTTCCGTCGGTAGGCCACTCAATGCCAGGAAACGCGTAAAAAAGAGGGTGCCGATCAGAATTGCGAAAATACTGGAGGTGCCGACAACAGAAAAAATAACCGCCTGGCGAAAGGCCGCCCATGTCAGCTGCCGCCGCGTCGCCGCGATGACGGACGCAACGATCGCGCCAACGGCGCCCGCTTCCGTTGGTGAAAACAACCCGGTAAAGATTCCACCAAGAACGCAAAAAATAAGGACTGGAAGCGGCCAGACATCGCTCATCGCTTTCAATTTTTCCAGAAAGCTATACCGCTCCGTCGGGACACCCTTTCCGCCGCCTGCCAGTTCGGGATTTATTTTGCAGCGGACAACGATCATTCCAATATACAGCAACGCAGAAATAATTCCGGGAAGGAAGCCTGCAATAAACAATTTACCGATCGAGACTTCCGCATAAATTCCATATAGAACCATGAGAATACTTGGCGGTATAAGCGATCCCAATGTGCCCGATGCCGCGATGACGCCACTAGCAAGACCAGGCTCATACCGATGACGCAGCATCTCAGGCACGGCGATACGGGCCATAGCAGCGGCTGTCGCTACGCTTGATCCTGAAGCAGAGGCAAAAAGGGCGCTGGCGGCAACACCGGTGATCGCCAATCCCCCCGGCAGCCGCGCGAGCAATATGCGCATCGCTCTGAACAACCCATTCGTCAGACCGGTCGTGGTGCAAATATATCCCATCATCAGGAACATCGGCACTGCCGTAAGTGCCCAGTTACCGATGAAATTGAACGGCACGCCCGAGATAATGCCCATGCCTGCCTTAAAATTGAGTATCGCCATAATCCCGGCAATGGATACACCGCCAAGCGCAACCGCAATGGGCACCCGCAGCGCCATCAACCCAAGAGTGACGACAACGCCAATTACACCGATCATTCCTGCACTCATGATGCTGCATCCGTATTAATACCAACTTCAGGGACTTGGCGATTAACCAGCGCTTTGACGGCATTCAGAAGAATGGCCAGAACCAATGCGCCGCTGCCGATTGGAAGAGCCCAGCGACTAGGCCAGACGTAAAAGAGGATATTGGCCATCACCGTCTCTTTCTGTTCAGTTGCTTTCAGAGCATCGATTGTCGTCTGATAACAGAACAGACCATAGTAGGCGGCGGCAAGTAGCGCCCCTAATGCATAGACGATGATCTGAAGCCTATGAGGAAATTTCTGAAAGAACAAATCAACGGATACATGTTCATGGCGCAATTCTACAAAGGGAAATGCCAGAAACACGATCCCAACCATGTAATAATAGGAAACTGTTTCAAGCGTTCCAGTAATCGGAGCATTGAAAAGCAGTTTCATGGCGATATCACCGCCGACATGCACCATCATCATGACCAGGAATATGGCGCAAAGGATCGTCATCACGCGTGTCAACCCAACAACGAAACGGTCCAGCCTCGCAACGGTAATATCGGATCTAGGCATCTTCATTTATTCCTTCAGTTGGCGGAGGCCTCATCGTCCAGCAGGCCGTGCAGGATCGACTTCCAATTAGCCCTGATTTCGTCAAAATATTCCTGATCATCCCGAATGACCGTTTGCGCGCCCATACCCCGCATCAAGCAGAGCGTCGTATTAAGATGCAGTCGAACGCGTTCTGGCGAAATATCCTCGTATTTAAAGAATTGTGACCAGATATCGTTGAGCGATTTATGGAAATTGAGGCTGGGCGGGATTACCGCCTCACGCAGCTTGTCATCGGTCCTGGCGCTCGCTAGAAAATCCAGAGTAATCATGAAAAGTCGGCCCGAAAACCTACTCCACAAATAATCTACGAAGTCATCAATGGTCTTTTGTTTTTCGGCGTAAGCAATGGCCATCGCGCGTAAATCATCTATCTCATCCTCCAGCAATTTTTCGATAGCTGAAGCAATCAGAATCTCTTTCGTCGGATAGTGATGCAACATGGCGCCACGCGATACGCCAGCCCGTTTTACGATTGCCGTCGTCGATGCATTTTGAAAGCCATCCTCGAATATGCAGTCAAGCGTCGCGGTTAGTATCCGCTCGCGCATACGTATCGAGCGCTCAACATGTTTATTCGGTTTATCCTGATCTGTCATCTGGGTCCTTCCAATTGCCGGTTTCGGTCAATCAGAGAGTTATCACGAAAATATTGCCGAGTGAAACTCATAGAAATTCTTGAAAAAAAGCGGGGGAGGACGGGAGGATGCCTCCCCCAAGGAAGGCACCGCCTAGTTCATTCCATACTTAGTGGGGTCAAGTTTATCGTAGATATTTGTCTGGATTATCGCGGCGATCGCGTCCGGATCCTTGCGATCAACGCCGGCAAACAGCTTTTCCCACTTTTTAACGGTCGCATCAAATTGACCGAGAGTCTTTTCAGGATCGGCAAGTCCGTATTTCTCTTTGGCGGTCTTATAGACTTCACCGAGATTATCGGTCGCGAATTTCTGAATTGACGCCTTTATGTCTGCACCAGGTTCAAAAACCTGGACTCCATGACCGGCTGCTTCGGCAAGCGCGTCTTCAACTGCAGCAGCATAGCCAACATAGAGGTTGGCCATTGAAATGGCATTCGCTTTGAAGAAAACTTCCCGTTCTTCGTTGGTTAGGCCTGTCCAGAAATCCTTATTGAATGCCCACATTGGTCCCGACCAGTAAAGCCCGAGCGGAGCCATGGTCGTATATTTCGCCACATCCCACAGGCTACGTGATTTAAGGTCATTGGCGACGTTTACGGCACAGTCAAGCGTCCCTTTTTCGACCCCCTGGTACATTTCGCTGGACGGAACATTTACCGGAACGGCACCGACAGATTCTACCCACCGGGACATTGCCGCGCCGGCGGTGCGCAATCTTTTTCCCTTAATATCTTCAAGAGATTTCACTGGTGTACGGCACATTAAATTATAAGAAGGTGTGCTATAACCACCGCCAAATACAACGCCAGCCTTTTCCCATTGAGCCTGGGCATCCGGGTTGTTCATATTAAAATCGGTTGCCGCGGCGATCATGACCAAGGGATCGCTGTAGTTAAAACCCATTTCCTGAATGGCGTTGGTTATCGGCAGCTCTGCCGGTGTATAGGTCGCAGCATGGTACCCCACCGCCGCGATACCGTCGTGAACACCCGACAGGCCGGATCGGGGAGGCAACAGAACCGTCCCTGTAAATACTTTAGCCTTGAGGTCACCATTCGATAGCTTATCAACAATTTTTGCCCATTCGACATATCCGAATTTGCCAAGTGGATGTTGATCCGGAAAAAAGATATTCGCATTAAAATCTTTGGCAAACGCAGATCCGGCGCCAATCATCGAACCAACCGCAAAGATCGCAGCTATCCCTGTATTTCTCAATTTTCTCATTTCGTCTTCCTTTTCTGGTAATTACGTTTTCAACAAAACTTCACCGGTCAAATGCGACGCTATAAGGCGTTTTTAAAAACCACCCCATCCTTCGCAACAAACTTCAAAAACCGATCCGGGTCCTGCAGGACGCCGATATCCGAAAGCGGATCTCCGTCCAGCGCAATCATGTCCGCCCGCGCGCCGGGGATAAGTTCGCCGATCTCCCCTTCCATCTGGAACAGCTCTGCAGCGGTTAAGGTTGCGGAACGGATGATTTCAATTGGTGTTTGAAATCGGCTGCGGATCTCGAATTCCATCAGTTGATGCCGATGCATCGGCCCCAATAAATCCGTACCAAAAACCATTTTGACACCGCGCGAATGCGCATGGGCATGCGTTTTGTAACCGGCTTCAACAACCTCATGGACTTTGTCACACATGGCTTGCGACAGGCCGCCGGCCATACCTTCCGTTCCTAAAACTTCATGTGTGGACATGGTCGGAACAAGAAAGGCGCCTTTTTCCAGCATCAAATCAATCGTGGTGTCGTCGATTAAATTGCCATGTTCGATAGAGCGCACGCCGCATTCGAGGGCACGGTTTGCCGCACGCGCCGTGTATACATGCGCCGCGACATATGTCTGGGCTGCTTCCGCCTCTTCGACCGAGGCGATCAACTCGTCCCGGGAAAATTGCGTATTGCCTATGCGGTCCGTTGGTGACGAAACGCCGCCCGACGCCATAATCTTGATGAAATGGGCACCTTTGCGCAGTTCGTCGCGGCAGGCTCGCCGCACCTCGGGAACACCATCTGCAATATGGCCCAGTCCTGCACAACAGGTGCAGGCTTCCCAATGCTCTCCTTTGCCACGCATATCGCCATGCCCACCGGTCTGGGAAATAGCATGACCACTGAATAAAACCCTGGGCCCCAGCAGATAGCCTTCGTCGATTGATTGCGCGAGACCAAAGTCCGCGCCGCCACAATCGCGGACCGTCGTAAATCCACGCATTAACATACCGGAAAGTATCTGCCCTGCCCTTGTCGCGACATACATCGGCGACCACTTCAGCAAGTCCGGAAAGCTGGCGGTTGCTGCGACCACATGTACATGGGCGTCGCATAGGCCCGGCATAAGCGTGGCACCGCGTAAATCCAATTCTTTGGCACCGGAAGTGACCTGACCGGAGGAAATCTCTTTTATCCTGCCTTCTGCAATATGGATATTTCTCAACCCAACCAGTTCGCCCGCACGGACATCAAGCAAGTTCGCGTTCTTGAGAGTGAGGGATTGAAATGGCATAATTTACTCCAGATTTCTTAGTGAATTTTGGTGGCGCAATTATCTAATGTGCAGACCGGCGTCAGAATTGCCGCAAGAAGGCTGGCCAACGGGAGATGCCGTTCATCATAGTGACCGGAATTATGAGTCAGATTTAATGTTCCAAGCGTCTTGCCGCGCAAACACATCGGCACATTGAGGGCGGATTCCAGCCCGAGCCCGATGATCGTTTCATGATCTGGATAGGCCCAGCGGATTGCGTCCGCATCTTTACCTACAAATGGCTGCCCCTTCTCCAGGACGAGTTTACCCCATGGGGTCGGCCCCATTTTCTTGGATCCCCCAACAGGATAGGCCGATGAGTTGCTCGTATAGAGTCGACGAACGTCCCCTGTTTCCGGCTCGACCCGCAAAACCGTAAACATCCTGTGGCCGATCAGCCGATCAAAGGTGGCATCGGCGACCGCCCAGATCGATTGAGGATCTTTCATCAATCTCACAGCGCTGGCCAAATCCGACAGCTCTTGCATTAAGTTTGATTGCTCCATTGGAGACGTCATGAATGCCTCCCTGACATCTGTTGCGGTAACCAAAGTGATATTTCCGGAAACAGCGTCAGCAGGACGACACCAACGCAAAGCAGAAGAAAGAATGGGGAAGCTGCGCGCGCGATTTTGCCGATGGGCATGTTGGTCAACCCTTGTAAAACGAAAAGGTTGAAGCCAACCGGCGGCGTAATCGTTGCCAATTCGACCATAAGGATCAGGAAGATACCGAACCATAAAGGATCGAAACCAGCCTGCAGAATGAGCGGCAACGTAATCGGCAAACTCATTACCGTGATTGAAATTCCCTCCAGGAACAGGCCAAGCACAACATAGAACAAGGCGAGCATGAAGATGAGCGCATAGGGCGAGAGATCGAGGCCGGCAATCAGCGTCGCGACACTTTGCGGCAGATGCAAAAAGCCCATCGTCGTTGACAGCAAGGCAGCGGCGATTACCAGCGAGACAACCATCGCTGACATTTTCACTGAACTCAGAATTGATTCTGTAAAAAGTTCGAGACTCATCTGTTTAGTAATCAACGCCAATACAAGCGCTGCAGCGACGCCGATGGCCGCAGCCTCCGACGGCGTCGCAACTCCGGAATAGATTGACCCGAGTACCACCAATATCAGGATGACAATCGGCATCAGATCTTTCGCGTCTTTTAAGGTGAATCTCGCCGTTTCGGTATTTTCGCTTTCCGCAACGATTGACGGATCTAGTTTGGCACGTACTGCGATATAGCTGGAATAAAGCCCTGCAATCATCAGGCCGGGCAGAACACCTGCGGCGAATAGTTGTACGATCGATACTTCCGCCAAAATGCCGTAGACAATCATCACAATGGAAGGTGGTATCAGAAGTCCAAGACTGCCGGCGCCGGCAAGTGAGCCAATGGAGATCATTGGATCGTAGTGGCGCTTTGAGAGCTCATCGAGTGAAATTTTGCCCACCGTCGCAGCTGTAGCAGTGCTTGATCCACTTACCGCCGCAAAAAGCGTGCATCCGACAATATTTGCATGCAGTAGCCGCCCAGGAATTTTATCAACAAGCGGACTAAGCCCGCTGAACAGTCGCCTCGAAATATCTGTTCTGAATATGATATCTCCCATCCAGATGAACATTGGAATGGCCGCCAGTTCCCAGGAACTCGCGCTCCGCAACATGATACCCGACGCAATCGATCCCATCCGGACAAGCGGCATATCAAGAACGAAAAACTGAACACTCAGGGAAACAAGAATAAGGCCAACAAAAACCCAAATACCGATCCCCAGGTAAAAGAACATCAGCAAAAGGACAATTATTCCGGCTATAAGTTCTGTCATGTGCCCACCCTCACAGTTCTTTGTGAATATCGATGATGGGTGCGCCAAACGCATAGCGGATGGTCAGAAGCGCAAACTGCAAAACCAGTAGCACAAGACCTATCAACACCAGCCCTTGCGGTATCCAGAGTGGAACCGCCGCGATTGAATTACTCACAACACCATGCGAAAAATTTTTCAGGACGAGCTTCAAAAGGTAAAAAGCGACGAAACCGAAGATCAGAGTGCCTAAGGCACAGGAAATGACTTCAAGCACTCGCCGGGCCGGCGGTCGCAAATTTGCGGTAACCAAAGCTACCCGGATAAACACGCCGTCACGCAACGCTAGCGCAAAGGAGAGGAACGTCATGATGGCAACGCCATATCCAACGAACTCATCAAGCACGTAGGTGGATGAAGAGAAGAAGCTGCGTAGGGTGATTTCGTATAAAATCATTGCAGTCATGGCAATCAGGATCAGGCAGGCGCCAACAGCCGCAATCCTGCTTAATTGATTGATAAATCTGCTGACCATGACACACCTCCCCTTGTCGCAGCTGACGAAGAGGAATAACAACTCCTTCGCCAACTACGGATGAATTACCAGGACATTCCGGTTTCGGATTTTTAGTTTGTGGCAGTTTTCTTACGGAATTCCGCGATAACAGCGGCTCCGCGATCACCGGTTTTAGCCAGCCAGTCGTCAAGAATTGTCTGCCCGGCTTTCGACAGATCTCCCAACAGCGGGCCTGTACCTTTGATAACCACCGTTCCGCCGTCCGCCTTGACGGCATCATAATTCCTGTTCGTCCGGCCAATAACTTCCGCCCAGTTCCGATCAGACGCCACGGCTGCCGCGTCCATTACATCCTTTTGCAGCTCCGGCGACAAACCGTCGAAAACAGCCTTGTTCATATGAACAATGTTGAGAGGCAGGGCGTAATTAATTTCCGTGAAATATTTTGTGTGTTCCACAAATTTTTGAGAGACACCGCCCTCCGCAGAAGTCAGAACCGCGTCGATACCGCCTGTCGCCAATTGCGGAACAATATCGCCCCATGCCAGTTGAATTGGCGCTGCGCCGACCGCCTTAAACGCATTGGTTCCGCTTGGATCGAAGGTGCGGATTTTCAATCCCTTCAAATCCTCTTCGGATTTGATCGGCAGCTTCGCCCATATGCCGGACGCGGGCCAGGGCGACGCGTAAAGAAGTTTCTGGCCGTTTGCTTCCAAAATCTTCTCATATTCAGGCTTGGCTATTTCAAGAAGCAATTTCGCCTCGTCGACTGACTTGACCAGAAACGGCAAGGAAGACAGCAAAAAGAAACTATCCACACCACCGATAAAATTCGCCGGCGTATCGGCAATTTCAACGGCGCCGTCAGATACAGCATCGAAGTGATCGGCCGACTTGTAGCCCAATGATCCGCCAGGATGTACAGTGACGGTTATATCCTTGCCGGTCGCTTCCGCCAACGCTTCCGCAAATACGACATCGCCTTCGGCATGAATGCTGGTCGCGCCGTACTCGTTGGCGAGATTCCATTTCTCTGCGGCGTTCGCATAGCTGACGCCAACACCTAGCGCGGCAATCGAAACGGCCGTGCATAACGCTTTCCGGCAGTAAGCGGCTTGTTTACTAATGTTGATTGTCATAATTCCCATGATTTTCCCCGATCAATTGAATTTGATTTTCATGAAATAACAACAAATTTAAAAACAGTCAATACTGCTTTTATTTTATTTTGATGATGACGCTGTCAGTGGTTGCTGTCAGATGAATGCGACTTCGTCTCTATTTGGCGCAATTTTCCAATAAAGCACTCCTGTTATGCCGCACTAAGTTGCTGCCACTCGACCCCTGAGGCATGTCGCTGAAGCTTGAATTCTTCTCGGCGGGTTAGGAAACGCTCATGGTTGACGCGGTTATGGACGGATGCGTGGATTTAACCATATTTCTGTAACTTCTCAGGCACCAGAAATGCAGCATCGCCTGCTCTCATCGTTGAAATTACAGGTGTGAATTTTCACAGCGAGTGTTCTTTCGCCGGCGTACAACGAGCCAAATCTATTCCACCAATAACGCACAGTCTTTTGGCAATTATCGATCCCCGTTCGTCGAGTAAATCTTCAACACTGCAAAGCGAAATGGGTTCAGTTTTATCTCGCCGGACGGCTGGCCAACGAGCCATTTTTCTTCTGACAGGGCCCGCCCGAGGCCATGGCGAACTCCCGATGCCGGTCGCTGGTATTGGCATGGCCACTGATCCGGACGTTGTAAGGCGGATCGAG